>ORJL011041941.1_pt1 | contig 161835 bp, 172 predicted proteins | sample 1779941 | NCBI WGS metagenome assembly ORJL01 (sample SAMEA104232317, study PRJEB22302) | groundwater metagenome | biome: forest; feature: aquifer; material: groundwater | place: USA | collected 2011-08-07 | depth 5.8 m | reverse complement strand
TTCCACATCACTCTCGAGGCTAAGAAGAATTATAGATTTTGAAGATCCGGCGTTAGTAATGACATATCGTGAAAGAATAAACTACGAAAGAGAGGGTCAATCAGCAAGAAAAGAGCATGAATAGATTCTGCTATAATTGCCCCATGAAATCTCATAGTATGAAAAGGCTATTTTCTTCGTCAGTCTTGTTTCTTTATCTTTTTTTACAATTACTCTTTGTTTCTCATGTAAATGCACAACAACCACTATTTAAAGTTTTAAAAGTTGTAGACGGAGACACAATTGCTGTTGATGTACGAGGCAAAAAAGAAACCATTAGGCTTTTAGGAATTGATACTCCAGAAAGCGTTGACCCTAGAAAAACCGTGCAATGTTTCAGTAAAGAGGCAACTAGTAAAATGAAAAGTTTAGTAGAAAATAAATCAGTAATACTTATAGATGATACTTCACAAGGAGATAGAGACAAATATAATAGACTTCTGCGTTATGTATATTTGCCAAACAGTGTGCGTACTTTTGTGAATGGAGAGATGATAAAACAAGGATATGCGTTTAGCTACAAGCAATATCCGACTAAATTCCTTACTAAATTTAATGAGTTTGAGAAATATGCAAGAGATCATAATTTAGGCTTATGGGGTTCTTGTCCGTTTAATTCATCTCCAACAAAAAAAACTGATGCAAAAGTATATAATGCTCCTTTACCGAGTTCTCCCAGAAATAATACCTTTGGCGGAACGTCCTCTGGTGGCGATAAAGATTGTTCTGATTTTACCACTCAAGCACAAGCACAAGCATATTTCACTTCAAAAGGTGGTAGTCCAAGCAACAATGTTGATAGATTAGACAGTGATCACGATGGGATTGCCTGTGAAAGCCTGCCCTAATCTCCTTCTGCTATAATTGCCCCCATTAATTTTTGAGTTTTATTCATATTTGATTTCAATCTTGTCGCCGTCGCGCATTTGGTAATTTTCAAACTCTTTATTTTCTTTACTATTGATAGTCATCCTTACTGTTCCATCCGTTCCATTTACTTTGTCGAAGATTTTTGCTGAGCTAAATCCTTTCCCCCAAATCCTGAAAAAATTACCAAGTTTTGTATCATCTTTTGTAACCAGACCCTGCATTTCCATGTGAACAACTCCATCTTTGTAGTCTTCATCGTGTGTATGCATTTTTTGATGTACGCTTCCTGTTAATCCAATTCCACTAGTAAACTCTTGTTTTTCGCCCTTAATACTAATAGAAAGTTTCGGATGCCAATGCAGTCCATTCTTGGCAACAATTTGTTCTTCTGGTAAAGCACTTTCATTGCTCCGTGATAAAAAGAAAACGGCTCCTGCCAAAATAACAATTGTTAGTAAACCAAGGCCAATAAGCGCTTTCTTTTCCTTAGCTAATTCAATAATTGATATCTTTTGTGGATTAATATTGTTATTTTGATCGCGTGATTGCATATTTAATGATTTACGTGGTCTCCTTCTCCTCCGCATCCGTCTGATAAATTCCAGACTTCAGTAATTTGCTCTCCCGTAAAATTATAGTTCTGGATCAAGTACTTGGCTAAACCTCCATAAACATACCATCTCCAGCATTTGCAACAGCAAGGTCCTTTTTCATCTGAATTTTGCATTGCAAAGTCATATTCTTTTTGTTGATCTGGGCTCAGCTTATCATCATAATGGGATTTCATTTTTTTTGCAAGGCCTGAGTCTATATCATAAGGGTCAGGCGGAATCTCTTTTATGTTTTTGTAGTTTTTCAAACCTTCAATTTGCTCTTGGTATCGATGCCAGTTCATAAGAGAACAGCACGAACCTTGTATTCTGGAACCTTGCTTCATGGTATCAATTGAATCTTTAAAGTCTCCTGAGCATGAAGAATTACCATTCTGGCTTAATTTTTCAAATTTAGCGGCAAACGCCTCTTTGGTAATAACTATTCCAACGCCTTTTCCGTTTAAAGATTTGTTAGCAATAATTATCCCAAGTATAAAAGCAAGCACAATAAATGCAGCAATTTTCACCCAGGCAGGAATAGCCCTAATTAAAGATTTAAAAGTGGCAGATTTTGCTTTACAAACTAGGGGATCTTGAATTTTTTTGGAAAGAAAATAAATAGAAATACTTAAAAGAAAAATGCTTAATAATCCAAATTCCTGTCCTTTTAGAGGCAGGATTCCGATGAAGCCAGCAGTTGCGCCTACCCCTAAGAATGACGATAAGATTACTGATCCGCAGGATGCACAGCCAACTCCAATTAATCCAAGGATAAATCCTCCGGTACTAATCCCGGCTTCTTTGCTTAGCTTTGCTGCCCGAAGGATAAAGTATGTAAACAAACTGATATTTATCGAAAAAAGAAACACAACTATAAATGTTATAGCTCTTGATAAGGGAGTAAAATTTGTTTGTATACCGCCAAGCATACTTGAAATAATTCCGATTTTTTGAGATGAAGAAAAAGTATCAGAAATTACTATATGATGTAGGAAATTAATATTTGGAAGCCAAATAGCAAGAGTTATTACAATAATAAAGGTAACAATTGATAGAGCTATGTATCTGCGTTTTGAGAAAACCCGATTGAGCGAGAAGAGAACAGTCCGCATATTAAATTTACTTTCCCAAAAGGGCGTCGATGACTTGGATAAAGGCTGAGGTTGGCTGTGCTCCTGAAATAGACTGGTCTCCGATTACAAATCCTGGGGTTCCGCTCACTCCAAATTTGCTTCCTTCCTGATTGTCTTCATCCAGTTCTTTTTGATAGACTTCTTTTTTTTCTTCCATTAGGGCAGAAACGCGATCAGCATCAATTCCTGGAATTGTTCTTGTCATTTCAATTATGTCCTCTTTTTTACCCCACCCTCCGTTTTCATCATCCTGCTTTTCGTACATTGCTTTTTGCCATGCTCCAAAACTTTGAGGCGCTATTTCCCAGACTGCATTTTCTGCAAGACCTGCTGTAGTTGAATCTTCTCCCAAAAATTGAAAATCTTTAAAAACAATTTTTAGTTTTCCTGTATTTACATATTTTTCAATTAATGTGGGTAAGGTTTCTGTCTCGAATCTCTTACAAAAAGGACACTGGTAATCCATCCAGTAAGCCATAACAACCGGGGCATTGGAGTCGCCTATGAAAGGCTCATTTTTAATATCAACGTCTTTTATATTAACTTTCACTGTGGGCTGATCAGGAGCAGTCGCTTCCTGAGCTGGTAAGGTAGCGGCAGAAGTTCTGTTTTTCTCAAGATATTGAACTTTTGTAATGAGCACACCTATTAGAAAAGATGCAATAACAAGAAGAACTCCCAGAATCTGTAATATTGTAATTTTTCTAAAAATCACAGCTGGTTTAAAGCGTTTTAGTTTCATCTCAATCAATTAAATGTATCATAGATTCAAAACATTAAACAGATACTAAATCTTTTTCTGCTCTGTTGAGAAGGACTGCGTTGGTTGCGACAATAATTGATGAAATAGACATTAAAAGTGCTGAAATTTCCGGGCGAAGAGAAATTTGAAAAGAGGGATACAAAATTCCTGCGGCAACGGGAATTGCTAATAAATTATAAATCGAAGCCCAAAAAAGATTTTGCTTCATTTTGGTAACTGTTGCTTTTGAAAGTTTTATTGCCCGCAGAATATCGGCAGGATCAGATTTCATAAGAACCACTTTTGCAGTCTCAATTGCAACATCTGTTCCTGCTCCAATAGCAATACCTATATCTGCTTGTGCTAACGCCGGTGCATCATTAACTCCGTCTCCAACCATTGCTACAAACTTTCCCTCATCCTGAAGTTTTTTGACATATTTTGCTTTATCTTCCGGTAGAACTTCTGCAAATACTCTATCTATTCCAAGCACTTCCCCAATCAAATCTCCGGTCTTTTTGTTATCTCCCGTAATCATAGCAACTTCCAGTCCTAATTTTTTCATGGCCGAAATTGCTGTTTTTGCGTTTTCTTTTATTGGATCTAATGCTGCGGCTACTCCTGCAATTTTCCCGTCCGTTGCTAAAACCATAATTGTCTTTCCTTCAGTTAGCAATCTATCAATTTCTTTTTGTAGTGGTTTAATATCAATGCTTCGATCATTCATGAGCCTTACTGTTCCCACGAGAACATGTTTACCTTCGACAGTTGCCTCAACCCCATGCCCAGCGAGATTTTTAAACTCTTCGGCTTTTCCCAAAACGAGTTTTTCTTTTTCTGCTGCTTCCAATACTGCTTTACTTAAAGGATGACTCGAGCTTTTCTCTACGGAAGCTATTAAACTTAATATCTCCTGCTTTTTGAGATTTAATTTTTGCCTGCCTGCCGGCAAGGCAGGATTTTTTATTTCAACCACATCAGTGATTGTTGGTTTTCCTTGAGTCAAAGTCCCTGTTTTGTCTAAGACTATTGCTTGAATTTTTGAGGTTTGTTCTAGTGTAGTTGCATCTTTGATTAGAATATTGTGTTTTGCGCCTAGTCCAGTTCCCACTGCAACAGCAGTTGGCGTGGCAAGTCCTAATGCATCAGGACATGCAATAACAACGGTAGAAATTGCAAAAGTTAAGGCAAACATGAGTGGCTGACCTATCACAAAAAACCATATTGCAAAAGTTAGAAGACCTCCGCCCACTGCGACAATAACCAAGTATTGTGCAAACCTATCAGCGATTTTTTGCCCCGGAGCTTTTGAATTTTGGGCTGTTTCTACCAATTTTACAATCTGGGCAAGCGCTGTATCTTCTCCGACTTTCGTTGCTTTAAATTGCACCGATCCTGAAGTATTAATCGAACCACCAATTACCAGGTCTCCCTTTTCCTTGGCAACCGGGAGAGATTCACCTGTTACCAAAGATTCATCAATGGCAGTTTCCCCCTCAATAATTTCGCCGTCAACAGGCACTTTATCACCTGGCTTTAAGAGGATAATATCATCTACCTTTACCTCTGATGTTGACACTAAAATTTCTTTGCCATCTCGCATCACTCTTGCCTGTGGAGGGACAAGATTAAAGAGTGCTTGCAAAGCATCAGTTGTTCCTCGACGGGATTTCATTTCCATCCAATGGCCAAATAATACAAAGGTGGTAAGCATTGCTGCCGCTTCATAAAATGATTCCTGGGAACCTGTTAGCGTCAATACAACGCTGAAGACATAGGCTGCGGTAATACCTACTGCAATAAGAACTGCCATGTTTAAAGTCTTATTTTTTAATGCAATGTAACTTGAGTATAAAAATATCCAACCGCAGTAAAAGTACACAGGGGTAGTTAACAAAAACATCAGCCAACTCACTGGAATAGGAGAGGGCAAATTAAGGTTTAAAATATTCATGCCGAGTGGCGAGTACAGAATAATTGGAATTGTTAAAAGCAAGGAGATGAGAAATTTATTCCTTATATCTTCCTCCATGAGCTTTGCCGTTTCCCGTCCGGCAAGTCCCGTATGATCCATACCCATGCTCATTGTCATACTCATCCTAAACTTCTCCCACCATGACATTTCCGATGCCCCCTTCATGATGTGATCTCCATGCTTCATACTGCCGTGATCCATTTCTTCATGATTCATTTCCATCTTTGTCTCAACCAGCCTCATTCCGCATTTAGGGCATGCTCCAGGCTTATCCGACCGTATTTCTTTGTGCATGGGACAAACATAAACAGTTTTATTCATAGTCTTTATTTCTTCATGACAAAATGGTCGCGTGAACCTTTTATCATCTGCTGCACACACCACTTAGCATACACTCCTCCAAATAAATAACCTAGCCAACGCATGCTCCATGAAACGGGTAACTCATAGTCAATAAACACTTTTAGACTAGATCCTTGGTTTTGGGGTTTAATTTCCAATCCCATTCCATAATGGCCAATGACTAAGAGTCTCAATGATCCAACAGTTTTCCAAGCTTTTCGATGGGGTGGTTCGTGCACTGTAACTTCCTCATCAAGATATAGCCTAATTCCGAAAACTGTTCCCTCCATTTTAATATATGATCCTATCTTCTGGAACTTTTTACTATCTACATGAATATTCATGCGTCCGCCGCCCATCATCCAGGAAGATTTATTCATATGTGATGAGAAATTTTTATGATCATCCACGTAATCAAACAGTCCTTTTGGAGAAGCTGGAATAAACATACTATCTTCGTAATGTTTCATTATTTTTTTCATAATCAATAATTAAGGCAAAAGGAAACCTCCATTATAATTAGGTATCCACCATGGAATAAAAAAGTAAATAATAAAAATTAAGCCAGATAATAAAGAAAAGGAAATATATAATGTAAAAATTGCTAAATAGTCAAAGCGGGTTTTTCTTCCTACTTCATTACAGCACTTTTTATATTCTCTATAAATAAAAAATAACACAATAGCTACTATTAACAAGGGTATTAAAAATTTCTTTTCCACTCCTATATGATGAAAAGTCAAAAGATAACCTGAGGTTATCAATACTCCCAGTAGTGCACCACAGCATAAAAGATGGGTAGAAAAAAATGTAACCAGCGGTAGCCAAATATTTTTCATATCATTAATTCAATTTCCATTCAAAAACTCTATCGAAATTATCAATTCCGGGAATTGTTAATGTCACAGCGGAAGCTTCTTGCGATAGCTTGGCAAACGTTAATGTACCCGATATATGATGGCCGCCTTTTCCGCCTGTCCATGATAGGGCTTTATATGTGTTATCTTTGTCATCGGTGAGAAGTGCTATAGCTTTTATGTCATATCCTAGATCAACAGAGTGGGTTGTAAATTCAAGAGTAAACTCAGCATTTTCTTTTGAAGACAATTTGGTTGGCAAGACCTCTACAACCACTGCCCCTTTTTCATTTGTTTGTGATTGGTAGACAGTATTGGTATTGGATTTATCTGGAGAGAGGGTTGGTTCAAAAAACCTCAAACCAACCACAAGGATAATAACTATTCCAAAAATTAGAACAAATAATAAAATTAGCTTATTTTTCATGTTCCACGAGTGTATTTATAAACTTTATTTGCCATATAGGCTATTCCCGCAAAATTAAATGCTAATCCTATCCAAAAAAGTTGTATTTGATACTGCGAAATAACGGTAATAACTCCAACTGCTCCTAAAATTGGCAATAGGTTTACAAGGTAATGCGCACAACATGAAATCATAGCCGCAGTTGATGTTGCTCCTGACGTAACCATAACTCTTCGCGAAACGCTTCCTTTTATCGAGTTTCTCAAATAACTGTAGAGTCCAACCTGAATACCAAAACCTATCGCCAGAGTGACAATGTAATACCAAAACTTAGAAAATTGATCCTGCGCAAAATCCCAACCGCTTACAAAGGAAACAACAATCACATAAACTCCAAGCAGTATCAAAGCTGCAATGCTTCCGTTTCTGATTGATTTGAAAACATTATCTTTCATGGTGTCCTCCTTTTTTTTGTTCTCCATGCCCCCCATGTCCACCATGACCCGCATGCATAAAAAGATGCAATAAAATAAACAAACCTAATAATAAATATTGGCTATTGCCCAGTAAATGTACTCTATGCTCAAAGAAAAGATAAAACGCAACAATGATGAGTGATCCTATAAGCATTAATTTTGTTTTGGTATTCATAATAATCCTTTATGATTGAGGCTAAAGATTGCCCATCAAACAGCTTGATCAGCAATCCCAAAATTCACTTAGCTAGCTTGTTGTAAAGAATTGCTGCTGAGTAAAATGTCAGCCAAACTAAAATAGATAATGTTACTGCTCCAAATATAAATGTTCCAATGTTCACGGGAGTCACACTTCTTACGCTCTCCGTAGCAAATGTATGAAACCAGCTTTGAGCAACACTAAAAAGTAAATCAGGCGCAATTAAAGACGCAACCCTGCATACAACATAAATTCCTAGCGCAACAACCGTAGACGCATTTGCTAATGCAATTGGTTTTACCATTATTTTCACCTCCCTCCGGGCCAGAGGCCTCTCATGTATTAAGCTCAATAGTTCCAGTCTTTTTGCCACTGGCGCATTTGATCTATTTCTTTTGTTTGAGCAGAAATGATATCCTCTGCCATTGATTTTATTTCATCATGTCCGGCGTTTTTCCTAGCCAACTGCGCCATATCGATTGCACCCTGGTGATGATCAATCATTTCTGAAATAAATGTTTTATCAAAATCGTCTCCGGTTTTTCCTTTTAACGAATCAACCATCCCGCTCATCGTCATGCTCTCGTCATCCATCATTGAATCATGCATCTGCATCATGCCTTCAGACTTTGCTTGTTGTTGATTCATCTGAGACATACCCATCATGCCCATCATTCTCTGGTTATTAGTGTTAACTGCATTATTAGCAAACACTACAGCAATAACTATTCCTCCGAGCAAGCCGATTACTGCGTATAAATATTCTGTCTTCATTAAATCACCTCCTTTTATTATGCATACATTTCTTTATTTGCATCAAAAGTCATCTTGCAGTTTTCTGAGCAGAAGTGATAGACTTTTTCTTTGTAAACGGATGAAAATGCTGTCTTATTTTTATCAACAGACATATTACAAACCGGATCCTTAACTTTTCCTTCGTTTTTAAAAAAAGTGAACATAATTATTCCAACTTCTCAAGCTCGCTTTTTAATTCATCATTTCTGACTCCCATTTCAGGATCATCTTTGATAAATTGGACGATGCCTTCTTTATCTATAATAAGATATGTATGCCCTGGGAATTGTCCTTTATGCATGGACGAGGATAAAGAGAGAACCCCATACTCATTGGATACTTTCCGATCCGTATCAAAAAGTACTATTGCTTTTGAAAGTTCAGGCATTTTATCAACAGCTTCTTTCCAGTCTTCTTTTCTGTCAACAGCAATGCTCATTGTTATTGTATCGTTATTATTAAACACACTGTCTTTTCCGAATGCAGCCATTTGATTCCAACAAGAGGGATAACACATAAGTCCTTCTGTAAAAAATAGAACAACTTTCTTTCCCCTCAATTGCTTTAAATTCACTTGCCCTTGGTCATAACTTTCAAGTGTAAAATCAGGCGCAACTTTCCCAATAAGCGACTGAAATTTTCCATCGTTTGCGGCCTCGGATCCATGATGCCCGCTCATATCAGATGCTGATATTTGAGACTCCGCGTCCGTTGATTTATTTTTACCTGAAAAAGATGTAATTAAAACTACCAATAAAACTATTACTGTGACAACTCCAATTAGCGCGATAATTTGTTTATTCACGTCTATCACCTTCTTTCTGTTTTGCATTTTTTATATTTTTTAATTGTCCAAGCGCAATTTTAATAAGTAATATAAATATGCCCACAAAAATTAATGCCCAAATCGGCTCAGGAATTACATTTGTATATTGTCCGATAAACTGAATAAACTTGGTTAAATATATATTAATGCTTACCTGATAAGAAGAATGAGACGTCAGACTATTTGTCCTTGCAAGCGTTAAAATAATGATCCCGAGAACCAAAAACATAGCTCCTGAGAAAAGATTAGAAAGGGCTAATCTGATTTCTTTTCCAAACAGGCTATATCTCACACCTCTTCGAAAAACGAAAAATTTCTTTGTAAACTTAGTTTTATCAAGAACTGTGGCAAGAATAAAAAGGGGTAAAACCATCCCCAACACATAGGCAAGTGTATATGCTCCTCCTAATAAAAATGATCCGGGCAATACTGCCAGTGTTAAAACGCCGGCCAGAACCGGAGCACAACAAGTTGTGGCAATGCCTGAAAAAATTCCAAGAGTAAATACAGATCCGGCACTCGCTCTTTTAAGCTCGGGATGAATATTAAAAGGGAGAGAAAACTGCTGACCTAGAAGTAAAAATGCACCTAAAAAGATTAAAAATACTGCACCTAAAGAAAAAATAATGCTGTGATAAGTGCTGAATATCTGCGTTAAAAATACTGCACCTAAACCAATTGGCATAAATACAGTTAAAAGTCCAAGAAAATAAATAAATGTCATTAAGAATACCGTTGACCGTTCTTTAAAAATAGAAGCAAGATATGTAGGCAAAAGTATTGTTACACAGCACGGAGCAAATAAGGCTGCGATCCCCGCTACAAAAGCTGCAATGAATGATGCGCTAACTAATAGTTCCACAAATTACGCTCCACAACTTCCTCCCGAGCCTGAATCAAACCATTGAATAGTCCCAATCTTTTTACGTATTGCTTCTGCTCCCATAGCGCTTGAGAAAGTTTTAGAAAGGATTTCTTTTGGAGAAGTTTTTTCGTAGTCCCGATCGTTTTGCGCTAGATAATAAGCAATGTCTAAATATGTATCCGGAAACCAATAAGTATTAAACGCAAGTGCTGTCTTGTAAATTTCATCCGGAGATTTTCCCTGCGAAACCATTAACTCAATTAACCCAAGCATTGCCATTCCGTGATTGCAGTCCGGAAAAGCTGTTGAGTTACCACAGCAAGGCCTATAAATATTACCTGCAATTTCCTCTACTGTCTCTTGCTGTTTGTCTGAAAGAGTAATGTAGTTATAATTTGAGTAATAACTCATTGGTTCATCAACCCCCAGCGTCCATCCGCCAGTGGAAGCAAAATTTGAAGCATCTCCATCTTGCATCATTGCGCCTGTTTCCAAGATTTTGTTTTTATTGGCAAGACCCAAGCCCCACAAAACGTCTACCCAAAATTGCGCGTTTTGTTGATTAACTTCTATTTTATTTTGCCCGTCTTCAAAATATTTATCCAGATCTTTCGGAAGTTTATCGGCCCCTACAACTGCTTGGGCAAGCTTGGCTTTATCAATTACTCCATCCTCAACCATTCTTTTTCCCAAATCGCCCCATTTTATTTTAAAAACATAATTTTTCTTAATGACTTTGTTTTGTACAGAGGCTAGCTCTTTATTATTTTCTTCAACAGCACTTAAAGTAGTTGCTTCTGATCTAAGAATGAGAATCTTATCGGCCAAAACACCAAACAGAAAAGAGGAGATGACTACAAGACAAAGCAAAGTAGATTTTAATAAATACTTTTTAATGAATTTTTTTTTCTTTAAAGTTGGGCGAATTCTAAAACGTCTCACTTTGCAAACACTCCTTTAAAAGAAAACCCAGTATATCTTGTAGGACTTTTTCTAAATTTCTCGAAGCATCCTGAACCGCAGAAATAATATTCATTACCGCTACTCTTTAAAGCAAAGGATGAAGTTTTAGGACTAACTCTCATTCCACAAACAGGGTCAGAGGCTAATGGCACTAAATCCGTCATCTTTTTAAATGCAATGTCTGATATTTCTCCTTTATTTCTTTCCATTAAAACTTCTCTGAATAAATCACTTGCCTTAATAAAATTTTTATGGGAAATGCTGTAATAAATTTGTTTTCCACTACGCCTTGTCTTAACAACTCCTGCTGCTCTAAGAACTTGTAAGTGCTGACTTAGGTTTCCTTGTGGCAAATCAAGCATTTCCTGGATTTCTGTTACCGGAAGCTCATGCTCACGGATAAGCTGAATTATCTCAAGTCTTTTCGAGTTAGATAACGCTTTAAGAAGCTTTGCGTGCAATTGGAATAGCTTATAATACATATTCGATATTTCGAATATATCATTATTGAAAAGTTCTTGTCAAGTTATAAAAAATTGACAAATGTATCTTCCTTTTGAAACTATTAACTTATGAGTCTTAATCCAAAAATATTATTTTTAATAACTTTTGGAATAGCTGTTATGCTAATTGGAGCATTTTATCTATTTAATTCCAAAAAGGATAATCAATCCCAAAACTCCCCTTCACCTAAAAATTCATCCAAATCAACATCAGAAAACCTAGACTATACTGCATCCTTTGCAATCTATACAAATGGCACATTTAGAATTTTCACTGCGCCTATGTATCATAATTTATCAGCCGACGTTTTCATTAAAGCTTCTAATCCAAATATCGTTCATGTTAAGAAATCAAACATTACTTGGGATGATTTTTTCAAAACTCTACCGTTTGAATTAACAAAAGACTGTCTGACAACAGGGACAAAACAAACTTTTTGCAATAACGAACAATTCACTTTGCAATTTTATATAAATGGCATACGAAATCAATCAGTGCTTGATCAAACGATAAACTCCGGAGATAAATTTCTTGTTACATACGATCGAGAAAACGCGACGATAATTCAGAAACAAATCCAATCAGTTCCGAACTTCCAATAATGTAAAGTCTACTTGACATTTATTTCTTAGTTCTCTACTATATTAAAAGCTCATGAAGGAATATGTTAAGAACAAAGTACTTGAACTTCGAAAAAACCAGGACATCACACAAGAGCAATTTGCAAAAGCAATTGGAGTTACAAGGCAAACCGTAATTGCAATAGAAAAGGGAGTGTATATTCCTTCACTTTTGCTTGGGTTAAAAATTGCAAGATACTTTAAAAAAACTGTTGAGGAAATTTTTACTTACAAAAATGAAAAATAAATTCTTAACTGAGATTTCGATTTCCGCAATTTTAATTGTTCTGCTAACTCTTCTTCTTGATCCGTTTATGTTACTTATGACCACCCAAATTCAAATGATGATGATTGCCGCGGTCCTGATAATATTTATTTCATTTTGTGTTTTTGTTTGGAGAGAAAAATCAAAGGACGAACGAGAACAACTCCACAAACAAATTGCCTCCCGTTTTGCATATTTATCAGGAGCATCGGTTTTAATCATCGCGATTGTGGCTCAAAGCTTTAATCATACACTTGATCCTTGGATTGTATTTGCATTAATTGTAATGATCTTGGCAAAGATAGCAGGATCTTTATATGCAAATAATAAATACTAACCCGCCTAAGAAGCTTACCGTTCGCCTTCAGGTACTGTTCGTACACGGCTTACGGGGCGCTTTAGCGGCGGGCAGGGGGAGGTGAGTAGAAAATGAATAGAAATATATTAATTGTAATCGGCATTGTTATTTTAGTTGTTGCAGGAGGCGGACTGTTTATCGCAAATCAGCAATCATCAAAGACAGAAGAAGCAAAAATGGCACAGGAAAAAGCTGCAATGGCAGAAAAAGAAGCCATGCAAGCCAAAGAAGATGCTATGAAAAAAGAAGTCTCTGAAGATGGAGCAATGATGAAGAAAGATAGCGTTTCCCGCTATGTAGAATATTCAAAACTAGCTATTGATCAAAGCTCGGACAAACGCCGAGTTTTGTATTTTTATGCGTCGTGGTGTCCAATTTGCAGACCCGCGGATGCTGACTTTAAGAAAAACTCAAGCAAAATTCCTGAGGATGCAGTGGTTATAAGAGTAAATTACAATGACCCAGATACAGATCAGGAAGAAAAAGATCTTGCTAAAAAATACGGGATTACATATCAGCACACTTTTGTCCAAATTGATGGACAAGGCAAAGAAATTACCAAGTGGAACGGTGGACAAACAGAAGAGTTATTAAATAATCTTAAGTAATATCTAATTATGGAGCTTTTATTAGTCTTTGCTTTTGTTTCAGGACTTATTACTATCCTTGCGCCTTGTATTTGGCCGCTTCTGCCAATTATTTTGTCGGCAACTGCAACAGGAGGTCATAGAAAACCGCTTGGAATAACTCTTGGAATAATTTTTAGCTTTGGCCTTGTCACTTTAACAATTTCATATATTGTAAAAGTTATTCCTTTTGATCCAAATGTTTTAAGACTTTTTGCAGTTGTTGTAATCGGACTTCTTGGATTTACACTTCTTATTCCCAAACTCTCAGGAATTTTGGAAGGCTACGTCAGCAGACTTTCAGGAAAATTTGCAATTCAAAATCAAGGAAATGGATTCTGGGCGGGGTTACTTACCGGTCTTGCTCTTGGAATTGTTTGGACTCCTTGTGCCGGACCAATTCTTGCAACAATTGCAACGTTAGCGGCAACACAGCAAGTCAACTCCTCAATAATTTTAGTCACAATTGTTTATGTAATTGGAGTTGGAATTCCCTTATTTTTATTCGCAACACTTGGAAGAAGATTATTCTTAGGCTCCAAACGCTTGTCTCCATACTTAGGAAGAATTCAGCAAATTTTTGGTGGGGTTATGATTTTGACTGCAGTCTTGATTTTTACCAATTATGACAAGGTGCTTCAGGTTAAACTTTTAGACTTTTTCCCTTCTTATGGAAGTTTTATAGTTAAACTCGAGAGCAATAGCAGTATAAAACAACAACTCGACAATTTAAAAGGCGGAACAAATAAAAACGATGACATGATTGGAAAACCGTTTGATATGACCGATTCAAATGGTCTTCCTAATCTTGGAAAAGCGCCTGAGTTTGTTGGAATTAACAATTGGCTAAATAGTAAACCTTTAACTATGTCCGAGCTTAGAGGAAAAGTAGTGCTAATCGATTTCTGGACATATACATGTATTAATTGTATTCGAACACTCCCTCATGTAACCGGGTGGTATAACAAGTACAAAGATCAGGGATTTGTGGTAGTTGGCGTTCACACGCCTGAATTTGAATTTGAGAAAGATACAAAAAATGTTGAAAATGCAATTAAACAATACAAAATTGACTATCCCGTTGCGCAAGATAATGACTATGCAACTTGGAATGCTTACTCAAATCAGTATTGGCCGGCAAAGTATTTAATTGATGCAAACGGAGTTGTTAGATATATTCATTTCGGTGAAGGCAAATACGAGGAAACAGAGAAAACAATTCAGGACCTTTTAAAAGAAGCAGGGAAAAATATAGATTCTCCCTTGCAAAAAATGGATGATCAAACACCTAAAAGCCAGAATTCGCCAGAGACTTATTTAGGTTCAAAAAGAATGCAATATCTAGTGCCAAACGGGAAAGTAGAAACGGGATCTTACAGATTTACTTTATCTAAAAACATTCCCGTAAATTACTTTTCTTTTGGCGGAGAATGGGATGTTATGAGTGAGTATTCAAGCAGTAGAAAAGGTTCTGTTATTGAACATAATTTTCAAGCTAGCAAAGTATTTTTAGTCATGAGACCGACGGACAATAAGTCCAAGAAAGTAAAAGTATTTCTTGATGGAAAATTAGTTACCAGCGGGAGCGGAAAAGATGTAATAAATGGAATCGTAACAGTTGACTCAGACAGACTATATGAATTAATTAATCTTGAATCCTGGGGAAATCATACACTCAGATTAGAGTTTCAGGACGCAGAAACTGAAGTATTTGCATTTACTTTTGGATAATTATCTTCCTGTTCCGCGTCTTATTCCTCTTTTTCTTTTAGCAAATTGTCCCTTGCCAAGTGTTTTTCTTTTAGAAACAGCCATATTTATCCCGTTAGATAACTTCGTATCTAATGGGTTGAACCTCCTTTATGTATTATAACATTATTTGTATTCTCCATTGTTGAATTGCTTTTGAATTATTGCAAAGTTATAATCTCGAAATGAAACCAGATCTTGAAAGATCTTTAGGACGAGCCAGAAATCTCACATCGGAAACTTATCGTGTTGATGGGACGGGCATTAGAGTAAACTATTTAATTGTTCCTCCCCAATCAACTGAATTTCCCAGCTCTGCAGAGCAAAATCCATTAGAAGATATAATAATTTTTTTACCTGGTTGGATGGTAAATGCAGATTCAAAATCAGTACAAGGAATCAGTCAATCTTTCGCAAACGTCGGTGGGAAAAATGTATTCATTGTAGATACTAAGCCGGAGAGAGTTGTTGAAGACTCGCTTTTTAAAGAAGCGCAAGCTATAGCGGAGACGGTAAGAGCAAAAGGCACCAAACGCATTACAATTGTGGGATACTCAGAAGGAGGAATCAGAGCGACTAATCTTGCAGCTATTTTACAAAATCAAGTTGATAACCCAGATATAGTGATTGATGGAGTTGTCTTGATGGACTCGATGGGTCTTTATAAGCAAAAACCATCAAAACTTTTTACAGGTTTCTTTATAAATGCTGCTCAAGGAGCGTCAAGAATAAGGAGATCCCCTGAAGGTAGTGAATATGAATCTTTAATCCAAGGGCTGCATTCAGGCACAGATTTTTTATTTGTCTTCTATAGAGAACTGCTTAAAAGACATGTACACTATCCCCGAAGATTATTATCACAGATAAGAGAAATGGCCTCTTTAAATACACATCTTGCGCAGTTGCGCGTGCCGGTAGTTTTAATTCAAGGATCAGATGATCCTGTATCAAACCCAGAAAAAATACTTCCTGGTTATAGAAACCAAGAGTTAGCTGATATAGGAAACTCTCTTAGAACAAACGTTTTGCCTCTGTGTCCTTACGTTACGATGGGAATAATAGAAAACTCAAGTCATTTGTCGCCATTTTTCAACCCAGATCAGACTGCTACTACTTCTCTTTCTTTACTTGGGGAATATCAAAGAGGAGAGGCTACTGCTCAGTAGTTAGCTAGTTTTTATATTCCTCTTTAACTTCTTTTCCAAACTTTACCAATAGTTTGTGGATTTTGGGGCCAATTACATAACTACAGTACGGAGCATCTTTGTTTCTTTCAAAATAATTTTTATGATAATCTTCTGCAATATAAAAGTTTTTAAATGGCTCTATACTTGTTACTATTGGCCGATCGTAAATCTTAGTCTTCTCGAGTTCTAATATAAACTTTTCAGCAGCCTCCTTCTGCTTTGCAGAATGATAAAGAACTACCGAACGGTACTGCGGACCCATATCATTTCCTTGCTGATTTGGAGTTGTAGGATCATGCGTATAAAAGAACACTTCAAGGAGTTTTTCGTAAGGAATTAGCTTAGGATCAAACTCAATTTGAACTGCCTCAGCATGTCCTGTTGTACCGGAACAAACTTGTTCGTATGTCGGATGTTCAATCGAACCGCCGCTGTAACCGGGGAGAACAGAAATTACACCTTTTAATCTTTTGAAAATTGCTTCTGTACACCAGAAGCACCCGCCTGCAAACGTCGCCTTCTCCACAAGCTAATTATATCAGCTTAAGTTTTATCTGGGTGATTTATGTTATAATTTAGCCATGAAAAACACATTTAGTCCAAGCGCGTTTTTTGATTTATCGGACTTTGATTATAAAGAGCTTTTTGAGGTTGAAAATGTATGGGAAATTATTCCCAAAATTTCCGATTTTATATTGAAAAATAATGGGCCGGAAAGCTCTGTTGTGGGAAAAGGAACAGTCATTGAAGAAGGGGCTTTAATTAAAGGCCCAGCTATAATAGGCAAAAATTGTTTCATAGCCCACGGGGCTTATATTAGAGATGGGGCAATTCTGGGAGACAACGTAAAAATTGGTCATAGCGCAGAGATAAAAAATAGCATTATTCTTAGTAACTCAAGTGTTGCCCATCTTAATTATGTTGGCGATAGTATAATTGGAAACAATGTTAATTTTGCCGGCGGAGCAATGGCAGCGAATTTTAGACTAGACGGCGCTAAAATTAGAATCAGACATAATGGGCAAGAAATAGATACTAATCTTACTAAACTTGGGGCAATTATTGGAGACTCCTCAAAAATCGGAGCAAACAGCGTATTAAATCCCGGCACAATTCTTTCTAAAAATTCCATAGTATATCCCCTTACAAGCGTTTTCGGGACACATCTAACTGAAGAGATAATTAAATGAATGATAAAATAATTCTCTTTGATATTGATGGAACTATTTTTAATGACTCTTTTTTTATAGATGAATTTTATAAAAATCTTGTCAAAGCTTTTGGCTTAACAGATCAGAATATTAAAAAAATAAAATCAATCTACGAAGATAGTAAAAAAGAAAATGGATATTTTCTCCCATCTTCTTTTCTTAATAAAATCACACAGCAGTTCCCATCAATAGACAAAAATAAGCTCCAAAAGATTTTTTGGAATATTGATTTATTTAATAAAAGCGTTTATAAAGACACTGAGATCATCAAGAGCATGGGTAATTTGGTTGTTATTGGAATATTTTCTAAAGGAGATAGAGAATTTCAGAATTATAAATTATCATTTATAAGAGACTTGTTAGACACTGAGGACACTTACATCTTTACGAATAAAATTGATAAATTGCCTCAAGTTTTAGGCAATTACCCTGATTACAAAATTTATCTAGTGGATGACGACATTGATGTTTTGATCAAAGCAAAAGAGTTGGATCCTGATATATTTGCTATTCTAGTCGATAGAAACAATAGCTATAAAGAAAATAAAAATATTGCAAATATTAAACAGTTAAATGAATTAAAATCAATAATATATGATTAAAATAGATAAAGTTGTGACAATTGGAGGCGGCACTGGAAGCTACGTAACCTTATCAGGACTAAAGAAATATGATTTAAAACTAACAGCCATAGTAACAATGACTGATAGTGGCGGCTCTAGCGGTAAGCTCAGAGATGAATTGGGCGTACTCCCTCCGGGAGACATTAGACAATGCTTAGTAGCGCTGTCTGAATCTTCAAAACTACTTCGAGATATGTTTAATTATAGATTTGAAGAAGGAACGCTTAAAGGACATAGTTTTGGAAATATTTTCCTTTCAACTCTTGAAAAAAATACTGGAAGTATGAAAAAGGCAATTTCTGAAATAGGCAAAATACTTAGAATAAAAGGAAATGTCGTTCCAATAACATTTAGTAAAAGCGATTTGTGTGTTGAACTCGAAGACGGTAAAAAAATTGTAGGGGAAACTCATATAGATGTTATAGAAAAAATTGAAAAAAGAAAAAGGATTATCAAGGCTTACTTAAAACCAGAGGCATTGCTAAATAATGATGCAAAGATTGCCATACGGAAGGCAGACTATATAATAATCGGTCCTGGAGATCTATACACAAGTATAATTCCAAACCTTTTAGTAAATGGCGTTGTAAATGTTATTAAAAATTCAAAAGCTAAAAAAATATTTGTGATGAATCTTATGACCAAATATGGACAAACCACACAATACAGCGCAAAAGCTCACGTAGATGATCTTGAAAAATATCTTGGAAAGGGTGTTTTGGATTATGTTTTAATTAATTCTAAGATGCCACGAAAAGCAACTCTTTCTTGGTATGAAGAATTTGGAGAACATCCTGTAACGGATGACCTTAAAGAAACTAATTATAAAGTCTTAAGGAAAAATTTAATCAGAGACGTTATCATAAAAGCGGACCAAAACGATATGTTGAGGCGTGGCATAATTAGACATGACCCAGATAAATTGGCAAAAGAAATAATAGAGATTATTGGTAAATAATGGATAAACAAAAAGAAGAATATCGCTTTATCAAAAATTTAACATTAGGTTTTGGCATTGCATCAATTGGCATCGCCTTAGCAATTATTCTTTATTTAGCCTCATAGGCAAACTTTAAATAATCTCCATGCATATCTACGTTTTCATTTTGGCAAAATTTCAAAATGTTTACATTTCTTCACATGCCCATTATACTATTACAAATATGGAGTTTATGAAAGAAAACCTGCTCAAATTTGCTTTTATTGTGTCAATAATTTCAACAGCGGGAAGTCTTTTTTTTAGTGAAGTTTTAAAATTTCCCCCTTGTGAATTGTGTTGGTATCAGCGAATTTTCATGTATCCCTTGGTGGTTATTCTAGCAATTGGTATCTGGAAAAAAGATAAAAATTTACCATATCTTATTCTACCCTTAAGTATAACAGGATTAATAATTTCAGCCTATCACAATCTTTTATATTACGGCATAATTCCTGAGAGTATTGCCCCTTGCACTCTGGGCATTTCTTGTACCACCAAACAAATAGAGTGGTTTGGGTTTATTACAATCCCCATGCTATCTCTACTTTCATTCTTAACTATCTCAATTCTAATGCTTTTTTACAGAAAACAAACAGTCGATAAATAATTTTGGAGAGGTGAGAAATATAAAAATAAACAGAAGCTTTTTATTTGTTTTTTTAGTTTCCCTACTGCCTCTTTTTAATCTAATAACTCCTGGGCTTCCAATAACTCATGATGGCCTAGATCATGTTGTAAGAATTGCGAATTTTTATCAATCTCTCACTGAGGGAATTCTAATTCCGCGTTGGGCAGGAAATCTTAATTGGGGATATGGACATCCCATTTTAATGTTTTTATATCCACTCCCTTCCTACATTACATCTTTATTTCATTTTTTTGGATTTTCTTATATTGATTCCTTAAAGCTTATCTTTGCTTCAACTTATGTTTTTAGTGGAATTTTTATGTACCTCTGGCTGAAAGAATTTTTAGGTAATAAGGCTGCAATTGTTGGCTCTATTTTATATTTATTCGCTCCGTACAGATTCGTTGATCTCTATGTCAGAGGAGCGCTTGGAGAACATGTTGCATTTACTTTTATTCCTTTAGTTTTATACGCAATGTATAAATTCAACAAATTGTCAAACAAAAACTCCTTTAGAAATTATTACTTAAGGGGTTTAATTGTGTCGATTTCTTTTGCAGCTCTGATTCTTTCACACAATGCGATTAGTCTTCTTTTTATTCCTTTTGTTTTGTTTTATCTGTTTTATTTGTTTATTGAAAATAAATCTAAAATCAAACTTGTCCTAAGCGCCACTTTTTTGGCTTTTGGATTATTATTTTCTTTCTTTTTTTGGTTTCCAGCTTTTACCGAAGGAAAGTACACTCTTCGCGATATTGTAACTGCAGGCGAATATGTTAAACGTTTTGTAGAACCCTTAACACTTCTTTACGGACAATGGAATTTCGGAGGCTCAGGTCTTTTTAGCGTTCAGGTCGGGATAGTTCATATCACACTAGTAATTCTCTCTATAGTTCTTTTTTCTAAACTTTTTAAGAAAACTGATAAACAAAAATATCTTTATTTAGGAGTTGTGAGTTTTCTAACTGTTTCAATTTTATTGATGTTTAAAGAATTTAATTTTATTTGGGAAAAAATTACAACTCTTCAAAAACTGCAATTTCCCTGGAGACTGTTATCAATGGTTGTATTTTCTACCTCTCTTATTGGAAGTTTATTTATCTCAAAGGCTAACCCTAAGTATAGAAATGTTTTAGTAATAGTTACAGTTTTACTGTCAATAATCTTTACTCTAAATTACTGGCATGCAAAACAGTATACAAAAATTGATGATCGATATTTTAATGTTATTTTTAATGGCACTACTGATACAGGAGAGTCTGCTCCGATTTGGTCGATTAGGTTTATGGAGAAGAAACCAAAAGATACTATAGAGGTGATAGAGGGAAAAGCAAGTATTATTAAGCTTGATAGAAAATCTACCTATCATGAGTATCTAATTGATGCTAAAGAAAAAACCAGAATAAGAGAAAACACTTTGTATTTCCCAGGGTGGAAAGTATATGATAATTACAATTTGGTAAACAATGTGCAGTTTCAGGATCCTAAAAACCGAGGACTTATTACTTTTTATCTTGAACCAGGAATGCACAATATTATTGTAAAGTTTGAAGATACAAAGCTTAGAAAAACTGCAAATCTTATAAGCATCACTTCCGTAATTTTGGTTTTTATCATTCCTTTTATTTTTCTTATAAATCCAATGATTAAAATCAAAAAACTAAAGTGGTAAAAAGATTATTCCCAATATTTATCATTCTTGCTACATGGTTTATTTTTTCCAAACCTTATTTTTTTGATGGAAAGATTCCATATCCTTCAGACTATCAAGTCAATCACGAATCTTTGTGGAATAGATATGAAAAATTTTGGGGACCAGTAAAAAACCCTGCGATGCCAGATGTCGTTGGACAGCTAATGCCGTGGAAACACTTTACGATTGAATCGTGGAAAAATCTAAACATTCCGTTGTGGAATCCTTACAGTTTTTCAGGAACTCCTCATTTAGCTAATTATCAATCATCCGTATTTTCAATTACCAATCTATTCTTCTTTGTTTTTCCATTTAATGATGGATGGAGCCTTGCCGTTCTGATTCAACCATTACTTGCTGGGGTTTTTATGTATTTATTTATACGAAGCTTAAAGCTTAGTCAAATGGCCGGCTTAATTTCTTCGATTTCTTTTATGTTTTGTGGATTTATTGTAGTCTGGATGAGCTGGACAACTTTATCACTTGCCATTTCCTTTTTACCTCTGGCGTTATTTTCAGTGGAAAAATATTTCAGTTCAAGAAAACCAGTTTTTCTTTTTTTACTTTTTTTATCAGTCCCATTATCTTTTTTTAGTGGACACTTTCAAATAAGTTTATATTTTTCTTTATTTGTTTTAGCGTACATTTTCTTCAAGTTTGCAGAAACGAGAAATAAAATGGATTTATTAAATTCATTAATTTTCTTTGCTCTTGGAATTTTATTTTTATCTCCTCAACTATTGCCGTCGATGGAACTTTATTTTAACGCCCCAAGAAGCTTAATTTTCCAAAAAATTGAAGCTGTTGAGCTATATCATCTGCCAACAATCTTATCTCCTGATTTTTACGGCAATCCAGTTACCAGAAATAATCCTTTAGGACATTATATCGAGTGGAATGGGTTTTTTGGTGTAGTTCCATTCATTTTAGGAATTTATGCGATATTTGCGAAATCCAAGAAAGCAATGTTTTTTCTGCTTGCTTTTATTACTTCATTGTTACTCTGTCTCAATACTCCAATCGTAGACTTATTAGTTAGATTGCAAATTCCCGTAATCTCAACTTCAGCGCTAAGTAGGATTTTAGGAATTTTTAGTTTTTCAGGAGCTGTTTTATCTGCATTTGGATTTGATTATCTTAAGAAAGATCTAGAGAAGAGAAGATTTAGAAAAATTCTTTTCTGGTTATTTATAGTCCTAGGACTATTCGGTGCACTTTGGTTATTTTTATTAGCAAATAGAACTGACGCGGATATTTATCCTGTTGCTTATCGTAATCTAATTCTGCCAACAGTTCTCGCCACAGGACTAATTATTGGAGCAATTATTTCAACAATTCACAAAAGACTGATAATTATTTTTATTCTTATTGCTTTATCTTTTACAATTTTTGACATGTTACGGTTTGCAATAAAATGGGAGCCTTTTGAATCAAAAGATTTAACTTTTGTAAACACCCCTATAATTAACAAGCTTTTAACTCTTGATAATACCTATCGAACTCTTGGCCCATATGGAGCAGAAGGAAGTGTTTATTATAAAATTCCCTCAACTGAAGGATATGATCCTCTTTATATAGGCCGTTATGGCGAATTTATCAATACGCTGTATTCTACAAAGATAACTTCTGCTGCACGTCTTGGGGTGAAACTTTCTCCAGACGCAAAACATTTTTCAAAAACAATAGACTTATTAGGAATAAGGTATATCCTACAAAAACATTCCGATATTGGAAAACCATGGGCGTTTCCGTTTAAGAATTTTCCAAAAAATAAGTTTGGATTAATTTATAAAGACAGTAAGTTTTCGATATATCAGAATAGAGAGGTTTTTCCTCGGGCATTCTTAGTAAGTAGTTATAAAATCGCAAACAATAATCAAAAAATTATTGATATTATGCTTGATAAAAATTTTGACTTAAGAAAAAATGCAGTTGTCGAGAAAGATCCACATTTCAAACAGAGAGAAAACTCAAAAAGTACTGCTTCGGTTATCAACTATCAACCAAATAAAATTGACATCGAAACTAATTCAAACAATAATTCTTTATTAATTCTTACTGACAACTATTATCCTGGGTGGAAAGCAAAAGTTAACGGCAAGGAAGTTGAAGTTTTGAGGGCTGATTATACGTTTAGGGCAATTTCTGTTCCAAAAGGAAAGAATAAAATAGAGTTTTACTACATCCCTGATAGTTTTAAATGGGGGATAATATTGGCATTTATTTCAATAGTTTCGATAGGATTTTTAACAATGGGGAAATGGTATACTAATAAAAAATGGAACCTCAACAAATAATATGACTATTTTAATTAATTGGATATTGAGCGGGCTAGCTGTTTTTGCAGCAGCATATTTCTTACCAGGCGTGCATGTTACAAACTTTACCGCAGCTCTTATCGCTGCGCTTGTCATTGGAATCTTTAATGCAATTCTGAAACCAATTTTAATAATTTTAACTTTACCAATTACAATTCTGACTTTGGGACTTTTTACGTTTGTAATACAAGCACTTTTGATACTACTGGCTGCAAACATAGTTCCAGGATTTTCGGTTGACGGATTCTTGTGGGCCCTAGTATTGAGTTTAGTTTTAACTGTAATAAATGCATTTCTTCATAACAGAAATGATTCTGATTAATAACAGTTTTGCTAAATCCATTTTGCGATATGCAAATGTTGCATTCTGCGACACGAGAAATTATCTGTGAAAAATCTTTGTGAAATAAGTTGTCATAAGTATACGAGTATCGCACGTGCTATTTCCATCCCCGTCATTCTGTGGCGAAGCGATAGAATCCCATCATGAGATCCTATCGAGGTTGTTGCCTCTCCAGGATGACATGAAAAAAATCAACTGCGAAACTCGTAATTTAATCACAGACTGGAAGAAGTTGTTGATAAATTAGTTTTATGGACTAAAAGTCTTGGGAAAATAAGAAAAGACTTGGCTTATTAACCTAAATAATCTTTAAGTTTATTCCCTCGGGATGGATGGCGAAGTTTGCGAAGTGATTTTTGCTGGCGAACCTTGATTAGCTGATGTGGGGGTGGGGGTTGGGATAGGCGTTGGCGATAATGAAGATTTTGAATTCCCTGAAACAGCTCCCAATGTTTCCTTTGAAGTTTTTTTTACGGCTTGTGGTGTAGCTGGAATGGGTGGGACAATGGCAACCGCATAAATACTTAAATCATCTACTACGTGAGCAATAGTTTGTTGATCTAAGTCAAAAGCGTTGTATGGTAGGGCCACCCATTTATTTTTTAATTTATCCAAAGTAATAATTTTTAAATTTTTTGTTGAGTAAGTGTTATTACTTTGCTTTACTACCTCATTAAATTTATCCTTATCATATGGAATCTTAATGGTCATTTTTCCGCCAAAGCTTGTAAATCCTCCTCCTGTTTGTGCGCCGTATAATCTATAATCCCAATAATTCCCTACAACCAAATAATTTGAATTTCCTGGATTATTGTATTTAATTTTGTCGGGATTATAGCCGGAGAATAGATCCGCAGAGGGAATTGTTTTAACAATGGATAGCGTGTCAAAGCTCACAGTACTTTTATCCAGAATAAGCAGTGCTTTTGAATCATTCTCACCGTTAATAATAAACCTGCCGTTAGTAAGGTTTTTGTCACCTCCAAGGTTAAACTTTAATGCATAGTTTGCTTTTGTTGAGTAACGAGAGTCTGGAGAACAATCATTATTGGCACTAAAGTCTGTATCTGCATTTGTACTTGGTGGATTTCCATCGCTGTTGCCTCCAAACACAGACCATGCGGAATAAACACTTGCGCTGTTTTTTACTCTCATTCGCCAATGATATGCGCTCTTACTCAAACAGCTTATCGTATCATTACTTGTTAAAGTACTTCCAAGATACGTAGAACTCCCTCCTGTTGTGATATTAGTTCCATCAAATGCCTGATTTACTGACTTCACTTCTATTTCCGGCGTTAAAGAGTTGTAGGTAGTTGTTGATAAATCACCCTTAATTATAATTGCCTTTTCATCTGTAAACCCACCTGCTGAAATTTGCGATGTTGAATTACTATCTTTGAATTGCTTTAGGTTGGTAGGAGTTGCTACATATCTCCCGCCCATAGATATTCCGCCAACTCCTGCTGTATATAAAGAAGACGTGGGATCGATAAATAGATATTTAGCATTTGTTGAATCAACAGAAAGAAAAGTGGGGTCAGTAGTAATATTCCCGCCACCATCAGTATAAGTTCCTGAAATAGCTGTAGGATAGTCGTTAATATCGTTATTACTTAAAGTAGCACTGCTACCAGCAGCAATTGTGATTCCTTTTTCAGTTGTACAGCTACCACTCACGCCACAATCGGCGAGGATATTGTTCTTCACAACTACACTTGAAGATACTGTACTAAATGTATTTATTGCAATTCCATCACTACCATTTCTATAAAAAGTATTCCCATCTATAACAGTATTATCGCTACCTCCATTCCATATACCGTTAAAACCATAGCCATAAAAAGTATTATTTCGGACTGTTACACTATCGCACTCGATAATTGTTAAGGCTCTCCAATTCCCAGAAGCATAAAAATAATTATTCAGTATTTGGTCATTATTGCAAGAGGTGGTACCTAATAGAATGGCATGATCTGTAGCATCTTTAATCTGTAAACCTTTAATTATGACGTTATGAACATTAGCTACTATTGCTTTTCTGACACCTTGTCCATCAAGTATTACCGCGTCTGTTCCACTTGCTTGAAGTGTAATTGTATTAGAGGTTGAGGTTGTTTTGCTGGCAATATCAACAATTGGATTTGAAGCAGATGTGTAAGTTCCAGCATGTATATTTATAACATAAGCATCACTAAGTGTTGAGGGAATTGCGTCAATTGCGGCTTGAATCGTGGTATAAGTTTGTCCTGAGCCTACTTCTAAAGTCACCGTCGCGTAAACCGATGTTGGTTTTAGCAACAAAAATAAGAAAAAGATAACTATGAACAAATTGAAAGATAAAAAATAAAATATTCTACTCATAACGTTTACTTCAATCTTAGTATTTATTAGCAAAGATTGCAAGATCATTTCTGAAGCTAAATGCTTAGTTATGCTTTGTAGATTTATACTGCTAGGCCTACGAGAATAAACTCGTATGCCAAAAAGTTCTGCGAAAACTCTAATAATTTTAGGTAAGAAAATTCAAAAATTGCGAAAGCAAAAAGTCTTAACTCAAGAAGAGCTGGCGGACATCTTAGGAATAAGTAGGGTTTATATGGGTTATATTGAGCAAGGCCGTGAAAGTCCTTCTCTAAAAGTCTTAATGAAGATTGCCAGAAAGTTTGGAGTGAAAATTGAGGATCTGTTTCACCGTTAGGTTTTTAAAGTCTTTAAGATTGTAAATTAACCTAAGTAATCTTTTAGTTTATTTCCCCGCGATGGATGACGAAGTTTTCTAAGCGACTTTGCTTCAATTTGTCTAATTCTTTCTCTAGTCACTGCAAACATTTTTCCTACCTCTTCAAGCGTTTTTGGCCGGCCATCTTTTAGTCCAAATCTTTCTTCTAAGACCCTTCTTTCCCTATCAGATAACGTTGCTAAAACTTGATCAACCTGCTCTTTTAGTAATTCTCTACTTGCGGAATCAAAAAGAGTTGGGGCTGCGCTATCATGAATAAAGTCTCCAAGACGAGAATCTTCCTCATCAGAAACTGGCGACTCCAAGCTTGCTGGCTCTTGAGAAATTTTAATTATCTCTAAAGCTTTTTCTGGATCAATATCTAAAACTTTTGCAACTTCTTCAGGAGTAGGTTCTCTACCCAATTCTTGCATTAATTTTCTGGAAGCTCGCAAAAATCTATTTATATTCTCAACCATATGCACAGGAATTCTAATAGTTCTTGCTTGGTCTGCGATAGCACGGGTAATTGACTGCCGAATCCACCAAGTGGCATATGTCGAAAACTTAAATCCTCTTCTCCAATCATATTTTTCAACAGCCCGGATTAAACCCTGGTTTCCTTCTTGAATTAAATCAAGTAAAGTTAAGCCCCTTCCAACATATTTCTTAGCAATTGAAACTACTAATCTTAGATTTGAATTAACCAAAATTTTCTTTGCATCTTCATTACCCTTCTCCACTCTTTTAGCTAATTCAATTTCTTGGTCAAAGTTTAAAAGAGGAATTCTTCCAATTTCTTTAAGATACATACGGACCGGATCAGAAACTGTACCTTCCGTAAGAACAGTGAGTGCTTCTAATTCTTTTTCAAGATCCTCTATTGGTTTTTCGCTCTCCTGATTTTCCGCAACTGATTCAAACACATCAATGTCGGATTTTAATAATTTGTCATAAAGATTGTCTAGCTCCTCTATATGCTCTTCCGGTTTTGGAAAAATTGATAGTATCTCTTCTTGCGTTATATAGCCACGTTTTTTCGCAGAATCCACTATGTCTGATAAAATATTTGGGGTACTTTTTGCCATACTAATATATTTTACCACACTTTGAGCTCAATTTAAAATCTAAGAGGAGGCTATTTGAGATGTAATACTTGCAATTTCTTCACGAAGACTTTCAATTTCCTGACCATTTTTCTCTTTTCCTTTTAATTCTTTGCTTATCTGATCAACTCTGTCTTTTAAGTAGAAGATCCTAAGGTCTTTTGACGCCTTAATAATTTCGTCTTCATACATAGTTGTGTTTTCAAATTTTGGCAAAGGCATGAGAAAACATTTATCAAATGCAGGCAGCAATTCCTTTGTTAAATTTATAGATAAAGTTTTCACATCAAATTTATTGGTCTCTAATAATTTTAGTAATTCTGAAAATATTTTCCCTATACTAGGAATTTCAAATCTATAGGTTGATAAAATATCTTTAGATTTTATAAACATTTCTTTAGGATTGTTACTTTGGATAATTAAAGCTAAAAGATAGTCCTCTAACATTTCTCTTCTGTTGGTTTTTTGAACTTTCGATACTATATTCTGCTTTATAGAATCTCCTTGCTTTTTATCCAATTGTTTTATTAAAGAATCATAAGAAGTATCTATCTCTTGACTCAATTTTTTAAGATAATGCTCTTTTACTATCTCGTTTTGAATAACATTAAGTAAAGGCAACATCTCATCCGTAATATTTTTCTTTCCGACTGCTGTATTAACATCTTGTTCTTTGGTGAGTTTTGAAATCAGAAAATCATAAACTTCAACATCATTTTTTACAGCTTTTTTAAATGCGCCGGGATTTTTTTTAATTGCCTCGTCAGGATCTTTTTCGTTAGAAACGATAACCGTAATAAGAAGTCCTCTTTTTTCAAGAACAGGAATACTTCTTTTCATTGCCTCAATTCCTGCTGAGTCCTGGTCCAGACACAAAGCTGTTTTTGGAGCAAATCGAGATAGTAGTAGAGCTTGGGATTCTGTTAAGGCTGTTCCCTTAAGTGCAACCGCATTGCTTATTCCCTCTTTAAATGCTGAAATTACGTCAAATTCTCCCTCCATGACAATTGAAGCGCCTTGTTTCTTTATTTCATCTCTTGCCTGATTCAACCCAAAAAACATACTCCCCTTATGATATACAAGAGTGTCCCTTGTATTTATATATTTGGGTCCGAAATCGCTATTTGAAATATTTCTTCCAGAAAATCCAACAATGTTTCCTTTGTGATCAATAAGAGGAAAAATTATTCTATTTCTAAAAAAATCTATAGTTCTATTTCCTTTTTGAAAACTAAGACCAGCTTCTATTAAATTTTCTTTTTTATATTTCTTTCTATTCATTAGATAATTTGAAAGATCTTCTCCTCCGCTTGGAGCAAATCCAATATTGAATGTTTTTATTAACCTCTCCGAAAGGCCTCTTTCATTAATTAAATAACTGAGTGCATTCTTACCTACCTTATGTTTAGTTAATACATAGTTATAATATTCTGCTGCTAATCTATTTAAAGAATAAATGTTTTCTTTTTGAGACGAAGAAAATGTATCTCCTGATCCTTGAAGGATAATCCCAGTTTTTTTTGCTAAAATTCTAAGAGCTTCAATAAATTCAAGATTTTCATATTCCATCAAAAACGTAAATACATCTCCGCCTTTTCCACATCCAAAACAATGCCAAATTTGCCGCTCTGGGGAAACCACAAAAGACGGTGTATTTTCATTATGAAATGGACAAGCCGATACGAAATTTCTGCCCATTTTTTTAAGAGGAATATGCTCTGAGATTAAACCTACAATGTCTATTTTTTCGCGAACTGCAGATGCTTGATCCATTAGAAATTAATTGTACCACTAGACTGTTGAAGATAACAGCGTAGCTGGTATAATATAGAAGTCCATTTTAAAAATGAAAAACTCAATTAGCCCACTAAACGCTATTTCTCCAATTGACGGGAGATATCAAGATCAAACAGAAGAGTTATCAAACTATTCTTCGGAATTTGGACTAATAAAATATCGAATAGAAATAGAGGTTAAATATTTGCTGGCTATTTCTAAAATCGATGTAATAAGAAAGATCAACAACTCGGAAGAAAAAATTTTAGAACAAACTTTAAATGATTTTAATTTAGATGAAGCGCAAAAAATTAAAGAAATTGAAGAAAAAACACGCCACGATGTTAAAGCAGTTGAATATTATTTAAAAAATAAACTCTCAAGTACTTCCTTATCCGACGTATCCGAATTTTTTCATTTTGGACTTACCTCAGAAGACATAAACAATCTCTCAACAAGACTAATGCTTAAAGGTGCGTTAAATAACGTGCTTTTGCAAACAATTGAGTCTTTAAACAATGAGATTCTTAGTCAATCCAAAAAATATAAAGATCTTCCTATGTTGGCGCGAACTCATGGGCAAGGGGCAATTCCAACAACTTTAGGAAAAGAGTTTTTAGTTTTTTATAAAAGGCTTGAAAAGGAAATAAATATATTGAAAACTTATAAATTCACAGGCAAATTAAATGGAGCAGTTGGAAATTATAATGCGCTTTATTTTGCATATCCCAACATTGACTGGAAAGATTTTTCTAAAAATTTTATTTCTTCTTTTGGTTTGGAAGCAAACTTAGTAACAACACAAATCGCGCCATATGAGGACATAATTTATTTTTTTCAAACAATTCAACGAATTAATGGAATTCTTTTGGATCTTAATCAGGATATGTGGAGATATATAAGTGATGGCTGGTTTGAACAACAGAACAAACGAGGAGAAGTAGGATCTTCTACTATGCCGCAAAAAATAAATCCTATTATGTTTGAGAATAGTGAGGGGAATTTAGTAATTGCTAATTCATTGATCGAAGGATTTACCAATAAGCTTCCTATCTCTCGTTTACAACGAGACCTCTCGGGAAGTACGATTTCTAGAAATTTTGGGATGTGTTTGGCCTATTGTTTATTGGCGTACAAAAATTCTTTGTCCGGACTATTGAGGGTTAAGGCGAACGAAGAAAAAATCAAACAGGATTTAAATGAAGATTGGTCAATTCTTTCAGAAGCCGTCCAAATTTATCTTAAAAAAGAAGGAATAAAAAATGGCTATGAATTAATAAAAAACGCAACCCGCGGAGAAAAAATTAAAAAAGAAAATTGGTCTAAGCTTTTAGAGAAACTGCCGATAAATAGTAAGCAAAAGGAAGAACTCGCGAAACTCACCCCATCAAATTACATCGGCATCATAAATTAAATGTTATTATATTTATATGCTTGCAAAGGTTAATTCCTCCGCAATTATTGGACTTAATGCTGTGCCGGTTGAAGTGGAAGTAGATATTGCCTCTCAAGGCCTCCCCTCTTTTACAATAGTAGGACTTGGGGACAAAGCAGTTGAGGAAGCAAGAGAAAGAGTGCGATCGGCAATTAAAAATACAGGCGCCGAATTTCCTGCAAAAAGAATTACTGTTAACCTCGCTCCAGCAGATTTACCTAAAGAAGGAGCACTTTATGATCTCCCAATTGCTTTAGGAATACTACTTGCAAGTGAACAAATAAAAGCGGATATCGGATATTTTTTATTTATGGGAGAGCTCTCCTTAGAAGGAAAATTGCGTCACACGCCTGGCGCTCTCCCTCAAGCAATTTTGGCAAAAGAAAAAAAATTGACTTCCTTTTTCCTCCCTCACCAAAATGCAAAAGAAGCGGCAATTATAAAAGGCGTTGATATTATGCCCGTTAAATCTTTACACGAACTCCTTGATCATTTAAGCGGGAAAATAAAAATTATAAAACAAAAACCAACTTCTATTGATTCCATTACTGAAGAGGATTTTGAATTTGACATGAAAGACATTAAAGGCCAGGAACAGGCAAAAAGGGCGATGGAAATCTCTGCCGCAGGAGGTCATAATATTTTACTTAAAGGCCCTCCTGGTGCAGGAAAAACTCTTCTTGCCAGAACTTTTTCCTCGATTCTTCCAAGGCCTACTTTTGATGAAGCAATAGAGATTACAAAAATATATAGCATTTCAGGGCTTTTGGATAAAGAAGAAATTATTATTAAACGCCCTTTCCGCTCTCCTCATCACACCACTTCCCATATAGGATTGATTGGAGGAAGCAATATTCCAAAACCCGGAGAAATTTCTCTGGCTCACCGGGGAGTTTTATTTTTGGACGAATTTCCTGAGTTCCCTAGACATGTCTTAGAAGCACTAAGACAACCTATGGAAGATGGCTTTGTAACAATTTCTAGGGCTTCGGGCCGGATTACATTTCCTGCAAAGTTTATTTTGGTTGCAGCGCAAAACCCATGTCCCTGCGGATATCTTGGTGACCCAACACATGAATGCAGGGATTCCACTTCAGAAATCTTACGATATCAAAAGAAAATTTCAGGACCGATGCTTGATAGAATCGATATGCATTTGGATGTTCCTGCTGTAAAAGTAGAAAAATTAACCGAACAAAGAGCTGAGAGCGGTCCATCATCTTCAGAAATAAGAAAGCGGGTTCAGAAAGCAAGGAATCTTCAAACAAAAAGATTTTCCGCCAAAGGCGGATCGTCCTCTGGACGAAAAAACTCAATATTGTCAAACAGCGAAATGACAAGTAAAGATATAAAGAAATATTGCGGCCTTTCAAACGAATCTTTGGAGATTTTAAAGCTAGCTGTAAACAAACTAAACCTTTCTGCCCGCTCATACAATAAAATATTAAAAGTTTCCCGAACAATCGCAGACTTAGACAACTCTGCAAACATTAAACCAAACCATATTGCAGAAGCCCTACAATTCAGACCCAAGATTGATACTATATAGCCTATGGATCCCGTTAGAAGCCGCGATCGTTTGTTGTATTTAGCGGAACAGTATAATTTATGAAAGCAAGTAAATCGATAATAGAAAGGGGGAATAAGTAGATCGCGATCTGCTTCTAACGGGATGGAGAATCAATTCACCGATCAGCCTTCATCAAACTATTATAAAAGACGCCTCGCTGCGATTTTTGTCTTTGCAATTTTTTTTATCATGCTTGGACGTCATCTTACTTTTCTGCCAGTAATTAATTTATCTCGCGACACAGCAGAAAATGATTTAAAAAAAGAAGTTGATAAAATTATAAAAAATAAAAAAGGATTTTATTCTGTCTATTATAAAAATTTTAAAACTAATGAGTCTTTTGGAATATCGGAAAATCAAACTGAAACCGGAGCATCTGTTAACAAGCTTCCCATCATTGCTGCTCTCTATTATTTGAGCAGTAAAGGAAAAGTAAGCCTGGATGAAAAAATTTCTATACAAAAAGGTGATATTCAAGACTACGGGACAGGTTCTATTCGCTACCAAACGTTGCCAGCTACTTATTCTCTTCGAAATTTATCAAAACTAGCACTAAGACAATCTGACAATACTGCGGCGCACGTTATTTCCGTAAAAATCGGAGAAGAAAATGTTCAAAAACTTATTGATTCTTGGGGAATGAAGTCGACAAACATGGTGAACAATAAAACAACAGTTTATGACATGGGGATTTTATTTGAAAAAATTTACAATAATCAAATAACAGACTCTGCAAACACAAAAGAGCTTCTAGAATTTATGACAGAGACAGAGTTTGAAGACCGTCTTCCAAAAGGACTACCGGCAAACATTAAAATTTACCACAAAACCGGCGACGGAGAAGGCTTTGTTCATGATTTAGGAATTATCGAAACTGCAAACGGAGCATATTATTTAGGAGTCATGACATCAGACATTGGAGATCAAGAAGAACAAACAAAAAAAACCATCGCCGAAATTTCAAAAAAGGCTTACAGCTCAATAATCAACTAAAGGAGTTTTTGCTGGGATTTGCCTTTAGTGTCCTGTTCGAACGGTAAACCGAAGTGCTCGTAGGCTGATTTTGTTGCGACGCGGCCGCGCGGCGAACGCTTTATAAAACCAATCTGCATTAAATACGGCTCTACTACATCCTCAATTGTTGAAATATCCTCAGAAATAGTGGAAGCCATAGTTTCTACTCCCACCGGCCCGCCGCTATGTTTTTCAATAAGAGCCTTAAGATATCTAATATCATTATTGTCCAGGCCCAACGAATCGACTTCAAGCATTTCGAGTGCTTTCTCGGTAATCGTTTTTGTAATTTTTCCGTCTCCATGAACCTGTGCATAATCGCGAACGCGTTTTAAAAGTTTTAGCGCAATTCTAGGAGTACCTCGGGCTCTTATCGAAATTTCTTTGATCGAGTCTTTATCAATTGCTGTTTTAAGCTTTACTGCTCCCCTTCTAATTATCTCTTCTAATTCTTTGGGTGTGTAGAAGTTAAGGCGATGCACAACGCCAAATCTATCCCTCAAAGGCGCGGAAAGTAGCCCAATCCGAGTTGTTGCGCCGATTATAGTAAACTGAGGCAAATCTAATCTCAAGGTTCGAGCACTAGGTCCTTTGCCAATGACTATATCTAGGGCATAATCTTCCATAGCTGGATACAAAGTTTCCTCAACTACTTTGTTTAAACGATGAATCTCGTCAATGAATAAAACGTCTCCTGTTTCTAAATTTGTTAAAATTGAGGCTAAATCTCCGGCTCTTTCAATTGCAGGGCCACTTGTGACTTTTATATTTACGTTCATTTCCCGAGCAATTAAATGAGAAATTGTAGTTTTTCCAAGTCCGGGAGGACCGTAAAGAAGTATATGCTCTATTGATTCTTTTCTTTTTTTCGCAGCCGAGATTGCAATCTGAAGTGCTTTTTTTATATTTTCTTGACCAAAAAACTCAGTCCATTCCTTCGCCCGCAATGAAACAAAGAGAACCTGATCCTCAGGAGTTTCCTTTTCTACCTTAGCCTTAGTTGTTTTATTAGGCATATTTCGTTTGATTTATGATTAATGATTTACGATTTATGAATTCTTCAATCTTAAATCCTAAATCTTAATTCTAGCGCTGTCCCAGCGCTTTTAGCGCAAACTTTATCTTTTCCTCAGATGTTTCAGCCTTACTATCGACATTTTTAAGCGCGTCCCCTATTTCCTTATGGGAAAATCCAAAAGTCTTAAGAGCAGTGAAAACTTCTTCATTTGCGCTTAAATCGTCGCCTGAAAGATCTAGATTGCTATCATCTTTAAACTTACTCTTTAGCTCAATTATAATCTTCTGCGCATTTTTTTTACCCAACCTGGGAACTCTGGTAAAAAACTCAACATCACCTTTTAAAACCGCATTTATTATCTCGACTCTAGTTGAAAAGGAAAAAATAGACATTGCGGTTTTAGGACCAACTCCAGAAACTGATATTAAATTCTCAAAAAGTTTTAAATCCGCGATTTCTGGAAAACCAAATAAGTCAAAAGCATCATCTCTTATATGTGAGTAGATAAACATAAATGCTTCGTCGTTCACATGAAGTTTGCTCCAAACTTTCTCAGAAACCAAAACCCTATAACCCAAACCATTTACATCAACAATTAAATGCAAACCATCTTTTAAAATAACTTTTCCTCTTAAACTACCTATCATATTTATTCTTCGAGTGAAGCGAAGCGAAATCGACCTGCCTGCCGGCAAGGCAGGGAAGTTCTCGACATCGCTCGAACAATACTATAATTTTCTTTGCGCATTCATTCTTGCAGAAAATGCGTGAGTGATTGCCACTGCCAGAGCATCAGAAGTATCATCTATTTTAGGAATTTTTTCAAGTTTTAAAATTACTTTTACCATTTGTCCTATTTGGTTCTTGTCTGCCCTGCCATAACCAGTAAGCGCCATTTTTACTTGAAGAGGAGTATAAATGGCAACAGGTAAATTGTTTTTTCCAGCAGAAAGTAATATTACTCCCCTAGCCTGTCCTACAATAAAAGCAGTTTTACTGTTGGTGTTAAAAAATAATTCTTCAATCGCCATCACGTCGGGTTTAAAATGCTTGATTAAACTTTCGATGTGCAAGCTTATTTTTAGGAGTCTTTTTGTGATTTCACTATTTGGCTCTGTTTCCAAACAATCATAAGACTGCGCTTTTAACTTCCCTTTTTTACTTTCTATAATTGCCCAGCCAGTTCTTCCGATTCCCGGATCAATCCCAAGTATTACCATGTCTCAAATATTATACTAAAACTTACCAGCTTGCTATAAGATGCCTGTTTTGCTAAAATACTAGGATCATGAAACGGTTTGCGCTAACTGCAGAACCCCGAAAAGTAACAGGAAAACAGGTAAAAAAACTCCGACGCGAGGGAATTTTGCCAGCAAATGTTTACGGAAAAGACATTAAGTCACAGTCACTTCAGCTACCGCAAGTAGAATTTGACAAGGTATTTGAAGAGGCAGGAGAAACAGGAGTAATTGATCTTAAAGTAGGAAGCCAAGATATTCCAGTCTTAATCCATAATCTTCACACAGACTATAGAAATAAAGTTCTTCATGCAGATTTCTTCAAGGTAAATCTTAAGGAAAAAGTTAAAGCCATGATTCCAATCGAACTTACGGGCGAAGCTAAAGCAGAAACGGAAAAAATCGGTCTACTTGAGAAAATCACAAATGAAATCGAAGTCGAAGCACTACCTACGCAGCTTCCTGAAAAATTCGAGCTAAATGTTACTGCGCTCGCAAATATTGACGACCAAATTACAGTTGAGATGGTACATAAACCTGAAGGCGTTGAGATCCTCTCTGATCCAAACTTGGTTGTAGTAAAAATCGGAGAACTAGTAAGTAAAGAAACACAAGAGCAGATCGCTGAAGAAGCGGCGGCGGCTGAAGCTGCAGCAGCGCAGTCCGCAGGAGAAACAGGCGCAGAAGGCACTGAAGGAAAAGCTGCCGAGGGCGAAGTGCCAGCTGAAGGCGGAAATACAGAGGGCGAAAAGCCAACTATCCAACAAGCTAAACCCGAAGGCGGAGATAAACCTCAAGAATAATTATAAATTTTCAATTCTTAATTTTCAATTTTCATTGAATTTTCAATATTTTAATTTTTAAAAATTTAGCTTTCATTTCAAATTTGAAATTTCAAATTAAAAATTAGAGGCATATTTTATTTTTACTATTTGCTATTTAATATTTGTTGGAGCTCTCTCCCCTTTTCAAGGTTAGGATCAAGCTTCAAGGCTTTATCTAAATTTTTTCTAGCCTCATCAAGCTTCCTTAGTTGAAAATTCAGTAAAGCAAGGCTCATATAAGCATCTCTGTAGTTTGGATGGATTTTTATTTCGCTTTGCCAAAAAGCTATTTGGTTCAAAACCTCCGTCCGCTTTTGCGTCAAACCCTCTTGTTGTTTAAAATTTGAGTATAAATCCAAACTTATTATTAAGATCGCAATTAAAATGCAAAGCATTCCTACAAAAAACACTGATTCATCTCTATTCAGTTTTTCGGGAATATTTCGGTAATTACTCGGGAATTTCTTTTTTCCTTGTGGTTTTGATTTTTTATAAAACTTCTTTTTCATAAGATAAATAAATAGTTAGAATAGTTACATGGCTGCATAGCTATTTTAGCTATATAACTATTTAGTTATGTTTGTTGGCCATTCTTCAGTTATCAATAGCCTATTATTTCCCGAGAATTTCCCGAATATCTCTTCGGTAATAAATGGCATGAAAGGATGAAGAAGCCGCAATAGAATCAAGAAGCATGAATTAAGAATCAGGAATGAATTTTCGTCAAGGCGAACCTTAACGTCTTCTATATAAACATCTGCAAACTGGTGCCAAACGAATTCGTATAATCCTTCTGCAGCTAGATTAAACTCAAACTTATCCATATGTTTAGTAGTTTGTTCTGCTAGCTTTTCAATCGCTTCAATCGTCTTTTTATCAGTTTCGTTCTTCGCCGTCTTTCTTAATTCGTCCAGGTTTTGAGTTTTGAGTTTTGAGTTTTGAGTTCGATTCATATCGATGAATCGCCCAATATTCCAAAGCTTATTGGTGAAGTTCCTCATGCCTCTTATTTTTTCTTCGGCAAGGGCCTGATCATTTCCTGCTGCTGCGCCAAAAATTAATGCCATTCGCACAGCATCAGCCGAATACCTATCTACCATTTCCATAGGATTAACCACATTGCCCTTACTCTTGCTCATTTTCTGCCCTTTTGAATCGCGAACAAGACCATGAAGATAGACGGTTTCAAAAGGGACATCTCCTGTTGCGAAAATTCCCATCATGATCATTCTAGCAACCCACCAAGGCAAAATATCGTATCCAGTCTCCATAACAGAGGTTGGATAAAATTTTTCGAAATCCGAGCTTTCTTCTTTTATTTTTGATTTTGAGCTACTCATCAGAGTAGCGTAGGGCCATTGGGCTGATGAGAACCACGTATCAAAAGTGTCAGTGTCTTGAGTCAAATTTTTACTATTGCAATTCGGGCATTTTTTGGGAGTTTGGCCTTCGGTTACAATCCATTCCTCACATTCCCCGCATTTCCAAGCAGGAATTCTAATCCCCCAGACAATCTGGCGGGAAATGTTCCAGTCATGGAAGTTTGTCAGCCAATCAATTGCTGTTTTTTCAAAACGCCTTGGAACAAACTTTATTTTTTTTGATTTTATTGCTTTAATTCCTTCATCCGCCAGCGGACGAACTTTTACAAACCACTGCTCCATGAGAAGTGGCTCTAAAACCCGTCCGCATTTATAGCAAGTAGCAACTGTGTGAGCGTAGTTTTCATCAACTTTTTCCATCAAACCCTGATCGATCAAATCTTTTGAAACTACCTCCCTTGCCTCTTTAACCCTCAAGCCCTTATATTTTCCAGCAAGCTCTGTTAGCTTCCCATCAAAGCCAATAGCTTTTTTCATTGGAAGATTGTGCCGTTTGCCTATTTCAAAGTCTGTAAAATCGTGTGCTGGTGTAACTTTTACAACTCCTGTTCCAAATTTAGGATCTACTGCGTCATCCGCTACTACCCGTAGGCGAACTTTACCGATCAGACTTTCAAATTCAATTTCCTGACCGATATATTTTTTGTAGCGTTTGTCATCCGGATGAACTGCGACTGCGCTGTCTCCAAACTTGGTTTCAGGCCTAACCGTTGCCAGAACAAACGGTCCATACTTCATGTAATAAAGCGGGTCTTTTTGCTCAACATGTTTTACCTCTAAGTCTGAAAATCCTGTCCCGTCTTTTGTGCAGTAATTGACAAGCTTCAAGTCGCGATAAACTAATCTATCATCATACAAACGCTTGAAAGTTTTATAAACAACTTCTACGGTTTTTGGGTCAAGAGTAAACATCATTCTTGACCAATCGAGAGAAAATCCCAATCTTCGCAATTGATTTTCCATTGTTCCCCTATTATTTTGTACAAAATCCCAAATCATTTTGTACAAAGTTTCGCGGTCAAAATCAAACCTAGACTTACCTTCTTTCTGTAATTGTTTTTCAAAAACAAATTGAGTCTCAAATCCTGCATGATCAGCTCCTGGCAACCATAAAGAAGCTTCTCCTAACATTCTGTGGTAACGAATAAGAATATCCTCAACTACATACATTGCGTGTCCAAAATGAAGAGGGGCGTTTGCATTTGGCGGAGGAAGAATTATAGTGAATGGTTTTCCGTTTGGGTTGACTTCTGGCTTAAACTTTCCTTCTTCCTCCCATTTTTTATAAATTTTTTCTTCTACTTCTTTATGATTGTATGTTTTATCCATCCCGTTAGAAGCAGATCGCGATCTACTTATATCTCCCTTCTTTTTTAGTTTTGTTTACTTTCATAGTTAACATTGTCCAATTAGATACCAGACGCGATCGCGGCTTCTAACGGGATCCATTATAAACTTCTAATATCTTTTTCCATCTCTCTTAGATCATTTCTCGATTTGTAAAAGAAATACCCTACAGTTCCGAAAGTGATAATCGGAGAAACATAAGGCGGAATTTTCGCGCCGAACGAATGAAGAATCATAATCAGTCCTAAGAAAAATATAGAGTACATTGCGCCGTTTTTCAAAAATTTATATTTCTTTATTCTGTCGATATTGCTAATAGTAAGTTTTCTAAGCACAAGCGCTCCTATTCCGTTTCCGATTAAAATAAAAGGGACTGAAAATGTAAAAGCAAAAGCTCCAACTATTCCATCAATTGAAAACGTAGTATCAAGTACTTCCAGGTATGCTATTTTAGAAACGTCGGACATATTGTTCTTTTTGTTAAGTAGTTTTGCCTCCTGCTGCTCCGCGAATTGTCTAAATCCATGAATTATAAAAAAAGCAGTGGACCCAACTACTGCAGAAAAGGCAAGCATATTATCAACTTTTAATGCCTGCCACACTATAGCTGTTAATAAAATTGAAACTATTGCAAAAAACCATGCACCCTGTCCTTGGAAAAACTTCTCTCCGCGAATACCAAAATTTTTCGGCTCAAGAAAGAGCCAATGAAAGAAAAGAAACATCAAGAATACTCCTCCACCTAAAAGAAGTAGGGGCGCCGCATGCTCAACTGCTACTTTTGTAGCTTCTGACCCTTGGAAGGAAATTCCTAAGACCTCAATTGGCCCCAAGCTAGGCATAGCAGCCCAGATAATCAGAAAGGGCAAGAGCCCTCTAACAACAAATACTGCGAAGAAAAAGCCGTAAGTCAAAAACCAACGCCTTGCTTTCTTGCTCATTCCAGAAAGCACCTCGGCGTTTATAACAGCGTTGTCAATCGAAGTTATTATTTCAAAAAGGGAAAGCCCTAAGATTGTAAATAATATAAAAATAATTTCCATCTAGGTTTGATTTTAGCAGATTCCGAGGCATTGTGCGGAGGATTTATCCAGCACCCTAAGAAATTAAAAAGGTGCTGGATTTACTTTTGTGCAATGGTCAAAGAAATTTCTTTATCGGAGTTAATCTCTTCCGAAACACTGTTGCCACCCAAAGCTTGATATTTCCTAGGCAGTTCAAATGTTAAATCAAATGGATAAGAGTCTATTCCTGGTTGCTTGTAAAGCTTGAGCGAATAGATGATTGATTTCTTCACTGGAGGAAGTGTGTATGGAAGGTCATATACTATGCTTAAGGTTCTCACTTGCGAAGACGGAACAATTAGCAAGAATCCAAAAATAGTCTTATCAGACTGATTTCTTTCATCTACTTCAAAACCCTGAGGTGGTTTAAAATTTTTTGCGCCGTATATAGCAGGGTTTGTAATTGCCTTCTCTATTTCAACTTGCTTGTTATCAATTGCAATCGCTTTTATAATAGCCCCTTCCGGCAAAATCAATTGTAAATAATTTTTGTAATCCACTGCTTTATCTTTTGAGGAGCTATTGTTTTTATATCCAATTGTGAGTTTTGAAGAAACGTTTCCCTGCTCCGATACTACCAGCTTTTTGGATACGCTTCTTGAAATAAAGCGATTAATATTATTTTTCCCCAGATTCGCTTCGCTGATTCCAAAATAATCATTTATTCTATTGTCGTCTTTTTGTCTATTATCCCACAAAGAAGAAGACCAACCGTTTGCGGTAAAAATATTTTGATAAGTTAGCTCTGGGAATGCAAAAATTAAATGCTTCTCCTTAATCGACCTACCTACATTTTCTGCTAAGAGAAAGTAGGGCTTGTCTTTTCTTTTTGCTAAATCCTGCATAATTGCCTTTACTAGAATTCCCAGAAAATCTTCAGATTGAGCTATTTCATATAGGTTGTCTTTATTAATTGTTTTTTTGTAACCTGAAACACTTACTTCCCCCAAAGCAGAAATTATTTCCTTAGCAAAAGAAAAGTCCATTCCTATAACTCCATCAACTTTACTATTTGTTGCCAATGAATAGATATTAGAAGCGGAAACAGCATTATTAACAAAATCAGGGTTAAAGTTACTATCTTTTAAATACAGACCTGGAGATGGTAAATATCTTCTCAAGCCAAACGGAGATTCAACATATGCTTTTAGATTTTCATCTATCTGGGCTGAATCATGAACGTTAAATTCAACTACCTTTGCATTTTTAATTTTTAAAATTGCGTATGATTCAATAATTCCTCCCCCCGGGCGGAGTCTCATGTTGTTTTGAAATAAAACCAAATAAATTTTCTCTTTTTCAAATCCTAAAATTTCAGGCAGAATATCTGAAGAGTTTGAAAATAAATCAATAAATGACTCCATATTATCAAGCTTCTGATCAAGCTCTCCCGGAAGAGCTCTTTCTGCTTTGGATTTCTGAAGTAATCCCACAGCGCTTTTTAGCGAATTTGAGGCCTTTGAAAAATCCGCATTAGGATCTATGCTTTTACCCAAATAAATGTCTCTAATCAGCTCAACTGCTTCTAATGTATATATTCCTGCTTGAGAAATCATTTCTCCTGATCTAATTTTATTCTTTATCTTATCCGCTTCTTTACCCCTTCCCAAAAATCTTGCCTCCATACTTAAAGGAAGAGACGTCTTTAGCGCGGTTTCAAAAAAAGTTTTAGAATTATAAGCATGTTTTTGTGCTTTTTCTAATTCTCCTTTTTCTACTGAAATTACTGCCTTACTCATTTCTCTTTGTCCCAATAGCAAATAAGAAAAAGTTGTCATAAGAGGAAGTAGTAATATAAAAAGGCAAACTAGAAAAAAGAAAAGCACGGGTTTTAAAAAACTTTTTCTTTCATTTTTATCTTTATCAACTATTTGAAGCTGCCGATCTTCAAAATCTTCTAAATCAAGCTCTCTTATTTTTTCTGTTAGATCATACTTGTTAATTGCATGTTGAGCACCAATTGGTATATAAATTTTTCTTTCTTTTTCTTCTTTAATAAAATCAACTGTTATGTCCGGGTTTATTTTTTGAAAAATATTTGCAAGAGAAATATCAGTTATTGGATGTTGACAAAAAAGCAAAATTATTTTTTGTGGGATATCCAAATGACTAGATTTAATAATCAGCTTAATAGTGTCAGAGAAGCTAATCGGAAAACTAAGAGAGAGACCGTTTCCCTCTACTTCGATTTTTTTGGTCTTTCTCGCCTGTAGAATATACCTATTGATTACGACGTCTTTATCAAAAAATATATTCTTATCAAATAGATCTCCAAAAATTAATACTTTTGAATTAGCGTATGAGGTAGAAATTTCATCAGCATGAGCTACATCAACATTCCTAATGCTGCCTATAAAAAAAAGGGGGGAGTTACTTTCTCTAGCTTTTGCCATAAATGAAAAGGCAGACTCTCTTGTAATGGCACGTCCATCATCTACTATGAATATTTTTGAGTATCTATTATCAGGAACTTGGGGAATTTTTCTCTTAAAAGGAAAGTGAATTATTTCTTCATTTTCCTCAGATGGTCTGTTTGAGGAAACAAGAACAACCAAATAGTCTTTACTAAATTGTTTTGCAAGCTCTTCTCCTATTACGCCAATTTTGTCCACTACTAAAATCAGCTCTTTTTGACTTTTCTCGTAAGTTTTTAGGGCAGGAGGTTTCATATCAAGTCTTATTGTCCAGAGCAATATTAACCAATCTATCCGCTTTTTTATTCTGCTCTCTTGGTATATGTGTATAATAGATTGGTAAATTTATTTGAGCTTCAAGTTCTTTTGCACTAAAATATAACCCTCTTAGGACTGCATTCTTTATTTTATAAAGTCCATTTAATTGAGATGCAGCAAGATTTGAGTCCATAAAGAAATTGACTCGAAAAAGACCGGGCATTTGCGGCTTGTGAGACAGAACCCAGGAAAGCCCCTCAACTATAGCGCTGTACTCTGCGAAATTATTTGTGTTTATTCCAAGAGTCTTACCTATCTCGTCCAAAGATAAACCCTGATCGTTTTCAATATAAACACCAAGAGCTGAGAGCCCGGGGTTTCCCCTAGAACCCCCATCAGTATATATATTTAATGTATTTGTTTGATCCATCCCGTTTCGAACTTCTATTCTTAAAAAATTTCTTGGTTTTTAAAGCTAAAACTTGGCCTTTCCAATAATTTTCAATGGTAAACTAATCATAGCTTGGCGCATTTGATAAAAATTAAAGAATTGCAACTCAAAAGTTATTTTATCAAAGATCTTACTTAGTAGCCAGCTATGAAAGCAAACTTTAATATAATGAGCGAGGGGTGGTGCGAGAGGAAGGGATCCCGACAGCGCGGAATCAGTGGATCGTGAATGAGCACTGGCGGGAGTGGAAACGAGCGACAGGACCCCGAGCTCGGTAATGCTTTACTTGGGTTTGACCACGAGGGTTCTTTCTTTTCCTTCTCCAACAGATTCTGAGATAACTTGATCATCATCCTGCAGAGACAAATGAACCTCTCTTCTTTCCCATGGTTTTAAGTTTGGCAGAAAAATTTCCCGCTGTTCTGATAAAACTCTTTCTTTTGTCTGCAAAGCCAGATTTTTTAAATAATCACTCCTGTTTTTTTTATAGTCTCCAACTTCAAGAGATACTCTTTTATACTCCCCAATGCTCTTTGCGAGCATAAGAGATAAAACTAACTGCAGAGAATCAAGAGTATCCCCGTGGTGGCCTATGATTAAACCCGGGTCAACGGAGCTAACTACTACATCTATTGACTCTTCAGTTTCCGTTACCTCAAATGACTCCTTGATGCCTAAGTGTTTAAACAACTGTGTAATTAACTCTTGCGCAATTTTTTGGTTTTTTGCCATAAATCTTCCAAACCTCCTAATCCTCCGATTTTATATTGCTGCATGATACCAAAAATCGTAAATGTATTCCAATAAAGGGAAAGTCCTATTGGAAATGTGAATGAGAAAAAACCAATCATGATAGGAAATATATAAGTGGCCTGAGATTGAAAAACAGAGGCAAAGTCATCGCTCTTTTTTGCTTGATTTGGTTGAGATGCTGGCTTGGCAAAAATCATTTTTGATTGTAAAAACTGAAGGACTCCTGTAATAATTGGTATTGCTATTGCTACAACTGGCGCTGTTTCCATCATCTGTGAGGGGCTCTGTCCCAGGGGAATGCCAAAGAAAAATGTGTCCCATGCTTTTTGAATCTTAATTGGATCAATGACAATTCCATTAATATGATCTACGAGCTTTGCAGAATCAAGCTTAACTATATTATTAAGTACGTTGTATAATCCCCAGATGACAGGCAACTGAATTAAGACTGGCAAGCATCCTGCTGCTGGATTCACCCCATGCTCTTTATAAAGCTTCATTGTTTCTTCTTGGATTCTTTTCTTGTCTCCTTTGTGCTTTGCTTTAAGGTTTGAAAGGTGCGGCGAGAGCGCCTGCATTTTTTTTGAAGCTCTAAGCTGAGCAGAAATAAGAGGGTAGAGTATTATTCTAATAACTATCGTCAGACCTATTATGGAAAAACCAAGCGCATAGGGAACACCGAGAGCAGAAAGCGCCTGATAAATTGCAACCAAAACATTAATGATAGGGTTAACTATTGCCACGTTGAAAAATTGTATGATTGGAGCAAAAATTTCCATAGATTAGTTGGCTTTATAGAAAGGCTGGCATTTTAAAACTCTTATTAAGCCTTGCCAAGTTCCTTTCAAAACTCCGAACTGCTTAATTGATCTTTTCGTAAACTCTGAGCATGTTTCTTCAAATCTACAAAACTTATTTACTCCGAGAATATTTTTTAGAAGTGTTGAAAAGATTACCTGGTAAATGTTTATGATTACTATTGCTAATTGTTTTATCATTTTAAAAGTTTTTCTCTAGTCAAAAAGCTTTTTAGCTCTTCTAGGAATTGGCCTCTGCTAATTCTTATGGCTTCTTGTTTTGGATAGAAAATAAAATCATTGCCTTGTCTTATACTATCAAATATTTCCTCAACGCATGACCTCAACTTTCTCTTGAGGCCGTTTCGCACCGTAGATCTCCTGTCTACTCTTTTTGAAACTATAAAAGCAAAGCGACTAATCTCCTCTTTATTTTTTGCTATTTTTACATTAAAGCTTGTTAAAGAATAACTTTTTGGATTTTTTAACAAAACTGGTTTTAGCCTATATTTCTTTTGCAACATTAAACCGTAAGTTTTTTTCTGCCATTACCCCTTCTTCTCTTAAGAATAGCTCTGCCAGATCTATCTTCAGATCTCTTTAAGAAACCATGCTTCCTTGCTCTTTTTATTTTTTTTACCTTCAAACGCATTTTTTCCATACTCGTTAGCCTTCAGCCACTAGCCATCAGCCGTCAGTTATTTAGTCGAACAAAAAATAAACTAAACGCTAGACGCTAGTTTCTAAACGCTGAGATAAGATTATAGCAGAAAAATCTTTTTTTTTAAAAGTGGTAAAAAAAGAGTGGGTTTTATCCACTTTTGCAATATTGACAGGGGCCGAGCATCGTCTGCTAAACTTCATCATTACCTATGTTATCCACATTAGATCTTTGGAAAAAAATATTAGCTGAAATTCAAACAGAAGTCTCAAGCGCAAATTTTCTAACCCTTTTTAGGGGCACTTCTCTTCTTTCCTATGAGGACAGTGTTGCGACTATTTCCGCTCCATCTACAATGGTAATTGATCTTTTAAATAAACGGTTTTACGAAGTTATCAAAAAAACTCTTGATAAGCATTTGAAGGCTGACGTGAAGATAATTTTTGTCCCTCATGCCATACAAATTAACCAAACTAAAGACTTGGCTGGGCCTCTTTTTTCTATATCAAGCAAGCCGCAAACAGCCGGACATTTGCCTCGAGTTAGGCCTGAATATACCTTTCAAAATTTTGCAGTTTCAGGAACCAATCAGCTGGCTTTTGTCTCTGCTACAACTGTTGCGAAAAAGATTGGCACAGCCTACAATCCACTATTTATTTATGGCCCAGTAGGGGTAGGCAAAACTCATTTAATGCAGGCTGTTGCCAATGAGGTTTACTTAGCCTCTCCTGACAAGAAAATTTTATATATTACCAGCGAAGAGTTTACTAATGAGGTTGTTGAAGCGATTAGATCAAACGACACGGCCAGAATGAAGAGAAAGTTTAGAAACCTGGATCTTTTAATGATTGACGATATTCAATTTATCGCCGGAAAGGAAAAGGTTCAAGAGGAACTTTTCCACACCTTTAACATCTTGGTGGATAACTCTGCCCAAATAATCCTGACTTCCGACAGACCTCCTTCTGAGATTAGAAAAGTTGAAAAAAGACTTTTATCAAGATTCTCCGGAGGGCTTACGGTGGACGTCCAAAGCCCTGGTTTTGAGCTAAGATGCGCAATACTTCTTACCAAAGCAAAGAAATTTAATTTTGATTTACCTATTGAAACGGCAAAAATTATTGCGGAAAAAACAGAAGACACAAGAGAGCTTGAAGGACTTCTTCTCAGAGTCATGACAGAAGCTTCATCAAGCGAAGAAGGAGCAAGCCCTGAGCTTGCGAGTAAAGCTTTAAACGCAAGCGGCATGCCTAAGAAATCAATCCGTCCGGAAGAGGTAATTAAAATAATTTGTGATTTTTATGAAATTAAATCAACGCAATTAAAAAGCGCAAAGAGAGATGCTAAGCTGGTCCGCGCAAGACAAGCTTGTATGTTTGTTCTTAAAAAAGACGTTGGCCTTACGTATTCTGAGGTTGGAAATATTTTAGGGGGAAGAGATCATACAACTATTATGCATGGGGTAACAAAGATAGAAGCAATGCTTAGTAATAATAGTGTTTCTGAAGAAAACTTAGGAATAAAAGATATTCATAGTAAAGTTCTGGATAACTAGTGTGTTTTGCACGTTTTTTTGTTTGTTTTTTTCTTTCCACTAAAAGTTAACAATACTTATGAACGTTTTATCCACAATTTCATGGCCACGAGTTATTGCTTTTTTCCACTTTTCCTGGTAATCTACTACAACTACAAGATTATTAATATGTTTGAAGTGGTAGTTTTATCCAGTAATTTAAAAAATGGTATTTCATTCGCCCACCACGCAATTTCTTCAAGAAATCAACTCCCAATACTCTTAAATTTTCTATTTGTTGCTAAAGATGGGGCCTTATACGTTTCTGCAACAGATCTTGAAATAGGAATAAAAGTAAAAATACCAGCCAGAGTGGAAGTGGAAGGGGAGGTAAGTATATCTGCGAAGACGTTTTTAGATCTTATTTCAAACATTGATGAAGAAAAAGTTAGTTTGGAAGTTAAAGAAAATGCACTGGTGCTTCATGGAGACAAATTTAAAACATCATTTCCAACCCTACCCGCATCAGACTTCCCAAAATTATACGGCGCCAAAGGTATAAAACAAGCAGAGTTTAAAAAAGAAGAATTAGATAATCAGATTTCAAAAATTGTCTTTGCCGCAGCAACAGATATTGGAAGGCCAGCTTTGTCTGGGGTTTTGATGAGAAAAACTAAGACAGGAGGGTTAAATTTGGTGGCAACAGATGGCTACAGACTTTCTTTAACGCAAAATTCGTCTATTGAGACCGGAGAAGTAGATCTTTTGATTCCTGCCAGGGTTATTAAAGAAGTTATGGGCTTAAAACAAGAGAGCCAAACAATAGATCTTTTTACCTCTTCGGAAAGTAACCAAGTTTTGTTTGAATGCGGAGATGTAGTTATTGTTGGAAGGCTTATCGAAGCAGAGTATCCGGATTATCAAAAAATAATTCCTGATGATTTTTCCTCCCAAGTTTTTTTTGACAAAAATGAGGCGCAAGGCGCTGTTAAGGCATGTTCGGTTTTTGCGCGGGAAGCGGCAAACATTGTAAAAATGAGGATTGAGAAAAATAAAATAGTTTTTTCGGCGAGCGCTTCCTCGGTTGGGGAGAACGAGGTTGAAGTAGATGCAAAAACAAACGGAGAGGAAAATGAGATTGCGTTTAACGCAAGATATTTGCTGGAGTTTTTTTCCTCAATAGGTGAAGAATCTGTAGTATTTGAAATGACCGGACCTCTTAACCCAGGGGTATTTAAACTTGAAAAAGATAAGTCTTTTCTTCACCTCATAATGCCAATAAGAATTACAGACTAGGAGAGGTTTTTTTAATTAAGTTTTCCTCCATCCTGTTAGCGTCTATGCTGTTTGCGGATAAAAATTGATTAAACTCAGCAAGGCCTTGGGACTGGGCCTTTTCATTAAGTGTTAGGGTAAACTGTAGAGAGCCATAGCTATATTCAAGCAAAAAATTAGATCCTTTGTATGGCAGTTTATCGATTAACTGAGACACTCTAGAGCTCTCCTTGTCTTTGTCCAGGAACTCGTCTTCTAATTCTTTCTGTTCCTTTGTGTATTCTTCACCGGGCCCATCAGGATCAGCGCTGGATGGTTTTTGATTTGAAGGCGGCCGACCCAAAATACTAAAAACAAGAAAAATAAACACCATGAATCCTGCTAATGCAAAAACAAGGAACAATAGGAATGTTTTTTTGTTTTGAATATTTGACCACCCGGTTTTTATATTATCCATATTTATAGCTTAACAATTCCATAAGAAGCATTCCAATCAGAGACAAAACCTACAGGTCTTTCTCTTACATAATTTATCTCTTTTCCTCCGGCAGTGCAACCGATAGGATCTCTGATTGTCACAGTATTTGTTTGTGGGTTGACATCAGTTATTACGAAAGCATGCCCTATTTTTGAGTTTGGGTTTCTACACCGGCCTGATATTCCTTGAAAGGTGCAGGGAAAATCAGCTGCTCCGGCTATAATATATCTTTTGCCCCCACCATTTAAGAAATCTCTTGCTCGAACTAAATTTAGCTCACCGATGTTTCCTCCGTTTGGATAATCTACGAGATTATCGGAAGTTTTAAATCCTTCGTCCTGAAACCATCTTGCCTCAACGAAATCAGTAATGTATCCGGGAGTTGTGCATCCGATTCTATTTTTTGGTATCCCAAAGTTTTTCAAAGACCTTATAATATCGGGTGGAGTTCTTGTTTTGCCAAGTGAGCTAAAAATCATGGCTATTGAGGTGGGAAGGCAGCCACGCTGGGTTAGTCCATCGGCTCCGCAGATAGCGCCTGAACTATTCCAATCAGGGTCTCCCTGACAATAAAATACAAAACCGGAACCATCGGCCGAACCTCCTGTGCCTAGGCCATTAAAATCAACGCCTCCGAATACGTTATCTCTTACCCATCTGTACGTAGCCTTGCACTTGTTAGGATAATCTTGAATTGGCTGAGCTGGAGCCGCTTCAGACTTTTGGCAACTTTTTTCTGGGCCGCATACCACGTTGGCTCCTATCGCCTCCCCGAAGCTTTCTGCTTTGGAGCCTCCCCCAACAGCAGAACTTCTGTAGGCATATGTCTGGAGATATGGTCCATCACTTCCCGGATCGTAGCAATCTTTTGCATCTGCGGTATTTCCATCTTTGTCAGCTAAATCATTAACCTTAAAGCTGTCATAAACAGCAGGACTTCTCTCTTGGATTATATGTCCTGATTCATGAATCATGCTCCATTTCCTGTTTTCTTCTTCGCATCCTGGGGTAGCATATCCATCAAGCCTTATGTCGTCATTAGTTGATCCTCTTCCCCAATGACCGCCACCAGATATTTTGCAATCGAGTAAATCTACGCTACCAAATTGGAGATTTATTTTTCGGCTTTTTACCTTTAGAGCATCAACATAGCCGGTAGATCTTAGAGGATCAGAAAATCTCCTGTATGCAATTTGAACAAGCTTTGAATCCTTGTTTTGTATCTTGCAATTGTTTGGGCTGGAATTGTTTGCAAGGCCTTGACATTGATAGACGTTAAACCAGCCCATAAACTTACTAAGGGGAGGCTTGGGGGGGAGTTCGGACCCCGTAATGCTTGAACCCTCACCTACGATAGTCGTAGCCGTCTCTTTTATGGGAAGTTGCTGTGCCAGCGTGGGGGAGGAAATGAAAAAAACTAAAATAAGATTCAGGATTAAGAGAATAGACACAGCCTTTTTCATCTAATCTAATTAAAGTATAACCATGCTGATTTTGCAAGCAAAGTTCTAGCAGTCAGAGGGGAGAGGGTTAAAAACGGTATTTTCTGGAAGCTCTTTAGTAACAACATAGTTTAGGTAAAATCTAACAGGAAGATTGCACATTCCCTGGTTGCTAAGCCCCTGCTCTTTTAAATATGATGTCGCTTCTGTTTTAGCAAGGCTTATATTTGTTGTTAATATTTCCACTTCAATGTCATCTATAGATCTAACATAGTCGATGGAGTAATTGCTGGTTTTATTAATAAAACCAGAATTTCTACTGGCAATATTTATCAGCTTTTCTTTTGTAGCTTGATCATCCGGAGAAAGAGGAATGCGAGAGGTCAGTTTTATAAGTGATTTTCCAAGACTTCCGGACTTATATTTAATTCTAGGAGCAGTTTCAGGCGCTTCTTTAGATGTGACTGGAATTTGTGGGGTAATTTTTGCTTTTGGCCCAATTTCACTGAAAGTGGAGATAATCGCTAGGATTATAAAAATTACAACAAGAACAACTGCAAATATTATAAACATATAGTCTCTCTTTCTCGACAGTTTCATTACCAAGTCCTCCCCCGAACATTATACTCCCCGTTTGTGCACATACCAGGCGCATCCTGGCAGGCATTTGTTTCGCATTGCCAGTAATCAAAAGGATTATTGGTGATGGGGGTTCGTGTTTCTGCTACTTTTGTTTCTCTGTTGAATGCTTCTTGTGTCTGCGTGTTCCACGGCACCTGCCCAGCGTTATAGTAAGGAGGGCCAGGATTTTTCTTATAAGACATTTGGTACATCCCCCATGCTCCTGTTGCTTCCTTGGCGCTGGGGTTAAACGCGTTGGGCCAGTGACTACTTTCGCACTCAGCGATTAAATACCAGAAGTCGGCATTTTCAGGATCATACAACCGCATTTCTTCGTCTGCTGCTGCCTTCGAAAAACTACAGGCAGGATCACCAAAATTACCCTTTTCCGAATTGTTGGAATTGTATGGGATTGGCACTCTGTCTTTGCAATCTCCGCCAATAACCCATTGATCTCCTCTATCCCCCGCACCTTCTAGTGAAATTGAAGTTTCAACCGTAATGTCGTCCTCTGGATTAAGCGTTAGTGAAAATTGATACATAGTGGTTTCGTCAGACTCAGAAGCGGGTTCATTCTCAGATAGTTTCCATTTTACCTTATCCGAGCTTGGGTATTCAATAAATGATCCAGTAGTCTCGCTAGTTACCAGCGCTGTGCCAAATGGCACATCAGCGACAAGGGTCAATGCTGAAAGAGGTGGTAGCGCTTGATTTGAGTTGTGTACGACAACGATTTGATATTTAATGTTATCTCCGTTGGGGATCTGATTAGGCCCGATTATAGAGTAGGCTATTCCCGGATAAGGACTGTCATCTATGGTTCCGTCGATATTGCAGAAAATCAAGCACGGTACTTGAAAGAAAGTAAAGAGCATAATGACGAAAAGTAAGATAGCTAGGGCTAGCGTGACAGGCCAACCCACCGCGCTTACCACAAGAGCGATCGCAGTGGTGGCCAAGCCGGTAACACCTGCTATAAAACTAATAAAGGCGCCAACAACAAAGCTCAAAACACCAGCAAAGAATCCTGCAACAGCACCTATAGCTGAGCTTATTAATGTGCGCGCGAAAAACCTGGTAAGAAAGCTTACGGGGTTAAGAAGATTTTTAATTCTTTTACCAATTCGATTAAGTTTTGATCCAAATCTGCCAAGGTGTGAATTTAAAATCCTGTTTTTAATTCTGTTCTTTAGTCTTCCAGGAGCGCCAAATATCTTTGTGTAGGTTTTACCAATTCGTGTTTGTGAAAGCCATTTTTTAAACTTACCATATTGTCTTCCAGGAGCGCCAAATGCATAATTTATTTTATTCCTAATCTTAGAAATTGTTTTTCCGATTCTGGTTTGAGCAAGGTAGTCCCTTGTTCTTGAGGGAATATCTGTTATTTTCTTATACCCATCACTAACGCGGGCAAGCGCTCTCCGGGCCTTACTTTTTTTTAATTTTGTTTTTGCTTTTGAGACTTTTTCCTCAAGCCCGCTTTCATAATATTTTTTTCTTATATTAGAATTATTTCTTCTTTCCTCATCAGCCTGTCTCTTTCTTTCGATTGCCGTATGAAGCTCAGGATCATTGTAGTTTTTTGCCCATTCTCTTGCTTGTTCTGGGGAATGTAGCAGTAATCTGTCGTGAAACTCTCTGTCAGCTAAATCTAAATGATCTGACAATATGCCTCTTTTCCCTGGGTCTACTGTTTTCCATTTTTCTGTTTCACTTATTAGATATTTATTTCGTAAATCTTTAAGCTCCTGATAGGTTAGATCTTTCCTTTGGAGTTCTCGTCTGTCAAGAGCTTGAGCAAGTGCCATGTCATCTGGATTTCTTAAAGCCCACCTTTTTGCTCTGTAATGGTTTTTTCTAACAAGACCGTCATAAGACTCATTGTGGGCTCTTTCATAGGCTTCCTCTCGAGTCTTTGGTCTTCCGGGAGGAGGGGTTTTCCCTGATTTTTTCAACTCCTCTTCTTCTCTTTCCCATTGACTTAATGAAAGATTTGCGTGTCTCTCGGCTGATTCCGTCGCATCTTTATAAGATTCAGGAGCAAGAAGAAAAACTCCTGCTGCTCCGGCTGCAAGGCCTGTGATTCCAGAACTCCCTGGCGAGCCAGGTTGATTTGTGCCTGTTTGGGAAGGAAGAGGCTCTGGGGGCACAGGCACATCTTTGTAAACTCGCCAATCTTCAAGCGCCTCCCAAAGCTCACGTTGTTCGACGATGTGTCTTTGCCCTAAAATCCTTGAGAAATCCTCGTATGTTCTGCTGTATTTAAGCGCTTCTTTTTCCTGTGGAGTTAGTTCATCCAGGGCAAGAAGTTTATTTATACGCTGCGCGTTTTGAATCCTTGTTCTTACGTCCTGGCGCCTCCTTCTGTCTTCTGCTTCCTGGAGTATTCTTTTTTGTTCGGTCTGATCGTTGGCCATAGTTATTTGATTAGTTCGTTAACCCAGCACCCTAATGCCCCGACCGTAAGGTCGTGGGTGCTGGGTTAACTGGAATAATCGGCGCTGGTTGGGCTATTGGTTGGTTAATAATACCAGGGGCAGGCGGTGGGCTTTGAAAACCAGGAAATTGCTGACTAATATTTGCGTTTTGTTCTGTGTATATTGGAGCGGGTGGCGCACTTGTCACAGGAGTTGACGCAACAGGTGGGGGTGTCTGCGTTGGATTCATTATGGCCTCTTCCTGTTGCCTTTTTAAGATCTCTTCAGGATTTGAAGTTATTAATTTGTGCTCAAACGGAGCAGCCAAAACTTTCATAGATACGTGGCTTTGTCCAGCGAAAAATAATCCTTCTCCCACGTTTGCGGAAAGAAGAAGCTGTTTTTCCTGGTCTGATAAATAAAAAATCTGAGAGACAAGGTCAATTTCCGTAGGGCTTTGTTTTAAAAGCATTTGAATTGAAGAGTTAGACAAAATTGCTTTCCCATAGTCAGTTGAAAGGAAGTCCTGGACGTCCTGTGTTGCGGTAGTAAGGGCCAGATAATACTTCCTGGCACGTTTGGCTATCCCATGAACAAAAGACGCGCTATCCTGGTATTTCATAAGATACCAGGCCTCGTCCAGTACTAAAAAACGTTTCTTAAGGTCTTTTCTTACTCTGGTCCAAATAAAGTCCAAAATTATGTGCATTGCTACGGGCCTGAGCTGATCTTCAAGGTTACGGGTTGAGAAAACGGTCAGGGGATTTTTGATATCGAAATTTGATTGTTGGTTAAATATTCCCGACATACTTCCTTTAATAAATTTCTCAAGCCGAAGCGCTAAGTCTTTTGAAAGAGGGTCTTCATTGCCAAGAAGCACTTTGTAAAGGTCTTCCATTAGGGGAGGTTCTTTAGTTTGAGTCTTAGGATCTGGGGTTATGCCTTTTTGCCTGTATGTTTCTACCAAAGCCCTGTCAAGAATTGCGTCGTGCCCAGCATCAAGTTCTCCCATTACAATCCGGAGGAGTGCGTGTAATGACAAAATTTTAAGCCCAAGTTCGTTTTCTCCTTGAACGTAGCGCCCTGTTAAATCAAACGGATTTATTTTAACAGGAGAAGACGGGGTAAACTCAATAAACTCTCCGCCTAGCGCCCTGGTAAGTTCTCCATATTCTCCTTCAGGGTCAATTACTATTACTTCAGTGCCAAACATAAACTGCCTCATGACTTCAAGTTTGATTAGATACGATTTTCCAGCTCCTGATTTTCCAAAAACCACTTCATTTCCATTTTCTAAAGAGAAACGGTCAAAAATGATTAAAGACCCATTTAGTTGATTTATTCCATACATAACTCCCCTGTCTTGCGTTAGGGTAGCTGAGGTAAAAGGAAAAGTTGAGGCAAGAGAGCTTGTGTCCATGTTTCTTGGCAAATAAAGCTGGTCAACTCCTATGGGAATAGTTGATTTGAATCCATCCTCCATTTGAAGTGTTGCCGGCTTTGCGAGAATGAGGATTGAAGAAAGAAGGGTTTTTAATCTTTTGGAAGCTTCATCTAGTTCTTCATGGCTGTCTGAGACTAGAGTTACATAAAGACTGAACTGGAAAAATCGCTCAATCCCTTTTGCAAGCTCTTCCTGAACAGAAAGCGCGTCTTCTAAGGCAGCCTCAACTGTGGGGTCAAGAACCTTATTGTTTTCTGCTTGTTCCTGAAGTGTTGCTTCCATCTCGGCGATTTTCCTTCTAAAGTCCCCAAGAATATCCGGAGAGGAAGTAGGATAACAAAACATTGAAATATTAAGAGAATGATCAAAGTCAATTAAAGGCTCAAGCCAGTTGGGAGACACAAAGCGGGGATAACCTACCACAAAAAAAGTTTTATGAAATCTTTCTCCCACCCGTATATAGCCGAAATCAACCTCAATTGAAGACGGAGCTATAATATCTGTTACGCTATTCATGCCCCGTTCGAGTTTTTTTATTCCCTCATTTGCGGGATGATTCACCCCTCCTGGGGGAGCTTGAGGTGAGAGAGCCTGGTTTTTATTTTTATTAAAAAGCTTCATACATTTATTTTCCCTCGCTTTTGACGATTGTCGTATTCATCCCCTCCGAAACATGTGCTCCCGAGTCAGAGTTATAAATTTCATAAAATAATCGTATTAGCTCATTTTTACCTAAGATTTTAGATTTAAGACCTATTCTAAGAAGCTCTTGCGTGAGAGAGGCAGCCTTTGAGTTTAATAAGTTTTTTGCATCCGCCGCATATGTCTGTTTGTTTTTAACATCAGCTATTGCGCCTGCTCCTTTTTCAAGAACAGAGAAAGAAATTGCAATATAGAATTTTTTATCAAGTACTGAGTTTGTCCTGACAAGTTCAGCCACAAAGTTTTTGTATAGAATAATCTGTTGAGAAAGCATTTGATTTTTAGTTTTGCCGGCCTCTTGTTCCAACAGCTTTACGTAAGAGGAGATATCGAGTTTTCTACTTAAAATCACAATTTGGATATAGTAGGAAAGTGAGTTAAGTAAAGATGCATAGGAAAGAATTTTAACTTGTTGTTCTTCTATAGACTGCAGAGCGAAATTTGTAGCAACTATCTCCATAATCATGCACGCGTTTCCTCCCGAAAGAATAACCACATTATCCACAATGTCATCTATTTCTATAAATTTTTGTGTAGTTGCACTGATTTTCTGGGCAGATTTTTTCATATTTAATTTTTAAGATGCGGCAAATAGTTGCCGCCTTAGCTCCTCTCTTGGGTCGACTGATAAAATCTCCAAAGGCATAAGAGGAGTCCCTACAGCTTCTATCTCAACAGCGTCAAATTTATTTTTTCCTCCGGGATCTTCAAAGGTAACTATGTATTTCCCGTTAGACAGCTGTGTTGCTGAGGCAAATTGACCCAGGCCATTTGTTTTAAACGCTCTTACCGGATTATCCTCTATGTCTTTAACCTCAACTAAGATATTTGGCAATGGATTGCCGCGCGGATCTTTTAATATTCCTGTAATTACGTTTGAATCCTGCGGAGCAGTTGGAAGGCCCACTGATTTTTCCATCCCCCTTGGTATCTTTCTGACCCTCTGGGGCTGCTTTAAAGGAGTTACTGTCGGATTAAATTTTTCCTGTTTTTGGCCCTCAAGTTTTGCTTTTAGTATCAAAAATTCTTTCTCAAGCTCTTCTTTTTGTCGTACAGTCTCAGTTAAGAGTCTCTCAAGTTCTTCGGTTTTTTGGTGAACAACTGGTTGGGCTTGCAAAACAGGCGTTTTCCCTTCAGCATCTTTGGCTTCTTCTAATTCTTTTTCAAGAACGGACACTTGTTCTTCAAGTTTTTTTTCATTCTCAATTATTTCTTCTTCTTCATCTAAGCTCATAAGAGGCGGTGGTGCGTTGGGTACGACTGGGTCTTGATACTCAATAACTCTTCCTGGTCCAGCCTGCGGTGCAGGCGCCATTTGAAGTTGTGGTGTTTGAACCTGAATGATTTGTGGCTGCGGCAAGGGATTTGAAGCTGGAATAACTTGAGGCGGAGGGGGAGGCTGAGATAAATCTCCTCCGGTTTTTTTATAGATGTATTGAGTTGGAGCAAAAATAGCTTTTATGAGGTTTTTTATCATAGTGTCCATAGGACGCCCGTCTATTGGAACAAATGCCAGGGAAACACCAAGTCCTAGAAAAATTACTGCTAAGGGGAGTCTAACAAGAAGATGGACAGGCATGATAAAAAAGAAAAACCAGGCAATTACTGTGCCTGCTGCAAGATAGGCAAACTGCTTAACGGTCATATTCCCGATAAGTTTAAATTGAAACCCCGTAATGTCTTGTGGTATTGGATGATTTTCCATAAATTAGCCACTAGCATCTAGCCGCTAGCGTTTAGTTAACTGATTGCTAGTTGCGCAAGGCTATTTGCTATATCACACTATTATTGACCGTGAAAATTGTGGTTTCAAGGCTATCAAAGTGGATCAAATTATAAGTTGATTGGCCTTGAGGTGTGAAAACCTTTCATTAAAGAGGTTATACTTCTCTACAGCGATTGCTTACGCATTCCCATTTTGTTGGACTGCCGCAATCTGAAGCAACAGAGCATTGAGGAGCGCACTGGCTGAAGCCAAATTTTGTAAGACAGTCTTTGTCAACCCCTGTTGTGTATGATATAAAATTAATAATTCCAAAGGAAGCAAGTACAACAATAAGTCCAATAACTGCATATGTTAAAGTTTTCCTTGCTCCCTCTGCTTGTTTTGGATCTCCGCCTGAGGTGACAAATTTAAACCCGCTAATAATTATTAAAATCAACGCAGCAATTCCGGCAAGAATTAAAAGCCAATAAATTACATTTCCAACAATAACCGGGATACAATCTATTGTTATAGCTTTTGTGATAAGGTTTCCTGCGGAATCTCTGACTGGTTCTAAGCAGTCGCTGTCGGCTAGTTTTTGAAAGCCTGCAAATGCAGGAAGAGTAAAAGTAAAAAACAAAAATATTGAAAAGAAGAGAACGCTTAATTTTTTCATTAACTAATAAATCAAGCGTAGCAAAGAGAGGATTAAAAAACAATCCATGATTTAATCGGGGAGAAGTTTAGAGCCCAAGGCCTGGGAGTACGAAAGAGTTATCTAGCTCTATGCCTAAGAAGTTTAAGACCAGATTGATAATGAAATACGAAAGAAATGCTAAGACTAGTCCTACGAGCGCTGCAACAATTGTTCCTCTGGCAGCTTCCACCTTAGTTTTATCTCCGCCAGATATAATCCACTTAATGCCGCCATAGATAAGAAAGGCTAAGGCTAGAACAATTGCAAGAATAAATAAGATTAATATTATGTTAGATATTATTGTGCCAATATTGGTTGCTCCGAGATCGCAGAGAATTGCAAATTTATCTGGACAGGTATTAATAGCTCCTGCCTGAATTTTGGCAAAAGCAGAGGGTACAAGAGTAAAAAAAGAAACAGTAGACAAAGACAGGGCAGATAGCTTTTTCATTCCTAATATGATCGTATGAGGTTTTTAAATGTTTGTCAAGAGGGCAATTTGAGTCTAAAAAGCACAACCACGCACACCTGGTATACATATGCACTGCCACCGTCCTTCATAGAGTTGACATGCTTTTTATATCTGTGCATCTACCGTCTAGTTTCTTATGGGCAAACAACAGGTCCGCACCACGTTCTGGGGATATGTAGAAGCTTTACGTTGAAGAAGTCTCCAATGACACTAATTATAAGATATGAAGCGAAAGCAACGATAAGACCAATAATTGCAAAAGTTATTCTTTTTCTTGCAGCTTCTACCTTTGTTTTATCTCCTTGGGATATGATCCACTGGATTCCGCCCAAAATAAGGAATATAAGAGTAGTAATAAAAACGGTTATGAAAAGAAGACCTATGCCAACTTGGAGAATTTTTCCAAAAGTGTCCACTCCTCCTTCCGGCATTCCCGCAACGCCTCCAATTGAGCCTCCTGGAAAGTTAAAAGCAAGTTTCATAATTCAGCCACTAGCATCTAGCCGCTAGCCATTAGTTTCTAGTTTTTTCATTTTGGTAATCATAGCATTTAACATTTTACACACCTCTAGTAGTAGATTGTCAACTTTTTCGAATTTCTCTAAGCTGGAAAACTTTAATTCTTTGCTAATTAAAATTTGCGTTTCTAATTCTAAGGCAGATCCATAGGCTATAGCATAAAATTGAATGTATGATTTAGTGGATTTTCGCCCATACCCTTCGGCAATATTGGATGGGATAGAGACAGCGCACCTTCTCATTTGATTGACAATTCCGTAAAGTTCTGAATTTGGGAATTTCGCTGTGAGCACGTAGATCTCTTTTACAAGCTTGAAAGATTTTTGCCAAACGATAAGATCTTTATAGGAGCTTATGTATCCCATAACTAATTGCTAGTTGCTGATGGCTAGTTGCTAACTACCAAACCCCGGTAGCCCCAGCACATCTGAGGTTATTAGCTGCAGTATAACAAGCGAAAATATTATAAACAAAAGTCCTACAATAGCAGCAGTAAGCTGATCTCTGGCATTTTTTATTTTCTCAGGATCTCCCTGAGAAGTCATAAGTCTGTAGCCTGAGATAATTATGATAAGGATAACTATTCCTCCTGAAATACTCAAAATAAATCCCAAAACCCACCTTGTGAACGCAGGAGCGCCTGTACCAACAACTCCCACAGCAGTTTGAATTTTAGTACACCCCTTAGTAGCGTTATATGTACTATCACCTGTTGGACAAGGCAGAGAGAGAGGGGAGTTGGGAGTTTCAGTGTCGCAGGGATTATCAGCAGTGCACTCATGCCCCGGATCTTCCTCAGTCCCAATCAGAAAATAATTAGAGAAACAAGAATCACCCCCGCCAATATATGTGGGGCCGTCAACATAATGCTCCATTACTTGAACGCGATATTCCCCAACAGTTAGCTGCTCAGGAATTGAGACTCCTGGGTTAATCATCTGACTGGTTGGATATTTAAGGTTGTCATGAAGCCATTCCCCGCCTCCAGTCTTTCTTAGAACAAATCTGTGTTTGTTGGTGTCATCAGCGTCTCCGGACCTCAAAGGCTGAGTAAATTGGGTAGTGAAACTAATGCCTGCGGGTTCTTCATAGACATTATTAGGATTGAGGTGTACTGTGCAATAATTATCCGGTCCTGTCTCTGAGGCTGCTACAGTAAGAGTACGAGAACCGGGAGAGATAGTACAGAAAGATCCTGTATCGCCCCGCACTTCTAAACCATAGTCACCCACTTTATATTTTTTGCTACTTTCTCCTGGATAGTACTGTGCGCCCAATGCTGTCTTGCCTAGGTTCTCTATGGTAATTGTTCCACCGGTCACAGTAAGGTGGAGCGTTTTAACTGAGTCATCCCTACGCGATCCATCCCATTTGGCAATCGGAACCCAACTCTCATCTGGAGGTTTAAATCTGAAAGTAACATCAGTGCCATCAGGTATCCCTGTGCTCAGTTTGATTGTAACTTGAGTATCAGTATCATTTGGTTTTTCGCCTGCTCTCGCAACACTACTGAAACTTGTAATATTACAAGTGGCCGCTCTAGCAGGAGAGGGATTTTTTGCAAACGCTGAGAGAAGAAGAGAAAATGAGAAAAGAAAAAATAGAATTTTTCGCAGCATATATCTATCTTATATACATTAAAACGCCAATTGCAAGCCTTTCCTAAATTCAAAACTCAAAAGTTAAAAGTCAAAAATGAAAGTAAAAATACTAAAAGTTTTTCGCTTTTGAATTGTAATTTTGCATTTTGCCTTTTGAATTTTAACTTATTTAAGGTGTATAATCAGGCTATGAAAAAAGGAGATTTCAATAATATATTATACAAACTATCTTTACAAAAAGGTGAAGAAAAGCTTAGATTAGCTTTTAAGCTTAACCAATTTGTAATTAAATTGCAAAAAGAGGGAGAACTATATGCAAAAAGACAGTCAGTCACCAGTTAAAGAGCAACTTCTTAAAAGTATTACCAGGCTTCTTCTCGTCTTTTCTGCTTATGTCTATGGTATAATATTTTTATGAAAACAATGCTTCCTCTTACTGTCAAAATTATCATTGATAAACGCTCAAGTGATGCGCCATATGTAGCGTATAATCCGGAACTGGATGTGGCATCCTGTGGCCCAACAGAAGAAAAAGCCCGCAAGAATTTAAAAGAGGTAGTTAGGATTGTTATGGACGAGCTGCAAAAGAAGGGAAAATTGAAGGAAACACTGGAAGAGCTAGGATTTCAGAAAGATAAAAATGGCTGGATACCGCCAAGCGTTAGCTTTGAACCTTTTTATTTCCCATCGCTATAGAGTTTTCCATGCCCAGAATTACACCAATCCACTGTAGAAAGCTCGCTAAAGTTTTTGAGAAAAAAGGTTTCGTTCACCTCAGAACTGAAGGCGATCATCTTATTTATGATAAAGCGGGAATTGCAAGGCCGATTGTTATTCCAAAATACAGAGAAGTTCCCGAGTTTATTATTTTAAATAATCTAAAAACTGCTGGTATAAGCCGAAAGGAATATTTTAAGCTTCTTAGTAAAAAATAATTTACGGAGTAAACTTAAATCCTCTACCCTTAATTGTTTGAATGTGGATTGGTTGATTGGGGTTTTCTTCAATCTTTTTCCTAACTCTAAATATTAATTGATCAAGGGCTTGTTCGCTTACCCCTGCTGTTGAGGAAAGTTCGCCCCAAACAGCATTTACTATCTCATCTCTTTCTAAGATTTTCCCAGAGTTGGTAACCATAAATTTAAGCAACTTAAATTCTGAAGAGGTTAAACTTTCGGAAAGCAATATTTGCCCCTTTTTGATCTCATTTGTCACTTGGTCTAAAACAATACTTACGCTAACTGTTTCAATTTGGGTCTTTGCATACTCTTCAAGAAGAGGAACAGCAAGCTTATTATCTTTTATAAGCCCGACTGCCACAAGATGAGAGGATTCATTCGCTTTTTCATTTACAATCAAACTCTGTTCGAAAGGAGAGAGCGACTTCCAGATTTCTGAAAGGACGGCGATAACTCGATTTTTTGAGAGCAAAAAATCGAGTAAATTGCTGAATTGCTTCATGGTTGAATTGCTGTCTAGACACGATTCAACACAAACCAGCCAGAGTTTGCCTAAGCCGCCAGTGAGTTTTGTTACTTCTTCGAGCATCTTTTTATCTACGTTTTTTCCGATTGTTTTTTTAAGATAGGAAAGACGGAACTGCCTTATTTTCTCGTCTCCCAGAGTTAAATAAACCAAATTCCCAACCAAAAATTCATAAAAAGAGGAAATAATTTCAGGCCCGACTGTTTCTTCAAGCGGTCGGTTAAGAGGAAAAACTGCGGAAAACCGGTACTTTGCCCTATCCCTTAAAACTCTTAAATGATCGAAAAAAACTGGTTCAAGAACGCCTACATACTCCTCGAACCGATCGAACAATAAAACTATTGTTAGTTCTTTTTCCAGGCATAAATAATCAATTGTTTTTTTAAGACCCTGAAAAATTACCATTTCATCGCCTGATTTTAGGCTTTGGTCAAATAAACTTTTTACGTGTTTGTGCTCTTCTTCCATTTTGCGGGCGGATAAAGATTCCAGAATCTCGATAAATATATATTTTGTAGCCTCAGTTAGCGGTCTTTTCTTAATTTCTGAAAAATTCATCATCACAAAATGGAACCATTTCTGATTTTCTCCCAGATGCAAGGCTCGCACAGAATGGTTGTACGCAAGAATCCGAAGAACATTTGATCTTCCAACCCCGGGGAGTGAGATTACCTGAGCGGAATTTCCACTATTAATAAAGACGAGAATCCGCTCAATCTCATCGAAGCGGGAGTCTGGAGGATAAAGAGACTCGAAATGAGAGACATCGACTGTTTCATTGTTCGATTGTTTCATTGCTGGGCTCATATCTTTAGTTTATCATTTGTAAAGTTTATTAGCTGGTAAATTTCTTTAGGAAGCAATTGGAGTTCATTTAAAATGTGCTCATAATCCTTTTTGGTAAGTAGTTTTCTAATTTTAGATTTCTCGTTCCAATCGAGGCATTCCTTAACAGAACCGAAGCTATAATAATAGAACTTAATCTTATCTTTTTTCCCATATCTCCCAAAGCCTTCAGCTATATTAGCAGAAGCTGAATCAACCGCTGTGACAAATTGAACTCCAACCGTTTTCTTAGCGAACCAGTCCCATTCCAATATAATATCCCAAACATAGTTTGATAACTTCAAAGCTCTTTTATAACAATCAATGTCGTTTAGCTGTAAGTATTTCATTCGTCCTTAGCAATGTAGCAATGGAACAGTGAAGCAATGTAACTAAATTGTAATCTTTCTGTAAGTTTATTATCAAGCTGAAAACCGTCTCGGATTATAAAATGCCCACATATGCAAGGAGAAAATTTTGTTCAAACTGAATTGACAGCTCGTGCCAATAATCCTACACTAAAAAGGGAGGTAAATATTTATATGGCAGAAACTACAGATACAGTAAGCAGCACGAAAACCGCGTCAAAGGCGGCTGCGGCAAAAACTAGCAGAAATTCAACTCCACCGAGGGGAAAAGTAGCATGGGTAAAAGAAGGAATTCAACCAAGGACAGCACCTAAATTTGTTGATTCAATCGGTCCACAGGGAGCGCTCCGTGAGCAAAATGCTAGGGACGCCAGGGCAACCCTAGCAAAAGAGTGGAAAAGCGTACTAACAGAAGAAGAGTACCAAAATCCTGATACCAGAGCTGCAATAGCGGCTGCAATTAAGCTGGGATATGGACCAAAAGAGAAAACCTCAAAAGGAAGGATAGAACAAAGCGCAAGTCAGGTAGTTGAAAATGCGCTACTTGACCGCGTGGATTCTACCCGTATTGTTAGGTTTAAAGAGCTATTAAGTAAAGAAACGCTTACGAAGGATGAGCAGGAAGAACTTCTAACGGCTCACAAACTTCGTTTAGAGAAGGCTCAGGAATTATTATTGAAACCGGACGAAGAATTCACCCTAGCGCAGAAATTAGCCATTTTAAAAGCCCACTATGTTGGCTATGGGGAACCGGGAAAAGACAAAAGCCGCGGAGCAGGACTATATAACTATAGTCAAGAACAGCTTAGGCAAAAAGCAGAAATTCTTGGAAAAGAAGTTGATGGGAAAGAATTATTTGACTTGGAGCAAAGACGTGTTCTTATTGAAGCAGGCATTACTGCGCCAGTTCCTCCTCTAACGGACGCTATTTTACTTGGTATGTGGCAAGCAATTGATGGTCAAATTGCCCAAGGTCTTTTGGACTATGCTGGTGCAAGACACTATGAAGATAAGATACGAGATTACATGGAACAAAACCAAGCTAATCTAGTCATTCGTGCTGATGGACTCAGATCAATAGTGGAATTGTCGCGTATTAAAAAGACTCTTGCAGGCGATAGGAGTAAAGAAGAGGATGAGCAAAAATTTATACAAAAATATAAGGAAGAAGCGGGGCAAGCTGGTAGCCCATTGCATACTATGAAGGATAATATTAGGACAAAACGGCAAGAAATATGGCAGATAGAAGATGCTGTGAGATCTCAAGGAGGAAATCCAACTACGGCTCAACAGAACGATCTTACTCGACTAGAAAGTGAGTTAAAAGGACATGAGAGAGAATTATATAAACGCTTGACAGATACAGGACCAGGTATGGGTGGTTTTGATTTGGAAAATTTTTCTTTGCAGACTGGCCGTATTGACTCAGAGTTGGTACTCATATTAGCAGATAGCGATAGAGCGCTTAATCACCTCGTATCAAAGATTATAGACGTCCCCAGGTTAATAGAAACCAGCAATTATCAGGTTGGATTTCAACCGGGCATAGCTTTGGATATTATCTTAGGAGTATTAAAAGATAAGTCAGATTCTAGAGACATATATGAAAGAAAAATAGGTAGAGCACAATTTACGGACCAAACTAAGCTTAAAGAGACCCAAAGAATTATTCATGAGGTTGCAAGAATAATAGCTGAGGGACAAGAGGGAACTCAAGCCGCACGAGCAGTGAGAGCAGAGCATCTGGAGCTTTTACAAAGAATGCCAGGTGTTGGCATGGGCAGACAAATTTATGACAATTTACTATTGCTGGCTGTTTCTCAAAATGGATATCTTAGCTCAGAGGCTAGTAATGAGATTTTGAGTGCGGCAACTGGTGAAATAACCGGAAGAAACTTAGCGCATCAACCCCGGTCGCTTTACTCTCTACTTGAAGCACAAATTAAGCTAGAGCGGGATAATCCAGACAGTCCGTATTATGAAATGGAAGGTTGGGAAATCCGCCGCGCGTATGACGCTGCAGCGTCTTTTCATAGCATTACAGAAAGAATATCTGAAGTTGCAGCATATGGATCTTTTCCCGAGGAACAAACCGACCGGGCTGTTCCCAGGGAGTTCTCAGTTAGAGTTCTAAATCCTATAGTTTGGAGTTTAGAAAGATTTACAGTTTTTGGTAAGGAGAAAGTAGAGGCATTTATGAAACTATATAGAAAATCTTTTGCGGCATCAAAAAAAGCCGAGGGTTTTACGAAAAAGCTTAATATAACGAAATTATTTGGAGAACAAAAAGTTGAAAATATTGAGCAAAACGGAGCCTTGGGACTACACGGTGGTTTTGATAGTACCTGGAGAGAGCGGGATGTCTTTTTTAGCAAGATGAAAATTCCTGAAAGAGACTTTACGTGGCATGACAATAGCGGAAACCATAATGTACGCATAAATACCTTAGATGATATTTTTAGAATTTATGAAACAGAATTTCACGGTTCGATCAAAGAAAAAGCAGCTTTTCTACGGGAAGCATTTTTTGATAACGGTCAATTCCGGCCTGAATTCAGGGTTTGTTTGGGTATGTTAATAAGGCGGCTTAATCCAAACGCACATGATACAGTAAAACATATTGGTATAAAAGATGTAAGGGTGGACACGGACAGAGGATTAGGGCGGCTAAACTTAAGAGACACAAGCGTTTGGGATGTAAAAGAGCAAATAAGAAGAGAAATATGGACAAGAGTGGCTGAAGATGACCCTTTAACCATGATGAGTTTTTTGCATGGACTTACCTACGTTGATGCCAACGGGAAAGTAATAAAAAAAATAAATATTTTTGGCAAAGACGGGGTAATTGGCACAAACCCAGACCCACGCATTTCTCCATTTAGGGGTGTTATCTGGGAAGAACTTCAATCCAAGCTTTTACGGCTTTCAGTTTTAAGAACAAATTCGTATATAAATGGACAGGCCATGAGCTTAGATCAGGTGATAACTGCAAATAATACAGATCCATCAATTGCTCTTACTACTGAAGAAAGAGCGTTTTTAGGTTGGATTAGAACAGAGGGAAAAAATGCAGCCGGAGAGCTTGCAAATGTAAAATTTAGCATTGCTCCTTTTATGACAGACATTCCTTTTCAGATATCGGATTATGCTATGGCAGGACAGGCTTCTTTCGTAAGAAGAATGGGATCAGATTTTGATGGGTTTAAAGCAGGACATAAAATGCTAAATGAGGAGGTATTTGCTGAGGCCTTTGGAGGCGAAGCTAAGCATTTAGTTGACAAAATTGGCCAAATAGTTAAGACATTAAGCGGGCCTGTTAAAGAAGAAGGCGCGCAAGATAAAATGTATCCTGTTATAGAAGGTATTCTTGGACTACGTGTAGCAGGGTCAGATGATAGACGTCTTTGGGGTAATGAAGCAATGGTGCAGCTTAGATCATCTGTTCTTGGAAAGATGATACTTGGTGCGTTACACAAATCAAACTCTATAGCGCAGCAATACCATGGTCTTAAAGCAGAATCTCTAGATGTAGATCATGTGTTGGATTTAGGTCAAGACCTAGTTAAGAATGGGGCTGTATCTGTTGACACTTTTAATAAAAGATATAAGAAAAAATTCGCGGGTTTACTTGCTTGGAAGCTTTGGATGTATTTTTTCAGCAATTTATTCATAGTAGGCGCAAGTGTAACTGGATTAGATCTAACTCTTAAAAAAGGATTTGGTGAAAACGAAACCCTAAAAAGTTAGATTTTTAGTCCTCTTCTAACTGCAGCTGAAAGGCCACCTGGCTTGCCAGGTTCAGGGCTCTTCATGCGTATTGCCCCTACTGTGGATACTCCAGCCATGGCAGCTCCCCCTGCAGCGCCAAGAGGCTTAAATACCGGGCCATAATTTATGTTAGGAGCTTTAATTGCATTTCTGGTAATCTGGAGGACATTAGGGGTCATAAAAAGAAAACCTAAGGCAATAATACCTGCAAAAGCATCCGCTGTATTTCCGCCTCCAGAAAGGGGAGGAACAAACATCGCGCCAGTTTCTATGCTAGTTTTGGCTATCTCGCTAAAGATTTTTGCAAGAATAAACATTGCAATTGCAGTAGGAAAAACCGCCAAGTTAGCCAGCATGTCTTTAAACCAGGCCCCAACTCCAACACCTGATCCTGGGAAAAGGCCAATAAGAAACCAGAAAGGGGCAAAAACAATATCAATAAGAACTGAGATATATGCTACCACCAATGCTATCCAGAGTCTTATGGCGGTGAAAATAAGACCAAGGAAAATAAGAAGTGCTGCTAGAATTCCAACGATTAATCCAATAATTGCAACAAATCCTCCGCCAATTAGATCTATGATCCCGTTGTCCATTAGATCTGGAGTTACTCTACCAGGGCCACCAAGCACATTTACAATTAATGTCTGTACGGTATTTTGACCCTGAAGCGATAGTTCTCCGAATCCTCCTCCATCTAGGCTTCCCTCTCCTCCAGGCCATAGTCTATTTATTGCGTCAAATGGAGTGGGAGAGGTAGCAATATTGCCTAAATTAACTCCATCCGGAAAGGATGTTGGGGAGGCGCCGATTAAAACTCCTCCTATCAAATAGATTGCAACGTACATAACGTCAATTAGAAATCCCGCGATTGCAAAAGAAAAAGTCACCAGGAGTATGCCTACAATTATTTTAGGAATTTGATTTTCAATAGACATTACGGTCCGCGGATCAATATGGACCCGGAGCATTATTGCAACGCCGATTATGACAAAAATTATGACGAATAGTAGATAGGCAATATTTCTCATAGCTACCCAGATACCTATAAGAGGTTTAATGCCGCAAAACCCTACCCCCTGAGCATTATTAGCGTCACTAACGCATGGGTTTTCTGCGGCGTAGGTTTTTTTGGGGAAACCAAAGTTACCCGAAAGATATCTTACATAATCGCCGGAGCTTGTTGGAGGAGTAAAAGTATACGTTATAAATTGCCCAACAACTCCAATTGCTCCGCCTCCGCTCTCTACAAAGCCAATTTTGCCGGTTTTTTGATCTACACCCAGGCATTTTTGATCTCTTCTTATAGGATCTATTCCTGCAAGCTGACATATCATAGAAGACATGACTTCAATCATTGCGGACTGAACGTATGTATGCTGGTTACGGGGAACATCCGGATTAAGATTTGGAGCATAATCAGCAGGTGATTGCTGATCTCCGGAAGTTTGATTACCAACAGCTGTAGAGGCGCTTGTTTGAGCATGAGCGGGTAAGCTAGATACTAGTAAATAGATAATAGTAAATAGCCCGAAGGCAAGAACTAAACGCTGAACGTTTACCCTGAGCAAACTCGAAGGGCTAGAAGCTAGACGCTTCTTAAACAGGCCCCACTTCGCTCTTCGAGCTTCGAGGGGTAAAGCAGTTATTCTCATGACTAACTTTAGTGTGCTTTATTTTGAAAAAGTTGTCAAGGGCAACGGAATTGCCCGCAGACCCCTCAATAAACGCTCTTTGACCTGCCCGCCAGTACCAAGGCTTTGGCAGGCGGGGCCGTGTTCGAATAGAACTGAAAAGGCGAAAAGTAAGTTGTGTGGGGTCAAGTTAAAAAGCTTCTTAACATTTTTTTAATACTTCGCAGTCCATAGCCACTTTTCAGATAGATCTCTCTATTTTTGGCATCCCTTTTATCAAGGAAAGCTTCGTAAAAGATAAGATTGTAGGGAATAAATGGTTTTGTTGCTTTATTTTCGCCATTATTATGGCTAATAAGTCGTTTCTTTAAATCAGATGTATAGCCTATATACAAACTGCCATTGGTTTTACTTTTTAAAATATATACGTAGAACATGTAGCGGAACGTAATAATTCTTTGAATTAAACGTTCCAGCCACGTTAAAATTGTTTTACAATTTTTTACGTGGCGGAGAGGGTGGGATTTGAACCCACGAAGAGCTTTCACTCTTAGCGGTTTTCAAAACCGCCGCACTAGGCCACTATGCGACCTCTCCTCAAGTGTATTTTATCAGTTTTTGTGCGTGAATCCAAGCTTAAGGATTAGCGTGTTGGTTGAGTGTCTTTAAACCCTCCTGCAGCCTGTTCTTTAGTTTGACCTACTGCAGTCAGAATAAGAGCTCCTATAAGTTGAAGAATTCCCTTTTTTGAAAATCTTTTCTTTTCTGACTCGACGACATGAGTGTATCTACTTACATCATCATATCTTGCCTGCGCCTCTTTAATAGCTCTTGGATCTTTACTAGTCTTGGCTTGCTTTAGTTGATTCTTAGCGTCTGTTCTAAATAAATGGGCTTCATTAATTCTATCCTCAATTGGTCGTTTATCTCTAGTTACCATTTCATTCTTACGCTGTGCTCTTATTGCAGCAAGAGCTTCTGTATGCTGTGTTTGTAGTTCAGTATCTCCGGCTTTTATTGCTAAGGCAAGATCTCTTTCGGCTTCCAGTTCGGAATGAGATAAATCAATAACCGTTTCTAAGTATGGTTTACTGGCCGCTGCGGTTTCTTTAGCCTTAGCAGCTTGCATTTCCTCAGCTAAGGCTTTAGCCAATGCAACTACTTGTTGTTTTGTTTGTTCTTCTGCTGTAGGAACAGCGGGCTGAGGTGTTTCAGGAGCAGTTGCGGCAGCCGCGTCTGTTGATGGGGGAACTGCATCTGGGGAAATACCCGCTGCCGCAGCATCTTCCGGGCTTGAGCCAGCATCGGGCGCTGGGGCTTGTGGCCCCGTCGGTGCGAGTTCTGCTGGTGGTGGAGCTACTGCTATGTCTGGCGATGATAGTCCTCCCATATAATCCTTTCTTTAGTCTAGGTTTATAAGTTTATTTTGTCAATTTTCAACCTAGCTATTTAACTATTGCAACTATATAACAATTTAAATCGTGTGGCTTGATATTTATCTTACAAGAAGCTTATAAATTGGTGATCTTAATCTTGACTAGGTTTATTATGTGGTATAAAGTAAAGATATGGATTCTGCCCCGCAAGATCAAAAAGAATTTGAAAGACCACAGGAACAGCCGGAATCAGCCGGAACCTTACCTCAAGAGCATGAGCACAGCTTAAGAACTCTTATTTCATGGTCTGCGCCCGGGAGGCCTTTTAAAATCAGAAGCAAACAATTTTATATGACAGCGCTTCTTATAGCTTTTTTGATTGAGATAATTTTGTTTCTCTTCTCTCAATATATGTTGATGTTTGTTGTTTTATCACTCCTTTTTGTAGGGTTTGCATTTGCCTATGTCCCCCCTAAAAATTTTCACTACAGAATAAGTACGGAAGGACTAATGATTGAGGATCATTTTTATATCTGGCATGAACTATATGATTTTTATTTTACAAAAAGAAACGGAATTGAGATTTTAAATGTTAGAACAAAAACCATGTTTCCGGGAGTTCTTACAATAACTCTGGGAGATATGCCAAGAGACCACGTCAAGGACGTTCTGCTTCATTATTTACCTTTCAGGGAATATGTAAAACCTTCCTCTATGGAAAAAGCAGGAGACTGGTTGGCTAAGAATTTCCCCCTCGAAAAAAACTCCTAGTTTGATTCCAAAGCCTCAATAAACTGATATCAGCTATCGATATTGACAAACGATATTACTATTAGTATAATTAATTTATGCTAAACACTAATATTGTACCTGCCAGAAATCTTCAAAAATCTTATAAATCCATTATCGAGGATGTTAAGGCAAAAAAATATACAGCTGTTTTAACTACTAATAAAAAGCCTCAAGCAGCAATCGTTAGTCTTGAAGATTTAGAAAGGATTCAGCGAGTTAAAATTATGCAGACTTCTTTAGATATGCTCAAGTTGGCAGCAGAAAATAGAGGAGAACTAAAAAATTTACCAGCTGATTTACGCAAAAGAACAAATGAAATTTTGTATACCAAGTAAGTATGGCTAAAATCGTTGTAGTTGATTCAGATTCAATCTTTGCAATCTACAATCCTAATGATCCATTAAATGAAAGGGCTATAAAAACTTTTCAGGAACTAATTAACCAAGAATATCAGTTAATCTATCCTTCTTCAGTCATATTCGAAGTTATTTCGCTTTTTCAACGTGTTTTACCAAGCCCAAAAGTAACCAAAGGATTAATCGAAATAGTAATAAACGAACATTTAATAATTCATGCGATTGACCATGATGATTTGAAAGAAGCAGCTAAATTGTTTGATCCAAATGGAAGCAAAAAAAACACCTTAATTGACGCTTCAGTAGTTATTATAGCCAAAAAACTAAAAGCAGAGGGTGTATTTTCCTATGACAGTTATTATTCAAAACAAGGTCTAAGACTAGCTGAAGATTTAATTGGTTAGAACTTTTTGCAAGAGCAAAATCTTCCATTTTCCAATTGGCGGCAGGTACAATACTACACCTGCCAGCCAGATACAGAATTGTATCTGGCGGAGGGAGGGAGATTCGAACTCCCGGTTGCCTTACGACAACATCCGCTTTCCAAGCGAACGCACTAGACCACTATGCGATCCCTCCAATAGCTTAAAGCTAAAAACAAAAAACTTTAGTATTCAGCTTTATGTTATCAGCTGTTTTGCGGCTTTCCAGGCTTTTTTATCTGATGGATAAGTAAGCCTTTCAGAAACATCATTATAATCTATCCACTCAACTTCTTCCATTTCATGATCATGGTCTGTTGTGTCTCCTCCGATGTGCTTCATAATAAAATAGTAAACGGTTTTTTTAATCTTCTCTCCTTCAAAAACATACCAATACTCAACCGGCATCAATGTTTGTTCAATCTCTCCTTCAATTCCTGTTTCCTCTTTAACCTCGCGAAGTGCTGTATCTTCTTTTTTTTCACCTTTAACGTTATCTCCAATTAATCCTTTTGGAAAAACCCAGCCATGATGCTGGGAGTGTTTGGCAACCAAAATCAAAAGGTCATCTTTTTGAGATTTGAGATTTGATTTTTTATTTTTATATACTATTCCACCTGCTGAAAATTCAAATTTCATGCGGAGAGGGTGAGATTTGAACTCACGGTTGCCTAAACAGACAACAGCGGTTTTCGAAACCGCCGCACTAGGCCACTATGCGACCTCTCCTAAGTAATTCTTTAATTTCTCCTTTAAAACTTCTCTTCCGTGACCACTTTTAAAATATCTTTCAGCTTCCATTGCATCTCTCTTGTTAATGTATGCTTCATAAAATATAAGTTTAAAAGTTCCATTTTTGGCAGTAAAGCTTGAATGCTTTGATTTGTGATCAGATACTCTTCTTTTTAGATTGTTTGTAAAACCATAATACATTTTCTTATTTTTATCAAACCGTAAAACATAAAAGTAATACATCTAAACACTTCCGCCTCAACGGCGGACTTGTCCGCCAACGCGGCGGATAAGCCGAAGAGGCTTAATGCGACCTCTCCTGTAGCTACGTATTATAGCTTATCTTTGTAATTAATTTCATTTGGCAGAAAATAGTCTATTTTATTTTTATTAATTTTAATTTTTTTTATAGCAAGAATAGAATAGGTAAGAGATGGTTTTCCTCTTTTCGATTTCTTCCCTGAAATTTCATTAGCCATTTTTTCTTCCTCATCATTCTTAAGAACGTCTAATTCTAATTGTTTCAAAATGTTTAAAAAACTAAAATAATAAAAAGGATAATAAAGCAAGTTTTCTCCAGAAGTTGCATAGAGATTATCTAGATCAAATCTATCTCTTCTGTAAGTATTAAGGTCACGAGGTACTCCCAAATGATTAAATTCCCAGAAAGGAGGAGAAACCCTGAACTCATCAATAATTAGTATTAAAGATTTTTCAGGAAGTGCATTGACTAATCCGATTAGATTTTCTAAAGCCAAAGTTGATAAAAATAATCTTTGATAAGGCTTTAGATTCCAATTATTTAAATTTACTTTTACACCATTATTTTTTTGGTAAACTCCTTTTTTCAAAGTAATATTTTTTCTTTTTAACAGAGATTTATCTAGAAGTATTTCTTTCAAAATTCCATTCTTGACTGTTATCCCTAACATATGAGTTGGAAAAGTTGAGTCTCTAATATTTAGGAAAATATCTGGAGGAATACTATCTAAACTGTATGATAAAACCGCAGCGCTTTTATCTTGAATTTTTATTTCAGTGAGCGTATCACTAATAAAATTTAAGTTGTAGTATAGATTGTGCTTTTTAAAATTCTCTTTGATCTCCCTTCTAAATGAATCAATGATTTCAACTCCGCTCCATTTTATTTTTATTCCTCTCTCGTTAGCTTTTTTGACTGTTTTTAAGGCTAGTTTTCCATTACCAGGACCAAACTCTATCATGTTATAGATTTGATATTTAGCCAATAATTTCACAATTGCCTCAGGCCATCTATTTGATACGCCAGTCATTCCGTGATCCTTATGAGATTTATGGTATCCGTATTCGCCAAATTGATCGATATTTAAAAATTCAGAATAAGTTAAAAACCTTCCTAATTTATCGCATTCTTTTTCAAGTTCTAATGCTAATTTTTTATTTTTAATCTCGACAGTTTTCAGCTTGAAGTTTTCTTTTGAAAATTTTAAGTAGTTTTTATCACCTGATATTAGCTGAGATTTTTTAAATTCCAAAAAATCTAAGATGAATTTTTTCATAGGGCAGACAAAAGCACCCTCGAATGGATTCGAACCATCGACCTTATTTAGCGCGCTTGGTGGGAATCGAACCCACAACCTCAAGATCCGCAATCTTGTGCTCTATCCGTTAAGCTACAAGCGCTATTTAGCGTCTAGACGCTAGCTGCTAGCCCGCCTTGCCGCGAGGCAGGTTGCTAAACGCTGATCTGTATTTTAATTGATTATTGGAGCTCAAGCAAGCTTAGGTGGTTCGTACACAGCTGATGGAGGGGAAGAAGAAGGTTTTACCAAAAAATCTCCAAGGCTTATAGTTCAGGCTGCAGGTAAAGAGCGGGCCACTTGCGATAACTTTTGGCGCAGGAACTGACGGAGTTGGACTTATTGAAGGCGTTGGTGAAGGGCTCGGCGCTGGACTCAAAGTTGGCGTTGGGGATAATGTTGGCGTAACAGTCGGCGTTATTGAGGGAGTTAGGCTCGGTTCAATACTTGGAGTAGGCGTAGGAACAACAGGCACCTCAACACTAGATGAGCTGTTTTGAGGTTGTGAAATAGTCCGGGAAACAAAATCAGAAACATTATCGTCTGTGTCTTCTCCGTTTCCTGCAAATTCATCTACTCCGCCTACTCCCATGCTTGTTGAGTCAGAAGAAGAATTCGCTTTTCTCTCAACACTGCCGCCGCTATTAGGCGGGTTTGATGTTGAGGCAGTCTCACTAGCAGTTGCCGTGCCCATTCCAACCAAATCTATTTGAGTTGTTCCTGCATCGCTGTAAAGGACTACGCTATTGTTAGTAGCAATGTTTTGAGAAGGTGCTGAATATTGTATATCCGCGGTTGTAGTGCCGGAGTATGAGGCAGAATGTGCAACCAAGAAATATCCATGAGCTGGAATCGTTCCCGTAATGCTACTAACCAACGTGTTTTGTGTTCCTCCGGATGTTCTCCTAGTAAGCCTCCAGCCAGTTAAATCTACGCTTGATCCAGTGGGGTTATATAGCTCGACAAACTCATCATCAGTTCCGTTAGGACCTGCGATTTGAACCTCTGAGATTACTAAATGGGAAGATATTGATGTTACAGTTGCTGCAGAAGCATTTTTAAATCTATTGAAGAAAATGGCGCCAAAAAATAAAACTAAAGATATTACTAAGAGCGCGGGCAGAATGCGTCTCATGGATATTTAAGGTATAGAGAAAATTGCGATAATAGTCAATAGGACTAAGTAGATCAGCAGTGGTTTACGCTGGAGTTTTCTTGAGTGCGGAGGAGGTGGGATTTGAACCCACGATCCCTTGCGGGATGGCGGTTTAGTAAACCGCTGCACTAGGCCACTATGCGACTCCTCCAGTGCGGAGGGTACAGGACTCGAACCTGTGGACGGCTATTCACCGTCACGGCTTAGCAAGCCGCTCTATTACCACTCTAGCAACCCTCCAACGCGTTAATTATATCAATAAAGCCTCTTCATTCAAACTTATAATAAATACTTCAAAAAACTTGCATTTTGCTCTTAAAAAATTAATACTATATCTATGGAAGATTATAATTCGTATAGGCTTAAGGTGGAAAAAGCTCTAGCGCTTAAATTAATTGACATTTATGAATCGGGAAAAATTTCCCAAGAGCAGATAGCTGCGACAGCGACATATTTAAATAGTGAGCTTGAGAAAATAAATTCTAAATCTGACTTAAGTTCTTTTCTTGAAACTGTTGCCGCAAGATGGCCAGCATTATCTGAAGTTGTGATGAATGAAAAAGCAGATTCAAGTGAAAGCGCAGATCATGAACTTTATTCTGGAGTTTTGGCATTAGCCCAAAATGGAAAGATTGATAAGGCGATAAAATTAGCAAAAACAAATAATAATTAATTATGGCCGGAGGAGAACCAGGTGTACCAAATTTAGATGTTCAAGTAGCAAGAACGGCAGCCCTATCGGAAACTTCGCAAAGAGCGCTTGAGGTTAATGCTCCCACTAGTCAAGAACAGGACAGTAGGCATACATTAGCTCGTGAGGTAAGAGCCAGAGTTGAAGCGTCCCCTAAGCCTTTGGGAACACTTGCTGAAAGGTTTGGAGTATCTTCAACTCCGCCTAAAGAAGTCGCCCAGCAAAGAGCTAGATCGTTAGTTTCAAAAGATAGTGGTTTATCTCCACAGGCTCAGCAGGAGGCAGTTGTTAGATCGAATGCAATTCAAACAGCAGAAGCAGTAGCGAGAAGCATTGTTGACGTTGGTGGAATAAACTACCAAAACCCTGATACCTTTGCCCAATTACAGACCTCAATTAGAGATTTAATCCCAGAAATAACAGATGTTCAGCTTACGTCTGATCAAGTACTTGCATTTGCTGACGCTCTAATAAAAGATCCAGAGATATTCCAAGCAATTGTTAGAAGATATAACGAACTCCAAAGCAGGGAAGCGCCTAAGGAAGTAGCGGAAGCACTTGAAGCAAAGGCTAAAGCAGATAAGGCTTTTTCGGAAGCTGAAGCTGCCAAGAGCAAAGCAGAAGGTGAAAAGTCCAGGCTTGAAGAAAGACAGGCTTCACTAGATCCAGAGAATAACGACCCTGATTCAGATAATCAAAGACTTGTTAAATTAGATGCGTCAACGCCACAGGTTAGATATGAAAGAAAACAGAGAGACTATACTAGAGCAGAGAAGAATCTTGATGCGCTTAAGGCAAGATATGGCAATAACCCAACGGACCAAACGCAATTGGCTGAAATTCAAGCAGCTGAAGCCGATGCAGACAGTCTTTATGGAGAGTTGGGTAAAATTCAGCAAGATATAGCTGAGCAAGCAAGGCTTACAAAAGAAAGAAGAGATTTGCCAGGTAAAATAGCTGCGAATGACAAAGCGCTAGAAGCTGTGACTACAACTTACGGTGAAGCTAAGAATAATCAGGGGAAGGCTGACACAGATTTAAGTCTTGCGAGAGGGAGCAGGGTAGATTTTGAAAGCGATTATTTAAGCGACTTAGGGAATATAGTTAGAGACTCTGCGATTGAGGTAATTGATTCTAGAGTACAGAAAATAAACCAGGCAAATAACCAAAGACTAGTCGAAGAAGCAAGAAGTGGTGGGAACAAGGTTGATGAGGATATGACAAGAAGTCTCGGTTCAAAATACCTGAAGAGAAAAACTGTTAAAGAGAGAACAGGAATAGTTCGTAGAAAAACCACCACGCGTGAGGATTTTGAAGTAGACTCGCAAAGAGCAGAAGCCGATGTCAAAGGTCTTCTAAGCGCAAATAGCACAGGCACAAGAGCCCTCGTAGAAACAGCACTAACTGATGTATTTACACCTAAAGATGCTCAGGGTAATGCTACGGGCCCAGTTAATCAAGCAGAGGTAAACAGGCATTTGAACGACCCTGCATTTATGGCTCGTTGGGGAGCTGAATTAGGCATTCATGCGATTAAAAGCTATCTTCAAACAGGCGGGAAAATAACAGATGGTCAGGCAAGGTATATTGATGCTCAGCCTTGGGGAAAAGGCGTAAGGCAAAAAGCTATGGCATCCCCAGAGGTGGCTGCATATGAAGCTGCATTGAAGGAAAAAGGAGCCCTCCCTCCTGGAGGAATTAATGAGGCACTTTCTACAGAAGAAGGAAGAAAAAAACACTTAGCCCTAATTTTTAAAATTGCAGCTGGAATAGTTGGGGCTATGGGTGCAGTTGCCCTATCGCAAGGACCTCAGAAGCACTAGACCTCGTATTCGTAGATTTTGCCGCGTTTGTGCTCGAATGAAGCCATTTGCATATCTGTCATTTTTTCAAAATATCTCCTAATAGGACGCAGAGAATTTCCGCATGCGCTAATCAAAATTACATCGTTTTGTCGCAAATTTGCTAAAACTTCTTTCAGAAATTCCAAAACTCTCTCCTCAACCTGCTTAAGACTCTCTCCTCCCGGAGGAGGAGTATCATATCCACGGTGCCAGCCGGGATATTCTTTGGGATAAAGCTCGGCAGTTTTTTTCTTGCTCTTGCCGGTCAAATCACCATAGTCTCTTTCTCTAATTCTGGGATCTGCGACAACCAATTCTGTGCCTTCATGAGGCTCCAGAACTATTTCTAGGGTATGTTTAGATCGAATTAACGGTGAAGTGTAGGCTTTGGTAACCTTTTCACGTCTTAGCTCATCTCTTATTTTTTTTGCTTCTTCAATTCCGCTTTCTGTGAGATCAGGATCCCTTTTTCCGGAAAAAATCCCTTCAAGGTTATCAGTAGTTTGCGCATGTCTGAAAAGAAAAATCTTTGCCATTTGTTGTCAGTTATTAGATACTAGTTACTAGATATTAGCATGAAACTGCTTGATATTATTTTCCCAAAATATTGTGTAAATTGCAAAAAATTCGGAGATTTCCTTTGTCCCAACTGTTTTTCAAGGCTGTCATTTGACACAAAAAATATTTGTTTGGTGTGTGGAAATCCGTCTTATGATGGATTGACTCATCCAAGATGTCGCGGTAGATACAGGATTGAAGGATCTTTTACAGGAGTAGTATTTAATTCAGTTTCTAAAAAATTAATTTATCAATTCAAATACAAGCCTTATTTATCGAATTTATCCTCGTTTCTTACGGATTTACTATACGAATCCCTAATTCAAAACGAAAACTTTAACAAGGCCCTTGGTTCGCAATTATTGTTTGTTCCGATTCCTTTGAGCGCGGCCAAGCTTAGGAAAAGAGGCTACAATCAGGCAGAAATTCTGGCAAAAGGATTGTCGAAAAAGTTCGGCTTTCCGGTTTTCGACTGTCTTGAAAGGGTAAGAGAAACACGCACGCAAGTTGGTCTTAGTAAGAAAGAGAGAAAGGAAAATGTTTCCGGCGCATTTAAGATCATAAATCACCTGCCTGCCGGCAAGGCAGGTAAATCTTTAATCATAAATCACAATATTCTATTGGTGGACGATGTTTTAACAACCGGCTCTACGTTCTCCGAAGCTTGTTCGGTATTGAAGAGAAGTGGTGCAGCAAAAGTCTGGGGAATTGCCTTCGCAAAGGAAGATTGAATCTAATTCTAATCTTTTAGCCATTTATTTTTAGTTATTTCAATGAGATTAATGATTGAAATAAAAGCCAGAAGTTGCAGGTAGGGATATACAAGAAAAATGTAACGAGGCTTAACTTCCCATAAAAGATAGAAGAAAATAAAAGACAGAAGTATTAATGCCAGAATCATTTCTTTATGGAGTAAAAACCATTTTCTGGTACAAATAATATAGCCTATAAAGAGAAATATAGAGATGAGTGATAATAAATTCCAGTAATACATAGGTGTCTTAAAGAATTCTCTTTGCTTAAGATTTTGCTCGAAATATTTACTTACCCAAGTTTCCTCCCGATACCCTCCTGGAGCACTATGGCTCATTCCTAGATAAACGCTTTGATAAGTTCCCTCAGTCCAAAGCCAAACTAATTTCTTATAATAAATTGTCGCTATGCCCCGCGGCTGGTAGGCATTAATTTTATTCTGCAAGCCTTTAATGTAAAGCTTGTTTGCTTCTTTTTTATTCCAATTAGCGTCGTTTGTATACATGGAATAACTTTCTCCCTGATCCCAATACCCAAAATATTTATCTGTTAAGCCAATGTTCGCCCATGCAGTAATGGGCACTGAATTTTTTCCGAGTGGTTCAACAATCCTTCCAGCTGAGCGATAGATGGCATTAAATAGCCACAGTGGAGCGGCAAATCCAATGACAAGGAGCACCATAAAGAATGCAATTTTTTGCCAATAGACTCTCATTAAATAAAAATAAACGATTGTAGAAAATGCGAAAAGGGGTCCAATACTTCGCAAAGAATTGCCTAGTGAAAATATGATCGCGATAAGTATTAATCGTTTTATTCCGGGTCGATCACTAGAGACACTAAGATAAACACCTGCAAGAAAAAGCATTGTTGAAATTACCTCGTTGTATACAAGATTAGATATAAATATTGCTGGCAAAAATAAAACAGATAAAACTAAAAAACGACCACTATATTTCTCATATTTGGGATTAAGGGCTAGAAGCGTTTTGTTTAAAATCACAATTGTCATTAGGGAATAGACCACGTTTAATATCCTGGCAAGATAGGTGTTATCTAGAGAGATAAAGTTTAGGAAAATAAAATATACACCCAACCCGAAGTTAATAGGATATGCATACAAATAGCCACCTTTTTGAATTGAACTAAGGTTATTTGACATGAGTTCTTTTGCAATTCTCCACACCACCTCCCAATCAGCGGTAAAATTTGTCCGAAAGAAAAAAATGACCAAAAGCTGCAGTAAACCGCTTACTAGAAGTAGTGGAATCACTTTTTTCCAAAAAGAGCGTATCTGAAGTTTGCCAAAGATATACCAAAAAACAGATAGAATGAAAATGCTTATTAAAAGACCCAAGAAAAGATCAAGTCTATTTTGTTTTAAGAGCATTGAAACGTCTCCGTAGTGAGCCATATCAAATTCAGATTTATAAAACAAATATCCTGAAAGAATTATTGTGGAAAAAATTCCAAGAGTAGTAATGAGAAGGGGTTTAAGAATATTTCGCATGATATGCTCAATATATCAGATTAATAGTGTTTTCCAATAAAAAACCCTGAACAATATGTCAGGGTTTTTTGTGGAGATGTCGAGCAATGAACTCGAGTCCAAGAAATGTGTTTAAAAACGTCTACAAGCTTGGTTTGTTATTGTTTTGATTACTTTACTCTTTGAAAACAAACATCCATAAGTAAAGCCAAGGTTATAATTACAATAAGGTACTAACCAGTCTCCTTACAGTTTTCTCAGCTGATTTTATGCTCAAAATACCTCACTGAGAAAAGATATAGTGAACAGCTCTAAACTCGTTTAGGCTAATGCCAAAGCGGGTCTTCGAGCACCTGTAAGGAAAGCAATCATTGCTGATGCTTCTGCCTTAAAGGCGTTAAATGTTTTTGAAACATTTAGTTTTTGATTTTGTTTTACGTCTACTAATCAAAGACGGCTTGCAGTTTTTAAAGTACTAATCTTGTCGATGCAATGCATCCCCGTGACCAGTATTTTACCCTAAATGGCCTTAAAAGTCAACTTTGCGAGGTTAGAAAGGAGGCTCATGTGATTTGTAAAATACTATGAGATATTATATAATCACTTCTTATGTTAAAAGAAAGACCTGAGCCGAAGGTAGATTTTCCACGCGGACATAGTGCGTTGGACCTTTCTTATTTTCGTGCAGTTAGCCCAGATCCCTTAATGGAATTAACCTCAGATAGAGCTTCTGAAACGTTATTAAAATTTACAGATGCTATGTCAGGTGAAAAACTGGAAGCTTTTATGGAGCAATTCAGGAAAGCAGGTACACCACCCAATTCCCATCGTTTTTTAATAAGACCCGTATTAGGAAGATTTAATCAAGATCTTCAGGACGGTAGATTTTACATGGATGCCCAAAGGGGAATCGCGCTTGGCGTTGAAGACACCGGGTTAAGATCCAATAATCCGACTTGGATAGCTGTTGCAGGATTTGCAATAGGCAACGAGTTAGATTCCTATGTATCTCTAGGAGCTACCCAAGAGCAAAATAGAATTGGATTTGGAAGAATGGATTTCTTGCATCAGTTTCCCGTGATTGTTCAGTTTCAGGGACCGAAAGACAGAAAAACTTATAATGGAGATTATTCAAAGTATAAGCAAGCAGTAAATGTGCTCAAAGAGTTTAAGTGGGAGAGGGCCATGATTGATTTAGTCTTAGAATGGGCTTTTATATCCGGAATACCCGCAGCTTATCTTCTTCCTTCAGATAAAAACCGCTATTTAAATTTAATAGATAGTGAGGCAAAAGACAGATTAAGATTAAGATTTGATACTTCTGCACAAAGAATGGGATTTAGAATGCAACCAAACGGACTATATGGAATCTCCTTGTTATCGTTTCCTAATCTAGATGAGGAATAATCTACGAGGATAGTTCTTGCTCGATCTCGCGCTCAAGATCTGCTTTTTTCTTAGCCTCTTTTTTATCATATTGCTTCTTTCCTTTACCAATTCCAACCTCGAGCTTGATTAGGCCGTGTTTGTCATATAAAGAAATAGCAACTAAAGTTGCGTTTGCACCATCAGTTTTGCCCTTGAGGCTTATAATTTCACGTTTATGCAAAAGTAATTTGCGCGTCCGTCTTTCATCATACTCTTCTGGCCTAGCGTATTCATAAGGGAAAATTTTAGCATTTATTAAATACGCTTCACCTCCCATGATTCTTACAAAACTGCCGGTTAAATCTGCATGACCCATTTTAACAGCCTTAACCTCGGCTCCATTGAGATTTATTCCAGCTTCAAACTTGTCTCCTATTTGATAATCATAAAACGCGCGTTTATTGCTAATTTTCATATTAACTCATTGTTAAATTGTTCCATTGTTTCATTGTTAGCAATTGAACAATCGAGCAATGAAACAATCGTTTTGTTATGCCAATCATAGGACAAAAGAGGTTAAATGTAAAACTCCGTGGAACTATTTAATGTTTATCTCGTAAACTTTTCCGCCAGAAAGAACGAAGATTTTCTTGTCTTTTTCGTCGACTTCAAAATCTTTTGCGCTTTTTAGAACACCTGCTGAATAGGCCTCCTTGAATTTTCCATCTTTGTCCAAAACAACAATCCTACTATTGCCGTTGTCTAAAACATATAGATTATCAACGTCAGCATTTGTAAATATTCGGGTGGGAGATGAAAAAGATTTATCCAAGCCGGAAATTGAAAAATCATCGTTCTTCGCCCTCGTGTATTTATTAATTGTACCGTTTTTGAAAAGAATATAGACAGATCCATCAATTGCCATTGCTTGTGAGTCCGCTAAATCAGGAGTGTCACTCGGGAAATAATCAGTTTTATTGTATGTATCTTCAGATGGAACAAATTTTAATATTCCATCGTCTTTGTCTAGGACATAGATATTTGATCCAAAAAGCCCAATTCCGCCTTCAGTTTTCCAGCTTTTTTTGGCAAGCTGACTTTTTTTGTCATTTCCCTTGTCAATTGCAGAAATGCCTGTCCCATCAAGGAAAAATACTTTGTCGTCATTTTGTGTAAAGTATAAAGCAGCTGAATTGTTTAGTTCGTAAGATAGAATTTTACTTTCAGTTGCTTTTACTTCTTTAGCTTCAACACTTTCACCAGTTGTTGCTTTTGAAATTTCAGCGTTTACCTTATCAAGGAGGCCTAGGATTTGTTTTTCCTCAGAAGATCCATTTTTAAACTTATTTTTATTTTCATCCAGAATTTGCTTTGCGCTATTAAAACTTTCTTGCGCAAGGGGAGCGTTTAAATCTTTTAAATTTTGCCCCTCATCATACTTGCCTTGAGCCTCTTTAAATACTCCAGTGAAAAGATCTTGGCTTTGTGTGCTTTGTTTATTTCTAAAAGCTAAAAATGAGGTTGCCGCGATAACTATTATTAGAATCACAGCAATTGTTAGGATATTTCTTCTTCGATGTGAAATACCAGATGGGAACCGTTTTAGAAAACCAAGGTTAAAATTAAAAGACAGTCTTTTTCTTTTGGGAAATTGATCCGTTAAAAAAGGAGAAGAATCGGTAGGAAAATTTTCTTCGGTTTCATCCGTTGGCGGAGTTTGGGGTATTATTTTTTCCGTAGGATTTGTTTCCTCCTCGTTCTCTGAGGATTCTTCTGATAAAACTTGCGAAGACATTACTCCTTCTTTCTGTGCTACTTCACTCGTTTCATTAGAAATATCCTCAACCTGTCCGTCTTTATATAAAAGTATTACAGCTGATGCTCCTCCTTCAGCTTTTTCATGAACATGAGGAGCTAAATTTTCAGCTATTTCACTAGGGGTGTTATTATCAAGTGAAGAAGCTAGCGTTGAGCTTGGGATAACTTTTAGAAATGCTTTTGTTTGGAGAATAACTATATCCCCTTCCTGAACATAACCCGAGGCTGATTTAATATCTTGTTCCAAATCTGCCTCTAAAACTGTGCCAATTTTATCTCCTCTTTTGAGAACTGCCTTTCCTCCGCCCGCTGCAAAAAGATACAAAACATTTTCGCTTAAGAAACAAACAACCAAAGAACATTTGACACCTTCCTTCAGCCTACCTGTAGTTGTTGTGAGGGCCTGTTTTATTGAATCGAGGTCTTTATTTTCAAGAGTAAAAAATTCACTTTCAAGTGTTGAAATTAAATCTTTTCCAAGAACATTTAAATGTTCTTGTCCTTCCTGCGGAATAATATCCGTTTGAAGAGATATAACAGCAAATAGCCTTCCTGCGCTGTATGCCTGAGACCAGGCCGTGGGCGTTGGTGTTGCAACGATTTTAGAAAAATCCAAGTTTGTCTCTGCCATATTTCGTTGAAGCACGACCTCTCGGCTCGGCTTCTCCTCTTCAATCTCGTCTTCGGCGGATTGATAATTATAAAATTATTAGGGCAGTAACAAAAAGTAAGATTCCAACAATTATATTAAATAAAGCAACAGAATTTAGCAATGATGAAGAGGAACCGTCATTTACCACTGCTTGCATTGCCCGGCTTTGTTTATAAACAACAAGAAGAAAGGCAAGGTAAAATCCGTTAACAATCAGAAATGTTATTTTAATTAAAGTTAGCGCCGAAATTATATTAAAAACTTCCTCAAACATGACGAGCCTTTCCAATCAAATCATTAATAATGTTAATTATTCTCTCAGGATGGGGGACAGCAAGAAATTCGAAGTTTACCGAAGGTCCTGCCGTATGCAAATGAACATCCCCATAGTCAAATATCGACCTTATGATTCCTACCTGCTTATAACCAACATCTTCTACCTGAGACAGTTTGGTAGCATCTACATTTTCAAACACTAGACTCGAAAAGTCAATATCTATTATTCTTTGGTTAGTAACTAAGCCTATATTATAAAACCAAGTTAAGTAGTGAACAAAAATAAACCCTGCTATAAAAAGGTAATACAAAAGAAGAATCATTGCTAGATAAACCGGGGGTAAAAAATTAATTGGTAAAACGCCTAATCCAGCAAGTCCTACAAGAATGAGCGGGGCAAATGAAAGTGCAATAGCTGATACAATCCAAGGTAGATTAGTCACAAAATGTTTCCGCAAAAATAGAAGAAGCACCTCATTTTCTAATTTATCTGCAAAGCTCACTCCTGAGGGCTTTTCGCAGTATGCTTCAAACAAATGACTATGTGAATGATCTTTGTGATCCTGAAATTCTACAATTTGTTTTCTTAGGTCAATATTTCTAGGTTCTACAATCTTTTTCTTCTCAGCTCTTTCACTCTTCGAAACATCTTCACTTTGCGAAGTATTATTTTCCGGTGGTTTTCCTACAAAAATATCAGGCATTTTCTGCTACGGGGATGATATCCTATTTGCTATTTTTTTTCAACATTAAACAGTGGTCCAACTATTTGTATGTTGGCAGGCGCTCTTAGGTTAAACCAATTTTTAAATTCGTCGGCCGAAAAACTTTGACCATTTACGCTTACGCCAGTGGTTTTACCCGACCCAAAATCTACCGAAACAGATATGTCTGAAACACTACTCAGTGCTCCTGTCCCCAGTTCTTGCCTGACTCTATTTGCATCCCATGTGTCGGTGCCCTCGGGATTGGGTTTATCTACTTGATATAAATGTTTTCCTGTGCCCGAGTCTTTACGTGCAAGAAGTATTACGTTTGCAATGTCGGCGACCTCTTCGCTTTTTAACCATGCTGTTTTATTGTATTCCGGACGTGATCCCCAATCACAGTAAAACCAAGGAGACTCTTTGTCATAAGCATTAGACTGTAATTCAGAAAAGCTTCCTGCAGAACCCGTTGTGGTATCTGTTGCATGTTTAGTGTAAGGTGTTCCTCCACCCCAAACTTCAGCCGAGGTAAATACGTAACCACCATGGGTTGAAGCATACCAGGCTTTAATAGGACTTCCACCGCTAGTCATGACCAAGCCTTCTGTATTTTTCACAGCCTGCGCCCAATTTCCTGTTTTAGGATTAGGCTGAAAGACTTGACAACTCTCGCTTGTACAAATTTCTCCGGCGCCATTATTAGTATAAGCAAGTGCAAACGATCTTGCCGCTATGACTTGCGCTTCCAAAGCAGCCATGGGCCAGCTTTCGGGCATCTCGTAAATTCTTAGAGTATAATCTTCCAAGAGGAACTCTCCTTGCCCCTGGACTTTTATCTTAATGTTTGTGTCCCATTTAGTTACCTCAAAATTTGCGTAATAAGCTTTTAGAATATCGTCTCTTCCTTGACCTGCATCAGCTCGTCCTTTTGCTCCGTATTGATTCATGCCGACCCTATGAGGCGCTCCGTATGTAAAGAAGGCAAGACGTGGGGAAAATCCGGGATCAACCTCTCTGTCATCCGTGCAACCCCGAGCAGATGTCCCTGCAGACCTTGGAATGTTAAGGCTTGCAAGTCTTTGACTAAGTATCGACTGTTGTTTTGCAGAAAGTTCAGCAATTTTTCCGCTCAAAACCCCTTGATAAGTTTTTGCCTCACCTATTATTTTGTCAAGATTTTCTTTAATTACCGCAAGTCTTTTCTCCTCATCTTTAAGGCTTGCCTTTTTACTCTCCAGATCCGCAATTGTAAGAGCAAATTTTATAAGCTCCTCTTTATCTCTTTCTATTAATGCTTGTTGATAGGCAAGATTATTTATGAAATCTTTAATCGATGAACCGAGTAGAAAACAAAATGTACAATTGCGGTAACTGTTAATGTAATAATTTACAATTTTTTCATCAAGCAGTTCTTTTTGTTTCTCTAAATCTTTATATCCTTTATCTATGTCTTTTTTCTTCCTAACAAGGTCTCCTTCTATAAAAGCCACACGGGATTTAATGCCACTGACCTGGGATTCAAGAGGAGCAGTTGCAGCCTTAGATTGAGATAAAGCGTTTGTCAGATCATTTATTTGTTTATTAATATCGTCAAGCTCATCTCCTCTGACAATTCTAGCTCCAATAAAAAAAGAAGACAGCAAGAGAAGGAGGAACAGAAAGAAAAAAGATTTGGGCATTAGACTATTATATCATCCCGTTAGAACTCTGATCAAAAAATCTCTACCCTGATAAGATTAATTTTTAAGTTTTAGCAAAAAATATTGCAAACACAGTTCTAACGGGATCAAATCAATTGTTGATGATTGGCGTGTCTTGTGATATATTATGGCAACAAAATTATGCAAGAGATCTCATACTCAGGATCAAAATCGCCTATAAGAAAAAGATTATCCAAAAGAGTTATATTGTTTGGGACATTTTTTATTATTATTCTTGCTCTTTTGGGAAGTGTCTTTTATTTTGTAACTCGAGGAAATTCAGCAGAACAAGTCACGAAATCAATTACGCTACCTGATAACTCCGAACCTGAAGTAACAGAAGAAGAGCCAAGCTTAACTCCTGAAGAATCATCAGCACCAACCCCAACCCCAAAACCAACAGCGGTGCCCACTAAAGCTACTCAGTCTGATTCTCAAAAAGCAAGTATAAAAGTTGTTGTTCAGAATGGGAGTGGAGAAGCAGGAGTCGGGGGCAAAGCCGCAGACATACTTAAGAGCGCTGGATATGATGTAATCTCAACCGCAAACGCAGATAATTTTGACTACACAGATGTTACAATTCAGGTAAAGGCAGCTAAGAAAAGCGCACTGAGTTTGCTTGAGGGTGATTTGTCAAGCGACTACACGATTGGAAAAACATCTGCGGATCTTCCCGTAGACACATCTTACGACGCTTTGGTTATAATAGGAAAGTAACTTCTCCACCTTGGCTTAGCAGGACATTTTAAGAGTTATATGTATAATTAGTTAATGAATTGGGTAACAATAAGCACAGTTGTTTTCTTCAGCTCCGTAGTGACATATCTTCTGGTTAGGAAAGGTCAATTGAAAAATATTCCAAATATTTTTATCAACTTAGCAATGTTTTTAATACCAACTATTATTTTATTCTTTGTAAATTTATTTTTTAAATATTCTTTTTCACTATCCCTTCATTCTTACCTAATTATATTTTTTACTTCTATATTCTTCTCTTACCTAGGGAGCGTATTTAGCTTAATTAGCATTAAGCAAGCGCCCAATCCGGGATATAGTCTGATTATTTCCAAAAGCTATGTGGTTATGACAAGTATACTTGCAGTATTTTTATTTAACTCTCCACTTACAACTACAAACATTATAGCTATTATATTAATCGTTGGTTTCTCCGCTCTAATTATTGTAAACAAAACTAATTCAAAAACTAAGCTTTATAAAAGCAGCTGGATATTTTACACTTTTGCTACTTTTTTCTGCTGGGGATTCTTGGCGCTAATGTCAAAATATATTTTAAATCAAGGCATCCAAGTTACGGTTTATCTATTTTATGGACTTCTTTTTGCCTCCCTTGCATTTATAGTACAAGCCTTAATTAGAAAGGAAAAGTATACATTTGCAAGAAGCGACTGGCCACTCCTTTTAATTATCGGTATTTTCTCCGGTATATTTTTCTTGGCGCTTCAGCTTGGGTATGTTTATGCTCCTAACCCAGGATATATTAATGCTGTAAATGCCTCTTCTATTTCCGTATTAACTCTTGCTTCAGCCTACGTTTTTAAAGATGAACTATCTCTAAAAAAAATAATAGGTGTGTTTGGGGTTTTAATTGGCTTATTAGTATTATTTTTCTAGTTTCACTATAAGAACGTTTTCTAAAATTGCAAATTTAAAATTTAAAACTTAAAATTGATATTATGATAATTCCTACAATCCTCGAGAAAAGTTGGGAGGACGTCGAAGTCAAATTCAAAATCTACGAAAAGTTTGCAAAAACAGTCCACGTGGATTTTATAGACGGGAAATTTGAGAAAAACTTAACTTTTTTAGATCCAGTTCCTTTTTCAAAATACTCCGGTTATTTTGAACTTGAAGCTCATTTGATGGTTGAGGAACCGATTAATTATTTGGAAGGTTTGTCAAAAGCAGGCTTCAGGCGTTTTTTGGGGCATGTTGAAAAAATGTCCGATCAAATAGAGTTTGTTGTTAAAGGAGAAGCCTTAGGCGCAGTTGGTTTAGCATTGGATATTACAACCCCTGTCTCAGATATTAGAGTGCCTTTTGAAGATTTAGATCAGATTTTACTCATGTCAATTATTGCCGGCGCATCCGGAAGACCCTTTGATCAGAGAGTAATACCAAAGATCAAAGCTATAAAAGATAGAGGGTTTGCCAATATTGAAATAGATGGGGGAGTTAATGATCAAACATTGCTACTTTTAAAAAATGCAGGCGCAAGCATTTTTTGCGTAAATAGCTTTCTGTTTAAAGGTGACCCAAAAAGTCAGTTTCGATTACTCCAATCACTCTAGGTTTGCTCGGGGTCCTGTCGCTCGTTTCCCTCCCGCCAGTGCTCGTCAACGATTCACTTGACTGCGCGCTGTCGGGAACCCTTCCTCTCGCACCACCCCTCGCTATTTTTAATATTTAATATGAGTCTAGGGGTTGGGTTTTTGGTCGTTAATACTAATCGGCCTGCAATTCCCCATCTTCTCAGTGCCTTTTATAAAATATTCATTTTTTCCGCCGCAGGGTTTAAGTACAATATCTCCCGGCGGAGCGTAAATATCTTCTTTAGGGCTTTTCTTGCTTAATAAATTATTCATTATTTTATTCCAGATTGGCGCAGCACCAGTTATCCCTGAAGCTAAGATTGGATTCATAGGGGTATTATTATTGTTGCCTACCCATACAGCAGTAAGAGTATTCGGAGTATATCCAATTGTCCAATTGTCTCTTTTATTGTCAGTTGTCCCGGTTTTTACGGAAACCCTATGCCCGCGAATTACCAATGGTGAATTTAATCCAAACTCCATAGCCCTAGCACTGTTATCGGCAAGAATGTCTGATATTATAAAAGCAATTTCCTCCGGGATAACGCTTTTTTGTTTTATTTCTTTTTTCTCTTCCAAAGTAGCGCCTTGATAATTGGTGACTTTAAGAAGAGGATTGATACCAACCTTTTTACCTTGATTTGCAAGACTTCCATAAACCTCTGCCATATCTGTCATTTTAACTTCTGCAGAGCCTAGCGTTAGGGCAAGGCCATAATCCGAAGGCTCTCCCCAGCTACTGATTCCCATTTTTTTGCCAAGATTTACCATTGTTGTAATTCCTATTTGATTTAGGGTTTTTACAGCAGGGATATTTATAGAGTTTCCCAGCGCATTTCTAAGAGTAATAGTTCCACGGAATCTGCCGTCATAATTGACAGGAGAATAGGGTGGAGCGCCTTGGGAAGCAAAAGAAACTGGAGCATCTATAATTGTTGTTGCTGCCGTGTATCCGTTTAAAAGAGCAGCAGCATAGGTAATCACCTTTATGGTTGATCCGGGTTGACGGAGCGCTGTACTTACGTTGTAATTTCCCCCGTTTGGATCATAATAGTCTTTTCCTCCTACCATTGCTAAGATGTCGCCGTTTTTAGGATTGGTAACCAAAGCCGCGGCGTTTGTAAAATTTAGGTAGCCGGCGTTTTCAACCTCATCGGCTACAATTTTTTGAGCCATATCCTGAGTCTTTAAATCAAGGCTAGTAATGACAGTGAGTCCTCCGCGCTCAACAACAGGTAGGCCGTATCTCTGAATTAAAAGCTCTTTAACAAACATTACAAAGTGGGGGGCTTTTATATTATTTTTATTTGATCTGAATTCAATTTTTTCATTTTCTGTCTTTTTTGCTTGATTTAAAGTAATAAATTTACGCTCCACCATTTGAGCTAGTACTTCTTTTTGTCTTTTCTTCCAAAACCCGGACTCACCGCTATAAGGAGAATAGGTGCTTGGTGCTTGTGGGAGCCCCGCTAAAAGTGCACTTTGTCCCAGAGTTAAATCCTCAACGCTTTTTCCAAAATAAGTTTGAGAAGCAGCCTCTACGCCCCACGCAGTTCCGCCGTAAGGAACTTGATTAAAATACATTTCTAAAATTTCATCTTTGCTATAAATTCGCTCGGCCCACACAGCAAGAATTAGTTCTTTAATTTTTCGTTCAATTGATCGCTCAGGGGTTAAGAGTCTTGCTTTAATTAGCTGTTGGGTAATAGTGGAGCCTCCCTGAAGAGGTTTTCCTGAAATATCTGCAATTGCAGATCTTACAATTGCCAAAATATCAAATCCGGGAGTTGTGTAAAAATTTTTATCCTCAATTGCAATTGTTGCATTTCTAAGATCCTGCGGAATCTTGGATAGAGGAACATTTGTTCTGTTTTGATTGGCATAAACTTGGTAAAGGAGAATTTTGTTTCGATCATAAATTTTTGTAGTTTGAGATATTTCTTGATAAGCCAGCGCAGCTGGGTTTGGAAGGCTCCGAATAAACATAAAAGACACTAGTGGCAAAAAAATAAAAATAAAAGAGAATAATGTTCCTATAAAAACGTATTTAAATCGGGTTTGAAATGGAATAATCTTTGGCAGCCTTGGACGGCCTTTTCTTTTATGCCTTAAATTTAATCTTGAGAGATGCGGCCTGGAAAGTTTGACCCGCGGCATTTCAATTACGGGAAGTCTAAAATGCCGGAATCCGGTTTTGACAGAGATTTTTTTGCTTTCTTCAGTGTTATAAATTATTCGCTCAACTGCGCTTTTTTGAGGTAAGTGTTCTAAAAAGATTTTTAACGCTTTCCATGGGATAGATAAAATTATAAGAGTAACATCACCAATAAAAATTAGTATTTTGGCAGCAAAAATAATAAGGTCTTCCCCCAGTTTCATATTCTGTTTTAAACGAGCAGCGGTTTGAATCTGGCCCGCCTTCTCCCGATTGGCTCGGGATTCGGGCGAGGCAAGCCGAATTATACAAAAAAAAGGATTGTTTTAAAAGAGGTATTTATTGTCCTGGAGTTGGAGAAGGTGAGAGCTCCGGGTGAGGACAGGTAACACAATATCTATCTCCGGTATCATCTGTTACTACATAGTGTTCTTTAAGCTCCAGATTATCTGTTTGTTTCGGGTCTTTTGGAAGGTCTTGCGTAGTTTTATCTACATATACATTTTGTTTCCCTGGATCTTTTCTTTTTGGGAACTTGTTTCTTATAAAGTAATCTGATTTTGTTTCGCACACTACGTCTTTGGCGGGAAAAAGACCGGAAGCCTTGCAAACACTTAGCCTAACAGCATTCTTAGGAGGAGTCCAAGGTGAGGTTTTTTTGCCAGTCAGAAGAAATGACATAATCTCATTCCAGATAGGGCTGGCGCCGGTGACTCCTGAAACAACTGCTCCCATTGGGCTGTTATCATTATTCCCGACCCAAGTAGTTACAAGAAACTCAGGAGTATATCCAATTGTCCAATTATCTCTGTAGTCATTTGTTGTACCTGTTTTAACAGAAACCGTTTGACCCGGGATTACAAGTACAGAGTTGGTTCCGAAAGCAAGAGATCTTGCCTGATTATCCGCTAAAATATCTGAAATTATAAAGGTAACTTCTTCGGGTAGAACTTTTTTGCCAAAAATAGGAGACTGATTCTTTTTTTTCTCAAGTATTCTTCCGCGAGAATCTTTCACCTCAAGAATAGGATTTAAATCAACTCGGTACCCTTTGTTAGCAAATACGCCAAAAGCAGTTGCCATATCAAGCATTGTAACTTCTCCTCCTCCAAGAGTTAATGACAAGCCGTACCGCCGCGGATCTGTAAAAGTTGAAATGCCCATGGCTGAGGCTGTTGCCGTCATGTTTTCCACGCCGTTTAGTTTTAACATTTTAACTGCAGGAATATTTAAAGAACTTCCTAAGGCTTGTCTCATAGAAACTAATCCATGAAATTTCCCATCGTAATTTCTAGGACAATATGATTTTCCTCCCTGGTTTGGAAAACAAATTTCTTTATCTACATATACAGTTGCGCCGGAATAACCGTTTAATAATCCTACTGCGTAATTAATTGGCTTAATTGATGACCCGGGCTGTCGTAGCGCGAGGGCAATATTTACATTTCCATCAATTGAATTATCAAAATAATCTTTACTTCCAACTAGTGCCAAAATATCTCCGCTTCCGGGATCAGTTACAGTTGCGGCTCCATTTGAAACTCTCGCAAATCTTAATTTTGCAGTCTCTGAGCCAACAGCAAGCTCAGCAAATTCTTGAATTTTAAGGTCCAGTGTTGTTTTAATATTAAGACCCCCTTCTTCTGTAAATTGCTTACCATATTTTTTCTCAAGCAAGTCTTTTATATATAAAACAAAATGTGGAGCTTTTATACTATTAGAAATATTTTTGTATTCTAGCTTTTGTTTTTTTGCTTTCTCCTCTTGCGCCGCAGTTATGTAGCCTTGTTCGCGCATTCTTTGCAGTACAAGCTCTTGTCTTTCTTTTGCAAGTTCCGGACGTGATCCAAAAGGAGAATAAAGAGTAGGACTTTGAGGAAGTCCTGCAAGAAGAGCACTTTCAGCAAGGCCGAGGTCTTTTGCGCTTTTTCCAAAATACGTCTTTGCTGCTGCCTCGATTCCATACGCAGTACCGCCATAGGGAATTTGATTAAGATACATTTCCAAAATCTGGGATTTAGAATAAAGAACTTCTGTAACAAACGCCAAAACTATCTCTTTCACCTTCCTTTGAACTGATCGCTCAGGGGTTAGAAGACTACTTTTTATAAGCTGTTGTGTTAAAGTTGACCCACCTTGTATAGGTTTTCCAGATATATTAGCAATAAGTGCTCTTGTAATTCCCCTCATGTCTATTGCGCCATGACGGTAAAAATCTTTGTCCTCGATTGCTATTGTTGATTCCTGCACATGTTTGGGAATTTCTTTAAGGGGAATCTGGATCCTGTTTTTATTTGAGTAAACTGTATAAAGAAGTTCTCCGTTTCGGTCGAAAATTTGGCTTGACTGCGGAATATTAGAAGAATTGTTTAATCTGGTTGGAGAGGGTAGGTCTTTTAATATAAAAAAGTAAGAAAAAACGCCTGTTAATATTGCTAATATAAGAATAACAATACCGAAGTACCTTTTTTTGCGAAATTTCCTGTAAAGCTTTTTGATTAATTTCATTAGACATAATAATATCATTGCGGAAGACAAAGAGACAACAATTTATCCAGCACCTTTTTAAAACCCCAAAGCCTGCTTGGTGGACTTAGATTATATCTTTTTTTACGCAGGTGTAATTCTCCGCAGAAAAAAGGTGCTGGATTTAATATAATAGGATGATGATTCCCACTATAAACATAACAGAATTTTTTCACTTCTTAACAATCCCCTTTCTTAATTTAAATTTTATTGATATAACTATTGTTCTGGTAATTGTAATATACGCCGTGGAAGGATACGCATTAGGTTTTATAAAGGGACTCGCCGATTCTATTAGTTTTGTAGTATCATTTCTCTTTGGGCTTATTTTTTACGATATTTTTAGCAACTTTCTTGTTGGTACTTTTCAAATCCCCAAAGGTTTTGGGAATGCTCTCGGATTTTTCCTAGGAGCTTTTATCTGCGAAGTGCTCTTAACAATGCTTTTTAGGTTTGTAATTTTGCCTTTTGTTATCGATAGGCTAGAGGGTTTTAACTATTCTAAGATAGCGGAAAAACTGGCCGGAATAATACCAGGCATTTTTTCGGCTGTTGTCCTTTTAGCTTTTGTTCTCACAATGGTTGTTTCCCTTCCGCTGTCTCCTTTTCTTAAAAACTCAGTGTCTGCGTCCCGCCTTGGTGAACCACTTGTATCAAATATTCAAGGATTTGATAAAGAGCTTAACAACGTATTTGGAGGAGCAGTTAATGATGCCTTAACTTTCTTAACAGTTGAACCAAAAAGTGAAGAGTTATTAAAACTTAATTTTAGCACAAACAATATCAATATTGACAGAAACTCTGAAATTGAAATGCTTAATTTGATCAATAACGAAAGAAAAATAAAGGGTGAAGAAGTACTTGTTGAGGATCAAAGCTTAAGGGACAGCGCTAGAAATCATTGCATAGATATGCTAGCGCGGGGATACTTTTCCCATTATACGCCAGAAGGGTTATCCCCTTTTGATAGAATGGCGCAAAACGATATTATTTTTGATTACGGGGGAGAAAATCTAGCTCTAGCTCCGAGCACAAAATTTGCAATGCAGGGACTTATGAACAGTCCAGGACACCGGGCAAATATACTTTCCAAAAACTTTGGAAAGATAGGAATCGGAGTAATAGATGGCGGAATATACGGAGAAATGTTTTGTCAGGAATTCACAGACTAAGTTAGTTACTAGATATTAGTTCAAATATGGTAAGTTTACCTGGGCTTCAAGATGCAGATGTAAAAGGGAAGAGAGTGTTTGTCAGATGTGATTTTGACGCTCGCCTATCGGAACAATCAACAATTAACAATCAACAATTAACAATCGTTGATGACGCAAGGCTTGTTTCGTGTGTTTCAACGATTGAATATTTGCTCGAAAATAACTGTAGCGTAATTGCCGCAGGACACTTAAGGCGGCCTGAGGGATGGGATATTAAATATAGCTTGATGCCTATTGTGAGCTGGTTTGCGCAGCAGTTTGATTCGCAAATAAAAGAAACAGAAATGAACGGATTTAAAGGTTGGGAGATTAAGCGTAATTTTTACATTTTAGAAAACCTCCGTTTTTATAAAGAAGAAAAAGATCCAACGACCCCCTCAGGGCAAGAGTTTGTTCATAAGCTTGCAAGTTTAGCAGAAATTTATGTTAATGAAGCTTTTGGCTCTTCTCATAGAAAACATGCGTCAATTGTCGGAATTCCTAAAATTCTCCCTCATTTCGCGGGATTTCATCTTGCAAAAGAGATAAAAGTTTTGTCTGCAGTTTTGGAAAACCCGGAAAGACCCCTTACTATTATAATAGGGGGAGCAAAAATGGAAACAAAACTTCCAATTGTCGCAAAAATGCAAGCAGTAGCAGATCACATATTAATAGGAGGAAAACTAACAGATCAGGATATAGACTTGATTGAAAAAGAAAAGGCAAAAAGTCAGAGAGCAGAAATTATTATTGCAAGTTTAAATGAAGAGGGTACAGATATAGCGTCTGAAAGTCTTATGGAGTTTGAAAATATTATTTCCAAAAGCGGGATGCTTGTCTGGAATGGCCCCATGGGATATTTAGAGGGCGGTTTTGAAGATACTACTCTAAATCTGGCAAAAGCGATTATTAATAGCGATTGTTATAAAATTGCTGGAGGAGGAGACACTGTTGCTTTTTTAAATAAGCATAAGTTGTTTGATAAGTTTGATTTTGTTTCAATGGGAGGAGGCGCAATGCTAGAATTTCTCTCTGGAGCAGAGCTCCCTGGCTTACAAGCTCTTCAAAATTAACTCTTGATGATTTGAGGCTCTGGCTTTATAATTTACAAATGACGCCGGTTGAGATTCCTAACATAAGAAATATTACTGTTTCGGGAAGAATTGCTTCAGGATCCACAACGCTTGCAAAACACTTAGCTGACAAACTGTACTGGCGTCATCTAGAAGGTGGAGATATCTTTTGGGAAAAAGTTAGAGCAAAGTTAAACCTAGATTCTAAAGACACCAATAAGCGCCCTGACAATGAAGATAAAGTTTTTGACGAAGAGCTAAAAAATATTCTCAAAAATGAAAAAAACCTCATTTTAGAAACAAAATTAGCAGGATTTAATGCGCAAGGCATAGATGGAGTTTTTAAGATTTTGGTTGTTTGTCAGGATCAGCAAGGTGAAGATCATATGGATATTAGAATAGACAGATTTATTAATAGAGAAGAATCTAGCTTGCAAAAAGCAAAAGATGAAGTAATTGAAAGGGAAAAAAACGATATTGAAAAATGGAGAAGAATGTATGCAGACGGGGACCAAAATTGGGTTTATTGGGATCCAAAGTATTACGATTTGATAGTTAATACTTATTCCCATAACCCAGAAGAAAGTCTTAGTTTAGTTTTAGATAAGCTTGGATATAGACAATCTTAAAACCTCTTGATATTTTAGTTTTATAGTGGTAGAGTGGGGGAAAGTTTATGAAGGTTATTGGAACAATACTTACTGGCTTAATCTTATTCTTAATTATAGTTTCTTCACCTGTATATGCGCAGTACGAAACTACTCCAACAAAAAGTATTCCAATTCCAACAGGAAGTTTAACTCCAAGTCCTACTCCAGCCGTGATTGATTACCAGCTGCCTTATCCTGGAATTCTGCCGGGTAGTCCTCTTTATTCACTGAAAATGGTAAGAGACAGACTTCTAGAGCTTTTTATTTCAGACTCTCTTAAGAAATCTAACTTTTATCTTCTTCAGGCAGACAAAAGACTTGGATCCTCACTAATGCTTTTTGAAAAAGGCGATAAAAAACTGGCAGAAACAACTCTTTCAAAAGGACAAAAATATTTAGAGAGGGCACTAGATAAAGCGATGGAAGCAAAAAAATCAACAAAAGATGTAGGAGATATTTTTGCCAGAATAAAAAACTCGGCAACCAAACAAAGACAGGAAATAGAAAGTCTTAATAAAAAATCTAAAGAAATACAAGAATTATTAAAAGCAGACTATATAAAAGCTCAAAATATCGAAAAACGTGCAGAGCAGTTAAACCCGTAAAAGCTTCCATAACTTATTTATTGTACCAAATTTTTACTCGGACATATTAAGATTAGTCATAATTTTTTACCCGTTTTTTACCCCCTTTTTCCTTAAATAAAAAACTGAGGCTAGTTTTAAGGTTGACTTAATTTGATATAATTATTGATAGTTGACACCCCTGATTTAGTGCCATATCATCGATCTTGGCACTAGATTTAGTGTTAGAACTTTGAGAATTTGCTGAAATAAATAGCTATGAAATGTCCATATTGCGGATCAAAAGAAACAGAAGTAGTAGAGACCAGAGATAGTGAAGATCTTGAGACTATAAGAAGACGCCGAGCCTGTGTTAAGTGCGAAAAGAGGTTTACTACTTACGAAAGAGTAGAGAACGTTAATCTGGTAGTTATTAAAAAAGACGGAAAGAGGCAGCAGTTTGACAGAGATAAGTTGAGGAGTGGAATAATAAGATCCTGTGAGAAAACTAGCGTTTCGATGGATGATATTGAAAAAATAGTAACAGAGGTTGAGAGAGAGCTGAGGGGTGCAGATTCGGTTGAAGTAGATAGTAAAAAAATAGGGCAAATGGTTTCAGCAAAACTTAAGAAATTAGATAAGATAGCATACATCCGTTTTTCCAGCGTTTTTAAAAGATTCGTAGACATAGAGGATTTTGAGAAAGAAGTAAAAAAGCTAATTAACTAAAATTGTTACATTGTTCGATTGTTAAATTGTTAAAAAAGATTCGTAACAGTGAAACAATGAAGCAATTTAGCAATGTTTAAAATATGAAATTAGATGGTATAAGACAAAAAGTATTTTTAGACCGCTACTCTTTGAAAGATAAAGAGGGTAATCCAACGGAGCAAACTCCGGATGAAATGTGGCGGCGTGTTGCCAAAGGCATTGCAGGGCAAGAGAAAAAAGTGCTTAGAAAAACCTGGGAGAAAAAATTCTATGATTCTATGGAGGGATTCAAATTTCTTCCGGGCGGCAGAATTTTAGCCGGAGCTGGAACAGGATTTGACGTTACATATTTCAACTGCTTCGTAATTCCATCTCCAAAAGACAGTAGAGATGGAATTTTAGATAATCTAAAAATTATGATTGAGATTATGGCTCGCGGTGGAGGGGTAGGAATAAATCTTTCAAGTCTTAGGCCAAAAGGGTCGCGAGTTAGAAAAGTAAATGGATTTTCTTCAGGTCCTATGAATTGGGCAGAACTTTACTCGCTTGCTACAAAAGACATTATTCAGCAGGGAGGAAGTCGCCGCGGAGCACTAATGCTCATGCTTCATGATTGGCATCCGGATATTGAGGAATTTATTACTGTTAAACAGGACCTAAGAAGAATTAATGGCGCAAATCTTTCGGTTTGTGTTTCCGATGATTTCATGGAAGCTGTAAAAGCTGATCGGGATTGGAAACTCGAATACCCGGATCTTGATGATCCAAAATATGACAAAAAATGGAATGGAGATATTAAAGAGTGGAAAAAACTTGGCGGAAAAGCCCAAGTTAAAAAAATTGTCAAAGCAAAATATCTTTGGGATTTAATTTGCACAGCAGCTTGGACATCTGCAGAGCCGGGCTTGCATTTTCTAGATAGATCGAATAAACGTTCGAATACCGCTTATTTTGAAACTCTTATCGCAACAAATCCCTGTGGAGAACAGCCATTAGGCGCTTGGGCAGTTTGTAATCTTGGCGCAATCAATTTGTCTGCTTATGTTCACAATAGTGAGTTCGATTATAAGAATTTTAGTAAAGATGTTCGTATTGCAATTAGGTTTTTGGATAACGTAATTGATGATACATATTATTTTTATGATGAGAATGAAAAAATTGCAAAAGATATTCGCAGAACCGGCTTAGGTATTCTTGGTTTGGCAGATGCTTTAATAAAAATGAAGCTTAGATACGGGGCACCCGAGTCTGAGGAAACTCTTAGAAAGATTTTTCAGACTTTAAGAGATAATGCATATGATGTTTCAGCTGAGCTTGCAAAAGAAAAAGGGCCGTTTCCTAAATTCAACAAAGAAAAATATCTAAATGGTTATCATGTGCAGCGTCTTCCACAACCAATAAGAGATAAAATTGCCAAAAACGGAATCAGAAATGCAGTACTTCTTACAATTGCCCCAACAGGAACAACTTCCCTAATCTCAGGAGTTTCTTCAGGAGTTGAGCCGGTTTATGAGTTTGAATTTATTCGCCGGGACCGTCTTGGAGAGCACAAAATGTTTCATCCTCTGTTTGATCAATGGAAAAAAGATCATCCAAATGAGAAAAAACCCGATTATTTTGTCAGTGCAAATGACTTAACTCCGCAGGAGCATGTTATGGTTCAAGCAATTGCTCAGGAATATATTGATTCTTCAATTAGTAAAACAGTTAATGCTCCAAATGCCCACAGCGTTGAGGACGTAAAGAATCTATATATGCTGGCTTATGATAATGGTTTAAAGGGGGTAACTTATATGAGAGATGGTAGCCGCGAAGGAGTTTTAAGTAGAGTAGAAGAAAAGAAAGAAGAAGTAAAACCAGAAACAGCCCAGCGTGTTAGAGCGCCCCGTCCAATGATGGTTGAGGGAGTTACGTATAAAACACAAACCCCGGTTGGAGATACCTATATTACTCTAAACCATGATCAAAATAACGAGCCTTTTGAAGTATTTATTACGATTGGTAAATCGGGATCTGATGTCGCAGCAATGGCAGATGCACTAGGACGCATGATATCTCTAAACCTTCGTCTCGCAGGCAACCTGCCGCCGCGCGAGAGGATTAGGCAAGTTATAAGTCAGCTTTCCGGAATAGGAGGGGCACGAAGTGTTGGATTTGGCGAAAATAGAGTTCGTTCCCTTCCTGATGCAGTTGCTAAGATTTTAGCTAAGCAATATGCATTTAAAGTTAATGGAGCAGTTGAGGATAAGCTTTTACCAAATGGAAATGGACACGCAGAAGCTTCTGTTGTAGTAACAGCAGATGTGCCGATGGAACCAAAAGATCCAACGGTTGGTTCGGAAGAAGAGATAACAGTTTTACAGCAACTGCCGCTACAAGAAGGAATTGTCTCAGACAAAGCAGAGACTCACTTATTTGATATTTGTCCGGAGTGTGGAGCAGGAGCATTTGCATATGAAGAGGGTTGCAGGAAATGCTATGCCTGCGGCCATTCAGAGTGCTAAGTTTAGATACTAGTAAATAGATATTAGATACTAGTTGCGAAAATTTTAATATCGTACTAGTATCTAGTAACTAATCACTAATAACTAAGTTGCAGTAAGGATTGGGTAAGTGAGGCGCAAAACCTCCACAGAGCCGCTACCGTATAGTCGGAAAACCACCTTACGTTGATCCCGAGCTTGGAGTTTTTTATTTCCTTCTTGGGATCCAAGGAGGATTTTTTATGACAAAAAAAGCAAAAATATATTTACTTGCCGCCGCAGTTTTCATATTAGTTTTTAATATCTTGTTTGGTCTGTTTCTAATGCAAAGACAACAAGCCCGTGTTGTTGAGAAAAAGCCCTCAGTTGTAGTTGTAAACAATTATTTTTCTTATAAAGGAGAGACAGGAAAAAATGCTTTGGAAATTCTTAAGCAAAAAACAAGCGTTGAGCAGTCAGCTTCCGGTTTGGTTGTTTCAATAAACAATAGAAAAGCAGATGATTCCAAACATGAATTCTGGGGATTTTTTGTAAATGGAAAAATAGCAGAAGTTGGCCCTGCAGATTATCAAACAAAGAAGGGGGACCAGATAGAATGGAAAATTCAAAAATATTAAATATTGAAAAAATACTTCTGCCCATAATTATTATCCTTTTTGGAGTAGTTCTCCGATTGATTCCACATCCGCCCAACGTTGCACCAATTGCGGCTATGGCGCTTTTTGGAGGAGCGTACCTCAATAAAAAATATGCGCTAGTCGTTCCCTTAATTGCGTTATTTTTATCAGACATTGTAGTCGGATTTCATTCCACAATGCCCTTTGTTTACATAAGTTTTATTCTAATAGGTCTAATCGGGCTAAGGCTTCAAAAAAGAAAGAGCTTGCAGTTAATTCTTGGGATAACAATTTCTTCTTCAGTCCTTTTCTTTATAATTACTAATTTCGGAGTTTGGCTATCTGGAGGTTTATATCCACAAACCTTAGATGGCTTGATCAGATGTTATTATTTTGCTTTACCCTTTTTAAGAAATACGATAATTGGAGATTTGATTTTTGTGGGCTTGTTTTTTGGAAGTTTTGAGCTTGCATTAAGAGTTTCAAAACGTTTATTTTATGGCTATTTACACTAGAACAGGGGACAAGGGGAAAACGTCATTGTTTGATGGCAAGCGCGTGCTAAAGTCGGACAAAAAAGTTGAGACTTATGGCACAGTTGATGAGCTGAATTCCGCAATCGGGGCTGCTTCTGCGTTTATTAAAGTTCGCTTAGTAAACAAAGAGCTTGAAGAAATCCAAAATGATCTTTTGGAGATTGGTTCGTCACTTGCTGTTTCAACAGCCCTTCCTGTCGACCAGTTGAAGGACCGTCCCCAAGAGTTAGAGAAACTTATCGATAAGTTAACCAAACAATTACCACCTCTAAATCAATTTATTCTTCCCGGAGGAGGAAAAGGAGGCTCACTTCTTCATGTTGCCCGAACAATCGCAAGACGAGCGGAGCGCCGCGTTGTTAGTTTGAGTCGAACTGAAAATATAGACAACATAATCATAATTTATCTGAATCGTTTATCCGATTTACTCTTCACGATGGCCCGTTTTGTAAATTACAAAGAGCTCCAAAAGGAAAAAATTTGGAGAAAAAAATGATAGAGCGAGGAGATGTGCCCCAGTATAACACCGCGTTTGATAGTCAGAGATTTGTAGCATTGATGGCTCAGAGAGGAACAGTTGGTTTTGAATCTAGGGTTGCCCGAGAGAATACATACATAAGAACGCAATTGCGAACCGATTTAGGTGAGAGATTACATGTAACCAAAAGTGAATTTGTTTATGAGATAAGAGAAGGGAAACTATGCGATCCTGGGAGAGACGAGCCAATGGAAGATGTTATCAGAAGAGGGAATGAAAGAAATCCAATAGACAGAGAAAGAGACGAGGCAGAACTTGCGTCGTTTACTGGAGTTGTCCAAGGACTTTTAGCAGACGCAGAAACTCCTGATGGCACTACAGTTCTCGTTGTTTCACCTAAAGGTAGACCTGGTTCCTTTGAACAGAAAAATTACTTTAGAGTCTTTGTAAGAGAGGGGGATTACGTACTTGGAACATCATATTTTTCGGACTTGTCCAATAGTGATTACAGAGAAAAAATACTAAGTATTAATCCAGCGTATTCAGAGCTTTTACCTGATATGCCCACAGATATTGATTTGAAATCAACCCCAGTTATTATCCCAAGACATCTTGATTATTCCGCAGATCCGGACAAACTGGCAGCATTTATTTTAGATGATAAAAAGATAGGAATACCTCATGAACAATTGGAGCAAGTTTGGATCGATGTGGCTCCACTTGCAACAAGTTTTATAAATACCTTGGTAGAGCGTCCTTGGGCTATTTATGAAGTTGAAGAAGGATATCAAGTATTTCTCGGAGGAGCATATGTAAGTAATGAGCATCATAAAGCAAAGCCTCCGCCAACAGAGACAGGAGAAACTATTTTTGCTTCACACATGAGAGGAGGAATAATTTTTTCAGGTACTCCAATGGAAATAAAAATGTTAGCAGCTGAGTCAAAGAAAATAGATGGAGGAGCTTGTGGATCTGGTTCTTGTTCAATAGACAGTTCTTCAGTGGCAGAAGCTCTTGGGCTAGAGCCAGATATTCATGGGAAAAGAGCATTTAATTGTCCTGATTGTGGCGTTTTGAACATAAGATGGGTTAAAGACCAACTCTTGTCTAATTGCCAACAATGTAATAGTGACAAAGTACTGCCTGCGAATTTGAGACTAGCTTCATTTCAACCAGGCCTTTCAAAAACACAGTAGTGCTTTGTTAGTTTTCTGTGAGGTTAATTTCATGCGGAGTTGGCGTGTTGTGGTATCATAGTTATGTATGAACGAAGATCAAAGATTAGATCAAGTTGCACCCGGAGGGATTGTTCCAGAGGCAGTGCCGGCGGGTTTGCCTCCGGATGTAGTGCCGTCTTTTCCTGTTGCTAAAGTGGACAATCTTAAGCCGTTTGTTACGCCTACTCCACTTGCGCCAGTGCCAAGTGAACATGCGACTATCCCTCCTGTTGCCTCTCTCGGAAACGGCAGCACAAACGTAACTTTGCCAGAGGGTATAATTGATCTTGAAACAGTGAGAAGACTAATAGAAGAAGGCTCTGCTAATGATGCGCTCCCGAATTCCGCTAAGAAAACAGAAAGACAACTTGATAGAGCAGCTTAAGGATTATATATGTTTTTAGATTCAGATTTTAATCCATTTTCACTTTTACTTACTTTTATGATGGTCATAATAATACTTGCTCTCATTGCTTTTGTGATTGGGGGAATCGGTTATTTAGGACTTTTTAAATATAAATTCAGAAATAGAGAGAAAGAGTCATTGGATACCACTCTCATTCAGGTGGCGCTGCCCAGGGATAACGAAGTAAAAATTGACGCGGCAGAACAACTTTTTTCAAGCTTTGCATCGCTTAGAAAAAGTGGCCGTTTGGCCTTTCTAAATCCTCAACCCAGTCTTTCTTTTGAAATTGTTGGAATGCCCGGGGATATAAGATTTTTTGTTTCGACCCCGAATAAGTACAAGGATTTTGTAGAAAAACAGATAAATGGCGCATATCCGGATGCAGAAATTAAAGAAGTAACCGAGAAAACTTCACTTAAAGAAAACTTTGTAGTAGGAAACGATTACAACATATTCGCAGAGAATGCAAAAGTAGCATTTGCCTCCATGGGCCTTAAAACTTCAAATTACATGCCTATAAAAGTTTATAAAGATTTGCCAACGGATCCTTTATCATCAATTACCTCAATTCTTGCCAAAATGACAGAAGGTGAGGGGGCAGCAATTCAGGTTTTAATTTCTCCGGCGGACCCCAAGTGGAAAAAGATCGGGAGAAGTTATTTAACCAGCACTAAAAAAGAGGAAGCAAATCCTGAGACTGCAAAATATTCAGCAGATCCAAAAGAACTTGAGGGAGTAGAAAATAAAATAGGCAAGCCTGGTTTTAATACTGTTGTTAGAATTGTTGTTTCTTCATCAACAAAGGAGTCGGCAGAGGCTCATTTAAATAATATTACAAATGTGTTTACTCAATTTAGCGGACTTAATTCATTTACCAAGAATGGAATAAGAAGAAAAAAGGCTTTTATGGATGATTTTATATATCGGTATCCCCAAAAACGGGGAGCGCCGTCGATTCTTACTTCGGAAGAACTTGCTACAATTTTTCACTTTCCAAATAAAGCGGTCGCCACACCCCATATTTTTTGGGTTACATCAAAAAGAGCGCCTGTTGCAGCCCATGTTCCAACAACTGGACTATTTCTTGGAAAAAGTATTTACAGAGGGCTTTCGCGGGATGTTCATATCGAGCGTGATGATAGAAGACGTCATACCTATATCATTGGAAAAACCGGTACCGGGAAAACTGAATTCCTAAAGCAAATGATCTTGCAGGATATTAAAAATGGAGAAGGTGTTGGAGTAGTGGATCCTCATGGAGATTTAATTGAAGATATTTTGCAATTGGTGCCTCCGGAGCGGGCAGAAGATGTGATTTTGTTTGATCCCTCAGACACGGCAAGGCCCATGGGTTTGAATATGTTAGAAGCATCAAGTGAGGAAGAGAGACACTATGTTGTTTCTTCAATAGTTGGGCTTATGTACAAGCTTTATGATCCAAATAAAACAGGTATCATCGGTCCCCGTTTTGAACACGCAATTCGTAATGCCATGTTAACAGTTATGAGCAAACCCGGAAGTACTTTTATTGAAGTTGTGCGTGTTCTAACTGACGCCAACTTTGTTCAAGAATTACTTCCTTATGTTCAAGACCCAATCGTGCGGCGTTACTGGACAGATCAGATTGCGCAGACTTCAGATTTCCACAAGTCAGAAGTTTTGGATTATATTGTTTCCAAGTTTGGCCGCTTCGTTACCAACAAAACTATGAGAAATATCATAGGCCAATCCGAATCCGCGTTTAATATGAAAGAAGTTATGAATAATCAAAAAATTCTCTTAATTAATCTTTCAAAAGGAAAAATTGGAGAAGAGAATTCAAGCTTCTTAGGTTTGATTTTAGTACCAAAAATTTTAATTGCTGCTATGAGTAGGCAAACTATGCCAATGGAACAGCGGAAAGATTTTTTCCTCTACGTTGATGAGTTCCAGAATTTTGCAACTCCTGACTTTGCCCAGATTTTGTCTGAAGCCCGAAAATATCGCCTCGATTTAATCGTTGCGAATCAGTTTATAGGACAGATGGAAGAGGAAGTAAAAAACGCTATTTTTGGAAACGTGGGAACCCTTGCTGCTTTCAGAGTAGGAGTGACTGATGCAAATTATTTACAGCACGAATTCCAGCCCACATTTAACGAAGCAGATTTGATAAATATTGACCGTTTCAACTGCTACATGAGAAGTGTGGTAAACGGAGAACCAGTTCCACCATTTTCTTTGGACACAACAAAAGATATGGTTGCGGAAAAAGCCGCAATGAATCCAAGAGTTGCAGAGTTGATTAAAGAACTGTCCCGTTTGAAGTACGGTAAAGATGTAAGGGTAATAGAGCAGGTAATAAGCCAACGCGCCATGCTCTAATCAGCAATTAGCCACTAGCAACTAGCGTTTAGTTTATTCTTCGAGTGAAGCGAAATCGAGAAGTTCGCTTCTAGTTTCAAAAAACTCTCCCCGATGATATAATTGTTCCACTTTGCGCCTGTAGCTCAGCCCCGATTTAATCGGGGTCAGCGGTTAGAGCGCGATGATAAAATGTTTTGGTTGTACATTTTAAAAAACGAAGAAACGAGTAGGTATTATATTGGTTCAACAAATGATTTAAGCAGAAGATTGAAGCAACATTCGCAGGGCAAAACTAGAACAACCAAAGTTTTAAAAACAAATAAATTAGTCTATACTGAACAATACGATACGCTAATTGAGGCAAGAAATCGAGAAAAGAAACTTAAATCTTATAAAAGCAAAAGATACATTGAATGGTTGATAAGTAAAAAATTGGGACCGTAACTCAGTGGTAGAGTGGCATCCTTATAAGATGTAAGCCGATGGTTCGAATCCATCCGGTCCCACAAAAGTTTAAATTCAAGCTAGCCCACCAGTTTAATACTACAAATACTACCAATAAGTACCAATAATCCAATATTTAAATATTTGTGGCATTTGAAATTTATAGTATTGGTAGTATTTACAATTCTGACAATGCTTGGGATTCGGAGGCGCGGTTTGGGACGTATTCAAGATACCTTTCAGTTGTTGAAAGCCTTTTGTGTCCTAAAATCTTACTAAGTAAAATTATTGAAGCCCCATGCTTTAAATGATGCGCAACAAATGTGTGTCTTAGGTCATTTACTTTAGCATGTTTGATCTCAGCAAGACGGAAATATCTCTCTACTGAAGTTCTTATATTCCTAATTAAGAAGGGCTTGCCTGATTTAGTTATGAATAAATGATTTTCGGTGGCTTTTGGTCTAACGTCCAGGTACCTTTTCAAAGCCTCCTGAGCCCTTTTATTAAGAGGAACTGTTCTTTCTGCGTGTTTCTCCATACTAGGCACATGAAGAGATTCTTTTTGAATGTCTGAAAGCTTCAAAGAAGTTAACTCTCCAATTCTAATGCCGGTTTGAAGCAAAAGCTCAATAATTGCCGACATTCTAGCGTCATTTCTGGCTGCGTCTCTTAGCGCACGATACTCTGTAGGAGTTAAGATTCGCGGTGGTGCCAATTGGTATTTAGGATGTGCAACAAGAAGAGAGGGATCATCTGTGACATATTCATTTATCTTGAGAAATCTGTAAAAAGTTCTGGTTGAGTTGATTTTTCGGGAAATTGATTTAGGCGTGTAGCCGTCTTTGTTCATTTTGGCTAAAAAAGCCTCAATATCTTCTTTTGATACACTGTGAACGTCGTGTTTCTGAAGCTCAGCAAGAAAGCTGACAAGCTGCTCGATATCCTTCCCGTATGCTACAATAGTTGAGGTTGAATGGCCTTTTTCTTTAAGAAAATTCTTAAACCCAGAGCTGGCGTCAACTAGCTTTATCTGATTCATAATGGCCTATAATATCATGTGACAGGCGTATAGTCAACTATGAAAAAAATCCTATTCTTCACAACGGTTATAGTAGGCATTCTTATAATCAATAGCCTAGCCCGCTCAACATATGATTTATGGCACAAACAAGATCTTGTAGTCTCTGTTCAAGAGGATCTTGATAAGGAAAAGAAAGAACGCCAGAAGCTGGAAGCACAGCTTTCATACGTAAAGAGCAATGAATTTATAGAAAGAGAGGCAAGAAATAAGCTTTTTATGGTCAAACCGGGGGAAAGTGGAGTAATAGTACCATCGGATTTGATAGAAAAGAAAACTCAAAAAAAAGTGTCTGAGCCTCCTAACTGGCAAAAGTGGCTCAATTTATTTCTTTAATCTTCTTTAAAACTCTCGATTTAATATTGCCTAATATTATAGCTAAAGCTAGTTGGGGGTCAGCTTTTTTACCCCGTAAGAAATATTGGTCGAAAGGCAAAACCCATTCTATTTCAGGATCGCTTGATTGCCTCGCATTTCTTTGTCTTTCTTCAAACCTCATTGGGTCAACTAAATGATGTTTTAAGAGAAATCTTTTTGGTTTCTCATAGGTCCACTTATATGCCTTATAAGGTAATGATTTAAGAATTCTGTCCATAAGTCTTGCCGTATGATTGTCTTCATGGGAAAACAGCCTCGTTTCATCGGTTTCTTCGTATTGTCTGTCTTGTACAGGGACCTTTTTCCACGGAGTAGGCGTACCTTCTTTGTCTACATTTAGGACCCTTCTGACTTTGTAAACCCCTTCGAATTTATGAGTGCCCTTTTCTCTTAGTATGTCTTCTGCAGATTTGAAATCTATTCCAACCAGCCCTCCCATTCTTTCGAATAGCATTCTGATTGTTTTTTGGTGCTCTCCGAACGCCACATCTATTATTCTGTTGGACTTTCTTTTTTCTGAAAACTCGACAACCGCCGCAACTTCTCCGCCCGTGCTATAGACATCTCCTTCCCTTATTACATTTCTATCCGGGACGCCATATTTAACCAGGGCTTCTTTGTATAAGTCTCCTTCAGCAGGTCTTTGAGGTCCTCTTAAATTTCCAAGAGGGGAAAGAACTTCGGCCGAATATCCAATTTCAGTAGCTTCTTTTTGTGTGAGAGCAGTAGCCCTTGCAGAAATGTGGCTCCATAAAGCAAGGACGGTCGCAATTTTTGTAGAGTTTATTTTTCTGTCTCCCATCCAATATCCGTGGCCATATATTACCACTTTGTCTGGAGAGAAAGGTCCTGCTTCTACTGGCATAATGGGGGAATTATAGTACGAGGAAACTATTAAATCAAATTTATCTTAATCTGGCAAAAGTGGCTCAATTTATTTCTTTAGATTGTTTATCATTTTTGTCCTTGAAAAGGCATAAATTGGTAAGGTAGCGAGAATAGCCAGGGAAGCAGTCAAATAAAATATCCACATAATGCCGACTTTATCAGCAATATTTCCCATGATCACAATGGCTATTACTGCCGAAAGACCAATTACCAGTTCGCTAACTGCAAATACCTTGTGATAGTGGTCTTTATGCGAAATCTGCGAAAACATGGTTTGTATAACTGGAGAAGTACCTTTGGTAAATACGCCTAGCATTATTGCAAAAAAGAGAATTAACAAAAGCTGGTTACTGTAGGCAATAAAAATGATCGATATTGCCATGCATATTTCTGAGATTATAAATACCGCTACATTTCCAAATTTATCAACCGCTCTTCCAAGCAGCATTTTTCCAACAAGGCTGCCAACGAAAAAACTCCCCATCACAATGCTTAGCTCAAAAGGAGTTTCACCCTTTTTTACTAATAAAAATGGTAAATAAACAAAAATAGGGCTACTAGCAAGGCTGTCAAGGATTGCCACAATCGTAATAGAGATTGCGTGTTTTTGTCTAAATACTGTAATGATATCGCTAAAAAACTCCTTATAATTTTGAAAATTAATGTTGGGGCTAAAATAAATGTCTTTTGATCTGATTGTTAACCGGAAAACAAAAAACAGTAGTATTCCAACAGCCCCAATAATTACCATTGTCGTTCTCCAACCAATAAAAGATGATATTAAAACCGCTGCTGTAGGGATTGTGATTCTGCCGATATCGCCAATTGCGGTAAAATTGCCCATATTGCGGCCAACATCTCCTGGAGTTGAGCTTTTTGCCGTCAATGAAAACCCAACAGTATGAAACATAGCAAAGCCAAGTGAAGCAAGTAAGTATGTACAGATTAGGATGAATACATTAGGAGCAAGTGACACGCCCATTGCTGCTAGAGAATACACAATAAGCAGCAGTAAGATCATATGAAATCCTTTGAACTTCCCCATAAGAAATCCTGTTGGTAGTGCCAGAAGTGCCGCAATCAAAGCTTGGGAAGATCCAAGAAAACCTACCTGTGTTAAGGAAAGAGACAGGTCTTTTGCAATAAAGGGTAAAAGTATTATAAAAGATGTACGCACGCCATCATTTAAAAAGTGAAGCAGGAAAAGTTCTTTGAGCTGCATTTTCATTGCAACATTAGTATAGCAGGGCACTGAGGAATGAATGTGGCGGCGGCGGAGATTGGAAGCAAGGCCCTGCGCCAGATGGTGCGGGGAAATCAGAACCTACTTCCTTACCCAAACCACGCCTATATTTATACCAGATTTGCGGTGAAGTTTCTACTGTAATTATCTCAAAGGCTGATTGGTTTGCATGCCTATTTTATGGAACTCCTCAGACGCCTTATCATGACATTCCTTGCATAGCTCATCTGCCTCGGTCGCTGTTTTTTCGCATTGATTATTGGGGTGATTATGTTGAGTAGTAATACACCTGCATTTTTTCATACTTTGTTAGTATAACATACGCTGGGCTCGGAAAATTACTTGGTATCGGGAGAAATGAAGAACGTGAGGGACGCAAATTCCAAGACCGATCAAGGATAGAGTTGTTCGACTACGTCCTTCCCTACAAACCAGATTTCTCGAAACCCTGCTTCTTTCATGGTTTCTTGTTCTGTATTCCTATATTCTTCTGTGTCCTCGTGTCTAACGCCTAGCCATCCATCAAGCAAAAGGATAAGGCCCCCCTTTTCCACCGATGTGTATTTTTGAGACTTAGCTGAAATACCACGCTTGATTGCGTTATGATGAATCTCAAATCTATTCCCTGACCTTTCAACAACCTCTCCTTTAACAAGTTTTCTCCAAGGTTCATCATCTGATGTGCGAATTTGGATATTCAAACTCTCTCCAAGAGATACATCTTGTGCGATTACATCAATAACATCATCTTGGGGTGGTTGAATGGGGGAAATTACAAAACTTGTTCCTCGTTGAGAGTTTAATATGCCTAGAAAACGATTTACAACCTCTAATTCTCCTTTCTTTTTAGGCAGAGATCTCCTCTTATTTTTTGTTATGGTTTTTTCTGAGATCGTATTGCTTCTATAGCTTGCTGAAAATTCATGAGAGTCAGAGTTATCCCTAACTTCCTTAAGTTCTCCTCTTGAATTTCGTAAGACTGCATTAAAGCTATCTGTCATTTTTACTTCGTCCTTAAAAGCTTTTTGCTGTAACCAGTTAAGTATTTTCATCATTAATTACACTTGAAACATTTTTAACACCTGAAAGATTGCAGATCCGATTGTTGCTGTTTCACTTGTTCGGGTGAGCAATTCTCCAAGTATTTTGCGGATTTTAGGATAGTCGCTCGGCTTATTTGCCAGAGATTTTATCTCTTCCACTTTTTGTATAAGATCAGCCTTGTCCTCCCCTGTGTATTTATTTTCTACCTCATATTCCAATTTATCAATTTGCTTATAGTCAATAGTTATATTGCTGCTTTTCACAACTACCGGGCTGTTTTTTCCAGTGCTTAAAGCAGAAATTTTATCGCCCATTATTTTTTCGTTCACGTATTCTATTGAGTGGCTTCTGGTGATCTCTGATTCTCCATCAACCTTTCTCCGACCCTTACCAGTGATTTGAACGCTAACTATTTTAGTTGCGTCTGCTGGCTCATAAAGGATTTTGATTTCTCCATCTTCTTCTAGAGATTTAAGATTCCTTTTTAACGCAATGGTATTCACGGGAATCATTGCCTGCAACTGCGCCAGAATAACATTTGTGTCGGGATTTTCTTCCCAATTTGCGTAAAGGATTTCTAATATCTTTATCTGTATGGTTTTGTTTGTAAACTGTCCGTGAAATATAATTCTTTGAGCCGTTTTATAAAGACCATCTTTCACCTTAAGATAATAAGTTCTTTCCTCTTCTTTATACCCATCTTCTACTTGACTATCAAAAAGATAAACGAGACACCATGATCCTTTCTCGCTCAATTCTAAGAGCTTCTCAAAATCAATTGGTAGCTGAGAGAGTAGGCTGACAAGAATGAGCTCAGAATTTTCCCCTAAGAATAAGTCCTTGCTGATTTTATCGGATGTTATGGTGGACAATAGTGAAGCTGAGAAGCTTATACAGCCTAAAACATTTTCTCCATCACCATCAAGTATCTGGAACATTGCAAGACCGTTCCTAAGTCCTTCTGAGGCAAATTCTTTTCTAACCAAGACCGCGGTATAAGTTTGATTGTTGTTTCTGAATTTCACCCATCAATTATACACTTTGAGCTATTTCCTTGATAGCATCACTAACCTTATCTGTAAAAGCTTCTAGGTTTTCGTAGTCTTTGTGGATTACCCTTGCAATGCCTAACTTACGAGCGTCCTCGTTGTATTCAGGAATTGAGGATATGGAAATAATCTTGCTTATGTCAAATTTTCCCCGAAATGTCTAAAAACAATCCCCGCTACAAAAATAGCCTTAAAGGAGCCGGGGTAGCAGAAAAACAGCTAGTGAAGTAGAATTTTGGATTCGCTGCTTTGAATTTTCATATCTTTGAAAATAAGGGTAGGGTGTTTTAATTACATTGTTTAATGTCAATTGCGTATTGATCTGTGCATTTACTTAGGCAACTCCCATACCTCTCACTTGATCCATCAGGCCCATTCAAACACTCTCCATATAAATCACTATTTTGTTCTACGCCAGCATTTTCCCCAGTATATGCCCATAGACATACAGCTTTAGCATTGTCCGATTCTCTAGCACATGCGGCACTACATGTATTGCTTTTCAACTGTTGAGTATCATAACAAATTCTAACGGCTATAGATTTTACATTATCTGCATTACATTTATCGCCGCTCGTTGTGTAATAACTGTATTTATAAGCATTGTCGTAACAGTAAAAATTATTTCCTACGGATTTTGGCTGTTGCGGTAGGGAGGTTGTTTGTGTTTGGGTATTTGTCGAAGGTTTATTTTTCCATGCAGCGTTAAAATCGTCACATTCTTTTTGGGTAATTCTTAAATGCCCTCCGTCTGCACCAACACAGTCAATAACCGTTTCTCTCTGGACAGCCTGCCCTTTTACTTGCGGGGCATTTGTAGGCGTTGGAGTGAGTGTCGGTAAAGGAACAACAGTTGGTATTGGTGAAGGCGTTGGTGTGGCTTGCGTGGCGAGTCCAAGCACGCGGGAAAGCGCAGTGTCATTTGTGACCAAGATTGCTAAAAGCACTGCAAAAAAGATTACTATGCCGAGTACTGTGAACTTCCCAAGCATTCCTTGTATTTTTTTCTGCTCAACCCTTTTTTTGAATCGTGAGTAAAGTTTCATGCTATTTTTCCCAATCGACGTCGCAAGTAATTTGATACCATAAAGCCTTAAACTTTCCATCCACATACTCATATTTTGTTGTCTTGTATTTTCCTATATTCCAATCCAAAGTTTCCCCAACTTGAAAACCATTTGGAACTGAGTGATCTAACCAAACATTCGCACCAGCAGCAACAAAGACAATTACGCCATCTTTAATAACATAAGCAACATGTGGCGTGTGATTCATGGCAATATTTCCGTAATACACTTTTTCTTTTTTTAAATCTCCGTCTATGTCAAACTCCTCTATTATCCAAGGACTTTCTCCATCGGAGAACTTATATAAATCCTTCCCAAGTTCTACTGGATCAAATTTTTTACCCAAAACATCAGACTTCAATCTATTTGTATCTTCCTGCTCTATGGGTACAGGTAAAAACGTTACTCTTGCGTCTGCAAAGCGCGAGTCTGCCTTTATGGGGCAAATATCCTCGTCTTCTCTAACAGCACGAACAGATATTTCTTGATTATTTTTATTTTCAGTTAAAGAATCATTACTGCTGCTTTCATTGTTGAGAAGGAAGGCTGATAGACCAATCAACCCCCCAATCCCTAAAAATAGAAGCTTACTTGTCCATCTTGATGTTATCTTGTTAAGCATAAGATTTCTTGTAGTTTCAAAGACATTATAGTGCTTTTTCTTTATAGATTGCTAAACGATTGTTCGTGTTGACGATTTACGATTGCGTTTTAAACGTTTTATGTCCGCCTCAACTTCTTTAAGTATGTTGTCAGATCTCTATATACGTGTTCTTTTTCAAGATAGTCAATTGTTGAAAAGAAGATTATTGCCGAAATGAGGTATATTACGACCCAAATAAATTTATTCAGATGAACGGGGGCAATTGGATTGAATAGCAACGCTATTGCACCAAACAGCAGAAGTCCAATAGTGGGTCGTATTCCATGACTACGACGCCAAGCCACAATTATCGTAGATGTGAATATTATCCATCGTAGCAATTCGTAGTATGCGTCAGGCCAAATAGGAAGAATGGCAAGCAAGAGCAATGCACCAGAAACTATAGAGAGCCATTTCACTAAGAGAGTAAAAAGAATTAATAGCCCCATTTGCCTCATCTCTATCTATCCTATGCTAACAAACAGCGAGTAGATTTTCAAGCACAAGTTTGAGGCTAAAAAGTCTATTTTTGTAAAGGTTAATTGTGCTCCGTAGGGTGCCTGCCCGCCTCTGGAGGGGACGATTTTAGAACTTACCTGCATTATTCTTGTTCTGGTTGAGGAGTTTGTTTTATAATTACCACTAAGTCTTTCAGACTCAATTTAGTTTCACTCTGATCGCCGATGCGCAAGCATCACCTTTTTAGTGCGGGATTTCAAGCCAAACAGCGGGTTCGTTTCCGACAGTAAAACCATCATGCCCGGGAGGAACCACTCCTACCTCACCTGGACCAAATTCTGCCGCCTTTCCGTCATTCATGCGTGCACCTAACTTACCCGAAATTACATAAACAAGGTGGTGCTTCTCACAGCTTTCAGTTTTAACAACGGATTTTAGGTGTTTTGACCATGTCCATCCGGGTTCTGCTGTAACTTTCTGAATTTTTATATCTCCAACGGTAACAACCTCAACTTTTAAATTCTGCCCCGGATTCATGGTTTCGTCCGGTGAATTAAAACTTTTCTTCGTAATATCTGCCATATTTCTCACCTCCTTTGGAAGAAGAATACCAAAAGACTCATTAAAAATCTAGTGTGAATAAATTTGAGGCTAAAAAACCTATCTTTCTTTCAAATACTCTTTTATCATTTGACGGAGAGTAACCTTTCCTTTAGTGGTTTTAAAATATTCTTCTCTACGCTTTGCGTCTTTCTCGTTTCTGTATGCTTCGTAGAACATTAATTCAAACGGAGCATAAGCTTTTGTAGATAGTTCTTCCTTATTGTTATGTTCAAAAAAACGCTTTTTAAGGTTGTGGGTAAAACCTACATAAATAAAATCCTTTATCTTGCTTTGGAGAACGTAGACATAGAAAAATTGCATAAAGTTTCGCTGAGACGCACCAGTCGCAAACTCCGGTGCATCTCGGGCGCTCACCACTCATTTTAAAAATACCACCCATTAAGCATTCGTTGCAAGAGTGATTTATCACTCGCTGCAGTGAACCCGAATGAAAATGAGTGGTTCGCTGTTGCGGGGCTAGGAGTTGCGCCTAGCCTGTGAGATTATGCAATCTGTTTCTCTGATTACTCAGAGTGTCGGACTATATCTTCATCCCAGATTTTAATCAGGGAGCCCAGCGTGTAGTCTCTACGGGTTCTCGCCTAGGCGAGTCTTCCCTCGGTATTGCCCTGGAAAATTGCGATCAATTTTTTAGGGGTTCACCGATATAGCTGAGTTCATTTTTGGTATTACTATCAAAACGGCCCATTATTTTAAGCCTCACGTGCACTGTACACTACCCCGCGCGTGAAGCTATATTAACAGAATGAGATTATTTAGTCAATAATATGCGCTTAGACTACGATTGTTAATTTCTGCTTGACGTAAAGCAAGAAATCTTAGATAATTAGCTTATGAGGCATAATTCAGAAATAAAAATAAAAGTCCGCAAGTTTAGGGAGGATGGTTTAAGCTTGGGTCAAATATATCAACAAACTAAAATTCCTAAAACAACTATTAGGACTTGGATTAAGGACATAAATCTTTCTGATGATCAGCTTAAAGTATTGAAAAATAGAACTCAAATGGCCTTGCAAGAGGGTAGAATAAAAAAAGAACAACATCAAAGGAAAGCGAGACTTATAAATGAGAAGAATATGGAGGAAAAGGGCATAAAAGATATCGGAAAGTTGTCAGAAAGAGATCTGTTAATTGCAGGCATTGCTCTTTATTGGGGAGAAGGATTTAAAAATAAACATGAGCATCGATTAGGCTTTTGCAATTCTGATCCTGATATGATTAATTTTTATATAAAATGGCTTAAGAAAGCATTTGGAATAAATGGAGCTGATCTAATCGCAAGACTTACTTTAAATGAATCTTATAAAGAAAAAGCAAGCGAAATTGAAGCTTATTGGTCAAGTATAACTGAAATTCCGAAAAAACAATTTGCAAAAACTTTTTATCAGAAAACAAAATGGAGAAAACAATATAGTAGCAATAATTATCATGGCGTTTTAAGATTGCATGTTAAATCTAGCTTGAATCATTTACTTTTAATGAAAGGTTTGATTAAGGGATTAAAATTGAATTCAACAGTTTGATTTAGCTTCGATTAAACTGCTATAATTGTGAGGATTTGGCGGCGTAGGGAAGTTTGTGGAGCAGTATCTTCACCCGCCTGCAGTGCCGAGTCAGGGTAGCTCAATGGTGGAGCGGAGTCTTCATAAGGCTAAGGTTGAGGGTCCGAGTCCCTCCCCTGACACAGCTCGGCGGGCAGGTAAGGCAAGTCGCAGGCGGAGCCGCGTTTGACGCGGCGGAGAGACGTTTGACGTTTTTCGAACCCCGTCGCCGCCACTTCTGATAGGATCCCTCGATATGAATGAACCTCAAATAGATTTTAAAAATAAGAAAATAGCCGTAATTGGAGAGGGAATAGAAGGAAAATCCAGCGCAGAGTTTTTGAGAAAACAAGGCGCGATTGTAGAAATCCGGGATAAAACGCAGGGAGATGATTACCTTGAAGATTTGGATAAGTTTGATTTTGTTGTCCGAAGCCCAGGAGTTCGCCTATCCATGCTACAAAAACATGTTTCAAAAGACAAAATCACTTCACAAATAAAACTGTTTTTTGATCTTTGCCCTGCGCCAATTATTGGCGTTACAGGAACGAAAGGTAAGGGAACAACCTCGACTCTCATCTACGAAATGCTAAAAGCAGAAGGATTTGACGCATATCTTGGCGGAAATATCGGTGTTCCTCCTTTTGAATTCTTTGATAAATTGACGCCGGATTCTTGGGTGGTTTTGGAATTGAGCTCATTTCAGCTTCAAGATATGACCAAAAGCCCACACATCGGAGTAGTTCTCATGATAACAAGCGAGCACTTGGATGATTGGGGAGATCGCAACCGTCACGAATCACTAGCTGAATATATTGATTCAAAGCGAAATATTTTACGTTTTCAAAAGTCAGAGGATTTTGCAATTATAAACCGTGATTTTCCGGCAAGTAATGAGAGCGATGTTCATACGAATGGCAAAGTCTATTTTATTTCCCGTGAAAGAGAAGTGGAGGAAGGGTGCTTTGCTTTAGGCAATCAAGTAATACTTAGAGTAAAAGGGAATGATATTCCTGTAATTGACACCCGGGAACTGTTATTGAAAGGAGATCATAATCATGAAAACGTTTGTTCGGCAACTATGGCGGCATACTTGGCAGGGGTAAAGGTTGGTACTATAACTAAGGCATTACAGTCATTTAAAGGTCTAGAGCATAGGCTTGAGTTGGTAGATAAAATTAATGGAGTTGAATATTATAATGACTCATTTTCTACAACCCCTGAAACAGCAATTGCGGCGATAAAATCATTCAAAAATCCCGAAATTTTAATTCTTGGTGGATCTTCTAAGAATAGTGATTTTGCAGAATTGGGAAAGGTAATTGGAGAATCGGAAAATATAAAGGCAATAATTCAAATAGGAGAAGAATGGAATAGAATAAAAGCTGAGATTAAAACTGTCAGACCCGAGACTTTAATAATTGAAGGTGCAAAAAACATGGAACAAGTAATTGCTGCAGCCTCAAAGATCGCCGTAGAAGGAGATGTAGTATTGCTAAGTCCTGCTTGTGCTAGTTTTGATAAATTCAAAAACTACAAAGACCGCGGAAATCAATTTAAGGAAGAAGTAAATAAACTCAAAGAGCTTCAGAATTAAGATTAAAGATTTAGGATTTAAGAATATTGTCCCATTTCATAAATCGTCAATCTTAAATCATAAATCATGACGTCAGCTTTTAAAATTTTTTCTAAACAAGGTAAAGCACGTGCCGGGGAGATTAAGACTCCGCATGGGGATATTCTAACGCCGGCATTTTTTCCAGTGGGTACAAAAGGGACACTAAAGAGTTTGACCGGAGCTCAGATTAGAGAAATTGGGCCTCAGGCAGTATTGGGAAATACATATCATCTTATGCTTCAGCCGGGTGAAGATTTGGTAGCTAAAATGGGAGGTTTGGCTAGGATGATGGATTGGAACGGCGCCACAATGACAGACTCAGGCGGATTTCAGGTATTTTCACTTGGTGCTGCCATGGAGATTGGGGGAGGGGTCAAATTTCTAAAGGAATCAAAACAGGTATACCAGTATACTGGTCTTAATTCCGAAGATTCCCCTCGGCCGAGATTGAATAAGATTACGGAGGAGGGGGTTACATTTCAGTCTCATATTGATGGAAGTCGTCATATGCTGTCACCTGAATCCTCAATTGCAATTCAGGAAAAGCTAGGAGCGGATTTAATTGTGGCTTTTGATGATTTGGAATCGCCAACATACTCGTTTGAACAAACAAGAAAAAGCTTGGAGCTGACTAATAGTTGGGAGCTTAGAAGCTTGAAAACCCACCTAGCTTCGCAAGACGACGTCTTGCGAAGCTACGGACAGCTGTTATATGGAGTAACCCATGGTGGGCAGTTTGAGGATTTGCGCAGAAAGTCTGCGAAGTTTGTTAATTCTAATTTTCCCGCAATTGCTCTCGGAGGAGCACATGCTTCAAAGAAGAATCTGTATGAAGTAATCGAGTGGACCGTTGAAGATCTAGACGCGGAAAAACCAAGACATCTTTTAGGAATTGGGGAAGTGGATGATATTTTCATGGCAGTTGAGAGGGGAATTGACACTTTTGACTGTGTAATTCCAACAAGGCTTGGCAGAATGGGCCATGTTTTCGTAAGTCCAAAAGAGGGAAATATTAAGAACAGATTCAGATTCGATATTACAAAGTCAAAATTTGCCACGAGTTACGAGCCATTAGCCATAGGCTGTCAGTGTTATGTTTGCCTTACTTATCCGCGAGCTTATATTAATCACTTGTTTAGATCTAAAGAATTACTTGCTTACACATTAGCCTCATATCACAATGTCTATTTCATGGTTAATCTTACCAATAAAATCAGAGAATCAATCATTGCCGGAAAGTTTGAATCGCTCAAAAAAGCCTGGATTGACAGGTAATGTATAATCTTAGCCATGAGTGATGTTGAAGGATTAAGAAGATATGGTGGGTGGGAATTGGTCGATGATCAACCAAGGCAATATCCTCCCACAGATGCAGTATTAATAAAACAAAGAATTAGAGAATATATCGATAATGTCGGTTCGTTGCCGAATCCAGACAATGGATATAGCCTACTTTCTTTTGCTTATGACGGAGAAATTTATGTGGCCTTTAGAGATGAAGGATTAAGAATGCTTGGGGATTATAGAAGAGAAGTGGGAGGTCGCATAACCCAAGCTCTTTATAATAAAACGCTATTTGGGAATCCAGATGCTTCTATCAGGTTAATTTCTGAAAATGATGGAGATAAGGAAGTAGAGTACAGGTTAAGAGGCGTGATGGTTACAGATCCTCATAGAATAGGTGTTGTTAGATCAGCTTTTGGGTTAACAGAAACTCCATAATCCTCAAAAAAGCCTGGATTTAATCGAGAAATTTAATATTGTAATCAACTCTTGACATTTGTGGTTGGTATCAGTATACTAGTACGGTGAAGTTGAATATTAGTTTGTCTGGGAAACGGAAGGGGGAGTTCGATAAGGATATTGAACAGAACAAACAACTGTATGAGTTTATTGAAACTCTATTAAAGATGAACACGAAAGATAAAATGATTGATTTTTTGGAAGGGGTTTTAACACCCAAGGAATTACTTGAGCTTCCTCATCGACTGGCAATAATTAAAATGCTAAAAAGGGGAATTTCTCAGCATGATGTTGCAGGAAAACTGGGAGTAGGAATTGCAACAGTTTCCCGAGGTTCAAGAGAATTACAAAGAGGTAAATTTCAATATATTTAATATGAAAAGTTTAATTAAAGCTAAATTAAGTAACTGGCAAGACCTTCTGATTAGGGAGGTTAATCTTACTGTGGTTTAATTAAGGACTACATCTAAGAGCATTGGCCTCCTGAAAGGGAGGTTTTTTAGTGGGAAAAATAAATGCAGAAGAATTTTTATAAAACTATGAATGAACGAATATTGTTTATTTGTCAAGGAAATGTGGGTAGAAGCCAGATGGCTGAAGCCTACTACAACGCTTTGGTTCAGCCCGGAGTAGCAACTAGCGCTGGGATAGACGAAGTTGCAGAAAAATATAACGGGCGTCCAGCATCAGAAATCATAGACGTAATGCTTGAAGATGGAATAGATGTTTCCAGTCAAAGAATCAAAAGACTCGAGGGAGAAATGATCGAAAGTGTAGGAAGCGTAATTGTGCTATGCAGTCAATCAATATGCCCACCATTTTTAGTTGAAAACCCTAAGGTAGAATTTTATGAGATTGAAGATCCTTACATGCTTAATTTAGAAAGAACACGCCTAATTAGAGATAAGGTAAAGGAAACAATCCTTTTTATTGCGCAGCAGAAGAAACAAACCTCGATAGATGGAGGTTTTTTAGTGGTTGACCCGCCTTCGTCCGCCTTTGGCGAGACTTCGGCGAGGCAAAGAAGGAGGTGAAATATGATAAATACAAAAATATTATTGGCGGAGGAAGAAATTCCGACACATTTTTTAAATATTAATTACTATTTAAAAAAATATTTGGGTAGGCTGCCGGATCCGCCGTTAAACCCGGCGACAAAAGAACCAATTAAAGCGGAAGATTTAGCTCCGCTCTTTCCGATGGAGCTTATCAAGCAGGAAGTTTCTCTTGAGAAGGAGGTAGAAATTCCGGAAGAGTTGAGGGAGTTTTACAGAATTTATAGGCCAAGTCCGCTTTTTCGGGCAAAAAGACTGGAAAAGTTTCTTAAAACACCGGCTCATATTTACTACAAATATGAAGGAGATAATCCTGCCGGAAGCCATAAATTAAATACGGCCTTAGCCCAAGCCTATTACAACAAAAAAGAAGGAGTACGAAATCTTCTGACCGAGACCGGAGCAGGGCAATGGGGAACTGCTCTGAGCATGGCGTGTAATTTTTTTAAACTCAACTGTGAAGTCTTTATGGTTAAAGTTTCTTTTGAACAAAAACCATACAGGAGAGTTTTGATGGAAATGTTTGGCGGAAAAGTTCACGCGAGTCCTTCAATGGACACTGTTTTTGGAAGAAAAATTCTTAAAGAACATCCTGATTCGCCGGGGTCTTTAGGAATTGCGATCAGCGAAGCTTTGGAAACAGTTCTTAAAAAGAAAAATGCTCGTTATGCTTTGGGAAGCGTTTTGAACCATGTTTTACTCCACCAGACAATCGTCGGGCAAGAGGCTAAAAAACAAATGGAGAAAGCAGGGGAATATCCGGATGTTTTAATTGGTTGTTGTGGGGGTGGAAGTAACTTTGCCGGACTTATTTTCCCATTTCTAGCTGATCAGTTAGCCGGAGGAAAAAAGATTAGATATATCGGGGTAGAACCGGAATCTTGTCCTTCTTTAACAAAAGGAGAATATAAGTATGATTTTGGTGACATGTCCCAAAAAACGCCACTTTTAAAGATGAAGACAATGGGTTCTGATTTTATGCCCGATCCGATTCATGCCGGAGGGTTAAGGTATCACGGGATTGCGCCTCTTATAGCATTTTTGCAAGAAGAAAGACTGATTGAAGCAAGAGCTTATGGCCAACTTGAGGTTTTTAAAGCGGCTGTGGATTTTGCCAAGGCAGAAGGGATTGTTCCGGCGCCTGAGTCTTCGCATGCAATTAAAGCGGCGATGGATGAGGCTATTCAATGCAAGAAAGATGGGATTAAAAAAGTAATTGTTTTTAACCTTTCCGGGCACGGCCTTTTGGATCTTAAGGGTTATGACGATTATCTGCATCATAAGTTAGGTTAGGGGAGGGGGCCGGCCAGCCGGAGGCGAGGCCCGCCCCTTTCCAAACAGATTTTGATTAAATTTAGTAAATAAAATACAAAGAAAGAAAATATATGAAAAAAAATAATCAAGAATTTACGCTTTATGACCTCAAAATTGAGGTGATGAAGAGAAAGAAAAAATTTGTTTGTAGCCATAAAGCTGGTGACTACTTTGAACTAAGCGGTGAAAATCTGTCTATTCCTGCCGGTCAAACTTTTACTATTTATGCTTTGGGGTCTTTATTAGCACTGTTGCCTGCAAAGCAAAGAATAACTGATTCAAATGATTTTATGACAACCGACACAGACGTAGCTTGTCCAGATCCTAACTGCGGAGCAGTTTTTAGAATTAAGCGGGTAAGAAAAAGGGTATTTAAACACAAAGATGTAACAGTAGTGTCATTGAAAGGAAAAGTATGACTGAAAGAGAAACAAATTCAGACGTTCGATATCCTACGAGAGAGGAAATAGATGTTGTGGGACTTAGTCAAGAGTATGAGGTTTTTGGGCGGAGTAGTTTGCCGGAATATAGTAAGGTTAGACCTTTTTTAATAGGAGAAACTTTTGTTCGACTCTATTCAGCGAATTCTTCGACTGGATGGTTTTCTACAAGTAGTTTAACTTACCAGGTACTGTCGGGTTCAGAAAAAGGGAGACTAGTAGTTGAATCCAATATATGGGATTTTGATCAGATTAGAGGATTGCTTTCAAGGGCTAAAGAAAAACAAGTCCGGATTGCAGTAACTGAAGAAATTGAATAGAATATAGGAGTATTATGGATAAGAAAAAGGTTTATTCAGGGATTAGAGCTACCGGAAGATTGCATCTCGGCAATTATTTTGGTGCGGTAAAGGGGATGCTGGAACTTTCAGATCAATATGATTGTGTTTTTTCTGTGGTTGATTTACACGCAATTACAACTCCGTATGATCCTAAAACCTTGCAGCAAAATGTAAAAGATGTGGTTTTAGATTATTTGGCCGTAGGACTGGATCCGGAAAAGTGTTTGATCGAAATTCAAAGTAGAGTTCCTGAGCATACAGAATTAGCTTTTCTTCTTTCCACAATTTATCCGGTTTCGCGTTTGGAGGATCTCCCAACATATAAAGATAAAAAAGTTCAATTCCCAAAGTACATAAATATGGGGCTTTTATATTATCCGGTTTTAATGGCAGCTGACATTCTGCTTTATAAGGCAGAACTGGTTCCAGTCGGTATAGATCAAGAGCCACATCTTGAAGTTACTAGGGAGATCGCTCGAAAATTTAATCAAATGTTTGGTCAAACATTTCCAGAGCCCCAACGCTTCAAAACTCCTGGTGAATATGTGCCGTCATTAACTGGCTTGGGAAAGATGGGAAAGTCGGTTGAGGGAAGTTTTATTCTATTAACAGATGATTTAGAAACTATTAAAAAGCGTTTGGCAGCGGTCCCAACAGATAGCGGAGAACTGGGTGGAGAAGTGCCAGAGACCGGAGGTATTGCTACATTGTTCGCATTGTTACGATTGTTTGGACGAGAAGATTTGCACAATAAATATGAACAGGATTACAAAGACAAAAAAATAAGATATTCCGAGATGAAAGAAGAACTCGCAAATATAATTTATGAAGTTTTGAAACCAATTCAGCAAAAAAGAGCAGAAATTGAATCCTCGTTTGATTTAGACGAGATGATTAAAAAACATACTGAAATTTGCCGCAAAGTTGCCGGCGCAACTTTAGCAGAAGTAAAGCAAAAAATGGGATTAATATAGGAAATTAGGTTCAGTTGTGGTATAATTTCCTCTCGATGGCAACAGTAAACGGTAAACGCCCAAAAAAACAGACTTTCTCCCGACTCAGAATTAAAAACTGGAAAAACTTTCTTATATACGGATTGGTTTTTCTTTTCTTGGCATTCCTTTTCATCGGAGTTAACCAACCGCTTGAAGAAAAAACCACAATTCCTCTTTCTCAAGCAATTGCGGAAATAAAAAACGGAAAAGTACAAGAGATTGAGGTGCTTGATAACAAGATTGTCTTGAAACAAAAAGACAAAAGTGTTCAGGCTTTTAAAGAACCCGGATCAAACGTCTACACGCTTTTTAAAGATGCAGGAGTAGCACTTGATAAAACAAAAGTTAGCATAAACGATAAGACTACTTTTAATAATTGGGTTAATATTTTTGCTTCCCTTCTTCCAATACTTTTAATGGTTGGATTTTTCTATTTTATTTTCCGCCAAGCCCGCGGCGCACAGGAGAATATTTTCTCGTTTGGAAAATCCTCGGCCAAACTTTACAGCAAAGATACTCCAAAAATTACCTTTGATGACGTAGCTGGAGTAGATGAGGCCAAACAAGAGCTAAGAGAAATAGTAGATTTCCTTAAAAATCCTCAAAAATATAGAAGCATTGGAGCCCGTACTCCAAAGGGAGTACTTATGATTGGGCCTGCGGGGACAGGTAAGACGCTGCTTGCTCGCGCAACTGCGGGAGAGGCAAATGTTCCTTTCTTTTCCATTGCCGGTAGTGAATTTATGGAAATGTTGGTTGGAGTCGGAGCGTCCAGAGTACGTGATTTATTTGGAACAGCTAAAAAAAGTCAGCCCGCGATTATTTTTATAGATGAAGTCGATGCGATTGGACGCCAACGCGGATATGGATTTATGGGAGGACACGATGAACGCGAGCAGACTCTTAATCAAATTTTAGTTGAGATGGATGGATTTTCCCCAAACGAGCAATTGGTTGTTATGGCAGCAACAAATAGACCTGATGTTTTAGATCCTGCACTGGTTCGTCCAGGGCGTTTTGATCGCCGTGTTGCATTAGAATTCCCTGATGTTAAAGGAAGGAAAGAAATTTTAGCAATACACGCAAAAGGAAAACCCTTCGTTACCACTCAGGGTGAACCCTCTAAAGTGGATTGGGAAAGAGTTGCGAAAAGAACAGTAGGATTTTCAGGAGCAGATCTTGAGAACATGTTAAACGAGGCGGCAATTCGGGCGGCAAGAATGGGTAGAAAAAAAATAGATATGTCAGATCTTGAAGAAGCTGCAACAAAAGTAAAGCTTGGACCTGAGAAAAAAAGACTCCAAACCGAAGGGGATAGAAAAATGACAGCATATCATGAGGCGGGACACGCATTGGTTGCTTGGGAGATGCCTCGTATTGATCCAATTCACAGAATTTCAATTGTTTCCCGCGGAATGAGCCTGGGACACACAATGACAGAGCCAATTGACAGAGTTCATGAGACAAAGTCACATCTTTTGGAAGAGATTTCCATGATGCTTGGAGGACAAGCTGCTGAGAGATTAGTCTTTGATGACATCACAACCGGCGCATCAAATGACTTGGAAAAAGCAACCCAAGTAGCACGTGCTATGGTAATGAAATTTGGAATGAGCGAGCTTGGACCCGTCACTCTGGATCTTCAAAAAGAGACGCCTTATGATTCCAATGAGATTTCTCCTGACATGCAGTCAAAAGTTGATATTGAGGTAAAAAGAATAATAGATGAAGCTTATCAAATTACAACAAAAATTTTGAAGAGGCTTAGAAAAAAATTGGATTTATTAGCAGAGGAGTTATTGAAAAAGGAAACGCTTGAGTCTGAAGAATTTGAAAAATTGATTGGTCCTAAGAAACTTCTGTCGGGCTCCAAGCCTGCAATTCTTCCTGTTGAAGCATAACTAGTAATTAGATACTAGATATTAGTAAATAGCTTGAGTATCTTACTTTTGTGCCCAATTGCTTCTTGACTTTTAAATAAATTAGGCGGAAAATCAGCTTAGTGAAATCATTTGACAAAGTTGGCCTTATTAAATCATCCTGGGAGCTTGTAAAAAAGAACGCAAGACTAATTGCTATTCTTATGGTAGCTTTTATTGGCTATCAGGTGATTCAAGGAATTGTCCAGGGTTTCTTCGGACAAGGCCCTCTTTCTGTAATTGTCTCTCTTGCATTTACAGTTTTAACTCTTTTTCTTGAAATCGGATTTATTAAAATAGTTTTAAAATTGGTTGATGGTCAAAAAGCAGAATTTCAAGAGCTTTGGGCATATCCACAGTATTTACTTCGAATGGTTGGTGCTTCAATTGTTTACGGATTAATTGTAGTGGCAGGCCTTATTCTCTTGGTAGTTCCTGGAATATATCTGGCCTTAAGACTTCAATTTTATAGCTACTACATTATTGATAAAAACGCAGGCGCAATTGATTCTCTCAAAATGAGTTGGAAGGCAACAGAAGGAAATGTAATTAATATTTTCTTGTTCGAATTACTATTGATCGGAATAAATATTCTGGGAGCAATAGCTTTGGTAGTAGGGCTTTTGATTACAATTCCTGTTTCATTTATCGCAGTTACTCTCCTTTACCGAAAACTCCAAGCATAACTCCTTTGTTTAGCTTAAAAACTTGATATAATCCACTTATGAAAAGATTAGTACTTGTAGATGGGAACGCAATTGTGCACCGAGCATACCATGCGCTTCCTCCGCTTTCCAAAAAAGACGGAAAATTAACAAATGCTGTCTACGGATTCTTCTCGATGCTTTTAAAAATTGTTTCTGATCTTGCCCCAGACAATTTAATAGTTTGTTTTGATCGTGCTGCTCCAACATTCCGCAAGCAAATGTATGTTGGATATCAAGCAACCAGGCCTAAGATGGAGGATGAGTTGTCATATCAGTTTGAAGTTATCCATGATGTTCTTAAAAAGATAAAAGTTTGTATTTTCGAGCTTGATGGATATGAAGCAGATGATTTAATCGGAACACTTGCGACTCAGGCGGTACAGCAATCAGTTGACCAGGTAATAATTTTAACCGGAGATCGGGATATGCTTCAGCTTGTGAATCATCGAGTTTTGATTCTTGCTCCAATTGTCGGAGTGACAAAGATGATTTTGTTCGACTCGGACAAAATCAGAGAAAAATATGGGCTCGAGCCTCATCAGTTTATAGATTATAAAGCTTTGGTAGGAGACTCCTCTGATAACTATCCTGGAGTAGCGGGAATAGGGCCAAAAACCGCAGCAGATTTATTAAATAAGTTTCATACACTGGAAGGAATCTATGGTAATTTAGGAGAAATCAATCCAAAAACCGCAGAAAAACTGGCAACGGACGCAGAGCAATCGGCTATGGCTAAAAAACTGGCAACAATTGAACTTGAGGCGCCGATTAAGCTAAAATTCGAGAAGTGTTTAGTGGCTAATATGGACAGAAAAGCACTTTTGGAATCGTTTGAAGACCTAGCATTTAATAGCTTGATAACTAGATTTAAACTTGATAAGTCAGTGAAGGTCGAAAAACCAAAAAAAGTCGAGCCAAATGAAGACCAGTTGGGGCTGTTATAGAAAACGATTGTTTCATTGCTGAATTGTTAAATTGCTAACGGGAACAATGAGCGAGCGGAGCGAGCAGCAATCGAACAATGACACAAATAACTTATGAAAGCTGTAATTTTTGACGTTGACGGTTTGCTGATAGACTCGGAACCTCTATGGAATAAAGCACGGGATGTTTTCATGGAGAGAAAAAACATGCACTACGATAAATCAATAGATGACGTAGCGGTGGGAATGGGGTTAAGAGAGGTTATTCTCCGTTGGCAAGAACTCATAGGCCTAAATGGTGAAACAGAAGAACTAATTAAAGAGTACAGAAAGACTTTTTACGAGGTAGCGCTAAATGAGCAACTCGTACTAATGCCAGGGGCACGGGAACTTATTAATAGATTGAGCAGTAGATCATTTGTGTTGGCTATTGCGACTGGGGGTCATACTAAAGATAAAGTAACAGAAATAATTAAAAATTTAAACTTACTCCAATTCTTCAAGGTTTTGGTTTCAAGCGATGATGTATCAAAAGGAAAACCGGCGCCGGATGTTTATCTTAAAACAGCGGGCCAATTAGGAGTAGATCCTCAAGAATGTGTTGTGCTTGAGGATGCAGTAAACGGTGTTGTGGCGGGAAAGTCTGCGGGGATGAGAGTTATTGGGATAAATATAGAAGACAGTATTAGGGCAGAGCTTCTAAAAGCTGGAGCAGATGAAGTTTATAAAAGCCTAAATGAGCTAAATTTATGAATCCCGTTAGATATTCTGAATTTGTTATCTACAATATGAGCTTAAACAGTGCCTTTTTGAAGGGAGATATCTAACGGGATGAAAATTGCGATAGTACATGATTATATTAAGGAGTATGGGGGGGCTGAAAGAGTGCTTGAATCTTTGCACAACGTATTTCCAAACGCTCCGATTTATACTTCTGTTTATCTCCCAAGCTATCTGGGACCGCACCGTTCCCGTTTCGAGAACTGGGATATTAAGACTTCTTGGGCGCAGTATTTACCTTTTAAAGCGAAATTAATAAGCCCACTTCGGGTGATTGCGCCAATTTTGTTTAAATCTTTTGATTTCTCAAAGTTCGACGCAGTGATTGTTAGTGCAACCGGCGCATACAGTTCGAACGGAATTAAAAAGGGAAATGCTGTTCAAATTTGCTATTGTCACACACCACCACGCTATCTTTATGGGTATGAAACAGCCAGGAATTGGAAGAAAAATATTTTAGTTAGGATTATCGGTAATCTTTCAATCCATTTTTTGCGAATTATAGATCATAGATCGTCTCAAAATGTAGATTATTTTATAGCAAATTCAAACGAAACTAAAAGAAGAATTGAAAAGTTTTACAGAAAAGATGCAACAGTTATTTATCCTCCGGTTAGCTTAGCTTCTAGCGTTCAGTTAAAGGACCAAAAACTAAACGCTAACTCCCTAGACGCTAGACGCTATTACTTGGCGGGGGGGAGAATGGCACGGGCAAAACATACAGACCTTATTATTAGAACATTTTTGAAAAATGGTTTGCCGCTTAAGATTTTTGGTAAGGGGTTCGCTGGCTTCGAGGAAGAATTGAAACAACTTATTCTTCGAGCGAACGAAAGAGAGTCGAGAAGTAGAAAACAGTTCTCGACAAGCTCGAACAGTAATATTGAGTTTCTTGGAGAAGTGAATGACGAAGAAAAAAATGAGCTTATGGCAGGGGCAAAAGCTTTTGTTTTTGCTTCAGAAGATGAAGACTTCGGCATTATTCCGGTGGAGGCGATGATGAGTGGCACACCTGTAATTGCCCATCGATCAGGCGGCGTACTCGAAACAGTTGTGGAAGGAAAAACAGGTTTGTTTTTTGATGAATTCAGTATTGAAAGCTTGAATAACGCGATCAAAAAGTTCGAGCGGACAAAGTTCGACCTTGCCGAAATCAAACAGCACGCCCAAAAATTCAGCCGCGAACGGTTTGAAAAAGAAATACGAGACTTCGTCTCGAAATTAACCTAATTTCTAATTGCTCTAATTGACCTAAGTTGGAACTTGGGATTTGATTAGGTTAATTAGGAATTAGGATAATTAGAAATTTATATAATATGTCTGAATAGGTGATAAAGAAACTTTATCATGATAAAATAAATCCAGCACCTTTTTTCCACGGAGTATTAAACTCACATGGAAAAATTAAGAACGACATCCACGCAACAAGTTGCGGGGTTTTAAAAAGGTGCTGGATAAACCTCTGTCCACTAGACTATGAATAATAGGTATTTCATAATCGATTTTGACAGTACTTTCGTAACTCTTGAGTCTTTGGACGTCCTCGCTGAGATTTGCCTTGCAAATAATCCCGACAGGGAAAATATTTTGCTTCAGATTAAAGGAATAACTCAACTTGGAATGGAAGGAAAACTTAAGTTTGACGAGTCTTTAAAAAGAAGGCTTGAGTTATTTAAAGCAGACAAAAGTTCTATTCAAAAACTTGTCTTACTTCTTAAAAAAAGCATCTCTCCTTCAATAATCCGCAATAGAGAATTTTTTAAAAAACATTCAAAGCAAATTTATATTATTTCCGGAGGTTTTAAAGATTATGTAGTGCCAATCGTTGAAGCGTATGGCATAGAAAAAGACCATGTTTTAGCCAATGATTTCAAATTTGACAGCAAAGGAAAAGTAATAGGCTTTAATGCCAAAAGCCTTTTATCGCAAAAAGGCGGGAAGATAATGGCCGTAGAGTCGCTGAAATTAAAAGGAGAGGTTTTAGTAGTTGGAGATGGATACACAGATTATGAGATACGAAAGAGCGGAGCAGCCAGCAGATTTTACGCTTTTACAGAAAATGTTAAACGCGGAAGCGTTGTAAATTTGGCAGATTATGTAGTTAATACTTTTGATGAGATTCTTTTTGATATCAAGGAAGAACGGGCTCTTTCCTTTCCCAAAAGCAAGATGAAAGTTCTGCTTTTGGAAAATATTGACGATAGTGCAGTGCAGGCATTTAAAAAGGAAGGTTATATAGTAGAAGTAATAAATAAAGCAATGAGTGAAAATGAATTAATAAAAAAGATTGGAGATATCTCGATACTGGGTATTCGTTCGAAAACAGAAGTAACAAAAGAAGTGTTAAGACATGCTGATAGACTTATTGCGGTTGGGGCGTTTTGTATTGGCGTAAACCAGATTGATTTATCAGCTTGCGCAGCAAGAGGTATTTGTGTTTTTAACGCGCCGTTCAGCAATACAAGAAGCGTAGTGGAACTTGCGATTGCCGAGATAATCGTGCTTTTTAGAAGAGTCATGGATAAATCTCAGGCTATGCACAATGGTATTTGGGATAAATCTGCAAAGGCAAGTCATGAGATTAGAGGGAAAATTCTTGGCATTATTGGTTATGGCAATATCGGAATGCAGCTTTCAGTCTTGGCGGAAAATTTAGGCATGAAAGTGTTATTTTTTGATACTTCTGAGAAGCTCGCGCTTGGTAATGCTAAAAAATGTAAAAATTTAGGAGAATTGTTAAAGCACTCAGATGTTATAACAGTGCATGTGGATGGTAGAAAAAGCAATGCAAATTTAATCGGAGAGTCAGAATTTAGAAAAATGAAGAAAGGTGTGATTTTTCTTAATTTAAGCCGCGGTTTTGTAGTAGATTTAAAGGCACTTGCTAAAAATATTAAAAAGAAAAAAATAAATGGTGCGGCAATTGATGTTTTTCCCAAAGAACCCCGTAGTAATGGCGAAGAATTTAGATCTGTCCTAAGAGGCCTGCCTAATGTTATTTTGACACCACATATTGCTGGAAGTACGGAAGAAGCTCAAAGAAACATCGGGGAATTTGTCAGTCAGAGATTAATAACCTATATCGATTCAGGCGCTACGATTTTATCAGTTAATTTCCCCGCCCTTGATCTCACCAGCTTTAAAAAATCCCATAGGCTTATTCATATTCATGCAAATACGCCAGGAGTTTTGGCAAAATTTAATGGCATTTTGGCAAAATATAAGATAAATATCGAAGGTCAGTATTTAGGCACAAGTAGTGAAATTGGATACGTAATCACAGATGTTAATAAAAAATATAGCAAAGAGGCAATAAGCGAGTTAAAATCTATTCCGGAGACAATCAAGTTTAGAATTTTGTATTAAATGAAAAAAGTTTATTTTACAGTTGGTCCTTCGGAAATTTTACCAAGTATCCCAATCTTTACAAAGCAGGCTATAAATGACCAAATCTTCTCTTTAAGTCATAGGGGAAAGGTTTTTGAACAAATCTTTGAGGACGCTGTTTCTCAGTTAAGAGAACTTCTTTTAATACCAGCTTCTTATCAAGTTTTTTTTATTTCCTCGGGTACCGAAGCGATGGAAAGGGTTATTCAAAATTGTGTTGGGGAAAAGTGCTTACATATAATAAATGGTAGTTTTGCAGAAAGATTTTATAAAACTGCTTTAGAGTTGGGTAAAAATGCACAAAGATACAATGCAGCCGATTCATTTTCGGCCAAGGATCTACAAGTTATAAAAGATATCGAGCTAATTGCCTTTACTCAAAACGATACGAGTACAGGTATGGCAATTCCTTTGCAGGAAATTTATAAAACAGCCCGTAAGTATCCTCAAGCACTTATTGCGTTAGATACGGTTTCTTCTATGCCGTATGTGGACATAAACTATAAAAAGGTTGACGCTGTATTTTTTTCTGTGCAAAAGGGATTTGGTATGCCCTCAGGTCTTGGAATACTGATTTTAAGTCCGCGTGCAATTAACAAAGCAAAACAATTAAAAGAAAAAGGAGTCTCTATTGGAAGCTATCATAGTTTTCTGTCTCTTTTGCAGTTTGCAGACAGAAAGCAAACGCCCGATACGCCTAACGTTTTTGCGATTTACTTATTTGAAAAAGTTGTCAAAGAGTTTTTGAAAAAAGGAATTGAGAATATCCGTAAGGAAACAGAAAGCAAAGCAAGTATGTTATATGAATTTTTCGAAAGAAGTCAGATGTATAGTCCTTTAATAGTTAATAATAATTTCAGGTCAAAAACTACACTGACAGTTACTGTTAAGGGAGGGTCGAGCGGGGTTGTAAAATATCTTTTAGAAAGGGGATTTGTTGTTGGAAAAGGTTACGGGGAGCGGAAAGATCAAGATATACGAATAGCCAATTTTCCTGCTCACACAAAAAAAGACATAAAACTTTTAATTAATTTACTCAAGAACTATGCCGGAACTTCCTGAGGTTGACCCCACACAGCTTGGACTGCAAAAGCGAAACTCAGAAGATTTTCTTAGGAGGACGGGGGACGTTCTTTTGCTCCTGCAAAAGTAGGATCCCATACAGAACTTACTTGCTCCCGAGGTTTACATCCTCGCGTCGCAAGAGCGTTTCTACGGGACAGGTATTGCGTTTTGATAGGTTTGTCTATAAGATCATGATTAGAAAGCCTATTAAGTGAATATATTTAAGAATAAATATACTTTTCCTGTTTTATCCCTTTTAGTAATAATTGCCGGCGCAGCTCCCAGGGCAATTGAGATTATTAATAGAAACTATCTCTTTTTATTTGATCAGGGAGCGTATTACCAAGCAGTAAGAGATATTGTTGTAAATAGACATCTTAGCTTAATCGGCACAGAAGTAGGTGGAATAGGAGGCTTTTTCCAAGGCCCCGGGTTTTATTATCTATTAACAATACCTTTCATCCTTTTTAAAGGGGACCCCTATGGGGGAATGCTTCTCATGTTTATACTAGGGTTATTGGCAATTGCTCTGTCTATTGTTTTATTCCACAAAAGCTTGGGTAAGACAGCAGCTTTATTGATAGCGTTTTTCATAGCTCTGTCTCCAGGAATAATTCATCAATCAAGATTCATCTGGCCTCCATTTGTAATAGCACCCTTAACAGTTGTTTTTCTTTATTTTATCTGGCAATCATATCGTAAGAAGCCGATGGGTATTCCTTTGGCTTTTTTTATTGTTGGTCTTATGACGCATTTTGAAATTGCGACCAGCATAACCCTTTTTATTTCAACTGCAATAACCTTTCTTCTCATCCGGCCTAAAGACATTTTTAAACCAAAAACCATTATTCTTTCGGCAATACTCCTTACAGCCACGCAGGCTACACTGATACTCTTTGATTTACGGCATAACTTTCTCAACATAAAGGGCATACTAAAGTTTGTAACTCATGGTTCTTCGGGCGCTGCTTATTCCTTCCAGAATCACTTGGACGTTTATAGGGATTCAATTTTTTCTGTTGCTCATAATTGGAACGTGGCTGCTGTACTTTCCGGCATAGTTATTTTGGGTTTGGTGCTTATTTTTAAAGACAAGAAGACAAACCCGCAACTTAAGAAATTCATTCTTTTCCTACTAATAAACCCCATCATTTTATTTATTGTTCTACTTCCTATGAAGTCAACGCTCTGGGCTTGGTGGTTTTTGGAACTTCCAATTATGTTCTGTTTCTTACTAGGAATATCACTTGTTTACCTATTTAGGCATCCGAAGCTTAAATTTGTTGCGGTACTCATTGTAATTGGATATTTTGCTTTATTTGCAACCCAAACTTATGGATGGTATAAAAATGATCTTAACGATTACGGCGGGGTAGCAAAGATAAAAGGCAAGATTGATGCGATAGATTACATATACAAAGACGCAAACTCAAAAGATTTTAATCTTTTAATTTTCACCCCGCCAGTCTATACGTATCCATATGATTATCTTTTATGGTGGTATGGGCAGAAAAAATACGGATACATTCCTGGTAAAGAGAAAAAAGGAACATTTTATCTTATTATCGAACCTGATCCGCAGAAACAATGGTCTTATAAAGGATGGCTCGAAACTGTGATAAAAACGGGAAAAGTCGAAAGCACCGTTACTCTTTCAAGCGGAACCATCATCCAGAAAAGAGTGGAAGAGTGAATAGTTTTTGATTAGAAAAAGTAGGATCCCATACAGAACTTACTTGCTCCCGAGGTTTACATTCTCGCGTCGCAAGAGCGTTTCTACGGGACAGGTATTGACGTTTTGGGGAGTTTGGAATAGAATTAGTGCTAAGAAAGAACCCTAAAGGGTCTTTTTTTAAGCTTATTTATGGGATCCAACTATACAAGTAAGATAGTTATCTCTGTTGGGGGGTCACTTATTTATCCTAACGGAGGGATTGACACTAAGTTCCTCAGTAATTTAAATAAGTTCATAAGAGAACGATTGGCGGAAAATAACAACCGCCAATTTTTTTTGATTGTAGGCGGTGGGGCAATTGCAAGGAATTATAGAGACGCGGGACGAGATGTTATAGGCCATGAACTCACGCGGGACGATCTTGACTGGCTCGGAATACACGCCACCAAGATGAATGCTCACTTAGTCCGCACGATTTTCCGCGATATTGCCCACCCCTTCGTCCTCAAACATTATGAAATCATCAGAAAAGTAGAAGAACCGGTTGTTATAGCCTCAGGATGGAAGCCCGGATGGTCTACTGATTATTGTTCGATTATGATTTGTGAGGATTATGGAATTAAAGAAATGGTTAATCTTTCAAATATAGATCAAGTTTATGACAAAGATCCAAACGAGTATAGCGAGGCAAAACCGCTTGATAAAATTTCTTGGGAAAATTTTAGAAAAATGGTCGGAGATGAGTGGATTCCGGGAATGAATTCACCATTTGATCCGATTGCTGCAAAAAAAGCACAAGAATTAGGAGTAAAAGTAGTAGTTATTAATGGAAATAATTTTGAAAATATTGAAAAATACTTTAGAGGAGAGCCCTTCGTAGGAACTGTTATTGAGTAATCTGCTCGGGGTCCTGTCGCTCGTTTCCCTCCCGCCAGTGCTCGTCAACGATTCACTTGACTCCGCGCTGTCGGGGACCCTTCCTCTCGCACCACCCCTCGCGTTGTTTTAAGAAATAAGCAATGTTACAATCTAGCAATGTTAAGCTCGATATCGCTTCAAAATTTTCGCAATTATAAAAAATCTGCTTTCGAGTTCGGTGGTAGATCCACCATAATTGTTGGTCCGAATACTTCTGGTAAATCAAATCTAATTGAATCTATTTATCTTCTTTCATCAGGGAAAAGTTTTAGGGCGGAAAAAGACAGCCAAATGGTGAATTTTGGCCATGAGATGGGAAGAGTCTCTGCTTCTGCAGAGCAGAATTCAGATACGATTGATTTGGAGGTTGTGGTAACAGTTGGGGAGGTGGCAGGAGTAAAAAGTCAATTTAAAAGATTTTTTGTAAACGGCGTTGCAAAAAGAAGAGCGGATTTTGTGGGAAATTTGCCCGCAGTTTTATTTTCACCGCAAGATCTGGAAATAATAGTTGGGTCACCCGGTCTCCGGCGTGAATTTTTAGACAATGTTTTGGAACAAACAGACAGAGATTACCGTTTGGCTCTTTTAGGTTTTACAAAGGCTCTTAGGCAAAGAAATGCACTTCTTGAGCTCGCAAAAGACACAGGTCGTCGAAACGAGAAGGAATTTGAATATTGGGATAGTTTGGTTATCCGAAACGGAAACGTATTAACTAAAAAAAGGGAAGAGTTTGTTGGGTATTTAAACGAATCGAGCAAGGATATTCTGAATTTCAAGATTGAGTATGACAAAAGCGTTATTTCTGTTGAACGACTACTTCAATACCGAGATGCAGAAAGTGCTTCCGGAGTAACCTTAGTTGGTCCCCATAGAGATGATTTTATTGTGTTGTTTAACAAAGGTCATGATCTTAAATCTTTTGGATCTCGTGGCCAGCAAAGACTTGGAGTTTTGCAACTGAAACTTCTCGAACTTGAATATGTTCGGCAGAGAGTGGAAAACGAACCGATTTTGCTTTTGGATGACGTTTTTTCAGAGCTTGACGCGGGGCATATAAATTTGATTTTAAAAATCATTGGAAATCAGCAGACAATAGTCACAACTACACATGAGGAGTTTATTCCTGCTAAAATCCAGCGTACAATGGAGATAATAGAATTGGATAATAAATCAACAAATCAACAAATTTCCAATTCCAAATAAACAAATGAGAGATTTTAACATTGAAAATTTAAAACAGCTTTATATTCCGGCAACTGATTCTCACAAGGGGCAGAATGGGAAAGTTTTGGTGATCGGCGGGTCGCACCTCTTTCATTCCTCAGCTCTTTGGGCACTTGAAACAGCCTCTAAAATAGTTGACATGGTTTATTTCTCCTCAACTCCTATGAATAATGAAATTGTCAAAAAGCTAAAAACAAAGTTTACAAATGGCATTATTGTTCCCAGGGAAAAACTTGAAGACTATATAACAGAAGCAGATTGTATTTTAATCGGGCCCGGTTTGCCCAGACCGGATGGGGAAGAATTGGGGGATGACAGCACCAAAATATTAACGGAGAAGTTGCTTGGTAAGTTTCCTGATAAAAAATGGGTGATTGACGGGGGCTCGCTTCAAGTTATTGAACCTGAAATAATACCAAAGACAGCAATTATTACGCCAAACGTGAAAGAGTTTTCCAAACTCTTTGATTTAAGATTTAAGATTGATGATTTAAGAGGGAGAACGGAAATGGTAAAAGAGATGGCGGGGAAGTTTGGGATTACAATACTTTTGAAGGGGCCGGTGGATATAGTTTGTTCGCCAGATCAATGTATCGAGGTTCCTGGAGGGAATGCGGGGATGACAAAAGGCGGGACTGGAGATGTGCTGGCAGGATTAGTCGCTGCGCTTTATGCCAAGAACGATGCGTTTTTATCAGCTGTTGCAGCGAGTTTTATTAACAAAAAAGCAGGAGAATCATTGTTCGAGCGAATGGGTTTGTATTATAACGCCAGCGATCTAGTAAAAGAAATCCCATTTGTCATGAAGAAATACATTTGACAAATTGTAAAAAAGGCCTATAATTCTCCAATAAAAGTAAATATGGTTACTATTTTAGGAAAAGGAGTCTGGGGACATGCACTAGCTTCACTCCTCGAAGAAAACAAACAGGAATATATTTTCTGGGATAGGGAATCTGCAATTGATCCTATGAGTATTGTTGTGATTGCAATTCCTACCCAAGCTATTAGAGAAGTTTTAACAAAAAATAAAAAAAACCTGAGGCGCTCAATTATTGTTAACTCTGCAAAAGGAATTGAGAAGAAAACCCATAAGCTTCCATTCCAAATTGCTCGAGAAGTTTTGGGGGGAAATATAAAATATCTCTCTCTTTACGGCCCAAGTTTTGCCCACGAAGTGACTGAAAAAATGCCTACAATGGTTAATTTAGCCTCGATTGACAATGACAAAAAATTGGCTAATAAAACCAGAAATCTTTTCCAGACAGATTATTTTAGGATTAAAATTACATCTACTTCTCAAGCAATTGAACTTGCAGGAGCACTTAAAAATATCTATGCAATAGCCTGCGGAATTTCCGAAGGACTTGGTTTTAACAGCAACACAAGGTCACAGCTAATAGGACTCGCTTACCAAGAGACAAGAGTTATCTCAAAAGCTCTAGGACATAGAATGTCAACCGGAGCAATTGAGGGAATAATGGGGGATTTGATTCTCACATGTTCAAGTAATCAAAGTAGAAATTTTAGATTTGGAGAGCTAATCGTTTCGCATAAAGTGGAACGAGCATTAAAAAAGATTGCAAGCACGGTTGAGGGAAGCAATAATTGTTTGTCAGTTCCATATTTATCTGGAAAATCAGGTTTGGAATTGCCATTTGCAAACTTTGTTTATAAAACCGTACTAAATGATTCACCAAAAACAATAGAGAAAAGATTCAGAGAGGTTTTAATAAATACCTAGTTGACACAAAAGAAAAAATCCATATAATACTTTTCATGAGTGGAAGATGGAATTTCGAAGGAGAGCCAGGACTAGGTGATGCGCCTAGAACTTATGTAACTCCAAAGCCAAGGCAATTGGGTGAAAGAGTTGTAGGGGAAGATGGAGTTGAGAGAATAGTTTTGCCTCCATATTCAGGTCCTAGACTTTCAATAGATAATGTGAGAGGGGCTGCTAATGGAGATTATCTAAGAGGTGATGTAACGGGTGGTTCTGTTGTAAGGTAAAGATCAGATTCAATCAGGCTTTAATTAGTTATTTATTCTCGAGTTTTTTGACAAGTTTGCTAAGCTGGAGGGTTACAAAAACAGCTAAAACTGTGACGATTATTGCATAAAGTCCGAGTGAAATTAATTTTCCGTTTCCCGGAAGCCATTTTCTAATATAGGTATTAACTACTTCCTGAATCAGGCTATTCCAGGCTAAAGCTGCTACTAATCCAAAGCCTGCGGTAGAAAGAGTAACCATTTGTTTGGCAACTTCGAGGTGAAGCTTTGCCTTTTCCTCTTTTGGTGTTCGGGAATTACTCGGCATTTGTGCTACAATTATAACATATCTAGCCTCTAGCCACTAGCAACTAGGGATCAGTTAAAACTAGTTGCTGAAGGCTAATTGCTGATTGCTAACGAATGTTCACTCCTAAATTTTCTATTACCAACCAAATCCTTAAAAACATAGGCATAATTGAAGCCTGCAGGGAAGTGATTGATCACGCCCCCCTTCTTCCTTACTATGAACGGGAGTTTCAGAAAGACGCGCTTGTCCGCTCAGTTCATTTTGGCACTCATATTGAGGGGAATGAATTAAATCTTTCGCAGGCGGAAAAAGTGATGGAGGGGAAGGAAGTGTTAGCAAGGGACCGGGATGTGCAAGAGGTTTTGAATTATCGCAAAGTAATGGACCTCTTAAATGAATTAGGAATTAAGAATAATGAATTAAGAATAGACGAAGAGCTGATAAAAAAACTACATGCAATTACTGTTTATAAAATATTGCCTCCGGAAAAGGTGGGAAATTTCAGACAAACCCAGGTAGTTGTTAAGAATAGCGCGACAGGAGAGGTAAGTTTCCGTCCTCCTCCTTCTACTGCAATTCCTATGCAGATGGAGCAATTACTGCAGTTTATTAATGATAGAGAAGAGCAGGATATTCATCCTGTTTTGAGGGCAGGAGTTGTTCATTACGAACTAGTCCGGATTCATCCTTTTGTTGATGGAAATGGAAGAGTTGCCCGCGCTTTGTCGACTTTAATACTCTTTTTAGAAGGTTATGACATAAGAAAATTCTTTTCTCTGGAAGAATATTTTGACAGTGATGCGTTAGATTATTATTCTGCTCTTCAAAGCGTTGAGAAAAACAATCGCGATCTTACAGTCTGGTTAGAATATTTTACAAAAGGTTTATCAATTGAGCTTTCAAAAATAAAAGATAAGGTAGAAAATATTTCAATTGATGCGCATTTAAAAGAAAAACTTGGCGGAAAACCTATTATGCTTACCGAGCGTCAAATTAGAATCATAGAATATATTCAGAAGATCGGATATCTTCAAAATAAAGCATTCGGTACTCTCTTTCCAATGGTCTCCGAGGATACAATTCTAAATGAATTAAAAGGTTTAGTGAAAGACGGAATAATTAAAAAAACCGGCGTCACAAAGGGTGCAAAATATGTGATGGTTTAATATGACACAAACAAAATTTTAAAAGCAAAAACTATGACACCAATTGAAGCGGAGAGAATAATAGAAAAATTTCATAAATCTATAAAGGATTTACGTCCAGATGCCATCGTACACTCTAGCAAGGAACTTCCATGCACTTCTGCCAGAATTAAGCATGCGCATTTTGTTTATGGAGAAGAGCTAGCTAAGCATATTAAAATTACAGAAGAAATATTACAAGAGCTGCTGGAATCTTACGGAATAATTGACTCATTTTTTAATGAAGATCCAGAACCAATAAATATTAAATATAAGGAATACTTGGGGGGATTGAGAAATGGCATTATTACTGATTTTCGCATGCCAAATCCTTTTGGTGAATGTGAACCAGTGCTTGAATTTAATAATTTTTTAGGTGAATGCTGCTTTCTTGAACATCATACAAATTTGTTCACTGGTAATCCTTTGGGGGCTTTCATATATGATGAGCTTCGTAATAAAGCCACAAAAGAAAAAGATATAAAATTGCTTATAGAAATAGTTAATACTAGTCTCACGAGAGCTGTCCGTTACCCTGGGAAAAAGAGTAATGCTGAGTCAGTTTTTATTAGGGCGAACTAAATTTTTAAAACAAAAGGGATTTATGAATAAAATAATATTAGCCACGCGAACTAAGGCAGATTCTTACAAAAACTGCGTAGAGGAGTTAGAAAAAAGATTTAAGAACAATAAGCAGATTGCGAAAATTTATATTATTTGTAATTTGTATAAACCTGAGTTTAAAATTGGCAAAATACCTTGCAAGGTAATTTTTGATCTAAAACCAATCCGAGCAACAGCTTTTAATTTAGTTATAGACGAATTAAGCAGACATCAAAAAAGTAAGTATCACCTTTTAACTTATTCCAAAGAAGTAGAACTAACAGATGACGATATTGAGACAATGATAAAGGTTCTTAAAGACAAAGAAGATAAAATAATAGTTGTTGGATTTCACCTAAAAGATAATATTTTAAGCGATAAGGAGATAAAGCTATATTCAGGTGGAGATCATAGCAATAACGATGTAGGTATTGCATATAAAGTTCCATGGAATACTTGTGCTTTGTGGAATAATAAATTTGTTTATGGAAAAGGTAATATGAAATTGAAATTTGATGAGATTTGCGAAAAAGATAACAATCAATTGGGTGAATTAATAGTTAAAGTGGGAAGTAGATTGTTATCAACAGATTACGAAGGCATGGAAGATGGATTAGCAATAGCTGAACTTGTCACAAAGAATAAAGGACTGAAATACGCACTTTATGGAGAGAAAATATTTTGGAATATAGAAGGAGATAAGGATAGAATCTTAAATCATAAATTGAAAATGGCAAGAAAGAATATTGTTTTAAGTACTTTTATGAATATTAAAGGCTATTCTGCTGATAAGTTAAGGGAAGCACAGTACCTTATCTAGCTTCAAAATGATAGAATATTTACGAGTTAGCTATGAAATTTAAGGAATTTGCAGTTTATTTGGAAAAGTTGGAGGCTACTTCTTCGCGGTTGACGTTGATCGAAATTTTGTCCGAGCTGTTTAAAAAATTCGAGTCAAACTCGACTGCGGCTCCCACAAGTGAGATTGAGAAAATTGTTTATTTAATTCAGGGAAGAATTGCGCCGTTTTTTGAGGCTACGGAAATAGGAATGGCAGAAAAAACGGTAGCAGCTTCTGTGGCAAATGCGTTTAGATCAAGCAAAGAAGAAGTGGTGAAGCTTTATCAAAAGCTTGGGGATATGGGGAAAGCTGCGGAACAGCTTTCAGCTCGGGGTCCTGCCACTCGTTTCCCTCCCGCCTTCGCTAAAGCTTCGGCGGGCAAGCCCGCTGCTCGCCCCTCGGAGCTCGAGAGCGAAGTGGGGTCGGGAAGCCCTTCCACTCCTGTCACCCCTCGCAGTCCTATTACTGTTTCAGAAGTCTTTGAAATTTTGACTAAAATAGCTAAAACATCAGGCGAAGGGACTGTTGAGAAAAGACAAAATTTGCTTTCGAATTTATTGACCAAACTTGATCCAATTTCTGCGAAACATTTAGTTCGCGTTCCACTCGGAAACACCCGTCTTGGAATTGGGGATCCGACTATTTTGGATGCGTTGGCTACAGCAAAATTAGGAGATAAAAGCCAGCGAAAACTTTTAGAGGGAGCATATAACAGGACTTCTGATCTGGGCTTGATAGCAAAAACTTTATGGGAAAAAGGTTTGCCCGGAGTTGAAAAGCTTGAGGTTAGAGTTGGTTCACCAATCCGTTCGGAATTATGCGAACGTCTTCCAAACCCTGAAAAAGTAATTGAGAAGATGAGTGGAGTGGACCCCGTTAGAAGTAGCCTCGCCAAGGTTCCTAAAGGAACTCGTGCATCTGACACGAGCGAGACTTCTAACGGGGTGGATGTTCAGTATAAATATGATGGTTTTAGAGTCCAGATTCACAAAGACGGAGATAAGGTCCGCATGTTTTCGCGCAATCTTGAAGAGATGACGCACATGTTTCCTGAGCTGATCAAGGCCACGCTGGAGCAGGTTAAGGCCCGTTCGGTCATCCTCGATACTGAAGCGCTTGCTTATAATCCGGAGTCTGAGGAATTTTTGCCTTTCCAGGAGACTACAAAGAGAAGAAGAAAACACGGGATTGAAGAAGCTGCATTAAAACTTCCTTTGAAGGCTTTTGTGTTCGATATTCTCTACAAAAATGGTAAACAGTTATTGGACGAACCGCTTGTTCGGCGCATGGAAATATTGAAGGAAACTATTGCGAGAGATGGTGTTTTGATCCGGACAAAAAATCAAACAGTAAAAGATCCTAAGACTTTGTCTTTGCTTTTGGAAGATGCTATTTCAAAAGGATTGGAAGGAGTGGTAGTTAAGCGCCTGCAAAGTCCGTATGAGGCAGGAGGACGAAATTTTAACTGGGTAAAGTTAAAAAGACATAGTGATGGAGAACTTACTGACACAATTGATTGTGTAATTTTAGGCTATATTTTCGGGAAAGGAAAAAGAGCGGCTTTTGGCGCAGGAGCATTACTTGTTGGAGTTTATGACAAAGATAAAGACGAATTTGTCAGTATTTCTAGAATTGGAACAGGACTAACTGATGAAGAATGGCGGGAAATTCACAAAAGAGCAGATAAAATAAAGGTGGATCACAAACCGGCAAGAGTTAACTCCACGATCGAGCCAAGCGTTTGGATAGAACCCAAAATTGTAATAGAAGTTTTGGCCGACGAAATAACGCGTTCGCCGCTTCATACTGCCGGTGCTTCGATAGACTCAGCATCCCATTCGAGTCTGAGCTCCTCAGGGTCGAAGACTGGCGAAAAAACTCCAGGATTTGCTCTCAGATTCCCCCGTTTGGTTTCGTTCCGCGACGATGACAAGAATCCGGAGGACGCAACGGATGTTGAGGAAATAAAACGCCTTTACGAGATTCAATACAAGAAAGATAATAGATAAAAAATTAAATCTGTTTTAATATTCTTCGAGCGAACGAAGTAAGTCGAGAAGTTCTCGACAAGCTCGAACAATAAATTTTTGAGATATTATTTATAATTTTAATTTAATAATATATGGAAGTTGTCGCTGACCTTCATTTGCACTCGAAGTACTCGCGGGCGGTTTCGCAGAGCATGACCTTGTCCATAATGGCGCAGTTTGCCCGGCAGAAAGGCTTGAATTTACTCACAACCGGAGATTGGACACATCCGATGTGGATGAGAGAAATAAAAAGTGAGCTTGAGGAAACGAGAGAAGGAATATATGAACTTAAATCTCCAATCAACAAATCAACCAATCAACAAATCAACCAAGATCCGAAGTTTATCCTAAGCGTTGAGATATCCAGTATTTATTCTCAGGGTGGGAAAGTGCGTAGAATTCATAGTTTGCTTTTCGCTCCTTCGATCGAAGTTGCCGAGAAGATGAATTCGGAGTTAGTTAAAAGAGGTTGTAATATTCATTCCGACGGCCGACCAATTGTCGGTTTGACTCCACGAAATTTGCTTGAAATAATAATGGGGATTGATGAGCGGAGTTTTCTTATCCCATGCCATGCCTGGACTCCATGGTTTTCTCTCTACGGATCAATGTCAGGATTCGACTCAATCGAAGAGTGCTTTGGAGATTATGAAAAATATATTTACGGAATCGAAACAGGGCTATCTTCTGATCCTTCGATGAACTGGAGAATTAAAGAGCTTGAGAATCGGTCGATCATATCTTGTTCGGACTCTCATTCACCTATGAAGATGGGCCGCGAATCTACGGTGTTCGAACTCGAAAAGTTGACGTTCGATAATCTTAAGAAAGCAATTATGAGAAGTTCGCCTAAGGATAAAATTGCTTATACTCTCGAATTTTATCCTGAGGAGGGGAAGTATCACTATACAGGACATAGAAATTGTAAAGTTGTTTATTCGCCAAAAGAAACTAAAGAAAAAGGGACAAAATGCCCTGTCTGCGGTCGAGGTTTGACCGTTGGCGTCATGGAAAGAGTGGAAGCACTAGCCTCAAGTCCTGAGAAAATCCTAACACAAACAGGCAAAAGCGGAGTAAAATGGATTACGGATCCTAGCCGGAATCATCCGCCATTTGCAAAACTTGTTCCTCTTAATGAAGTAATTGCAGAGAGTATGAGAGTTACAGCAGCAAGTGTAAAAGTGAGACCAGTTTTCGATTTACTAACTGAAAAATTTGGCTCAGAATTTGAAGTTTTGTTAAGGATTCCGATTGATGAAATTGAAAAAGCTACAAATCAAAATCTTGCCCAGGCAATTTTAAAGGTAAGAAATGGAAATATTTTTATTTCTCCTGGGTTTGATGGAGAGTATGGGATAGTGAAAATCGAGTCTTCGGAAAAAAGTCCAGAAAAACAATCCGAGCAGGAAGTTTTGTTTTGAATAATTGACAAACACAAACACAGTTTATAAAGTATAAAGAGTTAGAGTTTATATTCTTCGAGCGTAGCGTTAGCGGAGTCGAGAAGTCCTCGACAAGCTCGAACAATAATTTGTTATGAAATTCGATATTATTGGTTTGTTTGAAAAAGCGTACTCACGTTTGCCTTCCCTTGGCACAGAACTTAAAGACTTTACTGTCCGGATTTTGCCACAATTTACCATAGTTTTTGGAATTCTAATAACTCTTGCTTCAGTTCTGGACTTTTTGGGCTCAGCTTTTATAACCTCATTTACTTTAGGCGGACCTCAAATTATCCAGCAGTTACTTTTACGAAGTGTTTTGGGAATTGCCCAGGGAGTAATAATGATTTTTGCATTTAGACCCTTGAAAAACCATCAGCAAAAAGGCTGGAGACTTCTTTTTTGGAGTCAAGTTCTTTGGATAATTGCAGCAGCAGTCACATTCAACACTGCTATTACTTTAGGTTTCTTTATTCTTTATCCTCTTTTTCAAGTTAGATCGCAATATAGATAGCTTGTCGTGATATAATCTTTTCGCATACTATGAAGCTTATTGTAGGGCTCGGCAACCCGGGAGATAAATATGAATCTACTCGTCATAATGTTGGCTTCATGGTTTTAGATCATCTTTTAAAAGATCTAGAACCGGTTAATAAGTCTAATTGGTCAAAAGAAGAAAAGCTAAAAAGTGACATCTTTATTCTTGAATACAAACCTAAAAAAGGAGAGATGGAAAAAGTAATACTCGCAAAACCCCTTACTTATATGAATAACTCGGGAATGGCAGTTGGACTCATTGCCCGTTTTTATAAAATAAAGCCTATTGATATTTGGATAGTTCATGATGAGCTAGATTTGCCTCTTGGATTTATAAAGATAAGGTTTGGCGGGGGAACGGCCGGGCACCACGGTCTCGATTCAATCCTCGCAAGTCTTGGTACTGATAAATTCTGGAGATTTAGAATGGGAATAGGAGAACAAAAGTCAAAAGTCAAAAGTCAAAAGTCAAAATTAAGGGATATGAAGGATTATGTTTTGGGAGGGTTTGGAAAAGGAGATAAGGGATCTGTAAAGCATATGGTAAAAAAAGCCTCAAAAGCTCTTGAGACCGCTTTAGAAAAAGGTCTTGAATCCGCCCAAAACCAGTACAATACCAAATGAGAATTCTCCACTATTCAGATCACAATGATGACAGTCTTAATGATCTTTTTCAGCAGGCTGATGTTCTTTTTTCAACCGGCGATCTTTCTTTTTTTGATTTTTCAACAATTGAAAGTCAGCTTTCTCAAAAACCAAGCTTTGGTGTATATGGAAATCATGATGCCCCGGAATATTTGGAAAGACTTGGAATTCAAAATGTTCACTTAAAAACTGTAAATTTTAATGGGATGACAATTGGCGGTTATCAGGGATGCCCGCGTTACAAAGAAGGTGGAGGGCCTCAATTTACTGAAGAAGAAGCACAAAAAGATTTAGCAAATTTTCCGCCAGTGGATATTTTATTACTCCATGCTGCTCCCCGAGGGTTACTTGATACGCCTGGCGACCCTGTGCATACAGGTTCACAAGCAGTGCGCGATTACGTAGATCGCACAAAACCGAAGTTCATTTTCTGCGGGCATGATAGTCCAAGCCAAGAACTCGAATATCAAAACACAAAAATTTATAGAACCGATAAAGCCCGCATTCTAGATATATTTATTACATGAAGAAGATTGGAGCAATTCTTAAGAATTATGATCCGATTACTCAGTAAAAACACCCTTTTTAATATATTGTTTTATTAAGCTTTGGTAGGGAATAGAGAGTTCATTTGCCTGTTCTTTTACCCTTGCTAAAAGATAGTTAGGGATTCTAATGGATATAGAGCGAGTCGTTGGTTTTAAATTAGGAAAACTAACCGGCACAAAATCACTTGCCTCAAGGTATTCTGAAAGATCAAGATTCGACCAAAAATCCGCTTCCTCGTCCTCATTCTTAAATTTTGGAATTTTAATTCCTTTTTTCATAAAGATACACCTCCTTTTTGTTGATAGGTCTTGCCGTAATCACTCTAACCTTATTACCTCGAACTGTAAAGGTAATATTTAGTAATTTTCCTTTCTTTGTTTTACCAAGCAATGTAATTCTTCCTTCTTTTGCTGAATGTTTCCAGTCATCAAAAACAATCTTATTCTTATCTAGAAACGATTCTTCTGTTTCTTCAAGAGTTAAGTCATGTTGTTTTGGTTTTTCGCTATTTCCCTTATCCCACTCAAACTCTAAAAGTTTCTTAAATTCCATTACAGTAACTTGTATCATTCAGTATATACAAAAATTATGAAATTTGTCAAGTTTGTCTGGTGAGTTTATAATACTTTCGTGAATCCCGTTAGATATAAAACGGGATTTGTTTATTCTTGGTTTAGGATGATAAGATATCTAACGGGATGAAGAAGATTGGAGCAATTCTTAAGAACTATGATCCGAAGGTGGATAAGCACATTTCCCGTGAGTTTCAGTCTTATGGAATTCATTTGGCTGAAGAATTAGATGATTATAAGCATCGCGGGTTATATATTAAATTAGCCAAGACTCATCATCGTTCAATTCTTGAAAAAGCATACTCTTTTGTTATCGATAGCAATGCAAAGAATAAAGGAGCGCTTTTTATGTGGAAGTTGAAAGAGCTTAAAACTTCCACCTCCGCCAAGGCTTCGGCGGACAAGCAAAAATCAAAGGTTTGAATATTCTAGAGTTTGAACTACAATTAACCTAGTGCCCAAAAATAAATCTGAAAATTTAAAACTTGATTCCTTCATAATTCTCATCGTCTCAATTTTAATAATTGGTCTTTCTTTCTTTTTTAGGGCTGAGTTATCGAAGTTTTCATCGTTTGGACTCCTGGGAATATTCTTGATAAACCTAATTGGGTCAGCTACTTTATTTGTTCCGGCCCCTGGTATTGTAACAGTTGTTGCTGGAGGCTTTTTATACAATCCATTGTTTGTTGCAATAGTCTCTGCTCTAGGATCGGCAATAGGGGATTTGGTGGGTTACGCTCTTGGTCATTCTGGAAAAGAGGTTCTATTTAAGAATCATCCGTTCTGGTACAAAATTTTAAAGGAAACGTTTCATAAATTCGCAGCTATTTTTATAATTTTTTTCTCATTCATTCCAAATCCGATTTTTGATTTTGTGGGTGTTTTTGCTGGAGTATTCCACTATTCCCCATACAAATTTTTGGTTTATGTTTTGATAGGAAGATTCTTGCGAAATCTTCTACTTGCGGGAATCGGCTCCGCCTTCTAGATAATAAATTAAAGATAATATCTCAAATCTTTGGAAACGATTCGGAAAAGTTTATAATACCCGAAAGATATAAGATATAATTTTTAATCTATAATTTAAAATTATGGTTCATGTTTTGATTGAAGGAGATGTTCAGGGAATTGGATTTAGGCAGTTTGTCAAATCCCATGCAAATAAGCTAGGTATAAAAGGTTGGGTAAAAAATCTGCCCGATGGTAGAGTTGAGGCAATGTTTGCGGGAGACCAATCAAACATCAATAAAATGGTTGAATTTTGCAGAAAGGGACCATTTTTGGCAGAAGTAAAAGGTTTGGAAATTGAAGAATTGCCAGATCAGGAGTTTGAGTCTTTTGAAATTAAGCGCTGATTTTTTTCGCTCAGGGTTCTGCTTTCAGTCACCCCTCGTTTTATATTAGCTGCGCTTCATTAGCTCCCCGCACCTATAGAAAACAATCCGGGCTTGACAAATGCAACTTAGTTGCATATAATTATTCTCAATGAGTTCAGTAACAATAAAGAAAACACCTGCAAGATCTGCGATAACAGAGTTTTTGTCTAGTTCTAGTTTGCCGGTTGACGCTGTGCAAATTATTGAATACCTGCGTGGTAAAAACTTAAATACTAATAAAGTTACAGTTTACCGAATCATGGAGTTTATGCTTAAGAATGGTATTGTTAACCGTTTGGAATTTGGAGAAGGAAAGTTTAGATACGAGATTAAAAAAGGTGATCATCACCACTTGATTTGTACGGATTGTGGTTCGATTAACGACATTGAAGACAAGAATATGGAGAAGTTCGAGTCAGAAATAAAAGAAAAGACCGGATTTTTAGTGAAATCTCACTCACTTGAGTTTTTTGGATTATGTCAGAATTGCCAATCTTAATCTACATACTATTTTTTACCCTAGTAGGAAGTGTTTTCTCTTTAATTGGAGGATTTTTTCTTTTATTTAATGAGAAAAAAACCTTAAAATATTCCCATTTCCTAGCTGCTTTTGCAGCAGGAACTCTTCTTGGTACTGTATTTTTCGATTTACTTCCCGAAGCCCTAAATTCATCTGAAGAATTAAGTTTGGGAATAGACATTTTTCTATGGACTCTTGTGGGTATTCTTGGCTTTTTCCTTTTAGAGCGGTTTATTCACTGGTTTCATCATCATCAACATGAATATCTGGATGAGAAAGTAAAGCCCACGGTTCCACTAATTATCGCAGGAGATAGCGTACATAATTTTATAGATGGAGTTGTAATTGCGGCTACATTTTTAGTAAGTATTCCGCTGGGAATTGTTACGACTCTGGCAGTTGCCGCACATGAAATCCCTCAGGAAATTGGAGATTTTGGAATTCTTCTTCATAAAGGTTTACGACGCAAAAAAGTATTGTTGGTTAATATTTTCAGTGCTTTAACAGCTGTTTTAGGAGCGTTAATTTCATTTTCGGTCGGAGAAAGAATCGAAGCATCGCTTCCAATTCTTCTCTCTATCACTGCAGGATTTTTTATCTATATTGCCGCATCAGATCTTATTCCTGAAATTCATCATGAGAATAGAAAAGGTTTTGCCGTTGTAGAAACAGCTTTAATGTTTTTGGGAGTTGGAACAATCTGGGTGTTCATCACGCTTCTTGAAGGTTAATATTTATTCTGCGAGGGCTTTTTCGATTTCCGCTTTAAGTTCCGCATAAGGGATTGCGCCTGAGATTAAGATTCCATTTACAAAGGTTGCGGGAGTGCCATTAACTCCTGCGGTTCCTCCTTCAGAAATATCTTTATCTACATTATCTTTATATTTTGCGGAGTCCAGACATTCATTGAATTGAGCTGAATTTAAACCAACTGTAACAGCAAACTCCTTAAGCTTATCTTTTGCAAAAGCTCCTTGGTTTTCCCCGGCTTGATTTTCAAACAAATAGTCATGGAATTCCCAAAATTTTTCCTGTTCATTAGCGCACTCTGAAGCAAGAGCCGCGTCAGTTGATTCCTGGCCCAAAAAAGCATAATGCCGAAATGCGAATTTTATTTTCCCGCTGTCTATGTAGTCTTTTTTAAGATTTGGAGTAATATCCTTATGATACCTTTCGCAGAAAGGACACTGAAAATCTGCAAATTCTATAACTGTGACTTTTGCATCCTTATTTCCAAGTATTGGAAGATGTCCTTCTTTTACATCAACCGGACCGCTTGGCGCTTGGGGTCCTGAGTCTCCCAAAGTTTGATCAGAAATTGTTGTTGTTTCAACTCCTTTTTCAAGGAATGAAACTTTTGTAACAAGAACGCCAATAAGAAAAGAAGCAATTATGAGAAGAAAACCCAGAAGATAAACAATGTTTAGTTTGAGAATACGGTTTAACATGGGGCCAAGAAATTTGAAAGACAGTCTTTTCTTAGCGATTGGTTTTCTTCTAGGCATTTGCCCATTTTATAAATATTGATAAAGAGATGTCAAGGTTGATTTTGTCTAGCTATTTTATCGTTGACAGTAGCAATATCCTTCTGTTATTCTTTATAAACGCTATGGCGGATTTAGTTTTAACAGATCAGAATTTTGAAGCAGAAGTTCTAAAATCAAAAGCACCTGTTTTGGTTGATTTCTGGGCGGAGTGGTGTCAGCCTTGCAAAATTGTAGATCCAGTTATTCACGAACTTGCAGGAGAGTATGCTGGTAAATTGAAGGTCGGAAAATTAAACGTAGATGAAAATCAGACAACTTCCCAAAACTACAATGTCATGAGTATTCCAACGCTTCTTATTTTCAAAGGCGGACAGCCTATTAAATCTGTAATTGGAGCACAATCGAAGGAGAATTTTAAAAAAGCGATTGATGAAGTATTAACAAGTTGAGGCGCTGAGGTCGCCGACAAAATTTTCGAGACTGCGCGCGCGGAAAAAGTTCGGATTTTACCCAGCTCCTGCCCCGCAAATTCTCGCTTCGAAAATTTCGCCAGCTCCCCGCGCAATAATATGGAAAATAAAATTTACGATGTCATTATTATAGGAAGCGGCCCTGCAGGACTCACAGCTGCAATTTATACCACAAGAGCAAATCTTAAAACTTTGATAATAGCTGGCTCAAGATGGGGAGGACAACTTCAGCTCACAACTTTAGTAGAGAATTACCCGGGTTTTCCAGATGGAATTCAAGGGCCTGAGCTAATGATTGCTATGAGAAAACAAGCTGAAAGATTCGGAGCGGAAATCGTTGAAAAGGATTTTGTATCAGGAGATTTTGGTAAATCAGGCGGTTCCTTTACAGTTAAGGCAGAAGATCAAACATATGAAGGAAAGGCGGTAATTATTGCCACAGGTGCAGATACAAAATGGTTAGGAGTTCCAGGAGAGGCGGAAAAAATCGGTCGCGGAGTTTCTTCATGCGCTCCTTGTGACGCCCCATTTTTTAAAGGCAAAAATGTGATCGTAGTCGGAGGAGGAGACTCTGCAATGGAGGAAGCGTTAGTATTAACTCATTTTGCCCAAAATGTTACTATTGTGCATAGATCTGAAAGCTTTAGAGCAAGCGAAATCATGCAAAAACGAGTAAAAGAAAACCCCAAAATAAAAATCTTATTTAATACACAAGTAAAAGAGATCTTGGGAGATCAAAAGGTTGAAGGTATTCGTTTACTCAACAATAAAACAAATAAAGAAGAGGAAATGTCAATTGATGGAGTATTTGTAGCAATTGGACATTTCCCAAACTCCAAGGTTTTTCAAGGAATTGAAATGGACGAGCGCGGTTTTATAAAAGTCAGTGATCATACAAGGACAAACGTTGACGGCGTTTTTGTAGCAGGAGACGTACATGATGCGAAGTATAAACAAGCAGTAACGGCGGCAGGCTTTGGCTGCGCCGCAGCATTGGAAGCTCAATGGTGGCTAGAAGGTTTAAATTAGCCGTTGACCCAGCCATATCTTGCCGTTCGGCTTTTCAGAACTATTCGTTCACGCCTCACGGAGCGATGATTGGCGGGTCTTCGTCGGAAATTGAATTTCCTCCTTGACTAATGTTTTTATCTTTTGTAATATGTTTGAAATGTTTAGAAAAACTACCAACATGTGTTGCATGTGTAACCTCTCTTTGGAGGCTGGTAGTTTTGTAATGTAAGATTTAATTTACGAAACCACTTGAAGCCTCCTCCGGGAGGTTTTTTTTGTGGGTTTTTATAGTATGCCAAAACAAGAAATTGAAGTAGATACAGCAGAATTACTAGCCCAGATGCCGGCTGAAATTATTGTAAGAGTAGATAGAATTTTCGCAGGTAAAAAGGTTCTATTTGCTACTCGACTACGCGTAGCACAAGAATTAACACGACAAAGTGTTGTAGTCGAAACAAGAACGAGTTCTCACGCGCAAGCGGAAAGAGTAGTGAGAGAAACAACAGCAGCGCTTGTAAGGGAGTTTAGGAAAGCTGCTATTGGTGGTCTAGAAAGTCCTGATGATGAAGAAGGAAACCCCTTACAGAGGAGAATTTATACAGCAGTATCAAGTGATCAACCAGTTCAAGCGTTTATGTTTTGGGGAGCCGGAGACAAAGCATTAATGGGAAATCATGAGGAAAAGTTGATTAGCGCGACAACTGGTTTACTTGAGGCAATAGCCGGGGTTTATTCAAATGGCGCTGTAATGGGAGTTATTTTAGCCGACGTTCATGTGGTAAATAATGGTTATGGAGAATTTCTAGGTGATCATGGGTTGGAATTGTCTGATAGCGCACGAGCATATCACGATCAGGTAAGAGAAAGGTTTGTCAGATTAAATGATGGAAATCAAGCTTCTGGTGTGCCAATAGAATTTAGGGTAGCAGCGCTTAGTAATTTATATAAACAGAATGGTTTAACGCTGCGCAATGGCGGTCCTACTTCAGAAGATCGAGAGGCAGCTGCTAGGCACGCTGCTTTATTAATTGCAAATGCTGGGTTATACAGTAGGGCAAATGTCGCACCGGAAGAATCAGCGCTATCTTATGTTGCAATGAGAAGAAGAGAACAAGCAATTCTTGCAGCCATACCAAATGCTGTGCTTGTTGCGCCTAGCGTAAGCATAGGAGCTGGTGATATAATCCTGCCAAAAGGAATGCCAGGAGTGTTTTTAGGAGGACGCGCGCCTTGGTTTCAAGAATAAAAATATGAAAAAATTACGATCAGTTTGGATGCAAGAACTTACCTGGGAAGATGTCCGAGACTACTTGCAAAAAGAAGATATTGTTATCATCCCCGCTGGGACTATTGAAGAACATGGTCCAGCAGGACCTTTGGGTGTTGATGCGTATGCCGCTATTATGCTTGCTGAGGATTCCGCGAAAAAGACGAACGTTCTTGTAACACCGCCACTATGGTTTGGAGATTCACTCCATCATAGCGCATTTCCAGGAACAATTTCTCTCAAACCAACAACATTTATCGAAGTAACCAAAGATATTTGCCGTAATCTTGCCAAAACAGGATTTAAGAAGATAATTATTATCAACGGTAACAAAATGGCAAGTCTTCCTTCGCTCAATATTGCTACCAAAGAACTGCATGAGTTTGAATTGCCAGATGTATTCTTCGCGGTGATTGATCCTTGGAAGATCGCTCGGAAGATCTCGGCAGAATTAAAAGATACTAACGAACATCATGCAGGGGAGTTGGAAATTTCACATGTCTGGCACAAATATCCTCACTTGATAAAAAAAGAAAAACTGACAAAAAAGAAAGTAAACTTTGAAAAAATCTTCTCCAAGTACTCAAATGATGATTTATTTGGTCCGGCGGGAGAAACGATTGACATTCCATGGAATAGCTTTGAGCAACAAGCAATTACCCCTGATGGTTCATTTTCTGCGTCAGTTGGCGCTTCACCTGAAAAAGGAAAGAAATACCATGAGTACATGGTAAATATAATAGTAGATTTTATTGGTTGGCTGAAAAAATACGACGGTCCAATAGGGAATACAAAAAAGAGGAAGAAATAAATATTAAACCTCTTTCACCAGCTTAATTATTGAATTTTCTTAAATATTATAGTATTATCACTTTTGTGTTAAAGAAAACTACAATTATTGAAATTATTATTACCTCCTCTGTGGAGGCTGGTAGTTTTGTAATGTAAAACTAAAACACAGAACAAATCAGACCTCCGAAAGGAGGTTTTTTTGTCCGCCTTCATTAAAATTTCGGCGGAGAAACGAGGTGAAATTTATGTCGCCAAGAGTTAGAATAGTAGAAGTTTCATACGGAGAAGTTTTATTTGACGCAGCTTGTTCAGATAGGCCACTATCAGGTTTTCATGGAGATAACGGAACCAACTTAACAGTAAGATCTGCAGGAGTAGTTGAGGTAGAAAGTCCACTTCTCATGGGAGCATACGAACTTTCTTCAGGAAATTGTGTTGACGGAAGAGGACTAAGATTAGATTTTTCAGAAAGAAATATGGCAGTTTTATTGCGTACAGAAGATGGAGTAGTAAGCTCGCTTAGAGTCACAGCTGAGCCTTTAGCTGATGGGGGAATACATCTGGAAAGAGGGTAATTATTGGTTTATTTAATCTCATGTAGCTTGCTTCTTCCTGGGTGGAAGAAAAACCAGAAAAATAAAGCTGACATGAGTATTACCGCTGCTGAGACATAAATTGGAGTTTCCGGTTTGAGTCCTGCCGCAATATAGCCTGAAAGAATTGGAGGAATCATCATAGCAAGGGCTGAAACACTTGAGTTTATACCTAAAACTTCACCTTGAATGGAGGCATCCGCGTTTTTACTAATAAGCGCGGTTAAATTTGCAAAAATTAAACCATTAGCAACAGCGAGAATGGGAGTAATCAAATATAGTCCTAAAGAATTGCTTGGAAAGAAATAGAGGAATACAGATATTGCGCTAGTAAATAAGGCAAGCCTGACAATTTGCACTTCGGAAAATTTCCCAGACAATTTTCTAACAATTACAACCTGGCTAAATGCAAACCAAATGCCAATGTAGGCGAAGAAATTTCCTATATCTCCTTGAGTGAAACGGAATTTATTTATCAGAAAGACTGCAAAGAAGGTGGTAAAGAAGGTAAAGCCTGCGTTAAATAAGAAAACTACGCTAAAGAGTTCTCGCAGTTGCGGGTGTTTTAGCGCATGCCAGATATTCACAACTGATTTACTCCATGCAATTGAAAGCCCGTGCTTTATGTGTTTGTTTGTCTCCGGGAAGATAAGAAGAAGTGAGGCTACATTTAGCGCTGATAAAATTGCGGCAAAAAAGAAAGGTGTAGCGGGATTAAACCATGAAATAAAGCTGGGGTCAGATAATTTTCCTCCGAGATAAGGGCCGAATATAAATCCTAAGCCAAATGCGGCGCCCATAAGTCCGAAGTTTTTTGATCTATCTTCCGGTTTTGTGAAATCCGCAATTGCAGCTTGTGCTACAGAAACACTCCCTCCGGTAAGTCCTGCAAAAGCACGGGAAGCAAATAGCAGGGGGATATTCCTGGTTATGATTGCCAGTGCAAAAATAACATAAGAAATGGCTGTGCCCCCAAGGCAAATTGCCATAATCTTTTTCCGTCCGTACCTATCTGAAAGCTGACCTAGAATAGGAGCGGCTAAAAATTGCGCAACTGAAAAGATTGCAACTAGATAGCCAAGCAATATATATCCTTGTTTGATTGTGTCGCCCTTAGGCAACAGGAAGAATTCTGAGGCAGGATTTGCCAACAATTGAGGAATAATCGGGATGATAATTCCAAACCCGATAAGATCCACAAAAATCGTAAAAAGAACTACAGGAAGCGGATTGGCTTGAATTTTATCCAGCACCTTTTTAAGACCTCGTTGCTCACTCTGGTTTTGTCGTTCTTTGTTTTTCCACGTGAGTTTAATGCTTTGAGGAAAAAAGGTGCTGGATTTACGTCTGAACATAAAGAATAAGTATATCAGGGGAAGTTCGTTTAATTCAATAGAATAGCTTGACAATATTTTGGAAAGTAAGCATTATTAATTTAAGACAAGTTTATGTCTGATTATTTTAATCTTAATGAAGGAATAAAAGAAGTAAAAAGCAAGTTCCCTAAGTTTGGAAGTTTGCGTTCGAAAATAAACAAAAAGATCCTGTTTGTAATTTTGATTGCGGCAATCGGAATTCCCCTCACGGTAATTCTTTCCCAACAGGAACAAGATACCCGCCAATTCGCTTCCGAAAAAGATCAGACCAAGCAAGAAGAAAAACCGCTTCCTCCAAAAGGCTACATTGTTGAATTTAAAAATGCTCCAGCATCACGTGCTATTTCCGGAAACATTGAAACTGTAAGCAATGAAAATGTAAGAAACAGTTTTAATGCTGCTAAAGCTAATCTTTTAAGAGAACATGCAAGCGGAAAAGCAGATATTTTAACAAAGCTTGGTAAGAGTTCGTTTGACAATTCGAAGTTTGAAAAAGGAGATAAGAAAGTAGTTCTTTTATCTGAATTTACAAATTCATTTAATGGAATCGCAGTTGATGCGGATGAGGAAGAAATTGAAAAAATCAAAAAATCCCCATTTGTAAAAGCAGTTTATCCAAATCTAGCAGTAAAAACTAATCTAATGGATTCTGTTCCTTTAATCGGAGCAGATAAAGTCTGGCGGGATATTAGAGACGCAAATGGAAATCCAGTAACTGGAAAAGGCGTAAATATTGCAATTCTAGATACAGGAGTTGATTATACGCATCCGGATTTAGGAAATTCTCCTTATGTAGAAAGGCCTTTGCAAAAATTAGAAGGGCAAATGTTTATTAATTACTATAGTCTTGATGGAGCAATCTCTTACAATAAAGATAGATTAGCATATGTTATTGGAAATGATGTTGCAGGGATTTATGATTTTACTTCAAAAACTTCAAAAGACATCATTTTAAATACTAATGATATTCCAGAACCTTATTTACACACGGTTTTTTTAGAAGGAGAAAATTTATTTTATACGAGCCTGTCTTATAAGGCAGTTAATTTATATATGAAAAATTTGAAGACAGGTGAATTGAAAAAGATTTCAGATCTAGGATTAATTGATGTGCCAAGCGGTGAAGATTTAGGACATATTGCAAGCGTTGTTAGTCGTTATACCTATTCAGACGGAAAACTTTATTACGAAAGACAATCGGGAGCATTAAGTTCCGATAATTTTATTCTTTATAATGTATATAGTTATGATTTGGAAAAAGAGGTAGAAGAAAAACTATTTGAGGATACAAAATATGTTAGATTTGCCAAAGTATTTGGGAATAAACTCGTTTATTCAGTGTATGATCCTGCTAATTATAATTATAGTAAAAATATAATTAGAGATCTTGATACTGGAGATGAGAAAGAAGTTTCATTCCCCGGCGTAGGACCTGTTATTGATTTTAAAAATAACTTAATTTTATCTAAATATTATGGATCTTACGGGACATTTAATTTATATAACACTGATACCGAAGAAGTGAAGTCGTTTTCATATCAAGGCGTTGAGAGTTCTGGGTCAATTGCTGCTCAGAACTTCGAATATTCCATAACTTTTGGTTATAATTTAGATAAAGGGATGATCGGAGATGGTGTAATATTTTTTCAAAAAAATTCCGATCAAGATCAAATAGTAGCTTATGATTTATCAAATAATAAATATTCTTTAATTAACCTTAAAACTTTTTCTGGGGCAGTAGTTGGTGAAGGGAATAAAATTTGCTTTACGAGTAAATTAGATCTGCATATTTATTGTCATACTTATGATCCAAGTTATGATTATGCTTTAGCTCAATTAAATTATAATTCTAAGGTTAAAGGCGGTTTTAATTTTATTGATGGGTCAAATTTCTCATTGGATGATAACGGACATGGTAGTCATGTAGCGGGTATTGCAGCAGGTAACGGTATTCTTAAAGGAGTAGCACCTGAAGCAAATATATATTCATACAAAGTATTAAATAGTTACGGATCTGGATACATAAGTTCGATAATATGGGCGATAGATAATGCAATTCAAACAAGATATGACTCTGATTTATCAAACGATATAAGTGTTATTAATTTAAGCCTTGGGGCTTCATGCTTCCAAGTTTACAGTTCTAACTGTGGTCCAGGGGATCCGCTTTCAAGAAGTGTTAATAATGCTTTCGGCAATGGAATCGTAGTGGTAGCAGCAGCAGGTAACGGAGGACAATTTGATGACTTAATATCAACTCCAGGTACTGCGTCAAGATCAATAACTGTTGGTTCAGTTGATAAGCAAAAGAGAATATCTAGCTTCAGTTCTCGGGGCCCTGTAAATTATAATGGGATAGATTATAAAAAGCCGGATGTTGTTGCTCCGGGCAGTGCGATATGTTCCTCCAGATTGTTTGGTTTAGCTTGGCCGTATTTTGGTTGTTTAGATTCAAATCACGCAAGTCTTTCCGGCACATCCATGGCAACGCCTCATGTGGCAGGTCTTGCTGCTCTTATTCTTCAAGCTCATCCTGATTGGACACCTGAACAAGTTAAAGACGCAATAAAAAATAATACTGATGATTTAGGGTATGATTACAATACTCAGGGCGCAGGATTGATTAATGCTGTTAAGCTGTTCGGACTTGAATTAACTCCAGCTCCATCGCCAACTCCTTCTCCTTCACCGACACCCACCCCATCCCCAAGTCCCACACCATTTCCTACACCGGCCAACAAAATACTTAATCTAACTCCATCTGGGGATGCTTATGTTAGAAAGGATAAGCCTACCAATAACTATGGTTTATTAACTAACATTCAAACAGATTCCACTCCCAGTACTATTTCATTTATGAAATTTAACCTTTCAAGCCTTGATGGTAAAAAGATTGTTAAGGCAAAGCTGGTTCTTAAGGTGAGTCAAGCATCTGATTTAACACAAGCACTTAAAAGAGCAGAGGATAAAGCATGGAGTGAAAAGAATATTAATCATAATAACAAGCCAAGCCTTGTCGCTACAATACGTACTTTTAATGCAAAACCTGCGGGAGAAACAATTGATCTTGACGTAAAAAATGCAGTTAATTTAAAAAAAGGAGGAATACTTACCTTAGGAATAGCATCTTCCGGAAATGAAATAACAAAATATTATTCCCGAGAATCAGCTTCTTCAAACAGACCGCAGTTAATAGTCGAGTATCAGTAGCTTCCTCCGTAGATATAGGTGTATAATTTTTTCGTGACTTCCTCAAGAGAACTTTTAGATAAGTTAGTATGCCAGCGCGCAGGGAGTCTTGTTTGTAAGGCTTTTAAAAAGGTAGATAGAAAATTGTTTGCGCCCGAGAAGTGGTCGGAGCATGCATACTCTGATAACGCAATTCCTCTTGATAATCACTCTTCAATAAGTCAGCCGTCTTTGGTAGCGCAGATGATTGATTTGCTTGAATTGACGGGAGGAGAGCATGTTCTGGAAATTGGAACCGCCTCAGGCTATAGCGCAGCAATATTATCTTTCTGCTGTAAAGAGGTAGATACAATTGAGATTGATTCGGAGTTGGCATCTTCTGCGAAAAAAAGATTAATGAGTTTAGGCTTTGACAATGTTAAGGTCCACATAGGAGACGGATCTCTTGGAATTCCTTCAAAAGCGCCTTTTGATGCAATAGTTGTAACAGCTGCAGCTCAAGAATTCCCAAAAGTTCTAATTGATCAATTAAAAGAAGGAGGCAGAATGGTTATCCCGATTCAAATGGAAGAGTCGGATATGCAGGAATTGTTCGTCTGCCTAAAGGTAAATAACAGGCTAATAAAAAAGCCAATTACTGCTGTCAAATTCGTCCCGCTCATAGAAGGTTGACAATTATATATATTTTATGGTAATTAGCTTTAACTATGGTTGAATCACGGAAATATGTACCTACTCCAGCATTAAGCGACGAAGAATGGAAAGCAAGAGTTATTAAGAGACATCCTCAATCGATTCTGACTACAACCGGAGAGATTAATAGACGATTTGGATCTTTGCTTGATGAAGCTCCAATAGAAGAGGTCGTTAGCCTGCATTATTTACCGGGAACCGAGACTCTGGTAGCTGAATTAACGGAGATATGGCAAGGGATTAATTTACTTCCAAGACAGAAAGAAATGATATTATCCGTATTCGTTTTACTTAGGGGGTCAGATAGTCAAATAAGAACAATTGGTGATATTCGAGGATTAACGGAGAGAGAAAGGAGAATAAGTAGAACAGTAATAGGTTTAGGCAGGATAAAGGATGTTTGGCTTGAAGGGAGCTTTAGAAAAGCAGAAGAAACCGCTAAGGGATAATCCCGCCCCCGTTTGACTAAGATTTAATTTCGTAAACTCCGTAAGTAAATATCCCCTTGGAGAGAGGGTAGTTAACTATATATTTGAGATTAAATATATTTGAAGGAAATTCCTTCGTGTTTCTTGTGAGTAGATAGAGATTGCCTTTATATCTCATAAGATTTGCTCCCAAATAGAAATCTGCCATAGCGACTGTTTTACCGAATTCACGGTATTTCTTTAATAATTCATATGCATTTTTTATGACTATTTCATCTGTTGGAAGAATAATCTTAGTTATATTATGCAGATATTCTTCTTTGGATTTGTATGTAGCATCGTCTTGCGCACCTCTTAAGAATTCAATTTTGACAAGATCGATAGTTACAAGAGTAATATCATTTTCTTTAAGGGTACCGAAAAAATCTGAAAAATCATTTAGGTGCAGAAATGCATCAATAAAAATATTGGTATCTAGTAATAGATGTTTATTTTTAAGCGAGGATATCAGCTCTTGGGGAATGATTAATCCCATTTCTTTTTTCTTCTTTCTGGACGTATTCCGATTCTTTTTCAAATATCTCTCTCACTTTTTTTGCCAAATCTATAAATTTAGTTTTATTAAATTTTTCTTTCTTTTTTTCAACGGGTAGTTTGGTGTTCATAAAAGTCCTTTCCATCTCCATTATACATAATCTTGTCAAAAGTAAAAGCATTTGTACAGGATGAGGACATCGGTAACAGTTGGTCTTTTAATCTTTGATCAATATACTCAAGAGGAGTAAGATAATCAAGTGCTTCGTGTGGTCTAACATTGTTGTATTCAATTAACCAATCGGTAAGTCTTAGGTTGAACTC
>ORJL011002572.1_pt1 | contig 166859 bp, 137 predicted proteins | sample 1779941 | NCBI WGS metagenome assembly ORJL01 (sample SAMEA104232317, study PRJEB22302) | groundwater metagenome | biome: forest; feature: aquifer; material: groundwater | place: USA | collected 2011-08-07 | depth 5.8 m | reverse complement strand
GATTCCGAAACGCTCGGCGATTTGTCCCATGGACTGGCGCTCTTTCAGCCGCGCCGCCATGATTCTCTTGCGAAGATCTATGGATGTGGGTTTCATGGCCACTATTATACATAGTAGCTATGAAATATTAAAGTGCTCTAGGGGTAGAGCAACTCCAGCAAATCCGCGACGGCCTTTCCACAGATGGACACTGATGGACACGGATTTTCTGATGGCCGACGCTTGGAAGCCAGGAAGTCCGTTCCGCACGTTGCCGTAACCCTGAGCCGTCGTCATCTGCGTGTATCTGTGTGCATCTGTGGACACAACGTCGTTGCCGCTATAGAAGGAGACCATCATGGCGCGTACCACCTTGTGCAACCACTGCGATCGCCGCACCTGCCTGAGTTCCTGCCGCCCCTGCGCCGATGTGGAAGCGCTGCTCCCCTCCCCCGACTTCGGACGCAACATGCGGGAATGGATTGGCATCGCCCACCCCGATCGGCTGCTGGACAGCCCCGCCCGTGCCGCGCTGCGCGAGGCCGCCGAGGGCCGACGCTGCCTCATGCGGCTGGCGGACCGATACCGCAACCTCCTCTCCGAGCGCGAACATCTTGCCGCTACGCTCGTCTGGGGGCTGGGCTGCTCGCTGAATGAGGCGGCGGCAAGGCTGGGGGTGAGCAAGAGCCGGGTGCAGATTTGTATGCACCGCGCGCTGGGGAAACTGTATGGCGTTGTGCTGGGGGCGGCAGGGAGGAGGAGGGGGGGGGTGAACCGTCCTTCGGTCAAGCTACGGCGGGCAAGCCGCCAAGACGCGAAGAACGCCAAGGGTGGCGTGGGAAGGCTAGCTATGGCGGTGTTGCCAGAGAAGCGCAGAGCACGACAATGGATTTCAGTCAACAGAAGAGCGCGTAGTGGCTCTTATTGAGGTCGGATAGACCCTGCAACTAAACTAGGAGGCTCAACTACGCGAAGAACCAGGCGTAGCGGGGCCGCCGTCGGTTCTCATGAGGTGCCATGCTTAGAGGGTAGTTAGGCTTTCACCCAAGTACGTCTCTCAGAATAAATCTCCAGGTTGGTTGGTTCGATGCCGGTGACATATCCCACCAATGCCTCGCCATTCTGTTGAACCTTCAAAATCAATGAGCCAAAGAAGATTTCTGGTTGTGCATTGTCGCAATAGGTGATTACTACTTTCTCCCCTTTCAGCATGCCGGTAAATGACATCGTCTCATCTGCCGCTGATTCGTCCGCCCACCTGGCTAGCCTAATTGTGCCATATAAGCGCCTGCCACTTTGCGACATTGAGATGGTCTGATGTGGCGCAGTGGCAGTGGCACCGCGATACCAACAATTCCAAGCACCGGCTAGACGCACGCCGCTATACGTCAAATCTAAGTACCAGGGAATGAGAATCTTCCTGAAAAGTGCCGCCATCAGCCAAATAGTGGCAGCAACGATTAACCCACCGATGATTGCATCAAGCAGGGTGTTCTGAGGCATGTTTCCCTCCTTCTCTGATTTCAGCGAATAGGTGTACTAGACTGACTAGCCAGAAGCACCAACACTATGAACTTGCTTCATATCACAAGCGCGTCGAGGAATTGGCAGATCAACTCCGCGCGGAGGTTTAAGAACTCGTCATAGTTGTCTTTTTTATAGACCTCCATCCGCAGTGGCATCAAGTTCGATTCGAGAATCTCCTTTCGGTGCTCATCAGGCACAAGGGTAAAAATATAGTCTGACGGTTTTCGCTGCGATATCTTCTTGTTGGCAACGGAGGGTAAGAAACAAAAGTTACACAAAGAATTTATCCTATCTGTACTTACACCCCTAGTCCGTAAGGAGGCACGAGGAAAGATGTGGTGGTACTCCTTTCGGTTAAACGCTGACAATGCCTCTCCGAGATCAATCTTCGCACCGTTCGTCAGATTCAGCGGGATCTTTTGGGCCATAAGAAGTAGTAGGGCACGTGCATACGGATGGCTCTTGGTGAATTTCTGCCTAATGAGGTCGTCGCGCGTAATGTCGTGAGAATAGTCCTTGAGTCCTGAGTTGTCGCCGGAAAGTACTTTGTCCATGAATGCGATGTCGTTGTTCATCTTGTCGTCAGTCTGCGCAGAATAGCGGCGAGAAAAGGCGGTCTTCCAAAACCACTTGCGTAATGCCTGAATTTGGGCGGCAGTTGGGTGCTCTTGTTTGCCGAAAAAATGCGATAGGGGGACGATCTGCTGTGTCTGTGGGAGCAAGTCAAGAGACTGAACGCCACAATCGGTGGAAAGAAAATCAACGGCGGCAGCGATGGACTGCCCCACCCGCTCGAAACTCCTGCGCACGTCATCTGGATTCAGGGAGAGCACGGTTTTCGTCCTTGTGTCCGACAAGAGAACTGCGCCAAGTGCTTGGAGAATGACTTTGTCTGGAATATCGCCGAACCCCTTGGCTTCAAGCGTTTCCGTCAATTCATTGATCGCTTCCTGCAAGTGAAAGTCCTCGCTCCACGTCCATGCAACAAGGAGATCAAGCGTTGTAAGTGTTGTCCCTGTACTGTTAATCCGTTCGAATATAACGCCAACTTCAGCCTTTGAGCGTCGTGAGATTGTTACAACAGGAATTTCGTAGTTGTTTATTCGAGAAAACAGTTGTTTTGCAGCTGAATGCGTCTCCCGTGGTAGGTTCTCGATAGCGCCAAAAAAAGCTTCTGTTTCCAGAAGGCTGGATAGCCTTATTGATGGTGACGCGCCGTCGGCATCTGGCGTTGGGATGAACTTCTCATCGGCGAAACGAAATGACAGCTCGAATAGATTTGGATCAGGAGTATATCCGTTGCTAGCTGGCTCATATTCCCTCTGACCACAGAACACAGCAAAGATGCTCGACAATCGCTGCTGACCATCAAGGACGTAGTTTACAGGGTAAGCGGGTTCGCGACTGGGAAGTTTCAGACCTCCGATATTTCTGGAAGACTTAAGTCGCTCGAGTGAACTCCAGAGCAAGATGCTACCGATCGGGTAGTTGTTATAAATACTATCCAAAAGCTCGATGATCTGCTCTTGGTCCCAGACGAAGCCGCGCTGAAAGGCGGGTATCTTTATGTCGCCTTCCTTTATGCGGTCAACAATCCGGTCGATCTTGATTGCTGCGGGTTGGATTTCACCGGTAGGCATGTCGGTAGTCCCTCTTGACAATGAATCTTCTGAAGACCAGCAGAGATTGCGCTACCTTCATGAGATTAGAAAAACCGCTCTTGAACATGCATATGAGTAGCTGCCGAAGCATCAGGCGCGCTGATAAGCACAATGCCCTATGCCACTTACGCAAGACGAGGCAGAACGCGCTCTAATATCGCTTTAGTGGGGGGGGATGTCAAGGGGTTCCTGCTATCGGCGTTGGGGTGACAACCACATAACTGCGAACTGCTCCGGCAAGATCAAATCCTGTGGGGTTCGGGCCATGCTGACGGGGGGAAACGCGAAATCATGGTATACGAACCCTGATAGGGGTGAGGAAGCACATTTTCTCCCGGCGTTCCGGTCCGCGAAGAGGTTGTACGGGCTTCCGCCTTCGCCGAGGCTTCGGCGGACAAGCCGGCCCGCGCCTACACACCCACGCGGGCCGGACGCCGGGGTTATGCGGGCCAGAGCTGGCATCCATGGTTCAACTGCCGGGAAAGCTGTGACACCAAAAGCGCACAAGTCTGCCAAGGCCGATCTGTCCGATAGGTCCGATCGGTCCAATGCCGCCGCGCGCGTCGAGGAACTCGCCGCGCTGGGCTGCACCGCGGAGGAAATCTGCGCGCAGCTCGATTGCTCTCCCGAAAAACTGCGCGCGCGTTTCGCCCCGCAGTTGCGCCGGGGGCTGGCCCGGCTGCGCCACCGCCTGCGCCAGCTCCTCCTGGACTCCGCCGAAGCCGGCAAGCTCCCCGCGCAGATTTGGCTCGGCAGGCTGCATCTCGGCCGCGTCGAGGAGGAGCGCCAGCCGGAGGCGCCCGCCCGCACCCGCGAGGAACTCGCCAACATGACCACGTCCGAGATGCTGGAGGACTACTTGAAGATCGCGACAAGGGGCCGAGGTGGGGTCAGTTGAATGGGCCAGGGAAATCATCCATGACACGCTGTGGGAACGACAATGCGACGTGCTGCGCGCCGTCGAGCGCCACCCGCGCGTCACGGTCCGCAGCGGGCACGGCGTCGGCAAGACGCACGCCGCCGCCGTCGCGGCGGTCTGGTTCCTCGCGGAGCACACTCCCGTGCTGGTCACGACCACCGCGCCTACGTTCCGCCAGGTGCGCGATGTGCTCTGGCCGGAAATCCGCCGCCTCTGGCAGCGCACTTACTTCGCGCATGACGGCTACGGCCAGGTCAACCGCACCGAAATCCGCCTCAGCGACTGCCGGCGCGCCTTCGGCTTCAGCACCAACGAGCCGCAGCGCCTTCAGGGGCTGCACTGCGAGAACATCCTCGTTATCGTTGACGAGGCCGGCGGCGTGCCGGCGGATATCTACGAGGCCGTCATGGGGCTGCTCACCAGCCGCAACAGCCGCCTGCTGCTCATCGGCAACCCCGTCGCGCCGAGCGGCTTCTTCTACGATTCGCACAAGCCCGGCAGCGGCTTCGAGCGGCTGCACATCTCCTGCGCCGATTCGCCGAACGTCCGCGAGGGGCGCGAGGTGGTGCCCGGCCTGGTCACGCGGGAGTGGATCGAGGCGCAGCGCGCGCAGTGGGGGGAGCGTTCCGCCGCGTACGCCAGCCGCGTGCTGGGCGAGTTCCCCGCGGAGGGAGAGGACTGCCTCGTTCCGCTCGGCTGGGTGGAGGAAGCGATGAGGAGGCAAATCCCCGCGCTCGACCGCGACAGCCTGGTGCTCGGAGTGGACGTCGCGCGCTTCGGCTCCGACCGCACGGTGATGCTGCTGCGCGACCGCCACGCCGTCCGCCGCGTCGCCGCGCGCCAGGGGCAGGACACGATGGCCACGGCCGGCGCGCTGCTGGCGCTGGCCCGCGAGCAGGGCATCCCGCCGCGCCGCGTGCGCATTGACGATACCGGCCTCGGCGGCGGCGTGACCGACCGGCTGCGCGAGCAGGGGTTCGCGGCGGTCGCCGTGAACATGGCGGGGCGCGCGGTCGAGGCGGACCGCTTCGCCAACGTCCGCGCCGAGTGCTACTGGCTGCTGCGCGAAGCGCTCGATCCGCGAAGCCCTGAGCGAAGTCGAGGGGGCGAGGGGGCGGATCGGCCGCTGGCGCTGCCCCCCGGCAGCGACGCGCTGGCGGCGGAGTGCATCGCCCCGCGCTTCTCCTACACCAGCCGCGGACAGATCCGCATCGAGGGCAAGGACGAAATCCGCGCGCGGCTGGGGCGCTCCCCCGACCTGGCCGACGCGCTAGCGATGACCTTCGTACCCGCGTTGCCGGAACCGAGAGCGATATGGCTGTAGCGATTGCGGACTGCGGAATGCGGATTGCGGATTGGACGCACGTCGTCTCCGCCTCCTGAAATCCGCAATCCGCACTCCGCAATGGCGCCTTTCCGTTCAATCGTCCCTTATTGGAAGTGACCGCCTATGAATCTTCTGCGCTGGTTCACGCGTAAGTCTTCCGCGCCCGAAGGCCGTTTCCGCGCCGCGCTGATTCCCTTCTTCCAGTCCGGGCGGCCCGCCGCGTGGGCGGACGACCCCACCGAGCAGGTGCGCCACTTCCGCCATTGGGTCTTCGCCGCCGTGCGCACCATCGCCAACCGCGTCGCCGCCACGCCGCTGTGCATCTACCGGCGCGAGGGGACCGGCCTGACCGAGATTACCGACCCCGCCCACCCCGCCCTTCGGCTTTTCAGCGCCGTCAACCCGTTCCACACGCGCTACTGGCTCTGGTCGCAGACCATCACCTTCCTGCAACTCACCGGCAACGCCTACTGGTACGTCCCGCGCAACGGCCTGGGCGCGCCCGCCGAAATCTGGGTCTGCCCTTCGCAGGGGATGCGCGTCCTCCCCGACAGCCGCGACTTCATCGCCGGCTACGAGTACAGTCAGGGCGGGCGCACCGTCGCGTTCGCTCGCGACGAGATCATTCACCTTCGCCTCCCCAACCCGAACGACCTGTACTACGGGCAAGGTCCGCTGCAGGCCGCCGCCGAGACGGTGGACAGCCATGAGGCGATGAAATGCGTCCAGCGCCAGCTCATGCGCCGCGGCGCGTGGCCGGGCGGCGTGCTCGAATCCGACGCGCGCCTGGACGACGCCGCCATTTCCCGCCTGCGCGCGCAGATGGAGATGAAGTACTCCGGCGCCGACAACGCCGGCAAATGGCTCGTTCTCGAAGCCGGGCTCAAGGCGAAGCAGATCACCCTCACCCCCAGCGAAATGGCGTTCGCCGAATCTGCCCAACTCGCGCGGGACGAGATCCTCGCCATCTTCGGCGTTCCCGCCGCCGTCGTCGGCCTGTCGCAGGACGTCAACCGTGCGGTCGCGGACGCGATGGACACCATCTTCGCGCGCTACTGCGTTGCGCCGCTGCTGCAACTGATCGCCGACCAGCTCAACCAGGACCTGATGCCGCGCTTCGACCCGGCGCTCACGGTGCAATTCGACTCCCCCGTCCCCGAGGACCGCGAGTCCCAGCGCCGCATGGCGCGCGAGGACTTCCAGGCCGGCCTGCTCACGCGCAACGAGGCGCGCGGCGAAGGGGGCTATGAGCAGGTGGGGCAGGGGGACAGGTTCTACGTGCCGGTCAACAGAGTGCCGGAGCGGTAGGTCCCATCCGTCCGATCCGTCGAATCCGTCCAATCTTCAGATAAGGCGTCCCACATGCCCAACCTCTCCGAACTCACCGCCTGGGCCGTCTCCCGCGGCCTCAAACGCACCGGGCGCGGCAACTTGGCGTTGCCGGTCCTCTGCAACTCCGTCCCGCAGAGCGACGGCCGCCTCGACGTCACCATCTCCACCGACTCCGTGGACCGGCATGGGGACATCGTGGAGCCGGGCGGCGCCGACCTCGACGCCTTCCGCCGCAACCCCGTCGTCATGTGGGCGCATGACTACCGCAACCTCCCCATCGGCCGCGCCGAGCAGGTCCGCGTCGAGGGCAACTCCCTGCGCGCCAGCGTCCTCTGGGCCCCCACCGGCTTTGCCGGCGAGGTTGCCGAACTCTACCGGCGCGGCTACCTACGCGGCTGGAGCATCGGCTTCCGCCCCATCGAATGGGAGGAGCGCCGCGACGAGAAGGGGGCGCTTCTCGGCTACCGCATCACGCGCTGGGAACTGCTCGAATTCTCCGGCGTCCCGGTCCCGGCCAATCCGGAGGCGCTCACCAACGCGCTGCGCGACGGCCTGCTCACCCACCGGAGTTTACTCAAGTCGCTGGGGCTCGCCCGTGCTTGCCCTGTGCGAATGCCGCCCGTAGGGGCGCAGCACTTGTCCGCCGGAGCCTTGGCGAAGGAGGATGCTGCGCCCATTGCCGTTAGAGCAACGCCTGAAACCCCGCCGGAGCCCGCCGCATCGCGGGCAGGGGGGCAGGCCGCCGAGAAGCACCCCGTGCCTGGATTCGACCCCGCCTGGATCGAGACCCGCGCGCAGGAGGTCGCCGCCCGAATGCGGGAGCGCCTCCGGAGTCTCGTGGGGGACCTCATCCGCGCCGAGTTGAACCGCCGCATGGGACGCACATAAGTCGTATCCGTCCTATCCGTCTGATCCGTCCAATCCGTTTACAGGAGAACCCAATGGAAGAGAACAAGGAACTCGACGCCCTCGCGTCGAAAATCGCCGCGCAGGTCAGCCTCTCGGAGAACCTCCAGGGGATCGTGACCGACGCGGTCGAGAAAGCCGTCCGCGACCGCGGCCTGGACAAAGTCGCCCGCAAGGCAGGCCTCTTCGGCGCCGCGCCGCTGGCCCCCTCCGAGGAGAAGCGCCGCTTCGAGCGCGCCTACCTGCTCGGCATCCTCAAGCTGGGGATCAACCCCCGTGCCGACCTGGACGACGCCGTCGTCAAGGCCCTCTCTGAAGGCTCCGCCACCGCCGGCGGCTACCTGGCCCCCCCGGGCTACCAGGCCGAACTGGAGAAGCTCGTCCCCGAGCTCTCCGAAGTCTTCCCGTACGTCCGCAAAGTCCCCGTCATCACCGACACCGGCGACTTCCCCACCCTCGCCACCGGCGTCAGCATCACCTGGGGCCGCGCCGAGAACGAGGACATTGACATCAGCGACCCGGTCTTCGGCCACGTCGAATGGGCCATCTCCGGCATGAGCGCCGTCACCTACATCTCGCGCGAACTGGTGGACGACGCCAACCCCGGCATCGTGGACACCGTCCAGCAGCTCTTCGCCGAAGCGATCGCCGCCGAGCGCGACAAGAAGATCTGCATCGGCGACGGCGACGGGGAGCCCGAAGGTCTCGTCAGCGCCTCCGGCATCGCCGCCGTGGACGGCTGCAGCGGCGCGCTCACCTACGACAAGTTTCTCTCCCTCAAGTTCGCCCTCCCGCGCAAGCACCACGCCGGCGCGCGCTGGCTGATGAGCGAGAACACCCTCTCTTGGTGCCTGCGGATCAAGGACGAGCAGAAGATGCCCATCCTGCGCGACCCGCTCCTCGCCGACAGCCCCAGCCTGCTGCTCGGCAAGCCGTACGGCACCCAGGCCGACCTCACCGACGGCCTGATCTTCTTCGGCAACCTGGCCAAGTACGCCTGGTTCGACCGGCAGCGCATGCTGATCGAGACCACCACCACCGGCGGCGAGACCTTCCGCAAGCATCAGCTCGGAATCAAGGTCATCGAGCGCGTGGACGGCAAGGTCGCCCAGGCCGACGCCTTCCGCAAATCCGGCGTCTTCACCGTGCCGGCGTAAACGACGACGGCTTCTCACCACAGAGGACACAGAGGACACGGAGAACAGCAACATGAGTTATACAGCGCGAACCTCCGTTGTTCTCTGTGTCCGTCCGTGCTTGTCCGTGTTCGTCCATGTCCGTCCATCCCCGTCCATTTCCTTCCGAGGCATGGCATGAAAATCGCCTGGGCAACCGACGTTCAAGGAATCGGCGACGCCTACGGCTACACCCAGGGCAACCGCTGGGGCCGCCGCTGCCTGGAAATGGCGGGGGTGCAGATGGACCCCGCTGCCCCGCTGGCGCTGCACCATTGCCCGCCGCACGCCTTCCGGCCGATCCCGGGCCGCTGCAACGTCCTCTGGACCGCCTGGGAATTTCCGGAGTTGCCCGAATGGGAGACCGCCACCCTCGGCGGTGCCGACGCCGTTTTCGTCACCGCGCGTTTCCTCGTGCCGGTCTTCAAGAAGCTTGTTCCCGTCCCGGTCCTGTACGTCCCGCAGGGAGTGGACGTGGAGAACTTCTATCCCGCCCCGCGCCCTTTGGGGAAACGCGCTTTTCGCGTCTTGTGGGTCGGCGCGCCGAACGACCGCAAGGGGTACAAATTCCTCCTCGGCGCGTGGCGCGCATATCAGGACGTCCCCGGCTACGAACTCTATATGAAGACCACCGGGACCAACCGCCTCGAACGTTTCGGCAACGTCATCTTCGACAGCCGCGACATCGGAATCGCCGCGCTGCGCGAGTTGTATCAGAGCGCCGACCTCTTCGCTTTCCCCAGCATGGGAGAGGGGTTCGGCTTCACCCTTGGCGAGGCGATGGCCTGCGGCCTGCCCGCCCTGTACACCCCGTGCACCTCGCTGCTCGACCTGGCCGACGAGCGCTGCGCCATCCCGTTGCGCGCGGAAACAGGCCGCAAGTTCCGGCTGCTCTCGCCGCGCGGCGACCGTGACCTGCTCATTCAGGCCGCCGAGCCGAATGTCACTGACCTTGCCGAGCGGATTCTCTGGGCCAGAGAGCACCCGCGGCGGATTGAGAAGATCGGCCGCCGCGCCGCCGACCACATCCGCCGCCGCTTCACCTGGACCCACACCTCCCTTCGTCTTCTCCGGGCGCTGAGGGAGATACAAGACCTACGCAGTGGAGATGCGGAGAACGGGCCCATTGCGGAATGCGGATTGCGGATTGCAGATTGAAAACCGCGAGACAACGTCCGGAAATCCGCACTCCGAAATCCGAAATCCGCAATAGATAACCCCGTTCTCGCGCCGAAACGCCCTTTCCAATTGGAGGCCTCACAATGGCCGCATCCGTCTCTCTCACCACCGCTGCCGACGTCAAGACGTACCTGAACCTCACCGGGACCACGCACGACGCGCTGCTCACAGCCCTCATCGCCCGTGCCTCGGAGGCCATCGAGCGCTACTGCTCGCGCGAGTTCGCCCAACTCGCCCGCACCGAGTACTACGACGGGCGCGGTGTGGCGCGGCTCGTCCTGCGCCAACGCCCCGTCGCCGCCTCGCCTGCCCCCGTCCTGTACGACGATCCCGACCGGGCCTTCGGCGCGGGGAGCGTCATTCCCGCCGAGGACATCATCCTCCACGCCGATGAGGGGATCCTCGAACTGCGCCGCGGCCTCTTCCGGGACGGCAGCCTCAACGTCAAAGTCACCTACACCGCCGGCTACGCCGCCCCGCCGACGCCGCTGGCCCAGGCCTGCATCCTGCTGGTTGCCGCGCTCTTCAACCGCGGACAGCAGGGGGGCGACGGCATCGCCTCCGAGAACCAGGCCGGGGCGTACAGCGTCACCTACGCCGGACTCCTCATCACCCCGGAGATCCGGGAACTGCTCGACCCCTATCGGGAGATCCGGATATGAGCTACCGCGCGCTCCTCAACCTCACCTGCACTGTCCAGCGCGCCATTGTGACCCGCGACGACCGCGGCCGCGACGCGATCTCATGGGCGGCGGTCGCCACCGGTCTTCCCTGCGCCCTGCTCCCCATTTCCGCGCACGACGAGCAGCGCGAGCACGGCCTGGCCTTGGACGCCAACTTCAAGCTACTCGTCGAGCCGACCGCCGACATCCGGCCGGAGCCCGCCGCCTCCACTCCCGGCGCGCAGCCGGACCGCATCCTTATCAACGACGCACTCTTCGTGGTCCGCAGCGTCGCCGACCCCTCCGGGCGCGGCAAGTGCAAGGTCGCCTGGCTCAGGAGGCAGGTCTGATGGCACAGCGATTCGTCTCGTTCGACATGCAGGTCGGGCTGGTGTATTCACGCTACGCCGAAGCAGTCGCCGACGGCGTCGAGCAACTCGCCGAGCGCTGGGCGCGCGCCGTGCAGGCGGAGGCGCGTCGTCTGTCGCCCAAGAACACGGGCCGGCTGCAACGCTCGATCTCCATCAGCCTCTCGCGCACCCACGACGAAATCGCGGCCGTCGTCGGCACGAACTGCCGTCACGCCCCATTCGTCGAATTTGGCACGAGTCGCATCCGTGTAGGCACCCCCGAGACGCCGCGCACCATGTGGTATACGAAGGCGAAGAAGGGACCCCGTTATCCGAATCCCTCCGCCACAATGCCGTACCTGCGCACCGCCGAGAGGCACATCGAATCCTCGTTCCTCGCACAACTTCGCAAGATCGGAAAGGAGGTGGCTTGAATGGCCGCATGGGAGATTGAACTGGAGGAAGCGCTCGTCGCCGCCATCGAGGCGGACGCCCCGCTCGTCGCGCTCCTGGGGGCCGGCCGCGTCTTCGCCCGCCGCCCCTTCCGGCGCGCCGCGTATCCGCAACTGACCTTCCTCTGCCGCGACGAATCCTTCCCCGGCCTCTCCGGCGGGGGGCGCGTGGACGTGCACCTGCAGCTCGACATCTGGGGCGGTTCCGGCGACTCCGCCGCCGTCCGCGACGCGCTGGAGGCGTTGCTCGACGAGCGCCGCCGCCTGCGCGCCGGCCACGTCGCCTCCCCCGTCACGCTTCTGACCTGGCGTTGCGGCGAGTTCCGCTTCCTGCGCTCCGAGGAACTCCCCACCGGCGGACTTACCGCCGACGGCGACAGCGCCGAACTTTTCCAGCGCGTCACCGAATGGCGCGTCAAGCTGTACCGCGTCGAGACTTGAACGTTGTCTACACCACGGAGACGCCTGGTGCGCACGGCGCACCGCGGAGACACGGAGAAGAAAGAATTTCCGAGTCCTGATATTGACAATTGAATCCCGGTTCCCGAACCTTTGGCGTCTCTTGTGGTGTGTGTTGTTGACCTGAATGGTCGTCTCCGTGTCTCCGTGCCTCCGTGGTGAACTGTTTCACGTTTAAGGAGAAGCGCTATGGCAACGACTTCCGCATCCGAGATCCGCACCGGCCCCGCCGAGATCCTCCTGGGCAGCACCTCCGTCGGCCACACCGAGGGGGACGTGATTTTCCACCTCGGCATCCAGACGCGCGAGCGCAAGACCGCGAAGCACGGGGAGAACATCGTGGACCTGATCCACACCGGCTGCCAGCCGCGCATCACCTTCCGCGTCGCACAGTGGGTCCTGGCCAACATCCAGGCGCTGCTCCCCGGCGCCAGCGTCTCCGGCAACGCCGTGCGCTTCGGCGGCGCCCCCGGCGCGCGCCTCGGCGACAGCGCGGTCGCTCTCACCATCCGCCCCCTCAAAGCCAACCCCTCCACCAGCGAGGACATCGTCATTCACCGCGCCGTCGTCAAGGAATGGGCCGAGGTCAGCTTCAACAGCGAGGAGGACCGCGTCCTCGAAGTCACCATGGTCGCCCTCGTGGACGAGACTAAGGCGGACGGGCAGCAGCTTGGGACCATCAACGTTCCCACAGGCGCGTGAGAGGCGAGTAGTTCACCACGGAGTGCCACGGAGTACCACGGAGAAAGAATATGCAGAAACCATGTATCGCCGTTCTCCGTGGCTCTCAGTGGCCCTCCGTGGTGAAACTTGTTCCTGACCGCAAGGAGGAGACCATCACTTGAATACGCCCGCAACGATTTGTCCCGCCGTTCTAACAGTTCGCCTCGACGACGGCTCCCAGCTTCTTGTCGCAAAGCTCACCGTCGCCGACCTCGCCGCCTTGGCGCGCTGCATCCGCCAGGCTGTCCCGGAAGGGGGGCTGGATGGGCTGCTCGGCGCGGAAGAGGCGTTCAGCGAGGCGGCGATCATGCGTATGATCGGCCGGTTCGCCTTGCGCTTCCCGGAGCTTCTCGCCCCGCTGGCCGGCTGCGTCGCGCGCCGCGACCCGGCCGAGGCGGCGCACTGGAGCCCGCACGACTGCCTGCGCCTGCTCACCGCCGCGCTGGAGGTGAACGACTGGCCCCGCATGGCGGAGGAGATGCGCAGTTTTTTCGGCGCGGCCCGCAGGACGCTGGAATCCGTCAGCGCGAGCCTGGCCGGCTCGACGCGCTCCTCTTCGAGCTGATGGAGGCCGGCCTCTCGCGGGCCGAGGCGCTGGCCGTGCCGCTGGAGGAACTGCCCGGGCTGCTGCGCGCCGCGCGCCTTCGGCGCTTGGACCGACTCCGTGAGCGCCTCTGGCTGCTCTCGCTGCTGCGGGCCGACACCTCGGAATGGGACGCCGCGTTCCGCCGACTCTCGCGCGAAGAGGCCGCCCTCGGCCGCCGCCCCCTGAGCGCGTTGCATGCCGCAAGCGACCCGGCTGTCCGGGCGCGCATTCTGGAAATCCGCAAAGGACTGAACCATGAGCGTAACACTGACACTGGATGCCGTCGTCGTGACCCTGCCTGACCCGGCAGGGGGGACCCCGCTGGCCTCCGTTCGCCGCCAGGTGCTCAGCCGCACCCAGAGCGGCCTGCCCGTCGTCCATGACCTCGGCGTCGAGACGCACGAGATCGAGGTTGCCTGGGAGTCCCTCACCGCCGCGGAGAAGGACGCGCTGCTGGACTTCTTCGGCGACACCGCCGAAGGAATGCTCAATCCCTGGACCTACACCGACGAGTACGGGACTTCCTACGCCGCGCGCTTCCTCGAACCGCGCCTCGAATTCCGCAAGAACGCCCGCGACATGTACGACGCCCGCGTGCTCCTCGAACTTGACGCGCCGGGGGCGTAAGGCGATTGCGGATCGCGGAGTGCGGAGTGCGGATTTCCGACAAGCGTGGGTTTCCCTTTCGCGACTTTCGCGTGTTTCGTAGTTGCTGTCGTTTCCGTCCAGTCATCGTTCCTTGCAGTCCTTGTTGTCCTTCATGTCCTTTCCGTCCTTTCGGCCAGGTAACCAACCATGCCTGCAATTGAAACTCTCCGCACCGAATTCACCGCCGATCTCTCCCCGTTGCTCCAGGCCGTGCGGCAGGGGAGCGACGTTCTCCGCCAGTTCGCCTCCCTCGCCGCAGGCAGCGCACGCGCTGTCGCCGTCTCCTTTTCCGGAGTGGGCCCGGCGGCCGGTCTCGCGCAAGGGCTCCTGGGCGCTGCGCGCGACATGGCCGCGCCTGTGCAGATGTTCAGCCCCTCCGCGGCCGGCTCGCGTCCTGCAACCGCCGGAGAGTCGGCGGGCGCGTCCACGACCTATCGCGCCGGGGACGTCATCAACACCTTCAACATTCAGGCGCTCTCCGAAGCCGCCGTCCGCTCCCAGTTGCTACCCCTCATCGAGCAGGCGTACCGCCGCGGCCAGGCTCGGCCGCCATGGATCAACCGATGACACGAACACTGACCGCCGCCGTCGTCGCGCAGAAAGAGTCCGACCGCTCCCGTCCCTACTGTCTCGCCAAGCTCGAACTCGGCGGCACGGTGGGGGACATCTGGGTCTCCGACCGCCCCCTCGGTGCGGGGGGCGGCGGCTCCTGGGCCGGGGCGCAGGGACGCATCCTCGAATGGGGCCCGCTCCATGCCCGCCTCAGCGAGGACGGGCGTTACAACCCTCTCGGCGACACCGCGCTGGTCCTCTCCGACCACGACGGCCTCTGGCACGGGTACGGGGACGCCGTCCTGTTCCAGGGGAAAGTCGTCACCTTGTACCAGCACTTCGCCGGCCTCGACAAGCCGCACCTGACCCCCATCTTCAAGGGGATCATCAACGACGCGCCGCAGTGGGAGGACGAGCGCCGTCGGCTGACGCTGCGCCTGACCGACTACTCGACCCGCTATCGCAAGACGCTCGGCGTTCTCAGCGACCGCGCAACCTTCCCCTTCGTCGCCGAATCGCATGAGCGCGCCATGCTCCCCATCATCTTCGGCCGCGTGCGCCGCAGCGAGTGCGTCCCCGCCGACATCGGTCCCGTCGCGCGCCTCACGCGCCGCTGCCTTTGGGAGGATACCCGCCTCTTCGTGGACGACGCCTCCGCCTTCCCCCAGAACACCCCCATCACCGTCCGCATCCAGGGGGAGGTCGCCACCGGCTCCTTCCAGGGAAACACATTCAACGCCACGGCGCGGTACGTTGCCGTCGCCACGAACCGCACCGTCGGCGCGGCGGTGGACCAGACCTCCTTCGACGACCTCGGCCTCTCCGCCGTCAGCGGACGCTACGTCGGCTATCACCTGTACGTTCCCGGCGACTGGGGCGGCCTCGCTCCGTACCGGCGCATCGTCGCCTACGACGGCGACCGCCGCCGCCTCTATTTTGGCCCAATCCCTTATTATCACAATGGTTCCGACACGCTCCCTGCAGGCACTCCGTACAGCATCGAGAGCCGCGGCGCGACGCTCATCCTTGCGCACGACCCCGGAGCCGAGGTGGTCATCGAACAGGACGGATATGTCTTTATCGTCGCCGACCACCCCTGCAAGGCCGTCCGCAACGTCGAGGGGTATGGCCGCGCGCGCAACCCCTCCGACAGTTCCGACGCCTCGGTCGCCAGCGACTTCGAAGGCTACTTCCGACTCGACGCCGACCTCTACCAGGTCAACCTGAACGACAGCCGCTACGCCGACGTGCTGGGGCATGACGTCACGACCGTCACTTTCCCGCGCCTGCCGCAGGAACTCTGGCCGCAACTTACCTCCAACCGCATCTGGGCCGACGTGGAGGGCGCGGAGAGCGAAAGCGATTCCACCGGGACGCTCATCGAAAACCCCGCCGACGTTCTCCTCGCCCTGCTCACCCACCCGCGCTGGGGGAACATCCCCGCCGCCGACGTGGACGCCGACTCGTTCGAGGAAGCGCGCGACGCGCTCGCGTCGCTCAAGATGGGCTTTGCCATGACCCGCCAACGCGATCTGCTCGACCTGCTCGCCGACCTCGCCTGGCAGGCGCGCTGCGCCCTCAACTGGGAGGATGGCCGCGCGCGGCTGAGCCTCCTGAGCAATGGGGTGAGCGCCGCCGATGCCCTCCTGGACGCCGACCGCTTTGAGCTCGGCAGCATACGACGCGAGCAGTCTGCCTTGGAGGACATCGCCAGCGAGATCGTCTGCACCTTCACCGAACGGGGCAGCGAGAAGAAACTTCTCCTGCGCGACCCCGCCGTCGAGTCCACCCTGGGGCGGCGCGCCACCGAGCGCGACTTCTGGGCCTATGCCGACCGCCGCTGCGTGCTCAGCGTCGCCTCCTTCTGGCTGGAGCGGATGAAGCGCGTCTACGAAATCGTCCGCCTGCGCTGCTGGCTCAAGGGGCTGGAACTCCAGCGCAACGACACCGTCGGCCTGAACTACCCCAGCCTGTTCGCCTCGGGCCAGTCCGCCCGCGTTCTCCAACTGGACCACCTCCCCGGCGGCGGCGAGGCGAACGCCGCCCCCGGTATCGAACTGACCCTGCGCCTGCCGCGCTCTCCCGGCTGCGCAGGCGCTTGCGAGGCCGGCTGCGAAACCGGCGGCTGCGAGACCGGCTGCGAGTACGCCTGCGAACTGGCCGCCGAAAGCTGCTGGCAGTGCGAGACCTCCTGCGAGGACCACTGCCAGGTTGTCGGCTGCACCACTTCCAGCGAGGAGTACTGCGCCCGAGCCGATACCGGCTGCTCCGAGTCCGGCCCCTGCGGCGGTTGCGAAACCGCATGCACCACCGCGTGCGAACTCGACTCCTGCCAAACCGGCTGCGAGGTTGCCTGCGAGACCACCTGCGAAGCCGGCTGCGAAGTCACCTGCGAGACCGGATGTCAGGTGCAATGTGAGTCCGCCTGCGAGACGGGGTGCCAGTCCGGCTGCGAGGCCGCGTGCCAGAGCGGCTGCGAACTCTCCTGCGAAACCGGCGGATGTGAAACCGACTGCGAAACCGGTTGCGAAACGCTCTGCGAGACCGGCTGCGAGATCTCCTGCGAGCTGATGTGCCAGAGCGTCTGTCAGACCGGCTGCGAGACGCTTTGCGAGATGGGATGCGAACTCCACTGCCAGACGGGGGCGGAGTCCTGCGCCACCGCGTGCCAGGTCGCCTGCGAGTCGAGCAGTTGCGAAACCACCTGCGAGCTGGAGTGCGAAATCGGCGCGGAATCCTGCGCCACCTCCTGCCAGACCGGATGCCAGGCCGGCTGCGAAACCGCTTGTCAGGCCTCCTGCCAACTCTCGTGCGAGACCGGCTGCGAGTTGGAGTGCGAGATGGCCGGCGAAACGTGCGCCACCTCCTGCCAGGTCTCCTGTGAGACCGGTTGCGAAGTCGCCTGCGAAACCGGGTGTCAGGTGACGTGCGAAACGGAATGTGAGACCCACTGCGAAACCGCCTGTGAAGTCTCCTGCGAAACCGGGTGCGAGGTGAGTTGCGAAACCGGCTGCCAGGTGACTTGCCAGACCGGATGTCAGGTCTCCTGTGAAACGGGATGCCAGATCACCTGTGAGACCGGATGCCAAGTGAGCTGCGAGACCGGCTGCGAGACCGGCAGCCAGACGCCTCCGGGCCTGATCGCCTCCGGCGCCGGGTCGGGCTGGGTGAACGGGCTGTGGGCCTATGGCGGCACTTACGGCGGGCAAAACTATTACACCCGCAGCGGCGGTGTCCTCTGGTACAACTCCAGCCTTGGCCGTTGGTACATCAGCGAATGGCTCGGCGGCGGGACCATCTACTACTACAACCTGACCTCGAACGTCTTTGGAACGTGGGGGACCGCCTCAGCAACGCCGCCCGCGCCCACGATCACCCAGGGCTAAAAGGAGATCATTCGATGGAGAGAACGAGCGAGCGGCGTAACGTACGCGACCAAGCGAGACTCTTGAACGTGAAGTGCGCTCCGCCGCGCAGCGTGCGGCCATGCAAGCCGGAGGCCCAGGTCTTTTCATGGTCGGACCCGTCCGACCGCTCCGACAAGTCAGACAGGTCTGATGCCGTTTCCGTCGCCTTTGACCCCAACTCCCTCTGCGCGCTCCAGGTGGACGCCGCGACGGCCGAGCGCCTCCGCAATGGCTCGGACGGCTTTACGGGACTCTTGTTCTCCGGTGTCGCCCCAGATTTTCCCAATCACCCACTCTCCCAATCACCCAGTTACCCTCTTCGCAAGCTGGTGCTCAACCTCACCCACGCCTGCAACCTGCGCTGTAAGTACTGCTTCGCCGCCGACTATGACAAATGTCCAACCATGCCCGTTGAAGTCGCGTTCAAAGCCCTTTCGCTCTTCAATCACCCGATCTCCAAGTCGCCCATCTCGGTTTCGTTTTTCGGCGGCGAGCCGCTCCTCGCCTGGCCGACGCTGATCCTCACCGCCGAGCGCGTCCACCAGCTTGCTTACGAGCGCAAGGTCTCCTACAGCCTCCACGTCACCACCAACGGAACGCTGATTGACCCGTTGAAGGCGGCGGCCCTCAAGCGCTTCGGCTTCTCCGTCCTCCTCTCCCTGGACGGCCCGCGCGAAATTCACAACGCCTCCAGGCCGCTGGCCTCCTCAGCTGATCCGTCAGATCCGACGAATCCGTCGGATTCCTTTGCGCGCGTTATGTCCGGCCTCGACGCGCTCAACGCCGCCGGCATCATTCCTTCGGTGCGCGCGACCTTCTCCGAGCTGCCCGCCCGGCTGGTCGAACGCCTGGAGTTCTTCGACGCGCTCTACCGCCTGAACAAGATCTCCGGCGTCAGCATCGAGCCGGCGATCCTGGCCGAAGGATGCGCTTCCGTCCCGCAGGAAGCGCCGGACTTGGCGAAGCTTGAAGCCGAGTGGCACGGCGCGGCGGAGTGGTTCATCGAGCGGGCGAAAGCCGGGAAGCCCTTCCCCTTCTTCTACTTCCGCAAGTTGCTGGCGCGGCTCCTCAATTGCGAGTTCCACGGGAGCGAGTGCGGTGCCGGGCGCGGCTACCTGACCGTCGGCCCGGACGGCAAAATCTTCGCCTGTCATCGCGAGAGCGGCACGGCGATTGGTCGTTTGTCAGACGGGTCGGACAGGTCCGACAAGTCCGACGCCATTTTCAACGCGGACGCGCGGCAACCCTGGTTGCGTAACGGCATCGCCGAGCACCCTGAATGTCAGCAGTGCTGGGCGCGCTACCTCTGCGGCGGCGGCTGCGCGCAGAACCGCGTCGAGGTCGGCGGAGCGGTCACGGCCCCCGTCCCGCACGTCTGCGCCGCGCGCAGGGCGATGATGAAACAGGTGCTCTGGATAGCGGCCCGGCTCACTCAGGAAGAAGCCCTCAAGGCGGCCGGGATGGCCGCGGAAGAGAGAGGAAGACCGCGATGACCCCTCCCGCAAGACCGTGCGGCGACCGCATCCGCGACCTGCTCGACGAGGCCGACCCGTTGGATGCCCTCCCGGAGCAAACGCCGGGGCGTCGGCCCGCCGAGCCGTGCATGCGACATCTGCCCCTGGAGCGCAAGCTGGAACGGCTCGGCGCTGCCATGGCCTTCCTGGGCGACGCGGTCGAGGAGGTCCGGCAAGCGGTCAAGTCGCTCCACAAGAGCAACAGCGTGCAGAACGTGGACATCGCCGTTCTCAAGACCCGCGCCGCGCTCTATGGCGGAATTGCCGCCGCCGTCGTCACCCCGCTGGTCGTCCTCGTCGCCGAACTGCTCCTCCGGCACATGTTCAAGTGGTGAGCAGGCCGCGCCGTGAGATCGGACGAATCCGACGGATCCAACAGATTTCCCCCGGAGACCCCATGAACATCCGCGTCCTGCGCGAATCCGGCGGCATCGGGGACGTGGTGCGCATCCTCCCGGCCATTGCCGGCCTGCGCGAGAAATACCCGCATGCGGTCATCCACGTCTTCATCCCGCCAGAGTACTCCTGCCTGGTCGAGCGCGCTGGCGACGCCGACAAAGTCTTTCCGACCGCCCCGAATCGCCGCCCGCGTCTCGCGCCTGTGGACGAGGCGCAGTTCCCCTACCTCAACACCGGCGTCAAGTACGACCTGACGGTTGACCTCTACTGCCCCGCCTTCCGCCACGAGGCGGACATGCGCGGCGAGGTCTGGAACGACCGCATTGAACTGTTCTGCAAGGCCGCCGATGCTTGGCCAGTTTCACTTTCACCCAATCTCCCAATCACCGTCGCCGAACGCGACGCAGCGCGCCAGCTTCTGGAAGAGCGCGGCATCCCCCGCAAGAAGGGCTGGATCGCCCTTCAGCCGTTCAGCACCGACCCCGCGCGCGACTGGCCGAGGGAGAGTTGGCGCGCGCTGGCCGACGCCCTGGCGCGCGACGGGTACGGCGTGTTCATCCTCGACGCCTTTGCCGGGCGCACGCGCGACTTCCCCGCGCCGCAGGTCACCGGCTTGCCGCTGCTCGAACTGGCCGCCCTCCTGAGCGTCACCGACCTGCTCATCGCGCCCGACAGCGGCCTGGCGCACCTCTGCGGCGCTGTTGGCGGCCGCGCGCTTGGCCTCACCGCCTCGCAATCCGGCGCGGTCCTCTATCGCCATTACCCTCGCCACTCCTACATCCAGCCGGACGTCGTTGCCGTTCAATCCGCAGTCCGCAATCCGCAATCCGCAATTTCGTGTCGTTGGCCCTGCTACTGGTCGCGCCCTGCCGAGTGCCAGCGCATGACGCTCAAGGCCGCGGGGCGGACCTGCCCCTGCCTGGCCCGCCTGAGTGTGACGGAAGTTCTCGAAGCGGCCGGACAGCTTCTCACCCATGGTGACGCGCGGACGGTCATGGCCTCCGTGCCCTTCGGGGAGCCTCCCACGGACCCCCAGACCGTCCGCAGCGTCGCCTCCCTTCTCCCGCCGCGCGCGCGGCTGCTTGACGTCGCCGGAGTCCTGGCTCGGTCGTTGCGGGCCGCCGGTGCCCGCCACGATTTCCGACTTGAGGCCTGTCACCTGCTTCCAATCCCGGCGTGCGACCGAACGGAAGAGAGCGCGGCGCTCTTCGGGATGCCGGAAGGCTTGCCTGCCGGAAATGTGGCGGGGGGCTCCCCTGCCGACTGGCTCTGGGAGCTCTTCCGCGTGCTCAAAGTCGGCGGCCGGCTCATCGCCGACGAGCGCTGTCTTCTGCTTGCGGGGGCGATGGGCTTTCAACTCCAGGCGCGCCGTCCCGGCTTTGCGCTCTTCACAAAACCCGCCACCTGGCCGCGGCGCTGTGACACGCCGCCTCCATGATAGGGGCGTTGTTGCTGTCGTTCCCGCCATTGTCGTTGCAGTCCTTGCAGTCCCCGTTGTCCTTGTCCGTCCTTCACTGAGGAGAAAGCCATGTGCGCAAAGGAACTGGATGTTTTCCACAAACTGTGCAACGCACTCGACCACAACCGCTGGTTGGCGGGTGGGCTGGCGGCGGGCGTCGTGCTGGCCGTTCTCCTGCTGGGCTGCCGCGCGAAGACCGACTCGATGGTCGAGCCGGGCCGCAAGGTCACCCTGCAGCAATTCCGGCTGGAGGTCATTGACCTGACCGCCTCGCTGGAGCAGCGCGCCGCCGAGATCACGCGCCGCCAGAGCGAATACAACTCCGAAGTCGCCGCGCTGAACAAGAAGATCGAAGCCGGCCAAAGCGACCTTCAACGGCAGGAGGAGTTGCGCGCGCAGGTGGTGGAGATCGCCGGGGGTCTCATCAGCACCGTCGCCGGCGGTGGCGCTCTCACCCCCGGCGCGGCGGCCGGAGCAGCGCTGCAATTGCTGACGCTCATCGGCCTGGCGGGCGCGGCGATGGATAATCGCCGGAAAGACAAAGTCATCGAAGCCGCCAAACCGCCGAAGGGGTAACACTGCCATAGAGCCGATCACGCCGTTGAATTGTGGAGCCACGAGTTGAGGCATATACCCCGGTGATGTCTTACGAAAGCAGTCGGCGGCGCATAAACAAGTCATCGCTATCCCTCAGGTTCGGTGGGGCCAATGCGCTGCAACTGCCTAATTTGTATTGTGATACGGCAGGCGGAAAGTTTTCTCTTTTTGCCCTATTGCATTGACTTTAATACCCGAATATGCTACATGAAGACATCTGAGTGGGCATAGGTGGGTAGCGAGTTAGGTGGTACGTGAGGTTGCGCAGGGTGTCAGGGTAGCGAAGGGATGCGGATGATGCTCTACGCGGGGCCGCATGAAAGCGCCAGAGACGCATGCTTCACTTGGGGATGTGTTCGAATTGTCGAAGGTAACAATTGGAGGCATACGACATGACATCTCCGTGGGCGTGTACGGTTATTTTTGGCAGCGTCGAAAAAGCCCAGAAAGAAGTCAGTAGGTTGCTGGCGCAGCAGATGGTTGGGCGTGTTGGAAACCCGGCAGTGCTGAGTTCTGTTTCTGGCGTACCGCTGCCTGACGTGCAAGCTGCCGTGGAGTGCGGGTCTGGCTCTGTCGAAACCTTTTCCGCTATTACGCTCGCGATGCAGTTGTGCATTGACGACATCGTTCCAGTTTCGCGCGAACTTATTCGCAATAAGCGGGATGAAATTGCGGATGAAATGGGACGAGTGGGCGGCGGAGCTTTGGCGACAGGCGGCAGGCCTTTGAATGAGGTAGATAAGGAAAATATGCTCGGAGCTTATCTCGCAATTCGCGTGATTGATGAGATTGCCGCTGTCGGCGAGAACGCGCACACGGGCACATAGGGGAAGAACTAGCCAGCGTTCTTGTCGTTTTTTCTGCGGACCTGCCAACCGCGGTTCTGTGGGGAGGAAATTCCTTTTCATGCCAGCGACCAAGTCGCCTTCAGAGTTAGCGTGTGAACGAATGTCCGATTTCTGCGTAGCCAAAGGGCAGTCTGCCCGCAACCTCCTTCCCGATCTGAAGGAATCAAGACTACCTTTCTCCGTCCTCGGCTCCAACAAGCCTATGGGGCAGTATGGCCACCATGTTACTCAGTCGGCTGGAGCTGCAACTGTTTGTTGTTTCCTGTGCCGAGGACTTAGTGGATTCCCTTCTTGGCTCTTTGCCAGCGCTCCTGGACAAATGCGAATCTTGATTGATTTGCCCTTGGTTACACAAGAACGCGGAAGTGATCCTGAGGCAGTAACACGTGTCCTGACGCGCCTCTATTTACACGAGCTTGGTCATGTGGCCATGCATCTTGACCACATATTTGGCGCAAAGGACTTTTTTGCTGGAATGGGTGAGACTGCCAGCGCTGGAATGGAGGCTGAAGCGTGGCAGTTTGCAGGGACAACTCTTGGTCTTGCACTGGGCGATTACGCCAAGAGGTGCCGTGAAGAAGGTAGTCCTGACCTTGCATGGCAGTACACGTAAACCTAGCCTTTCCCATATTGTTCAGGACGAACGTGCGCCTCTGCCGGCGGATCAGGGCATTTGATAGATACGATCTAAAGCTGGTATCCTCCTGCACTTCAGACTCAGCGGCGTGAGTTTCATGTCGTTCCCGCACAGGGGTGGGCTATGCCGACAGACGACCTCAGAGCATTCTACTGAAGACCCACCGGGCGATAGAGGTTCCTTTCCGCCGTCCCTCTGACTCGATAACACCGCTTTTGTCCTCCGTCCTCGCCTTGCGGAATCGCTGGAAACGGGTACAATACTTACCAAAGAGGTTCTCGGCAGCCGTGAATCTCCATCCATGGCGGGGGCCCCGCTTCAATACAGGAGAGACTGTCCCATGAACTACCTGCGCGGAAACCGCGGCCCCATGCCGGCGGCCATCCTGGTTTCAGTGCTCCTTGCCGCCGCCGCATTCGGGGCCGAGAATCCCTACCTTGTGGGGCGTTTCCTGCAGAACGGACAGATGATTGACGAGATCATCGTCCCGGGCCGCCCTCCGGAGATAAAGGCCATGGCGGCGCAAGTGCCTGAGCCGCATGTCGCGGCCGGCATCAATGTGCTCTCCGGCGTGCCGGCCTTTACCTGGTGCTACGGCTGTTCGGCGACCTCCGCCGCCATGATGATGGGATACTACGATCGGAACGGCTACTCGAACATGTATGCGGGGCCGGCCAACGGCGGCCTCTGTCCGCTGAACAACGTGACGTTCTGGGGCAACAGCCCTCATTCGGGCGGGGAAGGGGAGTGCCCACTGAGCGCGACCCATCAGGGCGTGGACGGCCGCGCCACGCGCGGGCACGTGGACGACTACTGGATAGACTATGACGATCCCGGTCCCGACCCTTGGATCGTCAACGGCTGGATCCAGCACACGCAGGGGGACTGCACGGGCGATTACATGGGAACAAACCAGTCCAGTTTCTTTACTGACGCATTCGGCCCCAATACAGACGGCTCCACCATCTTCTATTTCGGGTCCGGCGGCGCCGCTCTTTCCAACTACACCGGGTGCGAGCCGGACGAGCGCGACGGCTGCCACGGGATGAGGCTCTTCGCGGAATCGAGAGGCTACACCGTCACGGCGAACTTCAGCCAGTACATCTATCCCAATCCCGTCTACACCAGCATCACCCAGGGCTTCACCTACGCCGATTACAGGGCGGAGATTGACGCCGGCCGGCCTGTGATGATCCAGGTGTTGAGGCATTCCATGGTCGGTTACGGCTACGACGACAGCAGCAGCATCATTTACATCCACGACACCTGGGACAACAACAATCACTCCATGACCTGGGGTGGCTCCTACGGCAACGGCATGCGTCACTACGGCGTCACCGTGCTGCGGCTCGCCGCCAGCGTGGAGCCCCCCATTGAATTGGTCCACGTGCTCTACCCCTCCGACAGCGGCATCACGCTGGAGCGAGGCAAGAGCTATGTCGTCCAGTGGCAGACGGTGACCGAGGAGCTTACCGCGAAGACCCCCATGCAGATCACCCTGCAGGATGGAGTGACCTCCTGGATCCTCGCCCCCTCCGTCCCGAACACGGGGTTCTGGATCTGGAAGAAGGTCGGGACGTGGAAGTCGAAGACGCAGCCGCCCTATCTTGATGGCGATGCATACCGGATCGTCGTCAGCACCGCCGATGGCAGCGCCAGCGACACGAGCGACTCGACCTTTGCGATAGCCACGATTGACTCGCTGACTGTGGACGGAGACGAGGCGCCCGTAGGTGGATCGCTGACCCCGCCGCAATACACCTGCACCGGCCATTTCAACGTCGGCGGCGGCGCCCGCGACGTCTCCAGCGAGGTCAAGTGGAGTTGCGCGAAGATCAAGGGGGTCAAGATGGGCAAGACGGGCCTGCTGGCGACTGTGCCGGTGCTCGACGACGTAGCCTGCACCATCACGGCCAGCTACGGCAAAGGGAAGCCGCCCGTCACCGGAACGCTGCCGATCGTGATCACGCCGTAAGCGGCCCTGCCGGAATGCACAAGTTGTTCCGGGGGGCGTGATGCGTGAGGCATGCGGGGAAAGGAGACTGTTGACCCAATGTCACCCTGAGCGCAGCGAAGGGTCTACCAGCACGGTGCGCCGTGCGCACCCGGACAAGACGGTTGTCCCGCCGATAGATTCTTCGCTGCGCTCAGAATGACATCCTCCCCCACATGACCAACGCATCACCGGGGGGCGAGGCATCGCCTTGCCCTTGCAGGGGTGCCGTGGCACAATGGGGGAGAAGATAGTCTGCGCTGCCGTGTTCGGCGCGCGCCGCGAGGGAATGACGATGAAGAAGCAATCGTTGTGCGTGGCGTTGGCGTTCTGTGGGATGTTGATTCTGTCGGGCGGACGGGCCGCCCCGGCGCAAACGATCCGCGCCGTCAAAGCCGACGCCACTGGGGCCAACACCGGCCTTTCCTGGACCGACGCCTTCCCGTTGCTCGAATCGGCCCTGGCAGTGTCGCAGCCCGGCGATGAGATTTGGATCGCCGCCGGCACCTACTATCCCACCGCCGAGCATGGCCTCGGCATCGGAAGCCGCTACAGGCACTTCGAGTTGAAGCCCGGCGTCCGGATTTACGGCGGCTTCGACGGCACGGAGAGCGGCCGCGGCCAGCGCGACCCCGAGCTCAACGTCACCATCCTGAGCGGGGACATCGGCACGGCGGGGCAGGCCTCCGACAACTGCTACCACGTCCTGTATCACCCCGCCGGCCTCCCCCTCGACGACACGGCCATCCTCGACGGCGTGACGATCACGGGCGGAAACGCCAACGCCGCTTCCGCCCCGAACAACCGCGGCGGGGGAATGCACAACATCTCCTCCTCGCCGCATCTCACCGATTGCATCTTCACCGACAACGCCGCCGACGACAACGGCGGCGGGATGTACAACGACGCCTCCTCGCCCCGCCTGGACGGCTGCGAGTTCAACGACAACACGGCCGAGGGGGATGGCGCGGGGATGTGTAACAACAATTCCTCGCCCAACCTCACGGACTGCGTTTTCAGCGGCAACGCCTCCACCGACAACGGGGCGGGGATGTCCAACAACAACTCCGCCTCGCCGACCCTGACCAGTTGCGAGTTCTCCGGAAACACCTCCACCGCTGACGGCGGAGCGATGTACAACAACTCCTCCTCCCCCACGCTGCGCGAGTGCGCTTTCAGCGGCAACAGCGCGCAGTACGGCGGCGGGGTGTGCAACTTCGACCACGCCTCCCCCACGCTGAGGAATTGCGTCTTCAGCGGCAACGACGCCGACGTTTCCGGCGGCGGAATCTACAACTTCTCGCACAGCGCGCCGGTTCTGACGAACTGCTCCTTCGGCGAGAACGCCGCCGGCGGCTTCGGCGGCGGGATCTACAGCGATTCCTCCGCGCCGGTCCTGCGCAACTGCATCTTGTGGGGCGACACCGCTCCGACCGGACCGGAAGTGCGCAACGCCAACACCGCCGCGCCGGAGTTCCGTTATTGCGACGTCGACGGCAGCGGCGGCAGCGGGGCGTGGGACGCTGGGTTCGGGACGGACGACGGCGGCAACATTGACGCCGATCCGCTCTTCGCCGACGCCGCGGGGGACAACCTGCACCTGCAAGGGGGCTCCCCCTGCATTGACGCGGCCGACGGCGACCTGGCCCCCAGCACGGACAAGGACGGCAATCACCGGTTCGACGACCCGGACACGGTCAATACCGGCGTCGGCAACCCCGACTACGCCGATATCGGCGCATTCGAGTTCCAGCTTGTTGCGGTGACGTACCCTTCCGATTCGGGGATCGGCGTCGAGGTCGGCAAGGCGGTGGAGATCACGTGGATATCGAGCCTTCCGAGCAGCGCCAAGATGAGAATCGAACTGGTGAAGGGGGGCGTGGAAACCTGGGAGCTTTCCCCCGGCGCCTCGAAGGGCAAGTTCAAGTGGAAGGTGGGCAAGTGGAAGTCGAAGACCCAGGCGGTCTACCCCGACGACGATGACTATCGCATTCGGATCAGCACGCTCGACGACAACTATTCGGATGAGAGCGACAACGACTTCGCCATCGGCCGCGTCACCTCCCTCACCGTGAGCGGTCCCGCCGACGTCACCGGCGGCGCGCTGCCGCTCCCGCAGTACGATGCCACCGCGCACTACAACTCCGGCATCGCCGACCGCGACGTCACAGGCGAGGTCAAGTGGAGTTGCAGCAAGATCAAAGGGGTCAAGATCAAGATAGCCAAGGGGGGCGTGCTGACCACGCCGCCGGTCCTGGCCGATCTGCCCTGCACCATCACGGCGGCTTACGGCAAGGAGAAGCCGCCGGTCAGCGACGAGCTGGATATCACGATCAGCGCGCCGTAACGTGGGGCAGCAAAGGCCGCATCAAGCCGCACAGACGCGAAGAGGATTGCCATGAGTGCCACGAACCGCCGGCGGCGGCTCGTGGCATTCTGCTTATTGTGGCGCGCCTTCGCGTCACTGCGTCTCGTACGTGAACGCGGCGGGCAGGGCGAGGTCCGCGCCGCCCGGGCCGACGACGATCAGGTCATAGACGTCTCCGGGAAGACCCTTTGGGATCGTCAGTTGGATCGTGCCCGCGTTCGTCGCAGGGTCCATCAGCCAGGAGTCCACCTTGCACGTCTTCATCAGAGGCTTCGCGCCGGTATCGAGGAAGAGATAGGCCTTTCCTTTCTTCGTCCCATGATACCGCGCGGCGAGGGTGACTGCCGTCGCCGCCGGGCCGTGGTCAGGCGCGGGCGCATCGACCGAGATCGTCTTCAGTTGAAACGACTCCGGCAGCGTGATCGGCTCGCCGGTCTTCGGCGCAATGACCACGTCAAAAGTGCCGAAGCCGGTGAGCTTGGACAGCGCGCACGTGATCTCCGCCGGAGTCCAGGTTGTGACCTTCAGCGCGATCGGTTTGTCGTCCCCGAATTGCAGGGCGACCTTCCCCTTCGTGTCCCCGAACCCCTCGCCGTCAATCTGGATAAGCGTGCCCACGGTGCCGTCCGAGGGGGTGCAGGAGGAGAGCACCGTGAAGGCATCGGTCAATGTAATTGGATCTCCCCCCGCAGCAGGCGTGACGATGACATCTTTCAACCCGGGGGCCAGCGGAGTGTCGATTCTGCACTGGATGCTTTCGGCGGTCCAGGAGAGAACTTCGATCTCGTCGTCGTTGAGGGACACGCCTCCCTGCGTCTCGCCGAAACCGCTGCCGCTGATCGTGAGCGTGTCCGTCCACTTTCCTTCCGTGGGACTGCACATGTTGGGAAGCACCCCGCTGACGACGATGTCGTCCACGTTGCAGTCGTTCCCATACGCGCCCAGGCCCAGCAGTCCGACTCGCACGCTGGGCAGGTCCAGATAGGCATCCAGATTCACCTCGTGCCGCTGCCATGCCGCAATATCCGAGAGCCGGGAAATCGGGGCGCCCACGTTGACCCAGGTGTCGCCGTCGGTCGAGACCTGCACCTGCACGCGGTCGTTCGAGTCGGGCCAACCCGGATCGTGATACATCTGAAAGCTGATCGAGAGGCTGAGATAGGGAGTCGTGTCGAGTCCCACGGCATAGTAGAGTCGCGCGCTGCCGCCCGCGACGACGGTGTAAGAGTTGAAGTACACGAGATTGGGCGCACTGACCGGCTGCACCCCAGTGGGGGGGTGCTGAATCTCGGCGGCCGTCACCCATGCGGAGCCGGCATTCACGATGGCCGCGCTGTTCCACCCCGCCGGCAAAGCGGAAGGAGTGACGCCGTCGAAGTTCTGAGAAAGCAGCGGCACCGCCGATGCGGTGCCGCACACTGCAATCAACACGAGAAATGCCGCCGCCCACGTCACTGCTGATACGCAGCACTTGCAGCTTTTCATGGCGTCCTCCCTGATTACCTTGGCTTCCGATGAAGAAGAGAGACCGCTCCCAGTTTGGAGGCCATTATAGACTCCGAATTCGGAAACACAACAGGCGGACATGTCCGGCCGCGACCGCCGACGAGCACGGACTGACACGGACTGACACGGACGAACACGAACGAACACGGACGAAGACAGAGCGGCCTTCCTCTCGCGCATTTCGCGTGCTTGCCCGCCGGATCAGGTCCGCCGCGCGCCGGGTGTGGAGGGTCTCGTGGTCTGCCGTTGTTGATGTCGTCGTCAAATCGCAAATCGTCCTTCTGTTCCGTCTTGCGTCCTGCGCCCCCGTCGGGTATCTTGTGTGCGGCTGTCGTGCAAGAAACATCTCTGCAACGCCACAGGAGAGGATTATGCCCCCGAAGCTGCTCGTGGATTTGGCCCAGGTGGACCTGACGCGCATCGAGGACGACATCGAAGGGATCCGCAAGTACAACCGCCAGCGCTTCGAGATGGAGCTGCTCGACGCCGTCATCAAGTACGACCCGGAGCAGCAGGCGGTGGTGGCGTACAAGGACGCAAAACCGACGGACTTCTGGGTGCGCGGGCACATCCCGGGTCGTCCGCTGATGCCCGGCGTGATCATCTGCGAATGCGCGGCGCAGACGTGCAGCTATTACTACGGGCGCAACACCGGCCACAACCGCTTCCTGGGGTTCGCCGGGATGGAGGGGGTGAAGTTCCGCGGCCAGGTGGTGCCCGGCGACCGGCTGGTAATGGTGGCCAAGGTGCGCGAGGTGAAATCGCGCATCAGCACCTTCGACTGCCAGGGGTTCGTCAAAGGCCAGATGGTGTTCGAAGGGACCATCAACGGCGTCGCGCTCTAGCCGCACTTCTTGCATCAAGCTGGGGGTCGCGTCATGCCGGAGTGGACGTTCACCATCTTCGAAGGCGCGGACGCGGGGAAGCAGTTCACCCTGGGCGACCGCCCGCTGGCGCTCGGGCGCGAGCCGGGGCGCGACGTGCTGCTCCATGACGAGCGCGTCTCCCGCCTGCACCTGAAACTCTCCCCCGGAGACGAGCCGCTGCTGGAGGATGAAAACAGCTCCAACGGCACGTTCGTCAACGGCTCGCTGGTGCGCCAGGCCCGCCTGCATCCGGGCGACGTCATCGCCCTCGGAAACACCAAGATCATCTTCGGCGCCTCCGCCCCCGCCCTCTCCGATCTGGAGGAAATGCGTCAGGTCAAACAGCGCGTCCGCTTACCGGGAGCGACCACCGACTTCATGGCCGAGCCGACCACGCCGACCTCGGCGCTCCAGGCGGTGCGTGTCGAGGCGCTGCTGGCCGACCTGGTCGCCGCCATCCAGCCGGAGTGGAAGAAGCTCGCCGTGCGCGTCTACGCGGAGGTCAGCCCCGCCGTTGAGAGCGTGCAATTGGATGCGCGCCGGCTTCGGGAGGCCCTTGCCGGGCTGATGAAAGAGTTTCTGGAGATCGTTCGGACCCGCCCCGATTGCGTGGAGAAGGACGCGCTGATCGCGCTGCGCGTCTGCGCCGATCCGTCGCACGGCGGGATGCTCCTGGAGGTCATCTGCATCGGTCTCGACATTCCGCAACATGACGTGCGGGAGGCGTCGAAGCGCGGCGCGTTCCGCGCGCTGCAGGAGACGGTTGCCGCGCATGCCGGCGCGCTGGAACTGCTCCCGGTCCAGGAGGATGACGTGCTGCTCCGCGTGCGGTTGCCGCTGGCCGGCTCCGCAGGGGCGGCCACGGTCGTACGGAAACCTTGAGCGACAGTATGGAAAGCCAACCCAATCCCGCCGCCGCGCAGGCCGACCTGCCGCCGGCGACCGTCCCGGAGTTAATGGAGGCGCTGGCCCTGCCGGGGCTCGGCGCGATCACCGTGCGCCGGCTGCTGCGCCATTTCGGCTCCTGGGCGAAGGCGCGCGCCACCTCCGCCGCCGAACTGCGCGAACTGGGGCTCAAGTCCTCCGCCGTCCGGGCGATCCAGCACGGCCGGCCCGATGGCGACTTGGCCGAGGAATTGGAGCGTGCGCGCGCCGCGGGGGTGCGCATCGTGGCCTGCTCCGATCCGGAGTTCCCTCCCGGCCTGCGCCACGATGACCATCAGCCGTTGCTGCTCTACGTCAAGGGGGAACTGAAGGAGGCGGACCGGCTGGCGGTGGGGATCGTCGGCTCGCGCCGCGCGTCGCTCTACGGCAAGACCCACGCCGAGCGGCTGGCGTTCGACCTGGCGCAGGCGGGGGTCACCGTCATCAGCGGCCTGGCGCAAGGAGTGGACACCGCCGCGCACAATGGCGCGCTCAAGGGGGGCGGCCGCACGCTGGCCGTGCTGGGGAACGGGCTGGGCAGCGTCTATCCCCCGGAGAACGCGGCGCTGGCTGAACGCGTGGCGCGCAGCGGCGCGCTGCTGAGCGAACTGCCGATGCAGGCGCCCCCGGCCGCCGCGAACTTCCCTCCGCGCAACCGGATCATCGCCGGACTCGCGGTGGGCGTTCTGGTTGTCGAGGCCTCCCGGACGAGCGGCGCGCTCATCACCGCGCGCATGGCGGGCGAGATGGGGCGCGACGTCTTTGCGCTCCCCGGCGACATCGGCAGGCCCCAGACCCGCGGCACGAACCAGCTCATCCGCGACGGCGCCACGCTGGTGGAATCCGTCGAGGACATCCTCGAGGCGCTGGGGCCGTTGACCGCGCCGCTGACCGTGCGCGACGGGGAAGCCCCCTTGACGGACCCGCGCGCCCTGCTGCTCAACCAGCACGAACGCCTCCTGTTCGACCTGTTGGACAGCACCCCCAAGGACATCGACCTGCTCACGCGCGAGTCGAGGCTTTCCGCAGCCAACGCCGCAAGCATTCTGATGGTGCTGGAGCTGAAACACCTTGCGGCGCAGCTTCCCGGACAGCGCTACGTGCGCGCCGGGACGCTGCTGCGGTAGGCGGCCCTGGATCCCCCCCGGTCGCGTTCGGGGGACGATTGCGATAATGACGGCCTCGCGCCTTGCAAACGTCGCAGCGCACCCCTATAGTATGTACATTGGGCGGGCAGGCAAATGTGATGTTTTTTTGCGGGAGGACAGGAATGGGCGCTAAGAAAATTGCGGCGGTGGTCGTCCTGATCGTTGTCATCGTGTTTGCGTTGGTCTTCATTGCGAAGCGTTCGGGCCTGACCAGCGGAGGGCCGACACCTCCGCAGTGGGTGCTGGAGCAGCCGATCGAGCGCATTGACATGAATGGCGGCGAGGGGGTCACCAAGCAGTACCAGGAATGGGAGAAGCTGGGGCACAAGGATGGCATGTTCAAGAACCCGACCACGGGCACGTACACCATGGTCAGCCCCATGACTTGCGCCGCATGCGGCGCAAAGATCCCCAGTCCGCCGATGCCGGCCGACATGGCGAAGCCCGGCGCGGATCCGGCAGGCATGGAGACATGGCGTGCGACGCTCAAGTGCCCGAAATGCGGCAAGAGCCCGTTTGCCCGCGGACTTAGGTGAGCCAGATCTACAACGAACCGGACGGGCGGCCTCGTTGCGAGGCCGCCCGTTTCGTTTCACGACGCCGCGGGCCCCATCCGCAGATCCCCCGTTTCGGGCCCGCGCGGTCGCCCTCCCCCAGGCGGAGCATCTTCCTCCTGCGCCGGCCCCTTGACCTGGAGCCACCCACTGGGGTATGATTGCGCCACTTTCTGGAACCTTTCCACAAAAGGAGTCCGGGCCATTCTGGGCGCGGTGAACAACCTGACGGGGAACGCCACGGTGCTCAAGCGGGTCAACCGCGTGCGGGCGCTGAACCGCCTGCGTTTCGGCGGCCCGGCCAGCCGCGCGGAACTGGCCCGGGCCACCGGCCTGGACGCCAAAACGATCACCAACGTCATCGGCGAACTGCTCCGCGAGCGACTCGTGACGCCCCGTCGGCCCAACGCCCCGGGGCGCGGACGGCCCGCCGAACGGCTGGCCGTCAACCCCGAAGCGGCGATCGGGATCGGCGTGGACTTCGGCGCCGGCCAGGTGACCGTGGTGGCGGTGGATCTGGAGGGCAAGACGTTCCGCCGCTTTCGCGAGGAGTTCGGAGCCCCCAGGAACAAGAGCTTCCTGATGCGCCGGGCCTTCACGACCGTGGCGCAGTGCATCGCGTCGCTTCAACCGCCGCAGCGCGGCCGGCTGGCTGGCATCGGCCTGGCCGTGCCGGGCATCCTCGACCGCCGGAGCGGCCTCGTGCGCCGCTCAGTCAACATACGCGGCTTTCGCGACTGGCCGATCGTGCCGGAATTCCACAAGCGTTTCCACGTGCCGGTGGTGCTTGAAGAGTCCTCCCGAGCCATGGCGCTGGCGGAGATCTGGTTTGGCGGGGGGGCGCGCCGCCGCGACTTCATTTGCCTCGACCTGGGCTACGGCATCGGCATGGGGGTCGTCCACGACGGGTGGCTCTACCGCGGGGCGAACGAAATGAGCGGCGAGATCGGCCACACCATCGTCCAGCCGGGCGGCGCGCGCTGCACCTGCGGCAAACGCGGTTGCCTCGAAACCGTGGCCAGCGGCAAGGCCCTGGACGAGGCGGCGAAGAAGCTGCCATTGCGGGAGCTCGGCATCGAGGCGCGCGGCGCGCGCGCCGTCTCCGAGGCGGCCCGCATCGGGAACGAACCGGCGCGCCGCATCCTGATTCACGCCGGCCAGGCCATCGGCGTCGCCGTCGCGAACGTCGTCAACTTGTTCGACCCGCAACAGGTGGTACTCAACGGCGGCCTGACCCAAAGCGGACCGCTGCTTATCGAGGCGATCCGCAGGACGGCCGCCGAGCACATGATTCACCCGCGCGGTCGGCGCTGCCCCATCGAGTTGAGCCGGCTCGGCGACTGCGCGGGCGCGATGGGCGCCGCGATGCTGCCGTTGCGCTCCTATTTCGAGTTCGACAACATCCGTTTGTGATGCGTGCGTGCGGGGGATTTCCCGGTTATCGTTTTTCAGGAGATGGAGGGTGCTATGGCGGAGAAACTGGCTGTAGACGGCGGCAGGAAGACAATCGAGACGCCGCTTCCGGGGTGGCCGCAGTTCAATGAGAAGCACTTCGCGGCGGCGATCACGCCGCTGAAGGAGAACGCGCCGAACTACTGGACCAACCGCAAGGGGAAGCTCCCCAGCGGCAAGGTCGGCTCGCACGGCATGGAGTACGAAGAGCGCTTCGCGAAGTGGGAGGGGAGCAAGTTCGCCATCTCCTGCGCCACGGGCACCGCGGCGTTGCACATCGCCCTGGGCGGGTTCCGCGTCGGCCCCGGCGACGAAGTCATCATCCCCTCGTACACCTTCATCGCTTCCTCCATGTGCGTCCTGCAGGCCGGCGCCATGCCGGTCTTCGCCGACGTGAAGCCGGACGACCATTGCATTGACCCGAAGTCCATCGAGAAGTGCATCACCAAGCGGACCAAGGCGATCATCCCCGTCCACCTGTACGGCTGCGTCTGCGACATGGACGAGATCATGGCGATCGCCCGGAAGCACAAGCTGATCGTCATCGAAGACTGCGCCGAGGCGCATGGCGCCAGCTACCGGGGGAAGAAAGTCGGCACCATCGGCCACGCCGGCGCGTTCAGCTTCTGCCAGAGCAAGCACTGGACCACCGGCGGCGAGGGGGGCATGACGGTGACCAACGACGAGGACGCCGCCTGGATCATGCGCAGCTTCCGCGACCACGGGTACGACGTCGCCAAGCGGATGAGCCTGTTGGAACTGGAAGCGCACCTGCCGTACATCCACCGCCGCCTCGGCTGGAACTACCGCATGACCGAGCCGCAGAGCTGCCTGGGGATTTACGAGTTGAGCCGCTTCGAGAGCTGGAACAAGCCGCGCCGGCAGCGCAACCACCGTATGCTGGTGAAGGAGCTCAAGGGTCTGCCGGGGATCAAGAATGTCGAGTATGAAGACAGGAAGAAGGAATGCTCCTTCTTCGTCTTCCCGATTATCCTGGACATGGCCAGGCTGCGCTGCAACATTGACCAGTTCGTCAAGGCGCTCGGCACCGAAGGGGTGCCGTGCGGGCCGGTCTTCTGGCCGCAGAGTTACAAGGAAGACGTCTTCCGCCTGAACGTCGGCCAGGGCGAGGCGGACTTCCCGTTCCACAGCAAGGAATACAGCGATCCGAAGCAGGCGGCGAAGTACAGAACGCTGGCGCTGCCCAACGCGATCGAGTACCAGAAGAACACCTTCATCACGCTGTGCCATCCGCTGCTGGAGCCGAAGCACATGAAGCTCATCGCCAAGGGGATCAAGAAGGTTCTCGCGGCGTACGCGAAGTGACGAAAGGCGTTTTGTCTTGCCCCTCCCCGGCTTCAATGGGGAGGGGCGCTGCTTTGCGCGGCAGCGATCATTGTCATTGCGAACCGTTCGACGTAGCTCACGGCCCTGAGCCTGTCGAAGGGGCCGACCGGCTTGGTGCGTCCCGGCGGAACCGGACGCTCCCCGGTCGGCTGTGGCAATCCTCCGCTTTCGACACCCGCACTTGGTGTCCCGCGGTTGAGAGGAATGAAAACAGGAAGATCGCCGCAGTCGGCGCGGCGGGCGTTTGCTCCGCGAGTCTGATTCTGAGCGCGCCTCCTTCGCGATGACCACTTGTAGATGCCTCCGTGCGGTTGCCCTGGACTATCGTGCCGCACAATGAACCGCGCGAAGCGACGACATAGGAAGGCGTAGAGGAGGGCAAGGGTACTTGTTCCAGGAGTTCGGGACGTGGGATCTGCTTCTGCTGCTGGTCGTCACCGTGCAGGCGACGACGCTGGCGTACCTGCACGACCCCAGATGGAAAGCGCTCATGCTGGCGCTGCCGATCCCGTTCACGCTGGCTTCGATGGCGGTGGGCGCGCAGGTGGGCGCGTCGCACGTGCTGGGCCTGGCGCTACTGCTCATCTACACGCACGGCGTTCGGCTGCTCCATGTGAGACTGGGGACGCCGATCATTCCCGCCATCGTCATTTCAGCCGCGGCGTACGCCCTCCTCGGGGCGGCCCTCGCGGCGTTCCTGCCCGCGGGCGAAACGGCGTTCTGGGTCTCGGCGGCGGCGACGTTCGCCGTGGCGTTCGCGGCGTTGCGGCTCACCGCGCACCGCGCGGAGCCGGGGCATCGCACGCCGCTTCCGGTCTGGCTGAAGGCGCCGATCATCCTGGGGGTGATTCTGCTGCTGATCCTCTCCAAGAAGATGCTTCAGGGATTCATGGCCACCTTCCCGATGGTGGGGGTCGTGGCGGCGTACGAAGCGCGGCACAGCCTCTGGACCATCTGCCGGACGGTCGCGGCGTTCATCCTGTGCGCGACGCCGATGATGGCGGCCGCCCACCTGGCGTACCCGCACGTCGGACTGGCCGGCTCGCTGGGAATCGGTTGGGCGGTGTTCCTGGGCGGGCTGGCGTGGCTCATATCCTTCATGTGGCGCGAAAGGGGGACGGACGAGTAGAGGGACGTTCTATGGGCGGCCTTGTGTACGAGCCGGGCAAATGACGAACGAGTACTGTAATTGCCCAATTTCCCAGTCACCTAGTCGCCGAGTCACTTGGTCGCCCGGCCTCACCACCATGTTCACAAAGGAGACTGGGAGATTGGGTGATTGGGTGATTGAGACATTGATCCGTTATTCGAGTTTCGTCATTCGTCACTTCAGCGACGCCCTCCCGCAGGCGGCTGTTTGACTTGCGCCCGCCCCAGCGGTACCATGCGGCAACTTGGAATCGGGTCCCTTGCGTCTGGAGGTTCGACGATGAAAAAGCTCGTTTCGACCGCCGCTTGTCTGCTCCTTGCCGTGCTCCTGTCCGGCTGCGCCCGCAAGGCCATGGTGCTGGTCACGCAGTACGGTCCCAACGACCCGCGCGTCGCCGAAATGGAATCGGCCATCCGCAAACAGATGGCCGCTGAGAACGTCCCCATCGCCTTCAAGACCGTCAACATGGACATCGTCGGCCAGCCCAACCCGGTCTGGATCGAGCAGCAGGGGTATCTGGCCGTCTCCACCATCGATGCCTGGAAGGCGGAGATCGTGTTGATCGCCGGCGACGAAACGGCCCGCCATTTCGCCATGAAGATGATCGGCAAGCCGTTCAAGATGATCTACTTCGATCTCGTCGCCAACCCGGAGAGCTACAAGCTGGCCAGTTCGGGGCAGGCCGGTGGCGTCGTGGCCGACGTGCCGGTGCGCGAGGCGTTCGCCGGCATGAAGGAACTCGTCACCAACGCGCAAGGGGTGGCCGTCCTGGCTGACAACAGCCTGGAAGGGGACGCCATCGTTGCCAAGATCCACGAGATGAAGGACCTGGCCGTGCCGGTGGTGCTGGTCAAGCGCGCCGGGACGCTCGCGGAATGGATGGCCGCCGTCAAGGAGATTCAGGGGAAAGCCGACCTGCTGTGCATCCCGAGCTACTCCATGGTGCTGCCCGAGAAGGAAAGCCTGACCAGCGTCCCCGGCGCGGAACTGCTGCGGATGACCGCGGCGGTCAACCGCCTGCCGGACTTCAGCTTCTGGAAAGAGGCGGTGGGTCCCAACGGAGTGATGGCCGCGTGGGTGGTGCCGGTCAGCGTTCAGGCCGCCCAGGCGACGCGCATGGCTGCCGACCTGCTGTACTACAACTCGAGCCTCGACTCGCAGCCGGTCCTATGCTCCACGCACTCGCTGCTGGTCGACGCCGACCGCGCCGCGGCCGTGGGCGTCACGCTGCCGGCGCGTCTGCTGCCGCCTCTGCCGCCTGCAAAGGATGAGGCGGCGGGCAAAGAAGCGCCGCCGGCGAAGTAGGGGGGACGAACGGCGATTTGTGATTTCTGAATTCTGATTCCTGATTTGCGATTTGACCTGCCCTTCACGGGGGAGGCGTGTCGCCAGAGGAGGCACAAGTCAGAAGTCACAATTCAGAAATCAAGAGGGGCGCGCACGCGCTCCCGAGAATTCAGAAATAGCCGTTACTCTGGTTCCTCCTCATCGGCACCATCCCCCTCCGGTTCCTCGGACTCCTCCAGCGGCGTCGAGGCGTCCCAATCGGCCAGGACCTGCGCGGCCTGCTCGAACTCCGATTCATCCACCTGCAGCCACGCCCCCATTTGGGAACTGGGCATCCATGGCAGGACCCGATCCACGATAGAGTCCTCCACAATGGCATGGATTCCCTCCCCCTCCAGGAGGGATTGGGCCATTCCGGCCTCCCAGGTTGTGGAAAAGACCCGCAATCGCTTCAGCGCCATGGTTCGACCCTCCAATATCCCGCTCGCGACCGAGTGCAAATGGGCGTGTTGACTTGTACGACCTACGGCATTTCATACCGAACGCATTCGGCCTGCATTTTCCAGCCTGGGCGAAACCATACGCGAAAAGCGCCCTCCGCCGGATGGAACTGCACGGAATGAAGCGTTGAGGCATTCGCCACATCAGGTGACAACATCAGCGTGTCGGACGGAACAAGCTTTCCCATCTTCTCTCGGATTAGTCTTTGGATTGTCCGATAACGGCCACAGGTTAGATGCGGCTGGGGAGGTGGGGTGAAGGCGCGATTCTGATTCGTGACGATCAGGACGCCTTCTTCGCTTCCCCGCACGGCAATGCGGGCTGCGTCGTATTCGACGGCAACGGCCTTTGCGGCTCTTCCTTCCGACGCCCGCGCCTCCTGGGCAAGCCAGATGATCTGTCCCCGCATCCGAGGCAATTTGGCAAGCATCTCGACCGCCTCATCAACCGTAGCCGCATGCTGTGCGATCTGTCGCGTAAGAACCAACGTGGGAAGGGCGTCCAACCTGGACTTGATTCCGCCGCCAAGATGATTCGCAACGATGAGTCCCCGCTCATTGACAAGCGTCCAGCCGCCCAGAATGCCGGCCAGGCCCACGGCGGCAAAACGATACCCGTGTCCCGCTTCCGGCGTATAGTACGTGACCAGAGATGCGTACCTGGGAATGCTCTCTCCGAAGAAGTAATCCAGATTCCGACCACATTGCAGGCTGCCGTCGGCGGTTGCAGGGCCGAATGCAACATAGGACGAACAGGAATGGCTCAACACGTTGGGAACGCCGATGACGGCGGTTTCCAGATCGCCAAGAGACTGCGCAATGAGCAATTCGTCCGGGTCAACATTCGCGGCGACGGCGCAGGCGTCAAGCTCGGTCCGGTAGTCCGGCGGTAGAACGCTCCGCACCATCCTTGCTGCCGTCAGCAGGCGTAGGCCATGGTCGCCGTCGAGGTTCGGCCTGACGTAATCCTCGATCATTGTGCGGATGGTCGTCCTGAGCAGCGCCCCATGTTGCCGCCCCATCTGGGCCGGAGACCCGCCCAGGAAGAGGACAACGTCAGGCCCATTGCGGTCCAACCGGCCGCCGCCTGCATGGCGGGGGACAGGGTCTAGGGGCTGAACGCACTGCCCCTTATCCATCGTGAACGATAGCCCGGCCAGCACGGCGGCAAACAGAATCAGCCCCCGCATGCAGATGCGCCAGTCCAAACGGGCCGCCATGTGCGCCTCCAAGAACTCTTACTCCAGGCAGCATACCCCGGCGGGAGGCCGGATTCAACTTTGAACATTCAAGCTGCCGCAACAACGGCGCTCCGAGCGGGCCGTTTGTTCGTTATTTGTTGTCCCTTGAACGCTGGACGTCGAACGTTGGATCAGGTGCGCAGTGCGCACCGCGTTGGACGTTGAATCCATCCCCCCCGCAAGAGCGTTTGACATTGAAGCGCTGCCGGAATATAATGCCGGTCTTGGATTAACAGCCCCGGACGGGGTGAATTCCTCCCGCGGGCACTGCAAGGGCAGTGCATAGAGAGGTTCTGTCGCATTATGAAGACCTACATGGCGAAAAAAGAAGCGATGGTCCACAACTGGGTGCATGTGGACGCAACGGACAAGGTGCTGGGCCGGTTGGCGACGCGGATCGCCATGGTTCTGATGGGCAAGCATCACCCCACCTACACCCCGCACGTCGAAACCGGCGAGAGCGTTGTCGTCACCAACGTGACCAAGATCCGCGTCACCGGCCGCAAGGCGACGCAGAAGCAGTACAAGCACTTCACCGGCTACCCCGGCGGCCTGCGCGAAGTTCCCTACAAGACGATGATGGAGAAGAAGCCGGAAGAGATTCTCAAGCTGGCTGTCCGGCGGATGCTCCCCAAGGGGGCGCTGGGCAACAAGATGCTCTCGCGCCTCAAGATTTACGTGGGGGCGGAGCATCCGCACCAGGCCCAGGCGCCCGCCGACAGCGCCTATCTCGTCGGCGACAAGCGCGGCTGACCTGAACCCAACGGAGAGAACCCATGGCTGACGAAAGTATCCTGGCAACCGGTCGGCGCAAGAGCTCGGTCGCGCGCGTGCGCGTCCGCCGCGGCACCGGCGTCGTGAAGATCAACAACAAAGAGTTGGACGCCTACTTCCCCGTCGAGCGCCACCGCAGCGCGGTGCTCGCCCCCCTGAAGGCCACCAAGACCCTCGGCAAGTACGACATCAGCGCCGACGCGATGGGCGGCGGCATGGTCGGACAGGCCGATGCGGTGATGCTGGGCGTGGCGCGCGCTCTCCTCAAGCTCGGCGCCGAGAACGAGGCCGCCCTGCGCGATGGAGGCTTCCTCACCCGCGACAGCCGCATGAAGGAACGCAAGAAGTACGGCCGTCGCGCGGCACGCCGCGGGTTCCAGTTCTCCAAGCGCTGATCCAGCCGCTGCGTCCCCTGCCGGACAGCGGCCCCGGCGCGCGACCTTAGTTACCGAAACGAGGTCCGATCCATGGCTGATTATGCTAGCAAGGACATCCGCAATATCGTCGCGCTGGGCCACGGCGGAACGGGCAAGACCACGCTGCTGGACCAGATGCTCTTCAAGGCCGGCGCCGTCACCCGCGCCGGAAGCGTCGCCGAAAAGAACTCCATCTTCGACTTCGAGGAGGAGGAGAAGGAGCGCCAGAGCAGTATCAGCACCGCCATGGCGTTCTGCGACTGGAAGGGCCGCCACCTCAACCTGATTGACGCCCCCGGCTACATGGACTTCACCGGCTCCGCCCTCTGCGCCCTCCGCTCCGCCGACACCGCCCTCATCGCCATCGGCGCGCCCCATGGGATCGAACTCAACACCCGCAAGATGATGGCCTACGCCCGCGACATCGGCGTGGCGCGCGTCATCCTCGTGACCAAGATGAACGGCGACAACATCGTGGACTACGACGCCCTCATTGCCAAAATCCAGGAGACCTTCGGCCCCCAGTGCCTCCCGGTCAACCTGCCCGTCGGTGTCGGGCCCGCCTTCAAGGGAGTCGTCAACGTCCTTCAGCCGCCCGCCCAGGTCCCCGCCGGCGTCGAGGGAGACCCGGCCGAGGCCGCCAGCGCCCTGATGGACAAGGTGGTGGAGACCGACGAGAAGCTGATGGAGCGCTTCCTTAACGACGAGAAGCTTTCCCCGGAGGAAGTCGCCGGCGCGCTCCGTAAAGCCATCGCCCAAGGCACCCTCATCCCCATCCTCCACGTCGCCGGGAACGACGGCATCGGGATCCAGGAACTCATGGACTTCGTGGCCGAGTACACCCCCTCGCCGCTGGACATGCCCCCGGCCAAGGGGAGCGATCCCAAGAGCAAGGAAGAGGTCGTTCTCGTTCCCGATCCGGCGCAGCCGTTTGTTGCGCGCGTCTTCCGCACTGTCACCGACCCATTCGTCGGCAAGCTGAGCTACTTCCGCATTCTGCGCGGCTCCCTGGCGCTGGACAACCACGTCGTCAACTCGCGCACGGAACGCAACGAGCGCGTCGCACAGATGTTCCGCCCCTTCGCCAAGGAGAACAGGCCCGCCACCAAGGGGATCCCCGGCGACATCCTTGCCGTCAGCAAAATGGAAGACATGCAGATCGGCGACACGCTGTGCGACCCGCATCGCATCGTCACGCTCGCCCCGATCAGTTTCCCGACCCCGATGGCCTCGCTGGCCATCGGCCCCAAGACGCGCGGCGATGAGCAGAAGATCTCCGGCAGCGTTCAGAAGCTGGCCGACGAGGACCCGACGTTCAAGGTTCACCGCGACCAGCAGACCGGCGAGTTGATCGTCACCGGGATGAGCCAGTTGCACCTGGACGTCATGCTCCACCGCCTGGAGAAGCGCTTTGGCGTCGGCGTCACCACCAAGCCGCCGCGCATCCCGTACAAGGAAACCATCACGACCAACTCCGAGGCCAACTACCGCCACAAGAAGCAGTCCGGCGGGCGCGGGCAGTTCGGCGAGGTCTGGTTCAGGATGGAGCCGCTGCCGCGCGGGACCGGCTTCGAGTTCGTGGACGCCGTGGTCGGCGGCTCAATCCCCAACCAGTTCATCCCCGCCGTCGAGAAGGGGGTCCGCGAGACCCTGCCGCGCGGCGTGCTGGCCGGCTACCCGGTCGAGGACGTGCGCGTCATCTTGCACTTCGGCAAGTACCACGACGTGGACAGCTCCGAAGCCGCGTTCAAGCTGGCCGCCTCCATGTGCTTCCAGGACGCGTTCATGAAGGGCAGGCCGGTGCTCCTGGAGCCGATCGTCAAGGTGGAGATCAGCGTCCCCAGCCACTTCATGGGAGACATCAGCGGCGACCTGAACAGCCGGCGCGGGCGCATCATCGGCATGGACAGCGAGGGGGATATCCAGATCGTGCGCGCCACCGTCCCAATGTCCGAGGTGATGAACTACTCGACCGAGCTGCGCAGCATGACCGGCGGCACCGGGAACTACAGCATGGAGTTCAGCCACTACGACATCGTCCCCGCCCGCGCCGCCGACGCGGTCATCGCCAAGGCCAAACGCGACAAGGAAGAAGCCGGCGGACGCTGAACGTTGAGTCCGTTTATCCGAAGAACGCTTTTGCGACGTCGTACAGGTCATCCGGCACCAACTTGTGATGCGTCCCCACCTCGATCGGCAGCACCACCACCTTGTTCGCCTGGAGCGCCACCATCTTGCCGAACTCGCCGGCATGCGCCAGGTCGGCGGCGGCCATCCCGAGGCGCGCGCCGAGCACGCGGTCAAACGCGGTGGGGGAGCCGCCGCGCTGGATGTGCCCCAGCACCGTCACGCGCGTCTCATAGCCGGTGCGTTTCTCGATCTCCTTCGCCAGCGCCTGCCCGACGCCTCCCGTCGGCGCGCGCCCGAACTCGTCCAACCTGTGGTTCTGCGCGGCGCGGGCTGCCTCGCCGGCGTGCCCGGCCAGCTTCACCCCCTCGGCCACCACGATGATGCTGAAATCCTTGCCCCGGTCATGCCGGCGCACGATGGTGTCGCAGATCTCCTGGAGGTTCACCTGCTTCTCGGGGATCAGGATGATGTCGGCCCCGCCCGCCAGCCCCGCGTACACGGCGATCCAGCCGGATTGCCGCCCCATCACCTCCACGATCATCACCCGGTCGTGCGACTCCGCCGTCGTGTGGATGCGGTCAATCGCCTCCATCGCGATGTTGACGGTCGAATCGAACCCGAAGGAGTACTCCGTCCCCTCCATGTCGTTGTCAATCGTGGTGGGGACGCCGATGACCTTCAGCCCGTTTTCGCGGTGAAGGCGCTCGGCCACGACGAAGGTGTCGTCGCCGCCCACGGCGATCACCCCGTCGAGCTCGAAGCGGCGCACGTTGCGCATGATCGCCAGGGGGCCTTCCGGGGAAGTGAACGGGTTCGTGCGCGAGGTGCGCAGGATGGTCCCGCCGCGCGTCAGGATGCCGCTGACCGACTCCAGCGTCAGCGGGCTGGTCAGCCCGTCCAGCAGCCCCCGCCAGCCGCGCAGAATGCCGAAGCACTCCATCTCATGCGCCCCGATTGCGCGCCGCACGATGGCGCGGATCGCCGCGTTCAGGCCGGGGCAATCCCCGCCGCCGGTGAGGATGCCGATGCGTTTTGCCATGCATAGCCCTTCTATTTTCCGGAGCCACAGGAGCCTGGCGGAGTCTAACAGATTCAACGTTCAACATTCAACGCTCAACGCGGTGCGCACGGCGCACCCGGTCCAACGTCCAACAAACAACGCACGGACGGGTTGGACGGTTGGGCTTCAGTTACGGAGAGAACACGGTGAGGAGCCGTACATATCAATTGTCATTGCGAGGCCGACCCTGAGCGAAGTCGAAGGGGAAGGCCGTGGCAATCTTCCGGTTTTCCGTGGCCGTCGGCCACACGGCGAACGACCAACGGAAGACTGGAAGATTGCCGCGTCGTTCCCCCGCGTACCGCGGGGGAACTCCTCGCAATGACTGCTTAAGTGGACCCGGTGGCACGCGCCCCCGCGCAAGTCGTTCGTTGTTCGTTGCCGTTGGTTGAACGTCGGACGTTGAACGTCGGATGTTGAACGTTGAATCCGTCTACCGTCCCGCGTGCTTGCGCAGCATCTTCAGCGCCACCTCCATATCGCGCGGAAGCGGCGCTTCGACCCGCAGCGGTTCGTCGCGGCCCACGGGCAGGAACTGCAGCGCGCGGGCGTGCAGCGCGGGGCGCGCGATCAGCGGCTTCTCCTTCTCTCCCGCGGCCAGCTTATACCGCCGCTTCAGGCTCGACAGCAGCAGCTCCGTTCCGCCCCCATAGAGCCGGTCCGCCAGCACCGGGTGGCCGATATGCGCCAAGTGCAGTCGGATCTGGTGGCGGCGGCCGGTGCTCGGCTCGGCCCGCACCAGCGCGTAGCCGTGGAAGCGCTCGACCACCTCGTAGGAGGTGAGCGACCTCTTCCCGTCACGCTCTCCCACCACCATGCGCTCGATATCCCCCTCCCGCTCCGCGATGGCCGCGTCGATCTGGCCGCGGTCGCTCGCCGGCTCGCCGCAGACGATGGCCAGGTACTCCTTGCGGATCGTGCGGTCCTGGAACTGCCGCGTCAGGTGCAGCTCTCCCTCGCGCGACTTTGCCACGATCACGGCGCCGGTCGTCTCGCGATCGAGCCGGTGCACGGCGCGTGGCCGGTAGCGCGTCCGCAGCGCCGCCTCTGCGCTCTGCGGCGACTTGCGCAGGTGCGCCAGCACCCCGGCCTGGAACGGGCAGATGTCGCTGCGCCGCTCGCGCACCACCGTGCAGCCCGCCGGCTTGTCCAGCACGAGGATGTGCTCGTCCTCATAGAGTACCGGCGCGCGTACCAACTCGCCCTTGTACGCCGCGCGCGCCTCGGCCAGGCCGTGCACCTGCACGACGTCCCCCGCGCGCATCACCTGGCGCGAGAAGATCGGCTCGCCCCCCAGCGTCACCTTCCCCTCTATCGTCAACTGGCGCAGGAAGTCCTCCGGGTCCAGCGGCAGCGAGTCGGCCAGGAACACCCGCAACACCTGCCCCGCCGCCGCCGGCGGCACGGTCAGTTCAAGAACATCGGACATGGGAAACCTTTGAGAAAAGGAAGCTTGGCCCGTCTCGCAGCGTAATCGGGCGGGCGCTCCCACGTCAAGCCACGCGGCGACGGGGTAGTGTCACCACGGAGGCACGGAGACACGGAGGACGGAGTATGAGGGCGACGACAACAACAACGACATTTACCGTGCAGACACAGAGAACGCGGAAAACGGAGTGTTGGGTTAACGGGCAAAACGAAGTGAACCGCCAAGACGCCAAGAACGTCAAGGACGGCATTTGAGGTTCACGAAAACTGCAATCCCATTAAGTTGGTTTCTGTTCTTGGCGTCTTCGCGGTTCAATGTCGTTGTCCTGCCGTTTCCGTTACCCTGCCTCGCCGTCCTCCGTGCCTCCGTGGTGAATCGGCTCATGCGTCTATTGCGCTGCCCGCCCATGCCGCGTACACTGGGATCATTGCGCATCTCATTATCATCGCGGCGTGGCCCGCGCACCAGGGAGGAGAGACGGATGGCGTTCGAAGGCACGACGCTCCTGACCGATACGGACCTCTACCTCTTCAACGAGGGGCGGCACCACGGCATGCAGGAGAAGCTCGGCGCGCACCCGATGGCGGTGCGTGGGACCGACGGCACGTACTTCGCCGTCTGGGCGCCTAATGCCAACTACGTCTCGGTGATCGGCGACTTCAACGGCTGGGACAAGGCGGCGAACCGTCTCGCCCCGCGCGAGTCCAGCGGCATCTGGGAGGGGTTCGTCTCCGGCGCGAAGCGCGGCCAGGCGTACAAGTTCCACATCGGCTCCAGCGTCGCCGGCTACCGCGCGGACAAGGCCGACCCGTACGGCCTCTTCAACAAGACTCCCCCGGACACCGGCAGCGTCATCTGGACGCTGGAGTACGCGTGGGGGGACAAGGAGTGGATGCGCACGCGCCGCGCGCGCAACGCGCTGAAAGCGCCCGTGAGCATCTACGAGATGCACCTGGGCTCCTGGCGGCGCGTGCCCGAGGAGGCGGGGCGCTCGCTGACCTATCGCGAGATGGCCGAACAGCTCCCGCCGTACCTGCGCGACATGGGGTTCACGCACGTCGAGATCATGCCGGTCATGGAGCATCCCTTCTACGGTTCCTGGGGCTACCAGGTGCAGGGGTACTTCGCCCCCACCAGCCGCTACGGCACGCCGCAGGATTTCATGTTCCTCGTGGACAAACTCCACCAAGCGGGCATCGGCGTGATCCTCGACTGGGTCCCCTCGCACTTCCCCAGCGACGAGAACGGGCTGGGGTACTTCGACGGCACCCACCTGTACGAGCACAGCGACCCGCGCCAGGGGTGGCACCCGGACTGGAACAGCTTCATCTTCAACTACGACCGGAACGAAGTGCGCAGTTTCCTCATTAGCAACGCCCTCTACTGGATCGAGCAGTACCATGCCGACGGCCTGCGCGTGGACGCCGTCGCCTCCATGCTCTACCTCGACTACGCGCGCCAGAACGGCGCTTGGATTCCGAATCGCTACGGCGGGCGCGAGAACATCCCGGCGATCAACTTCATGCGCCAGTTAAACGAGGCGGTCTACAGCGCGCACCCGGACGTGCAGACCATCGCCGAGGAGTCCACCGCCTGGCCGCAGGTCTCGCGCCCCGCGTACGTCGGCGGGCTCGGGTTCGGCCTCAAGTGGGACATGGGCTGGATGCACGACACCTTGCGCTACATGTCCAAGGACGCTATCCACCGCAAGTTCCACCACAGCGACCTCACCTTTCGCATGCTGTACGCTTTCAACGAGAACTTCATCCTGCCGCTCTCGCACGACGAGGTGGTGCACGGGAAAGGGTCGCTCATCAGCAAGATGTCCGGCGACGACTGGCAGAAGTTCGCCGGCCTGCGCGCGCTGTTCGGCTACATGTTCGCTCAGTGCGGCAAGAAGATGATCTTCATGGGCTGCGAGTTCGCGCAGTGGAACGAGTGGTATCACGAGACCAGCCTGGACTGGCACCTGCTGGAGGCCGCGCCGCACCGGGGGATGCAGTCCTGGCTGCGCGACCTGAACCGCTTCTACCGCGCCACGCCGTCGCTCTACGAACTCGATTACGACTACCAGGGGTTCGAGTGGGTGGACTGCGACGACAGCCAGCAAAGCTGCATCAGCCTGATTCGCAAGGGGCGCGACCCGAACGACCTGACGCTGGTGGTCTGCAACTTCACGCCGGTCCCCCGGCTGAACTACCGCGTCGGCGCGCCGAAGGCCGGGACGTGGGTTGAGGCGCTCAACAGCGACTCCGCCTTCTATGGCGGCAGCGGCCTGGGGAACGCCGGCCGCGTGGACTCCGAGCCGATCCCGCATCACGGCCGACCCTGCTCCCTCTCCATCACCCTGCCGCCGCTGGCGGCGGTGTTCTTCACCGCGCCGAAGTGAGGTGATTGCGGAGTGCGGAATGCGGATTGCGGATTGAACGGCGAAGCGGTCCGTTTCCCGAAATCCGCAGTCCGCACTCCGAAATCCGCAATGCTCCCGTCTCCGTGGTGAATCACGTTCGCCCGAACGTCAGCATCCTCCACCGCCCGATCTCCCTGAACCCCAGCCGTTGGTAGATGCGACCCGCGGCCGGGTTGTTGTAGAACAGACAGGCGGACTTCCCGCGCCGGTTCAACTCCCGGACCAGGAACGCCGTGCAGGCGCTGGCGTAGCCGCGCCCGCGGAACGCCGGATCGGTCGCCACGGCGACGATCATCGCCGCCTGCTCCGTCTCGGCCACCACGCTCGCCTGCGAAACCAGCCGCCCGTCGGCCGGGTCGCCGATGATCGCCACTCGCCGCGTGCCACGCTCGATCTCCGAACGCAGTTCAGCGTTGGACAATCGCGACGCATGGAATATCTCGACGCGCTCCAGCAACGCGTTAATTTCCGGCGCCTCGGCGCTCATCGCAATGCGCACCAGCCCCAGGGCCTTTAGCGGCATCGTCGGCTCCAGCGTCCTGCAGAGGCAAAGGAAATGGTCCTTTGCCTCGTCCGGCTTGCGCCGCAGCCGCGCCTCCACCGCTTGCACCACCGCTTGCTTGCCCGACAGCGTCCAGCGTCCTTCACCGGCCAGGAACCGGTTGGCCTGCTCGGCGACGGGGGTGAGGTCCACTGCGAGGTCATGCGTGTAGGAAAGAAGAGAGCGGCGCCAGCGCAGCAACACCCCTTCGATTCGCCGCGGCGGCCCCTGGAGGAAAAGCTCCAGGAGATCGGAGGCGAAGCCGAATGAAAGAATGTCGCCGACGATGAACAGGTTGGCCTCCGGCTCGGCGCGCAGGTAACGCAGCACAGCGGCCCGGTCACGCTCGGTCGCCTTGCGGAGAGATGACTCGGTCACGCTCGCGTCCTTGTCGTGTGTGGCGCGGACTATCTAGTCCGCGTCCCCCCGCCGCAGGCGGGGGGAGTAAACGGAAGGAACGCACGATGATCGCGGGTTGGATAACCCGCGCCACTTCAGCTCTTCACCCACACCCACTACGCCGTGACGACAATGACATCCTCCGGCTCGAAGCAGGCGCGGACCTCCTGGCCCGGCTCGGCCAGGGTCCCCTTCGGGTTGTGCAGGAGCAGGCTGACCTCTTCCGTCTCGGCGCCGGGAGCGGCCAGGGTGAGGACCAGTTGCGCCTGGTCGCCCAGGTAGGTCACCTCCTTGACGCGTCCGGTCAGGCAGTTAGCCGACGGCCCCGCGCCCAGCGTCAGCGCCTCCGGGCGGATGCAGCAAGTGACCTCGCCGCGCGCCGTGCCGCGCGCGCGGATGCGGCCGTACGGGGTGTCCACTGTCACCTCTGTCGCGTTGAGCGGCTCCGCGCGCCCGCGCAGGAGGTTCGCCTGGCCGATGAACTCCATCACGAACCGGTTGGCCGGGCGGACATACACATCGCGAGGCGTTCCCACCTGCTGAACGCGGCCATCCTTCATCACCGCCAGCCGCTGCGCCAGCGAGAGCGCTTCCTTCTGGTCGTGCGTGACGTAGATCGTCGTCACCTTCGTCTGCGCGTGGATGCGGCGCAACTCCTGGCGCATCTCCAGGCGCAGTTTGGCATCCAGGTTGCTCAGCGGCTCATCCAGCAGCAGCACGTCGGGGCGGATCACCAGCGCGCGCGCCAGCGCCACGCGCTGCTGCTGGCCGCCGGAGAGTTCGTTCGGGCGGCGCGCCTCCAGCCCCGTCATCTGCACCAGTTCGAGCGCCTCCGCAACCAGGCGCTTGCGCTCGGCGGCGGCAATCTTGCGCAACTCAAGCCCGTACGCCACGTTCTCGAAGACGCTCATGTGCGGCCACAGCGCGTAGTTCTGGAACACCATCCCCGTGTTGCGCCGGTGCGGCGGCACGTCGTTCATCAGCCGCTCGCCGAAGCGGATCTCCCCGCCGTCCGGCTCGACGAATCCAGCGATCATCCGCAACAGCGTTGTCTTGCCGCAGCCGCTGGGACCCAGCAGGAAGAAGAACTCCCCCTGGGCGACTTCCAGCGAGACGCCATCCACGGCCGCCACCGCGCCGAAGTTCTTCCGCACCTCGCGCAACATCACGGAAAGCATTGCTGTCTCCTGAACTGTTCTTCACCACGGAGCGCCACGGAGGAACACGGAGAACGGCGAAGAGAAATAACCACGGATGAACACTGATGAACACGGATACTGAATGTGCGTTTCAGTTCTTTGCGTCGTGTGCCGCTTCTTTGAATGTTATCCGAGTTCATCCGTGTTTATCAGTGGTTCCCCCTGTTGCCGTTTCCCTGAAATGCCGTCCTCCGTGGTGAGGACTATCCTTCACCGCGTCATCGCCTCGAACTCCTCCTCGCTGATGACCTTGACCCCCAGTTCGCGCGCCTTGTCGAGCTTGGAGCCGGCCTCTTCGCCCGCGACGACAAAAGCTGTCTTCCTGCTCACGCTGCCGGAGGGTTTGCCTCCCAACGCCGCGATCTTCTCCTCGATCTGCTGGCGCGTGTAGTTCTTCAGCAAGCCGGTGACAACGACGGACTTGCCCTCCAGCGGGCCGCCGGCGGCGGGGCGGGGGGCCAGCGACTTCATGTTCACGCCCGCCTGTGCCAGGCGCGCGAGCACCTCCTTCGTCTCTTGCCGCGCGAAGAACTCGACGATCAGGCCGGCGGTAATCTCCCCCACGTCCTCCACCTGGGTCAGGTCGTTCAGGCCTGCCTGCGACAGCGCGTCCATACTTCCGAAGCGCCGCGCCAGCACCTCCGCCGCGCGCGTTCCCACTTGCCGGATTCCCAGCGCTGTGATCAGCCGGTTCAGATCGCGCGACTTGCTCTGTTGGATGGCGTCATGGACGTTCTGCGCCGATTTTTCCCCCATCCGCCCCAAGGCGGCCAACTGCTCGACCGTGAGCGAGTACAGGTCGGCGATGCCCTTGACCAGCCCGCCGTCCACGAGTTGATCCGCCAGCGCCGGGCCGAGCCCTTCGATGTCCATGGCATGGCGCCCGGCGAAATAGAGGATGCGCTGCTTCACCTGCGCCGGGCAGAGCGGATACTTGCAGCGCACGTACACACCGCCCGCGTCTTGCTCGACCGGCCCGCCGCAGGCGGGGCATTTTGACGGCGGCTGGATCGGCCCCTTCCCGTGCTGCGCTTTGACGGACACGACCTGCGGGATGATCTCCCCCGCCTTCTCGATCACCACCTCGTCGCCGACGCGGATTCCCTTCTTCTCGATCTCCTTGATGTTATGGAGCGTCGCGTTGGAGACCGTCGTGCCGGCCAGTTTCACCGGCGCGAGGCGCGCGACGGGGGTGAGCACCCCCGTCTTGCCGACCTGCCAGTCCACCACTAGCAGCTTCGTCACTTCCTGGTCGGGGGCGAACTTGAACGCCGTCAGCCCGCGCGGCGCCTTCGCGGTCGCGCCGAGCCGCCGCTGCTGATCCAGGCTGTTCACTTTGACGACCATCCCGTCCCACTGGTACGCCTGCGTGTGGCGCAGCGCGTCCCATTCCCCCGTCAGGGCGATCACTTCGTCAATCCCGGCGCAGAGCTTGCGGTGCGGGTTGACCGGGAAGCCGAAGCGCGCCAGCGACTCCAGCAGCCCCCATTGCGTGTCGAAGGCGATCCCTTCCTGCACCCCGACGGCGTAGGCGAAGAAGAGCAGCCCGCGCCGCGCGGTGATGCGCGGGTCGAGCAGCTTCAGCGAGCCGGCGGCGGCGTTGCGCGGGTTGGCGAACTGCGGCTCCCCCGCCTCCTCGCGCTCGGCGTTGCAACGCCGGAAGGAGTCGAAAGACATGTACACCTCGCCGCGGACTTCGAGGCGGGGGGGAGGCGTGGTTGCGCTTAGCCCGTCTGTAGGGGCAAGGCATGCCTTGCCCCTACCATCGGTTGCCAGCCGCAGCGGTATGGCGCGGATCGTGCGGATATTGGCGGTCACATCCTCGCCGGTTACCCCGTCGCCGCGCGTCGCGCCGCTGACCAGCAGCCCGTTCCGGTACATCAGCGCCACGGCCAGGCCGTCAATCTTCGGCTCGGCCACGTACTCGATCTTCTCGTCCGGCAGCAGCTTGCGGACGCGTTGATCGAACTCGCGCAGTTCCTCGGCGGAGTAGGTGTTGCCGATGCTCATCATCGGCAACTCATGGCGGACCGTCGCGAACTCCTTCAGCGGCTCGCCGCCGACGCGCTGGGTGGGGGAGTCGGGAGTCGCCAATTCCGGGTGCGCCGCCTCCAGCGCCTCCAGCTCCTTCATAAGCTGATCGTACTCGAAGTCGGAGATTTCCGGCGCGCTTTCGACGTAGTATTTGCGGTCGTGGTGGCGAATCAGTTCGCGCAATTCCGCCGCGCGCGCCGCCGGATCGGATGTGCTCTTCCCCTTGCTCATGTTTACCTCATGCCGATTTGGACGACATTAGGATACCAACTGCGCGGGAAGGTGAAAAGGGAGGGTACGGACTCAACGTTCAACGCGGTGCGCACTGCGCACCTGATCCAACGTCCAACTTCCAACATCCAAGTAACGACAACGACGTTCCGAGCGTGGTATCCTCTCGTTGTTCAGCGGACTCTGAACGCTGAATCCGTTCTTCATTTGACCTCCCGCGCAGCAGCCGGTAAAAAGGACGTATAAGATATTCTTGACAAAGGCGTGAAATCACATGACCCTGACTCAACCCCGGCGGTTCAAATTCATCGGCTGTGAGATTCTCTACCGCGAGGCGTGCCGCCTCGCCGCGCTCTGCCCCCACCGGGTGGACGTGGAGTTCCTGCTGAAGGGGCTGCACGATTTGCCCCGTCAGGAGATGCTGGCGAAGCTCCAGTCGGCGGTGGATGCGACGGACCCCGCCCTCGGCTACGAGGCGATCCTGCTGGGCTACGCGCGCTGCAACGACGGGCTGGCGGGGCTCAGGGCGCGCGCGATCCCGCTGGTCATCCCGCGCGCGCACGACTGCATCACCCTGTTCTTCGGCTCCCGCAGCGCGTACAAGGAATACTTCGACCGCCACCCCGGCACCTACTTCCTCACCACCGGCTGGCTGGAGCGCAACAAGTTCGGCGAAACCGGCTACTCGCGCCCCGCGTACGGCATGGAGGGGGTGATGGCCAAGCTGGGCCTCACCGAGCCGTACGACGTGATGGTCGCCAAGTACGGCAAGGAGAATGCCGACTTCATCGTCGAGAGCCTGGGGGGATGGCTGAAGCACTACTCGCGCAGCCTCTACCTTGAGATGGGGGTGTGCGACGAGACCCCCTTCATTGCGAGCGCCCGCGAGGAGGCGCAGGGGCGGGGCTGGGAGTTCGAGTTGCGCAAAGGGGACTGGAGCCTGCTGGAGAAGTTGTTCGACGGCCGCTGGGACGAGGAATTCGTCATCGTCCCGCCCGGCGGCACGCTCGTGGCGCGCAACGACGAACGCATCCTCGACGCGGAAAAGGGTTGACCTGAAGTGAAGCCCAACCTCACCATGGTCGCCAAGACGCTCTCCGGGCTGGAGGGGGTTCTGGCCAACGAACTCAAGGCGCTCGGCGCGAAGGACGCCAAGCCCTACAACCGCCTCGTCGCCTTCACGGGGGACCGGCGGCTGCTCTACAAGGCCAACCTCTGCTGCCGCACGGCGATCCGCATTCTCGTTCGGATCAAGAAATTCAACGTCGCCGACGAGCAGCACCTCTATGATGAAATCCGCGAGGTGGACTGGTCGCAGTACCTCGACGCGCGCGGCACGCTGGCGATTGACCCGGTCGTCACCAACTCCACCTTCAAGCACTCGCTCTTCGTCGCGCAGAAGGCGAAGGACGCCATCGCCGACCAGTTCCGCGAGGCCGCCGGGGTGCGCCCCTCGGTGGACCTGGAGAATCCCGACCTGCGGCTGAACCTGCACATCAACCAGAACATCGCGTCGCTCTACCTGGACTCCTCCGGCGACTCGCTGCACAAGCGCGGCTATCGCGCGCAGACGAACATCGCGCCGATCAACGAACTGCTCGCGGCGGGGATCATCCAATTGAGCGGATGGGACCGGGCGTCGCCGTTCATGGACGGGATGTGCGGCTCGGGCACGTTCCTCATCGAGGCGGCGCTGCTGGCGCAGAACATCGCGCCGGGGGTCTTCCGAAAGCAGTTCGGTCTCGAGCGCTGGAAGGATTACGACGCCGGCCTGTATCGCGAGGTGTTCCGCGAGGCGGAGGCGCTGGAGCGGCGCGACGCGGCGTGCGAGATCGTCGGCTCGGACAAGGACGCGCAGGCGGTGCGCTTCGCACGTCAGAATGTGAAGAACGCCGGGCTGGAGCAGAGCGTGCGGATCGAGTGCAAGGCATTCGAGGAGCAGACCCCTCCGCCCGATCCCGGTGTGCTCATCATGAATCCGCCCTATGGCGAGCGGATGGCCGTCGAGCAGATCAACGCCTTCCACCGGATGATCGGCGAGACGCTCAAGAAGAAGTACTCCGGCTGGAAAGCGCTCATCCTCTCTGGCCACCCCGACGCCGCCGAAGGCATCGGCCTGAGACCGGCGCGGCAGCGGACGTTCTTTAACGGGGCGATTGAGTGCAAGTTGCTGGAGTACCGGCTGCCGGGCTGAAGGGGCTCAGCGCTGATTTGGGGGGATTGAGCGGGGCGGCCGGCTGCGCGCCTGCTGACGGGCGTTGTAGAGCCGCTCGGTGAAGCCGCCCTCCTGCAAGAAGGACTGTTCAAGCTGGCGCAACTGCTGATCCAACAGGTAGTTGGCCTGGTGGACCAGGCAGACCAGGGTGTTGGCGGCCACCTCCGGCGGGGAATTTTCAATATAGGTCCTATAGGTCTCATAGGACCTATTGACGACGTAAGCCAGCCGCCGCACGGCCTGCGCGGTGGGATGCTCCTTGGACCAGAGCGCCAGGCCATGCTGACGGAGAAAGTCCTGGTAGTCCACCAGCAACTCCTCCAGACTGGCGCGGGCCACGCCCACAAGCTTGAGTTCCATCTTCTTGGAAGTGCCGCTGGCCTGGCTCCCCTCGGCGATGTTCTGTTTTCCGCTCCGCGCGGCCTGGACCATCTGGTCATGGGTGCGCGAGCGGCAATCAATGAAGCGGTCGCAGAACTTCACGGTAGCGTCGTGGACGATCTCCGCCATCTGATAGGACTTGAGCTGCCGGAAACCGCCGTGGGGAGGAATGATGCCGGGGTTCTGGGGAGTGTTCATATAGGTCCTATGAGAGGCCATGCTCCAGGCGCGGATTGTACCACACAACAACGCCGCCCACGCGCCCCCTAAGCTTTCCTGATCATTTCCCTATATTGGCCAAAGAGGTACCGGCTGTCGTGCGGTCCCGGCGCGGCCTCGGGATGGTACTGGACGCAGAAGAGCGGCTCGCGCTTGTGGCGCAGCCCCTCCACCGTCCGGTCGTTCAGGTTGATGTGCGTAACCTCGACCGTCGCAGGGTCGAGTGTGTCGGAGTCCACAACGTAGTTGTGGTTCTGCGACGTAATCTCGACCTTCTGCGTCTCCAGGTTCATCACCGGCTGGTTGCAGCCGTGGTGGCCGAACTTGATGCGCCGCGTCCTGCCCCCCAGCGCCAGGCCGATGAGTTGATGCCCCAGGCAGATTCCCATGATCGGCACCTTGCCGATCAACTTGCGGATGCTCTCGATGGCATACGTCACCGCCGCCGGGTCCGCCGGGCCGTTGGAAAGGAAGACCCCCTGCGGGTCCAGCGCCAGCACCTCCTCGGCGCTGGTGCGCGCGGGGACGACCTGCACCGCCATCCCCTGCTCGCGCAGGCGGCGCAGGATGTTCCACTTGATCCCGAAGTCGTACGCGACGACCTTGATCTCCGCCGCCGGCAGCGCGTCGGCGATCCCCCAGGTCAGGCTCCTTTCGTCTTTGGGGTCCCACGGGAAAGGCTGTTCCGCGGAGACCAGCGCCGCGTAATCCTGGTTGTCCAGCCCGACCCATTCGCGCGCGAGGCGCGCCGCCTCCTGCTCGGCGACTTTCCCCTCGACCGAGACAAACCCCTTCTGCGTGCCGCGCGTGCGCAGCAGCGTGGTCAGCGCGCGCGTGTCTATCCCGGCGATGGCGGGGATGCTCTGTTCGCACAGGTACTCCGCCAGCGACCGCGTGCCGCGCCAGTTGCTCGGGGGGTTGATCTCATGGACGATGAAGCCGTTGGCAAAGACGCGGCGCGATTCGACATCCTCGGCGTTGATCCCGTAATTGCCGATCTCGGGGCAGGTCATGGTGACGATCTGGCCGTTGTAGGAGGGGTCGGTGAGGATTTCCTGGTAGCCGGTCATGCCGGTGTTGAAGACCACCTCGCCGAGGGCGTCGCGCGGCGCGCCGACGGAATGGCCGCGGAAGATCGAGCCGTCCTCCAGGGCGAGGAAGGCCCGCTTCGCGCGCTGCTCACGCCAGTTCCATTGTTCCGACATCGTTGCTCCTGACGGCTCACACGGACGGCACACGGACGATACACGGACGACAGACGGACGGGAAACGGGGCGTCATATTTCCGCGCTCCCGCGCTTGGACGTCTTCTTCCCGCCGTGCATGCGCTTGTGGAGGCGGCCGTGAAGCTCCTGGAGGCTGTACACATCCAGCGTGTCCAACTTCTCCTGCGAGCGCAGCCCCTCGACCGCGGCGCGCAGGCCGCGCAGCGTCGTGGTGATCGGGATGCCTCGCACGACGGCCTCCATCCGCATCTGCTTCTCATCCTCCATCGGCGCCATGCCGGAATACGGCATGTTGATGATCCAGTTCACGTCGCCGTCGCGGATCAGGTCCAGCGCGTTCGGGCGGCCCTCCGGGATGCGGAAGACCGCCTGCGCCTTGATGCCGCCGTTGCGCAGCGCCGTCGCAGTGCCGCGCGTGGCGAAGATCGCAAAGCCCATCCCCACAAGCTCTTGCGCCAGCGGCACCGCCCCCGCCTTGTCGCGGTCGGTGACGCTGATAAAGACCGCACCCTTGCGCGGCAGCGGAGAACCCGCGGCGATCTGACTCTTCAGGAAGGCGATCCCCGGCTCGCGCGAGATGCCCATCACCTCGCCGGTGGACTTCATCTCCGGGCTGAGGACCACGTCCGCGCCGGGGAAGCGCGCGAACGGCAGCACCGCCTCCTTGACCGCGTAGTGGTCCACCTTGACCGGCTCGGTGAAACCCTGCTCCTCCAGCGACCGGCCGATCATGCAGAGCGAAGCCAGCTTGGCCAGCGGCACGCCGATCGCCTTGCTGACGTACGGCACGGTGCGCGAGGCGCGCGGGTTCACTTCCAGGATGAAGACCTGCTTCTCCTTGACGGCGTACTGCACGTTCATCAGTCCGCACACCTTCAACTCGCGCGCCAGGTCGGTGGTGTGCCGGCGGATGGCCGCCAGCACGTCCGCGCTCAGGTTCAGCGGCGGGATGAAGCAGGCGCTGTCGCCGGAGTGCACCCCGGCGTGCTCGACGTGCTCCATGATCGCGCCGATGACGGAGCGCTTGCCGTCGCTGATGCAGTCCACGTCCACCTCGATGGCATCTTCGAGGAAGTCGTCAATCAGGATCGGCCGGTCGGGGGACTCGGCGATGGCGCGCTGCATGTACTCGCGCAGCGACTTCTCCTCGTTGACGATCACCATGGCGCGCCCTCCCAGGACGAAGGAGGGGCGCAGGAGCACGGGGTAGCCGATTTCGGAGGCGATCTTCACCGCCTGTTCGGTCGTCAGCGCCGTGCCGCTCCTGGGCTGGAGGATGCCGAGCCGGTCCGCCAGTTGCTTGAAGAACTCGCGGTCCTCCGCCTGCTCGATGCTCTTGGGAGAAGTGCCGATGACGTTCACGCCGCAGCGCTCCAGGTCGTTCGCCAGGTTCAGCGGCGTCTGCCCGCCGAACTGGACGATGCAGCCATGGCATTTCTCGCGCCGGTAGATGGCCAGCACGTCCTCCAGCGTCAGCGGCTCGAAGTACAGACGGTCGGAGGTGTCGTAATCGGTGCTGACCGTCTCCGGGTTGCTGTTGACCATGATCGTCTCGTACCCCGCCTGGCGCAGGGCGAAGGAGGCGTGGACGCAGCAGTAATCGAACTCGATCCCCTGCCCGATGCGGTTCGGCCCGCTGCCGAGGATCATGATCTTCTTCTTCTCGGAAGGGCGCACCTCATCCAGGTCGCCATAGGTGGAGTAGTAGTACGGGGTTGTCGCCTCGAACTCCGCCGCGCAGGTGTCCACGAGCGCATAGACAGGCTGAATGCCCAGCACCTCGCGCGCGGCGCGCACCTCGTCCTCCTTCGCGCCGAGCAGGAAGCCGATCTGCCGGTCGGAGTAGCCCAACTCCTTCGCCTGACGGAAGAGCGGTGCGTCCTTTCGGAGGCCCTCCAGCGTCCCGGCCGAGGCGATCTCATTCTCGTACGCCGTCAGTTCGGCAAGCTGTTCGAGGAACCACGGGTCAATGCGCGTCAGGTCGTGGATGCGTTCGAGCGTCCAGCCGCGCGCCAGCGCCTCGCGCACCTGCGAGATGCGCGCGGGGTTGGGGCGTTTCAACTCGCTGGAGAGGTCCTGGTCGGTCAGCCCCTGCGCCGCCGGGTTGGCGGGGTTTCCGCCGTAGCCGGAGAGCTTCCCTTCCAGCGACCGCAGCGCCTTCTGGAGCGACTGCTTGAACGTCTTGCCGATGGCCATCACCTCGCCGACGGATTTCATCTGCGTGTGCAGCGTCGTGTCCGCGCCGGGGAACTTCTCGAAGGCGAAGCGCGGGACCTTGACCACCACGTAGTCAATGCTCGGCTCGAAGCAGGCGGTGGTCTGGCGGGTGATGTCGTTGGGCAGCTCGTCGAGCGTGTAGCCGATGGCCAGCTTGGCGGCGATCTTGGCGATGGGGAAGCCGGTCGCCTTGCTCGCCAGCGCGCTGGAGCGCGACACGCGCGGGTTCATCTCGATCACCACCAGCCGGCCCGTCTGCGGGTGGATGGCGAACTGGACGTTCGATCCGCCGGTGTCCACGCCGATGGCGCGCATCACGGCGATCCCCGCGTCGCGCAGCAGTTGGTACTCGCGGTCGGTCAGCGTCTGCGCCGGGGCCACGGTGATGCTGTCGCCGGTGTGCACCCCCATCGGGTCGAGGTTCTCGATGGAGCAGACGATCACGACGTTGTCCTTCCGGTCGCGCATCAGCTCCAACTCGAATTCCTTCCAGCCCAGGACGGATTCCTCGACGAGGATCTGGTGGATGGGGCTGTACGACAGGCCGCGCTGGACGATCTCGGCGAACTCCCGCTCATCGTACGCGATGCCCCCGCCCGACCCGCCCAGCGTGAACGCTGGCCGGATGACCACCGGGAACCAGCCGATCTGCTGCTGGACCGCGCGCGCCTCTTCGAGGGTGTGCGCCTGCCCGCTCTGCGGAAGGTCCAGCCCGATGGACTGCATCGTCTCCTTGAAAAGCTGCCTATCCTCCGCCTTGCGGATCGCCTCGGCGTTGGCGCCGATTATCTCCACCTGGTAGCGCTCGAGGACGCCGCGCTCGTGCAACTCGATGGCCAGGTTCAGCGCCGTCTGCCCGCCGAGGGTGGGCAGCAGCGCGTCGGGGCGCTCGCGACGGATGATCTCGGTCAGGAAGTCGGCGGTCAGCGGCTCGATGTAGGTGCGGTCGGCGAACTCGGGGTCGGTCATGATCGTCGCGGGGTTGCTGTTGACCAGGACGACCTCATATCCCTCTTCGCGCAGCGCCTTGCACGCCTGGGTCCCGGAATAGTCGAACTCGCAGGCCTGGCCGATGACGATCGGCCCGGAGCCCACGAGCATGATCTTGTTGATGTCGGTTCGCTTGGGCACGATATACCGCCTTCGACTTGCCCCGCAGATGCAGTCCGAGCGCGCCGGGTATCACTCGATGTTCTTGCTTCGACAGGCGCGACTGCGCCGGAAGGACCCCGGCCGCCGACAGGCGGCCGCATGAGGTCACGGAACAATATCCGACCGGGGGCGGGAAGTCAAGGCGTGGGGGCGTTAGTTGCCTCCCCCGCTTCTGTTTCGTATGATACGTCCCTGCCGTGCGTCCGGGGCGCCGCGCCGCCCTGCGGATGCGCATAACGAGAGAAAGGAATTCACCATGGCCAGGAGCAAACTGCCGCAGGTCACCGTCGTCGGAGGCGGGATGATCACCGGAGTCCAGATTCTCCCCTCGCTGTACCAGCTCCAGCGCCTGGGGGTCATCGGCGAGATCGCCGTCAGCGCGCTCAACGGCGCGCCGCTCAGGCTCCTGGCCGAGGACAAGGCGCTCCTCGAAGCGTTCCCCGGCCAGAGCTTCACCCCGTACCCGGACTTCCGCAAGGTGGCCCCGGAGGAGAAGTTCCCGGCGCTGTTCGAGAAAGTCCTCGCCAAGATGCCGGAGCGCAACATCGTCTTTGTGGCGCTCCCCGACCAGCTTCACTACCCCGTCATCAAGAAGGCGCTGGAGGCCAACCAGCACGTCCTGACCGTCAAGCCGCTCGTCCTGAGATACGCGCAGGCGATGGAGATCGAGAAGCTCGCGCTGGAGAAGGGGCTCTTCGTCGGGGTCGAGTACCACAAGCGCTTCGACGACCGCGCGCTCATGGCGCGCCAGCACTACCGCAGCGGCAACCTCGGCGTGTTCCGCGTCGGCCAGGCCGTGATGATCGAGCCGTACTACTACCGCGACTCGAATTTCCAGAACTGGTGCACCGTCGAGAACTCCGACATGTTCACTTACGTCGGCTGCCACTACGTGGACCAGCTTCACTTCATCACCGGCCTCATGCCGACCGAAGTCAGCGTCCACGGCATCCGCGACAAGTACCCGAACGGCAAGGAGGGGTTCCTCTGGACCGACGGGCGCGTCCTCTGGGACAACGGCGCGTCGCTGAGCGTCCTCGACGCGATGGGGTATCCCAACATCGCCCCCGGCGGCAACGCGCAGGGGCTGCGGATGTTCAACCAGGGGAGCAAGGACGCCTGCCTGATCTTCCACGAGGACCAGTACCGCGGGGTGAAGTACTCTTTCGAGAAGCCGGTGGACGGCAAGAACTACCACGAGCCGAGCCCGGACTACTTCAAGCTGGTCTATCACGGCGGCAAGGGATTGGAGCCGGTCGGCTACGGCTACCGCAGCATCGAGGCGCTGACCCGCGCCGCGTTGCGCGTGAACGAAGCCGGAAGCCTGGCCAAGCGCCGCGAGCAGATCAAGGCGATTGACTCCGAGGACGTCCTGGCCACGCCGGCCAACAGTTCCTACAACGAACTGGTGATCGAGGCAGGGCGCATGTCCATCCTCAACGGCGGCCGGCCAGTGGTCATCGAGTACGGCGCCAACGCGCGTGTGCGGTTCAGGGAGTTCTGATGCGAGAAGCGGAGATGGCAGCGGTGAAGTTGTAGGGGCACAGCATGCTGCGCCCTTACTTTTTGCGGCGCCCTATTCCGCCCCCTCCCGCCCCATCTTCCGCAGCCAGCGGTAGTGCGACGCCACGCCCGCCCAGAACGTCGGGTGCTCCCCGCTCTTCAGCCCGAAGTCCCGACAGGTCTGTTCGACGATGCTCGATAGCGCCGGATAGTTGATGTGGCAGATGACCGGGAAGAGGTGGTGTTCCCGGTGGAAATTCAGCCCGCCGACGAACCAGAAGGTCGCGCGGCGCTTGCGCGCGAAGTCGAGCGTCACGCTCGCCTGATGCACCGCCCATGGCTTCTCCATCCGCCCCGTCTCCGGTCGCGGCAGCGGGAATTCCGCCTCCTCCACGCAGTGCGGCATCTGGAACACCACGCTCATCGCCACCCCTAGGAATCCGGCGGCCACCGCGTAGAACAGCAGCACCACCCAGACCGGGTGGAAGAGCATGGGTACCACGAACGCCCAACTGAAGAAGATCGCCTTCCCCAGGATGAGCACCGCCAGGTCCCACCCCTTGGGTCGCGGCAGCTTGTGCGGTCCGATTCCGCCGATGATGACGTACCGGAAATCGGTGACCAACTGCCACTTGATCGCCAGCAGCCCGTAGAGGGGCCACAGGTAAAGGTGCTGCCACCGGTGGTACCAGAGCCGCCGCTGGTGCGGCGAGAGCCGTCCAATGCTCCCGATGTCAATGTCGGTGTCATAACCGGTGATGTTCACGTAGTTGTGGTGGATGACCACATGCTTCCAGCGCCACACGTACGAACTGCCCCCGATCAGGTCCAGCGTGAACGCCATCACCCCGTTCACCCACGGGCGCTTCGAATACGCCTTATGCCCGCCGTCGTGCTGGATATTGAACCCGATCCCCGCCGTGGAGAGCCCCAGCGCGACCGCCAGCAGCAGCCCTTGCCACCACGTCTGCGCCACGAACACCAGCAGCACGTACGAGGCCGCGAAGCAGGCAAGGACAATCGCCGTCTTGACGTACATTTCCCAGCAGTCCTGGCGGGGGCGTCCGGTGCGCTGGAAGAATTCATCCACGCGCTTGCGAAGTTCTGCGCGGAACGGATCGTTCGGCTCGAACTCCACCCTCAGCCCCCTCGGCGCGGGGTGCGCTGGCGGGGCGGCGGACGTTGTTGCGGGCATTTGGCCCTCTGTCATAATGGACATCTTCCATGCGAGTTAAAGCGCTCCTCACGACAAATTATCTCAGGTGTCCATCGGAATCAAGGCAGACTGGGGGAGGAGAAAAAGGAAGATCGCCACGCTCGCGACGACTATTTGTTCGCGACCGCCTTTGCCTCGTCGTACACCTGTTCCGTCTGCAGCGTGATGCGGTCCCAGTCGTACCGCGCGGCCTCCTCGCGCGCGCGCGCGCCGGCGGATTGGGCCTCGACCAAGTGCGAGAGCATCCACTCCAACTGCCCCCGCAGCGACTCCACGTCGCCTCTCTTGAATGCGAAACCGCTGACCCCCGGCGTCAGCGCCTCCAGGTTCTCCGGGATGTCGCTGGCCAGGACGGGCAGGCCGTAGCGCATCGCCTCCAGCAGCGCGATGGGAAAGCCTTCCATTTCGCTCGGCAGGACGAACGCGCCCGCGTGGCTCAGCGCCGCGTTCTTCGCCGCGCCGTACAGGCCGCCGGGGAAGAGGATGCGTTTCTCCCCGCTCGCCAGCGCTCGCAGCCGGCGGCAGTAGGGCGAATCCTCCATCTCTCCCGCCAGCACAAGCTGACGCTCGGCCGGCAGTTGCCGGAACGCGGCGATCAAATCTTCCACGCGCTTCTCCGGGACGAACCGCCCCATCCAGAGGATGAACCCCGGCTCGACGATTCCGTAGCGCGCCAGTTCCGAGAGCGGCGTCGGTTGCGGCTCCGGAACGCCGTTGGGGATATAGACCACTCCTTTGCCGCGCGCGCGGAAGCGTTCCTCCATCAGCCGCGAGACGACGATGGTGCGGTGCGGGAAGGTCACCGCCGCCCACTCGCCGCGCCGCAGCCACCAGCGCGCAACCGGCCCCCACTTGCGGCGCTGCCAGTCGAGCGCGTGGACGGTGGCCACCACCGCGCGTCGGCCCGGCAAGGCGCGAGGCAGGAAGCTCAACAGCGACGGGCCGATGGCGTGGAAATGAATCAGGTCGAAGCCGCGCCGCGCCGCGTCGGCCAGCGCCAGCGCGGTGTGGGAGATCGTGTCCAGGCGCAGGGTGTGGATGCTCGGCAGAATGCGCAGCGTCACGCCGGGAAGCGCGCTATTGGCCGGGGTGTAATGACGGCGGCAGTAGATCGTTACCTCATGCCCGCGCGCCGCCAGCCGGCGCGAAAGCTCCTCCACGTGCCGCTCGATCCCGCCATAGGTGGCCGGCGCTCCCTTCTGGCCGATCATGGCGATCTTCATGCGCGTCCCTTTTCGGCCTTGCCCGCGGCGGGGGGCAAGCGCAGGCCGAGCAATTTCGCGCGCAGCGCCCAGCCGAGCGCGCGCCACCGGGCGCGAAGGATCGCCGTGCGCGCGGTGCAAATCATCCAGCATCCGTTGGCGCAGCCGACCGACGAGGCGCGCGCCCCCTCGGCGTCGGGGGAGGACCAGACCTCGTCAAAAGTCCGCTCCGTCAGGTTCCCCATCTTGAAGGGCATCGCATTGCAGGCGTAGATGTTGCCGCTGGGGTCCATGAAGAAGAAGTCGCGCCCGGCGCGGCAGGGGAGGAGCCGCCCCTCGCCGCTCACGAATTGCCAGATGCCGTTCATAAAGTAGGCGCGCCCCCAGCGCTTGGGGGAGAAGCTGCGCAGTTCCGCGCGCATCACCTCCTGCAACTGCGAGCGCAGCGCCTCGGTGGCCAGGTCTCCCTTGCGCGCGTGGCGGTGGAAGTAATGCTCGCTGGTGTGCTCGAAGGCGCAGGTGAACTCCACCCCCAGCTTGCGCGCCAGCGCGTACACCGTCCCGAGGCAGTCCGCGTTGGCCGCGGTTGCGGTGAAGGCGAGGCGAAGGTTCGTGAATCCCTCCTTCTGGAGGGCGCGCACGGTGGCCAGGGCGCGGTCATAGGTTCCCGGCTCGCCGCGCAGCTTGTCATGCACCTCGGGCGGCCCGTCGAGAGAGACCGCCACGCCGATTCCCGGCTCAACGAGGCGCATCTGCTGCATGAACTCCACGATCCGCTCGGTGAGCAGGCCATTCGTGCTGACCACCGTCCGCGCATGGGGGCAGGTGCGGCGCACCGTGGCATGCACCTCCGGCAGATCGTCGCGGAGGAACGGCTCGCCGCCGGTCAGGTTCACGTCGCGCAGCGAGGGGGGGAGCTTCTCGAACTCCACCGGCTCCAGTTCCGGCACCGGTCTGCTGGCCCAGATGCCGCACATCGCGCAGCGCGCGTTGCAGCGGTAGGTTACCGCGAGGACGGCGTCAACGGGCAGCTTGCCGGTATTTTGTTCCATATTCTCCGTTGCTCCCACTGCGGCGGCCGAATGACGAATGACGAAGGAATGACCAAATCTCCCAATTACCCAATCTCCCAGTCGCCCGCCGCCTGGAGACTAGGTGATTGGGTAATTGGGACATTTGATTCGTCATTCCGGGTATACACAGATGAATAGCCTAACTCAACTCACGTGCCGCCGCCTCAAAATGCCGCATCAGCCGTTGATAGTGCAGTTCCGGGTCATACACCGCCTCCACGCGCTGTCGCCCGGCGCGGCCCATCTCCCGCGCGCGCTCCGGGTCGTCCCAGAGGCGGCGCATCGCCTCGGCCAGGCGCTCCGGCGCGAAGAGGGGAACCAGCAACCCCGTGCGCCCCTCCTCCACCATCTCCGCCGGCCCGGCCAGGTCGCAGGCGATCACCGCGCGCGCCGCCGACATCGCCTCCAGAATAACAAGCCCCTGCGGCTCAAACCACTGGGAGGGGACCACCACGGCGCGCGCGCCGCGGACCACCTCCCATAGCGGCTCCCCTTCACGTTGGCCGAGCAGTTCGACGTTCGCAATCCCCTCCTCACTGATCCGCCGCCGGAGCTGCTCCTCCAGCGGGCCGCCCCCGACCACCTTGCAGGGAAGCTCCGGCGCCAGCCGCGCCGCGTCGAGGAACAGGCCGATCCCCTTGTGCGCGACGAGCCGCCCGAAGAACAGCAGGTAATCCCCCGCGGCGTCGGAGGGGGCGATGGAAGAGTAGTCCACGAAGTTCGGCACGTGGAACACCCGCTCCGGCGGCATGCCCCCTTCGATGAGCTTGCGGCGCATGAACTCGCCCGGCGTGATGAAGCGGCTCACGCGGGCGCGCAGCCGGCCGAAGAACGCCTCCGCCAGCCCTGCCGCGCACCCGGCGGCGCTGGCGGCGAACGACCCCTTGATGCAGCGCGTCCAGAGGGGCGCCAGCCGCCCATGCCGCAGGCATTGCTCGCAGATGCGGTCCACGCGGTGGTTGTAGAAATGCTGGTTGACGCAGACGTGCGCGTACTCGTGCGTGGTCTGCACGATCGGCACGCCGCGCCGGCGGAGCGGTTCGAGAATCGCCGGGGTGAGTTGGAACATGAAGGAGTGCAGGTGCGCGACGTCGGGCGTCCCCTCGGCGCGCAGCAGCGCCTCCAGCTGCCGCGCCGCCTGCGCGCTCCAGACCGAATGCGCCGCCGCTTTGAGCTTCGCCGAAGCGGACTGCGAGAGGTCGAACGCGACCGGATCGGCAAAGAACCGCTCCTGCGCGCAGGGGAGATTCAGCGGATGGCGCATGGAGAAGACGCTGATCGTGTGCCCGTGCGCGCGCAGCAGTTTTTCCCAATCGAGGAGGTACCGCTCCGCGCCGCCGGAGAGGTAGTAGAACTTGTTGATGAGCAGAATCTTCATCTCTTGCGATTCAGCCTCATGTCATCCGGCGTCAGGGCCGTCGCGCCGACAGTGTCCGCAACTGCCGCTCCACGGCCTCTAGGACGGTATCCAAAGTGACGGCCTCCATGCAACTCTCGCAGGGCATTCCCGGCCTGCAGCGCGTGACAGCGTGCCGCGCCGTCCATTGCGCGCAGCCCGCGCAGGGGTGCGGAGTGCGGATGAGCAGGTGCCGCTCCTCTTCCCAGGCCGGGCCCCAGATAGCGGGGTCTGCGTCCCCCCAGAGCGAGACGGTGGGCGTGCCGACGAGGAACGCGACGTGCATCGGCCCGCTGCTCTGGCCCAGGAAGAGGCCGCACTGGGCCATGATGGCGCCGAGCAACTCGATGGACTCCACGTTGCGCAAGACCGGCGCATGCGACTGCGCCCCGAGACTCTCGCCCAGTCCCGCCTCGGCCGGGCCTTCGAGCAACAGAGGCCGCGCGAGGCCGTCCGCGGTCACGCGTCTGCACAATTCGGCAAAACGCTCCGCGGGCCAGCGCCGCAACGGCGTGGAGGAGCCGGGGTGTACCAGGAGCAGGGGCGCGCCTGACAGGGAGACGCCCAGTTCGCTCAATCGTCGCTGCGCCGCCTCCGCCATCTCCGGCCGAATCCGGCAAGGGGGGCGCGGCATGGGGCCGGTCAGACCGGCCATCTCCGCCAGACGGAAGTTCCGCCGGGCCTCAAGCTCCAGCGCCGTCGCCTTGACGCGAGAGGTGAGCAACCCGCTCAGCGAACAATCAGCAAAACCGATGCGCGTCTTCACCCCGCCCAAGTAGAGCAAGAGCGAGACGAAGGAGCTATCGCCCCCAGCCATGAAGGCGAGGTCGAACTTCTCCGCGCGCAGTCGCGGAACCAGCGCCAGCAGCTTCGCCTTCGGCGGATAGCGCCGCGACGGCGGCAGGGGGAGGACGTCGTCCATGAGGCCCGTCAGCGCCGCCGCCTCCGCGCCGCGCCGGCCGGTGAGCAGGGTGAGCCGCGCCTCGGGCCACGCCGCGCGCGCCGCCGCCGCCACGGGGAGAAAGACCACGCAGTCCCCCAGGTTGTTCACCGAGGTCAGCAGAATACGTTTGGCAGCCCGTTGAAAAAGTCCCGGCTGCGGCTCAGGAGAGTCTCGGTTCTCGTCGGAAGTCGGCGTGGCACAGCCGCCCTCGGCTGTGGTTCGCACAGGCGAGGCGCCTGTGCCACACTTTTTCAACGGGCTGTCAGGACTCATCGGCCCATCCAGAGATAAAACGTCTTGAGCATCGCGCGCGCCCGGTCCGGCATCCGCACGGTTGCCAGCCGGTCCAGCGTGTCGCGCCGGAAGACGCCCGAGAAGTGCGCCCCGGCGACCCACAGCACGGCCGCGCCCAGCGCGGAGGCTAGCCGCGCGCCCGGCGTGGCGCACGTCGCGGCCGCGATGGCGAAGAGCAGCGCCGGCAGCAGGCCAACATACGCGCGCCACCGCCCGCGCGCGCCGTCGCCGCGCAATGCGGGGATGGAACTCAGCACGGGGATATACAGCAGGCTCGTCACCGCAAAGGAGGCCGTGGTCGCCACCGCCGCGCCGAGAATCCCCATCCGCGGCACGAAAATCAGGTCGAGCAGGACGTTCAGCGCCGCCAGCGCCACGAGGACCGCCGTCGCCGAGCGCACCCGGTCGGCCGCGCGCGCCAGCGCCTCCTGGAACGCGGCAAAGACGTTGAACCCGAGGCCGACCATCAGCACCTGCGCCGGCACGACCGACGGCTGATATGACCCACCCACCACCAGCGGGAGCGCCTCGGCTGCCGCGCCTAGCAGGATGCAGCCCAACCCCAGCCCCCACGCGACCTGCGGCAGCGCCACGTTCGCGTACCAGCGCAGCGCCTCGTGCCGTTTCTCCACGACCAGCGACACCAGCAGCGGAAGCACTGCGCTCACCGACGCCCCCTGGATCGTCGTCAGCACCGTCACCGCCTGATATGCCACCGCATAACATCCCAGCGCCGCGGCCGTGCCGTAATGCTTGATGACGATCAGGTCAACCCAGTTCACCACCAGCGACGACAGCCCGCCGAAGAGTAGCGGCCAGGAATAGGCCGACATTTGCGCCAGCGCCCGCCCGCTCCATTCCATCGGCAGCAGCCGCCGCCACGGCGTCAGCAGCAGCGCTCCAAGGCACACCACCACCAACGACAGAATCTGCGCCTCGATCACGGCCGCCGGCGTCGCGCGCCACGCCAGGAGCAGGAAAAGAATCACGAGGAACGCGAGGTTCAGCGCCCGCACCGCGAAGCTGATGACGGCATACGCGCGGAAGGCGCTGACAGTCTGAAAGACCCCGCGCAGCAGGAAGATCGTCTCGTTCAGCGCGATGAAGGCCAGCAGCAGGAGGTGCGGCGCGTAGCCGAGGCCCAGATAGGCGTCCAGCGGACCGCGGAAGAGGAAGAGCAGTCCCGCCGCCACCCCCAGGCTCAGCGCGAAGAGCGCCACGCGCGCTCCGAAGGTCTCCGCAAGCCGTCCGTTGCGGCCCAACTCCTCCCGTCCGAAGCGCACCAGCCCGAGGTTCGGCCAGCCGACGACCTGCGAGAGCACCTCCAGCGCCATGAAGAACAGCGCCAGCTTGCCGTAACCCTCCGGCCCCAGCAGGCGCGTCGTGAGGATCATGCACAGCAGGCCGACGGCGAACGCCGCCCCCTGCCCGAACAGCGCCAGGCTCACGCTGCCCAGCAGCCGGCTCCGGTCCTGCGCGATCAGTTCTGAGCCATGGGGGGAGGCCATCTGTTGTCGGCGTCCGCGTGAGAGGACACGGCAAGTTCACCACGGAGACATGAAACCATTGCGGATTTCAGATTGCGGACTGCGGATTGCAGACCGAACGACGCATGGAGCGGCATTCTGAAATCCGCACTCCGCAATCCGTTCACCGGTTTCGCACGATATGGTCAATCTGGAGCTTGTCGCCGAAGTACAGCTCGCGGGCGCGGGCGTTGGAGAGCAGCTCCTCGGGGGTGCCGCTGGCCTCGATGCGCCCCTCGCTGATGATGAAGGAGCGGTCGGTGACGCTCAACGTATCGTGGACGTTGTGGTCGGTCAGGAGAATGCCGATCCCTCCGGCGCGCAGTTGCAGGATGATCTCCTGAATTTCGTTCACCGCCTTGGGGTCCACCCCGCTGAACGGCTCGTCCAGCAGGATCAGGCGCGGGTCGGTCACCAGCGCGCGGGTAATTTCCAAGCGGCGGCGCTCGCCGCCGGAGAGGGTGAACGCCTTGGAGTTGGACAGGTGCGTCAGCCCCAGTCTTTCGAGCAGTTCGCCCTGGCGCTTGCGGCGCTGGGCGCGCGAGAGGCGCAGCGTCTCCAGAATCGCCATCACGTTGTCGGCGACCGAGAGGCGCGTGAAGACCGACGGCTCCTGCGACAGGTACCCCATCCCCCGGCGCGCGCGCAGGTACATCGGCAGCCCGCTGACATCCTCCCCCTGGAAGAAAATCTCCCCCCCGTCGCGGCTGATCATCCCCATCGTCATGCGGAACGCCGTCGTCTTGCCCGCCCCGTTCTGACCGAGCAGCCCGACGATCTCCCCCGCGTTGACGGTGAAGCTCACCCCTTTGACCACCTCGCGGCGGTTGTACGTCTTCCGCAGCTCCTTGACTTCCAGCAGGCTCATCGGGGTCTCACCCAAAAACGCGTTGCGCCATTATAGCCCCGGCGGAGAGAAAGCTGCAACTGCGCGGACGGCAATGGACTGAACCGCCAAGCCCGGTGCGCAAGCGCACCTGTCGCCGAGGCCGCCAAGAACAGAGGAAGGGATGTGTAGGGGCGCAGCACCTGTCCGCCCGAAGCCTTGGCGAAGGCGGATGCTGCGCCCTCTGCCGCCTGTCTTCACCCTGTCGAGTTATCGGCCAACATGAACGGATAGGATAACGCAACGAGCACAAACGAAGTGAACCCCAGCCATAAGCATGAATTGATGGTCTGAACTATGTGGCGGGATTGCTCGGACTTGAGTGCTCGTTGCAGAATGATAACGGCGACGGACGTAATCGCCGCCATAGGGAAAAGAATGGTCGCCTGCGAGAGCCATAGCGCCATTATCGTCACGGTGGGGAGGGCCACGTCGAAGCGCTTGAAAGTTATGGACATGACCCCACCTGCAAAGAGGAGCGCCAGCGCCGATATCCACTGCATGACCAATCCGGTGCGCATGATCCATCTCTCGGTTGAAATTTGCACTTCTATCCCCTCCAGATAGCGGTGTGAACTCGCGACCCGTTACAGCTTCCTCGCATACAGCCAACTCATCAGCGCCGGGACCAGGACGATCAGTGGCGCGGAGGCGAAGGCTAGGACCAGGCCCGTGCTCGCGCTCTCGCGCGGCCCGAAGTCAACGAAGAACGCGGCAATCCCGATCAGGAACAACGGGATGGACCATATGATCAACTGTCGGGCGCCGTAACGGTTGATCTTGTACCAGTTCTCTTCCGAGGAGAACGATTTCTTGAACCGCACGCCGTAGAAATGGTTCATCTTCACCCGGCCGCGCAGCAGAGGAATGCTCATCAGAACGAACAGGACGGCCAAGCCGATGTTCGACAGACCGAGGATCACGCTTTCCTGACTCATGGGCCCACCCTCCTGTGGATACGTGGGATAATACTCCGCAGCGGAAGGAGAGTAAAGAGCGGCCCCCGGAGGTATCCGCGTTGTGGCCACAGATAGGGGCGTAGCATGCTACGCCCCTACAAATGATGGCGGCTTCAAGGGGATAGCGCAAATGCTTCCCCCATTGCTGAACTTGAGCGCCCCCGCGCCCGAGGGGTAGAATGCCGCAGTAGTGGGCGCCGCCGCCATGTGTTGGCTCAGTCAGGGAGTGGACAATGGGATCGTTCAAGCTAATCAGGTCGCTCGCGCTGCCGGCAGCCGCTTTGCTGCTCTCCTTTCTCACCGGCTGCAACCTGCAAACCTGCACCTTCTGGTCGCTGAACAGCTCGGCGACGCTCCCGCGCAGCGCGGTCCCGTGTCTCACGGAGGATGTGGCGCAGGAGGACGTGATGCTGGCGCTGTCCAGAAAGGACTCGCCGGAGCCGGGCATCATGGGGATGAAATCGCACCCAAGCCGGCTGATGGTCTACCATCACTCGAAGCCCATCGTGCCGTTCTACGTTAGGCACCGCTTCTGGCTGCTCTATCCGCAGGCGGTGTCGCGCCCCGTCCTTCAGCAGGGAGAGACCGCCTCGGTCCTGATGGTTCTCCACACGTGCGAGCAGGTGGCGTTCTACGACACCGCCACGCGCAAGCCGCTGCAATACCGGCGGCAGAGCTGCCTGGAGCCGTGGCTGTGGACGCGCGGCGTCGAGGCATGGCCGGAGTCCTGGGACGCGGTGCACGAGAGGCAGCGCACCTGGGTTGAGGCGCTCTTCGCCTCCGATGGGGTCGGGCCAGTGAATAATGCCGTCCTGGCCGCCGACGCGCCGTACCACTATCGCAAGGCGTGGGTGGCGCTGTTCGGGCTGGTCGGAGGGGGACAGGCGAACGGGCGGCGCTACTTCCAGTTCCTCTGGTTCCCGATTTCGCTGGGCGAAACGCGAACGCCCTAAGACTCGTGGTGGAGCGCGCTGTCCTCAGCGCGCTCATGGTCTTATGCTCAACAAGCGCGCTGAGGACAGCGCGCTCCACCTAACGTCGCGACAACTCGCGATTCGCAACTCGGAAATCAGAAGTCGCAAGTCGTCCGTTCTTCAGATCCTCCTTGTATCCCAGCCCTTCGCCCCATAAAATCGGGGTGGGGTTCTATCCCGTGGGGAGAACACGATGCCGGAGAACGCGCTGCCGTTGGATGTCAGCCACCTGCGCACGACGCTGGACCACCTGAACATGGGGGTCTACATTACCGACCGCGACCGGCGCATCCTGCTCTGGAACCGCAAGGCGGAGGAGATCACCGGCTGGCGCGCGTCGGAGGTCGTCGGCAAGTCTTGCCGCGACGATATCCTCGTCCACGTGGACCGCAACGGCCAACTGCTCTGCTCGACGCAACTGTGCCCGCTCTACCGGGCGATGGAGCTCAACAAGGAAAGCCGCGAACCAATCCTGGTCTTCGCGCGCAAGGCCGACGGCACGCGCGTCGCGGTGTCGGTGACGGTGGCCCCCTTGCGCGACGAGAAGGGGACAGTCGTCGGCGGGATCGAGACCTTCCGCGATGAGAGCGCGCAGGTGCGCGACCTCGAATTCGCCCGCACCGTGCAGCAGCGCCTGACTCCCGAATCGCTGCCGCAGGAGGGGGTCGTCCGTTTCGCGGTGCGCCACTACCCGCACGACCTGGTCAGTGGCGATTTCTATGACGTGCTCCCGGCCGGAACGGGGCGCTACGGGGTGCTGATCGCCGACGTGCGCGGGCATGGCGTCGGCGCCGGCCTCTACACGATGATGCTCAAGAGCCTGGAGGAGCAGATGCATCCCCACGCGCCGGAGCCGGCGCGTTTCATGGCCGCGGTCAACGTCGAACTGAGCCGGTACGTGGTGGACGAGAGCTTTGCCACCGCCTTCTACGCGGTGGTGGACCTTGCGAGCGGGAGCCTGCGTTACACCAACGCCGGCCATCCCGCCCCGATGCATTTCCACCGCGCCGATGGGGCGGTCACCGAGATGGAAACGCATGGCCTGCCGCTGGGGATCGCCGGCGACGGCGGCTATGCCGAAGGAAGCGTGCAGTTGGCCCCCGGCGACCTGCTGCTGTGCTACACGGACGGGATTGTCGAGGCGAACGACCACGCGGGGAAGATGCTCGGCACGCCCTGGCTGGCCGCCGCCCTGCAACGTTACGCGCCGCGCACGCCGGTGGCGATGCTGGAGCACATCTACCGCGACGCCCTCAGCGCCTGCGGCGATGTCATTCTCCCGGACGACGTACTGCTCCTCTCCATTGCGCGACCGGCTTAAGCGTCACGCGGCTGATGGTAGGGGCGTAGCACTTGTCCGCCCGAAGCCTCGGCGAAGGCGGATGCTGCGCCCTTGCGGGATCCTGGCTCTGAGTGCCTTGCGAAGGCTTGTCTAGTCCTTCGCACGGTTCGTCGCGTCCTCTTCCGCTGTTGACTTGCCGCCCGCCATGCGCTAATTTCATCCGCTGTCCCACGCATTCATTCACAGGAGGCGCATCATGGCAAACAAGCCCGTCAAGGCGACATTCGCGCTGTTCTTCGGGAACCGCGGGTTCTTCCCCGCCTCGCTCATGGCTTCGGCGCGCAGGGAATTGCCGCGCATCCTCGAGAAGAACGGCTACGGCTGGCTGATGATGGATGAGTCGGCCACCCGCCACGGCGCTGTAGAGACCCCCGCCGAGGGAGAGAAGTATGCGCGCTGGCTCAAGACGCACGAAGGGAAGTACGACGGGGTGGTCCTCGCACTGCCGAACTTCGGCGACGAGACCGGCGCGGTGAGCGCCCTCAAGGACTGCGGCACGCCGATCCTCATCCAAGCGTACCCGGACGAACTCGACAAGATGGCCCCGGCGGTCCGCCGCGACAGCTTCTGCGGCAAGTTCTCCATCATGGACGTTTTCTGCCAGTACGGCCTCAAGTTCAGCGCGATGCCGCCGCACACCATCGCCCCCTCCTCCAAGGGGTTCGCGGCGCAACTCGACCACTTCATGCGCGTCTGCCGCGTGGTACGCGGGATGCGCGGGCTGGTGGTAGGGTCCGTCGGCGCGCGCACCTCGGCGTTCAAGACCGTGCGCTTCGACGAACTCGCCCTCCAGCGGCACGGCATCACCGTGGAAACCTTCGATCTGTCCGACATCTTCGCGCGCGTCAAGTCCGTCAGCCCCGCAGCCGCTGCGTACAAGGAAAAGGCGCACCGGCTGAAGGGGATGAGCGACTGGAGCCATGCTCCCGCCGTGGCGCTCGACACCGCCGCCCGCCTCGGCGTCGTCCTCGACCAGATCGTCACTGAGTACAAGATGGGCGCGCTCGCGATGCGCTGCTGGATCGAGATACAGCAGCAACTCCATATCTCCCCCTGTGTGGTGCTGAGCGAGCTGACCGAGCGCAAGATCCCCGCCGCCTGCGAGGTGGACGTCGGAAACGCCATCGCCATGTATGCCCTCGGCCGCGCCAGCGACGACCTGACCGCCTGCCTGGACTGGAACAACAACTACGGCGACGAAGAGGACAAGTGCATTCTCTTCCATTGCGGCCCCGTCCCGCCGAGCTTGATGAGCGGCAAGGGACGGATCAGCGACCACCTGATCCTCTGCAACAGCATTGGGAAGGAGAAGGGGTACGGTTGCAACGTCGGGCGGATCGCCCCGATGCCGATGACCTTCTCCAGCCTCGCGACCGACGCGGGCAAGCTGAAGTTCTACGCCGGCGAGGGGCGCTTCACGAAGGACCCGGTGCCGAAGGAGTTCTTCGGCTGCGCCGGCGTCGCGGAGATCCCCGACCTGCAGCAAGTGCTCCTGCACGTCGGGCGCGAAGGCCACCGCCACCACACCAGCATCACCCGCGGGCACGTCATGGCGCCGCTGGGCGAGGCGCTGCAGTACTACCTGGGGTTTGACGTGACGCTGCCGCAGTGCGAGTGCTGCTGAACAAGGCGGACGGACCGGGCGGATTGGACGGATCAGACGGACTCTTCGTCAGATTCCTCCGCTCTCCGCCTGCGCCATTTCCAGCGCGTCGAGGGTGGAGCGCAGGACGTGGACGCCGGTGAGCAGGTTCTGGTGGGGGCCTTGCTGCGCCTGCACCTGGTAGAGCGCGGAAAGAGTGTCCCAGGCCATGGCCGCCGCGTGCTCCAGCGTTCCGGGACGCGCGGGGCAGGGGCGCCGGTGCTGTGAGCCGCCGCCGGTCAGGTAGAAGAGCGCGTGGTTCAGCACCTGCTGCTGGCGGCTGCGGTCGGCATCGGTGAACCAGTCCGGCTCGGGGACGTAGATGGCCTCGTGCGGTGGGTCGCCAAACGGGCGCGGCTGCGCGTAGGCATGGAAGTTGAGGATCAGATCAGGCTTATTGCCCGCCAGGTGCCGCCAGATGAGGTCGGCCTCGATCGTGCCGGGCCTCTCGGCGGTCGCGGCGTTCATGAAGGCGGCGAGTTGGTCCTTCCCCTCGGAGTTGAGACAGGAAAGGCCGTGCGCGTTGCCGTCCGGGTTGGCGCACAGCAGCGCGTCGAAGACGTAGCGCCGGCGCAGCGCTGCCGCCTCCGGCAACCGGCTGGCCAGGAAATCCAGCGCTCCTTTGGCGGCGAAGTTCCCGGCGAACTCCGTCCCGTGCTGCCCCGCCAGGATGAGCACGCGCCCCTTCTCCGCCGCAGGCACCTCCGTGTCGGTCACGCGCGCCAGGAGCATCGGGCGCTTCTCCGGCGTCTCGCCGATCTGCACCGCGCGCACGTGCGGGCAGTGGGTCGGCAGGTCCTGCACGTGCCGCGCCAGGTCCGAGAAGGGGGCGGGGCAGACCTCGCCGATGTCCCACACCTCCCCCGGCCGCACCGGCTGGCGCACGAGCAGGAACCCCTCCGCCGCCTGGAACAACTCCGCCGGGACTTTTTCCCACGGCCCGTCGGAGCCGCGCCGCCTCCAGAGCCCCGCCGGACGCGTCGGGTCGAACGTCTCCGGCCCCTCCGCCGGGGGCACGGCGGGATCGGGATGCACCTCGATCTCCACCACGCCGGAGGACTCCTCGGCGCTGAGCCGCAGCAGGAAGTAATGGTCGTAGCCGGGCTGATCGGAGCGGATGCGCATCCGCCAGCGCATCGGGCCGGCCTGCGCGAACTCCGCGCCGCTGCCGCACTCAAACTCGCTTGTGCATTTCATTTTTCTGTGTTCATCTTCAGCATGAACTGGAATACGGCGTCGGAGAACCCCGGAAGGCCTTCGTGGCCGTAGTCGGGGTAGATCATCATTTCCTTCGGCGCGGTGATCTTGTTGTAGGCGGCGAACTGGGTGGAGGGGGGGCAGATGGTGTCCATCAGCCCGGTCCCCATCAGCACCTGCCCCTTGACGCGCGGAACGAGGTACTGCACGTCAATGTAGCCGAGCTTCGTCCAGAGTTCCTCCTCGCGCTCGTGGCGCGGGTCGTGCAGGCGGAAGAAGGAGCGCAGTTCTTCGTAAGCGTCCTTGGCCTGGTCCATCTCCCAGACGCGGCGGTAGTCGGTGAGGAACGGGTAGGTTGGCGCGGCCCTGCGGATGCGCGGCTCCAGCGAGGCGCAGGCCAGCGTCAGCCCGCCTCCCTGCGAGCCGCCCATGGCGCCGACGCGCGCGGCGTCCACCTCCGGCAGCCCCATGACGATCCCGGCCAGCTGCGCGGTGTCGAGGTAGATGTGGCGGAACAGCATGTTCTTCGGCTCGTCATCCAGTCCGCGAATGATGTGCCCGCGGTAGGTCGTCCCTTTCACGCCGCCAGTGTCCTCGGAGCGGCCCCCCTGCCCGCGAACGTCCATCACCGCGACGCTGAACCCCGCCCCCACGAGCGGCAGCTTGTCCTGCCAGTCTCCGGAATGGCCGCCGTAGCCGTGGAAATGGACGACAGCGGGGTGCTTTCCCTTCGTGCCGCGCGGACGCAGGTACTTGGCGTAGATGCGCGCGCCGCGCACGCCGGTGAAGGTCAGGTCGAAGCACTCGGCGAACGGCGCCTGGAACTTGGCGGGCTTCAGCTCCAGCTTCGCGTCCACCGCGCGCATCTCGCGCAGGGCCTCGTCCCAGAACGCGTCGAAATCGACCGGGCGGGGATTGATCCCCTGGTACTTCTTCAGTTCGGCAAGCGGCATATCAATCATCGGCATCGGCGGTCCTTTCGTGGTTGTGGGCAGATGGATATTGCACCATGATACCCGCCCGGCTGGATTCTGCAAGTGTGCGGCGCGCGACAGGCGGCGCAGTGTCACCACGGAGGGCCACAGAGGACCACGGAGAACGGAGTGTTGAGTTAACGGCGCAGACGGAGTGAACCGCCAAGACGCCAAGAGCGCCAAGAACAGATATCTACTTGACGGCATTAGATCTTCTGTGAACCTGAAATGCCGTGCTTGGCGCTCTTGGCGTCTTGGCGGTTCAATGTCATTGTCAGTGTCGTTTCCGTTGCCCCACCTCACCGTTCTCCGTGGCTCTCTGTGCCCTCCGTGGTGAATACGCCGTTTCCGGCGTCGTCTTGCGCATAACCGGACGGGTGGTCTATGATATGCGGCGTTCGGCGGGCGCCAATGCGGGGAGAAGCATGGCCAGGAAGAACGGCGACGAGTTCGAGCTTCTCGACATCGCGCGGGAAAAGGGCCTCATCACCGAGGCCCAGCTTCGGCAGGTGCGCGACGAGCAGACCACCGCCGTGCGCAACGGCCTGTCGCGCACCGCGGCGCGCATCGCCATCGAAAAGGGGATCCTCTCCGAACAGGACGCGCACGACCTCGAAACCGAATCCTGGATCCGCAGCCTCTCCAACGACCTGGGCATCTATCGGCTCACCCGGCTGCTCGGGCGCGGCGGCATGGCGGTGGTGTTCGAGGCGCAGGACATCTCGTTGGGCAAAGTTGTCGCCGTCAAAATGCTGCTGCCGGAGCTGTCGCGCTCCGAGGCGTACCTGGCGCGTTTCCATCGCGAGGCGCGCATTGCCGCGCGGCTGACCCACCCCAACGCCGTCCAGGTGTTCCACGCCGGGGAAAAGGATGGGGTCCACTACCTGGTGATGGAGTACGTCGAGGGGGAGACTCTTTCCTCGCTCATCCGCCGGAGCGGGCGCATCCCGGAGGCGGAGGCGCTGGAGATGATCCTGGGGGCCACCGGCGCGCTGGCGGAAGCCAGCGGCATGGGGATCGTCCACCGCGACATCAAGCCGGGCAACCTCCTGCTCAGCAAGTGGGGGGTGGCCAAGCTGGCCGACTTCGGCATCGCCAAGGAGTTCAGCGGCATCGGCGACGCGCGCCTCCAGCAGTCCATGACCATGGGGGTCGTCGGCACGCCGAACTACATGTCCCCCGAGCAGGCGCGCGGCGCGCGCGACCTGGACGCCCGCTCCGACATCTACTCCCTCGGCGCCACCCTTTACCACATGGTTGTCGGCGAGCTCCCCTTCAACGCCGCGACCCCGCAGGAGACGATGGTGCGCGTCGTGTCCGAGTCCCCCCGGCCTCCCTGCGAACTCTTCCCCGACCTGTCCGAGTCCGCCTGCGCCGTCATCTGCAAGATGATGGCCAAGGACGTCAAGGACCGCTACCAGGATTTCGACACGCTGAAGGCCGACCTCGCCGCCGCGCGCGAGGGGAGGGAGGTCTCCGTGGACCCCGAGGAGGCCCACCGGCTGCTCCTTCTGCCGGAGAAACGCGACAAAGCCGCCGCCTCGGCCGATGCGAGCAATCCCTGGCGGATCGTCGGCATCGCGGGGGCGGTAACCCTGATCGCGCTGCTGATGCTCTGGATCATGCAAAGCTGCGCGAGCGGACGGTGAATCTATTGCGGATTTTGGATTGCGGAATGTGGATTTCAACGGGCTGTGCTTTCTGTTGTTCAATCCGCAATCCCAGGCGCGCCGTGCGCGCCGAGCATTCCGCAATCCGCAATAAGAAGAGGAGGGTGTCATGAGCCTGGCCTACACGTTCACCATCATGAAAGCCTCAGTCGAGGTGCTGCGCAAGGACAAGGAACTGTTGCTCTTCCCGCTGTTCAGCGGAATCTGCTGCTTGATTGCGGCGCTCTCGTTCGCCATCCCGGTCTTCCACAGCGACTTCCTGCGCCCCCCTTCCGGGGAGGAGCTTTCCACGGGGGAGCAGGTGGCGCGATATGCGGTGCTGTTCGCCTTCTACTACGTCACTTACTTCATCGTCATCTTCTTCAACTCCGCCGTGGTCGCCTGCGCCATCTTCCGGATGCGCGGCGGGGACCCGGACTTGATGACGGGCTTCCGCGCCGCGCTGGCGCGGTTGCCGCAGATCGCCGGCTGGGCGCTGGTCGCCGCCACCGTCGGCTTGATCCTGCGCGCCCTGCAGAAGCGCAGCAACCGCGTGGGGCGCATCGCGGTGGGCTTGCTGGGAATGGCCTGGTCGGTCGTGACCTTCATGGTCATCCCCATCCTCGTCGTCGAGCGCAAGGGGCCGATTGACGCGCTCAGGGAGTCCGCCGCCATGCTGCGCAAGACCTGGGGGGAGCGGTTGGTGGGGAATTTCAGCTTCGGAGTGATCTTCTTCGTCCTGGCGCTCATGGGACTCGTGCCGCTGATCGTCGGCTTCATGGCCCCGGTCATGGCGATCAAGGTCGTGATGCTGGCGTTTGCGGGATTCTACCTGCTGCTGCTGATCCTGGTGCAGAGCACGCTGGCGGCGATCTTCCAGGCGGCGCTGTACCTGTACGCGCGCGACGGCCGCGCCCCGGCGGGGTTTGACGCGGGGGCGCTGGCGGGGGCGATGAGCCGGCAGTAAGGGGGAGGACCGACGATTGGCGCTTTCTGATTACTGAATAATGACTTGCGATCTGACGGCAACAACGCGATGCGCACTGCGCATCCGGGCAAGCGCGCTGAGACAGCCCGTCGAGAGCCTCTGGGTTGAACGACGCGCTCCACCAAAAGTGCGCGGTATACCGCGCACGACATTCTGCGCTCTGCATTCCCCTGGTCTCCGTGCCTCCACGGTGCGTTGTGGGCGCCTGGGAAAGACGCCAGAAGAGTTCAAGTTTCCTTTCGCGCTTTTTGCAGGAGTGCGCGGCTCGGTGCGCAGTGCGGACCTGGTACGCGCACGATGTGTTTCGCAGTGGATTTCGTTGTTGCAGTTGTCCTGACCCGCCGTTCTCCGTGGTTCTCCGTGGCCCTCCGTGGTGAAGAATCCGCGCTAAGGCCGAATCTCAAACAGCCCCGTCGGTTCGTAGCGGCTGGCGGCGCGGATGGGGAAGGCATCGCCGACAATCTTGCGATGGGTCTTGAGCGCCAGTTCCGGTCTGTTGTTCTGCTCCGACAGGTGCGCCAGGCAGGCCCATTGCAGTGCGCGCGAGGCGCTGCCGCGCAGCAGTTCGGCCGACTCGATGTTGGAGATGTGTCCGTGCGGACCGCGGATTCGCGCCTTCAGGAACGCCGGGTACGGCCCACTCTCCAGCATCTCGGGGTCGTAGTTGCTCTCCAGAAAGACCGCGTCGAGCGATTCGATCAGCGCCGGCAGGCCGTCGAAGACGTGCCCCAGGTCAGTGAGAATTCCCAGCCGCTTCCCCTCCGCACAGACCACGAAAACGACGCCATCCTGTGCGTCGTGCGGCGTGCGCAGGGTCTCGACGGTCATCTTACCAAAGCGCAGCGCGCTGCCGGAGGTGAAATCGTTCACCTCCCGCACCGCGCCCAAGTCCAGGTTCCTCTCCGCCGCGTGAAGGGTGGGCCGGCTGGCGAAAAGGGGGAGGTCGTACTTGCGGTGGAGCACGCCCGCGCAGCGCACGTGGTCGGAGTGGTCGTGCGAGATGATAACGGCGTCCACCTTGCGGATGTCGCGCCCGAAGGCGGCCAGCCGGCGCTCCGCCTGCACGCCGCTGATGCCCGCGTCGAACAGCAGCCGCGTCCCCGCCGCCTCGACGTAGATGCAGTTGCCGTTGCTGCCGGATTGAAGTGAGAGGGCGATCATGGGCGGCCGGTCCAGAATGAAATAGTATCGTTTCAATCAGACTAGCTCATTTGGAGTGGAACAGCAAGTGGCGGAAGAATGACGAATGACGAAGCCCGAATGACGAATGAAACGGACAAGGCCATAATCTCCCAATTGCCCAGTCACCCAGTTACCCGCCGCTCGGAGACTGGGTGATTAGGTGATTGGGACATTCGTCCTTCGTGCTTTGTCATTCCCATCGCAACTTGCTCCCGGACGAACCCTTGACCGAACTGCCGCCCCTCCCTATCATAGGAGACAGAGGAGACTAGAGATGCCGACCTATGATTACTGCGCCGCTGAGGGGGAGAAGGGCTGCCCGACGTGCAACGTCGGTTTCGAGGTCGTGCACCGGATGACCGAGCAGGGGCCAATGTTCTGCCCGCGCTGCGGCGCGAAGGTCATGCGCCGGTTCACCCCGCCGGGGCTGATGACCCGGTACAACGAGAAAAGCACCCTGAGCGACGCCAATCTGAAACGCCACGGCTTCAAGACGCTGCGGAACGAGGGAAATGGGCGCTTCCGCGTGACGTGAGTGCAATCGGTCATTGCAGATACGTCAAATTTCCTCTCAAAATAGTTACGCCAATCCGCCCCATTTTCCGCCGCACGGGTACCACATTACGTAGCGGAACGATGTCATGACCTACAACATCCTGTAGGGGGCGGATTTCCGCAGAGTTTGGGCGGCCTATTAGGAAGAATAATCCAAAATCATGTCGGATTTTGCGGCGACAATTGTAACTTACATATTCACAGTGGGATATACAGCTGCGCACTCCGTCGCTACGTGCGAAGTTCTCTTGACACACGAGGGTGATAATGATAACTTTACTAGCGATGGCTGGCGCGTCGTAACTCTGCTTCGCAGTGCGTATCTGCGGTGAGGACGGCCGGACCATTAGTCAGGTTCACTGAGGTGGACGCAGACAACTTGTTGCCGGATGCCACGGGGCACGATTCAAGGAAGTGGCATCTCCATCTCGTGAACCCATTCCCCCTGCGCTTCATTCACTCACATGAAATGAGCGGACGGGGAGGAAGTTTGTTCTGACGGACGCGCACAGGACGTGATCCGTCGCGCCGTGTGGCGGCGGAGCGAGGCCAGATAGAAGGGTGCCGGACGAAGTGGTTTCGTCGCGGGCCCTGGTTTATGCGAGGAGATGTCGGATGGAGACCTCTGCTCAGAGGTTGCCTGTGGTTGTGGAAGAAGTTGCCGAGCCGTCCGGCGCGGATGACGTGCCGGAACCTCCGGGCGCATTGCGCCCACTCACCGCCGTACAAGAAATCGTTCGCGCACCCGCCTCCGGCCTCCGCCTCGTCGGCCGCGCCTCCTTTGAAGCCACGGATGAACAGTGGTCCGACTGGCGCTGGCAGATGAGCCACCGTCTTCGCTCCCTGCAGGACTTCCAGCGCATCCTGGAACTCAGCGGCGAGGAGATAGACGGCCTGACCATCGCCTGCAACAAGTTCGTCGTCGGCGTTACCCCCTACTGGGCCGCGCTCATGGAGCGCGAAAACCCGGAATGCCCGATCCGCCGCCAGGTCGTCCCCTCGGTCAAGGAGCTCTATTGCTCTCCGACCGACCTGGAGGACCCCTGCGGGGAGGATCAGGACATGAAGACCCCGGGCCTGGTGCACCGTTACCCGGACCGCGTGCTCTTCCTCTCCTCCGACAAGTGCGCCTCCTACTGCCGCTATTGCACCCGCAGCCGGCTGGTGGGCAACGACGAACTGGGATCGGTGCTACAGCGGCTCGAACTGGCCGCCGCGTACGTCGAGGGGCAGCCGCAGGTGCGCGACGTGCTGATCAGCGGCGGCGACCCGCTGTTGTTGAGCGAGACGGTGCTGGCGCGGATCATCCGCCGCTTTCGCGCCATCCCGCACATCGAGATGGTGCGCCTGGGCAGCCGCGTGCCGAGCTACCTCCCGCAGCGGATCACGCCGCGCCTGGTGCGGACGCTCCGTTCCAACGGCGCCTTCTACCTTTCCGTCCACTTCAGCCACCCGAGGGAGATCACTCCGGAGGTCGAGCGCGCCCTGGCGATGATCGCCGACGGCGGCGTGGTGATGGGGTCGCAAACGGTGCTGCTGCGCGGGATCAACGACAACGACGAGACGCTCAAGCGGCTGTGGCAGCGCCTGCTGGCCAACCGCGTGCGCCCGTATTACCTGTACCAGTGCGACCCGGTGATGGGGACTTCGCATTTCCGTACCAGCGTGGCCGCCGGCGTCGAGATCATGCGGCGCGTCCGCGGCTTCACCAGCGGCTACGCCGTGCCGACGTACGTCATTGACGCCCCCGGCGGCGGCGGGAAGACCCCCGTCAACTCGGACTATATTGTGGACCACACGGCTGACAAGGTCACCATGCGCAACTGGGCCGGGAAGCTGTACGCCTACCCGGAAATTTGACGCCCGAACCGAACCATGTGCCATCCCCGGCGTGCCGGGGGTGGCACATTTGCGTTATGGGGGCGCGGAGTGGATAATCCAACTCCGCGTCACATTGGACGGAGCATCGAATGAAGATTGCCCTCAGTTACGACCTCAAATCCGATTACATTGCCCTGGGCTGGACCCCCGCCGAGGCGGCTGAGTTTGACAGCGAGGCCACCCTGGCCGGAATCGAAGGGGCGCTGCGGCAATTGGGCCATACCCCTGAGCGCGTTGGCCGCTGCGTCGAATTGGCCAAACGCCTCGCCGCCGGGCAGCGTTGGGACCTGGTGTTCAACATCTGCGAAGGGGCCTGGGGGCGGAGCCGCGAGGCGCAGGCCCCGGCGCTCTGCGAACTGTTCGACCAGGTGTACACCTTCTGCGACCCGCTGACGGCCGCCCTGACGCTGGACAAGGGGATGACCAAGCGCGTGGTGCGCGATGGCGGCCTGCGCACCCCGAAGTTCCTCGTCGTCGAAAGCCTCTCCGACCTTGAGCGCCTGGCGCTTCCCTTCCCGCTGTTCGCCAAGCCGGTGGCCGAGGGGACGGGTAAGGGGATTGATGCGGCATCCATCATCCGCGACCGCGCCTCGCTGGAGCGTATCTGCAAGGCGCTATTGGCTCGGCACTGCCAGCCGGTTCTGATCGAAGAATTTCTCCCCGGACGCGAAACCACCGTGGGGATCGTCGGCACCGGAAACGATGCCCACGTGCTCGGCGTCATGGAGGTCGTGCTCCTGGAGAAGGCGGAGAAGGGGGTGTACTCCTTCCACAACAAGGAGAACTGGCACGGGAAGGTGGAGTACCGCCTGGCGGAGGCGGGGGCGTTCAACGATGAATGCGCCGCGCTGGCGCTGGCCGCGTACCGGCTGCTCGGCTGCCGCGATGCCGGGCGCGTGGACCTGCGCGCGGACGCGCTGGGGCGGGCGCATTTCCTCGAAGTCAACCCACTGGCCGGCATGACGCCGGAGTCCTCCGACCTGCCGATCCTCAACGACCTGATCGGGCGCAGCTATGCTCAGTTGGTTGACGACATTGTGAAATCGGCGATGAAACGGGCGCGTTGAAGCCGTAGGGGCAAGGCATGCCTTGCCCCTACAGCGTGGCGACGCATTTCTGGAACCGAGGTGCACCGTGAAACTCCTGGTCGCCCATAACGCCGTGGACGCGTCCGAAACGGACCCATCCACGCTGGATGTTCTGGAGCAGGTGCGGTTCATCTCCGAGGCGCTGGCGCGAGCGGGCCACCGCGCGGAGCCACTGCCGTTCGACCGCAATCTACGCGCCGTTCTGGAGCGCATCGAGCGCGCCGCACCCGACATGATCTTCAACCTGGTGGAATCGGTGGAGGGGGACGCGCGCCTCCACCCGGCCGCCGCCGCGTTCTTTGAGCTGCTCGGAATCGCGCATACCGGCTCGCCCGCCCGCGCCCTGGAAGTGGCCACCGACAAGCACCTGAGCAAGGCGCTCCTGCGCGCCGCCGGGATGCCGACCCCCGAATGGGCTTCGTGCGGCACGGGGGAGGAAGCTGTGGGTAGGGGCGTAGCATGCTACGCCCCTACGGCGGACGGCGCGTTCCGCGACGTCCCTCCCCCCTGGATCCTGAAGCCCACGCAGGAGGACGCCTCCATCGGGATTGACGAGGACTCGGTCGTGCGCGATCCCGCCGCGTTGCCCGGCAAGCTGGCCGAGATGCAGAAGCGCTTCCCCACCCAGCCGATCCTGGTGGAGCGGTACATCGAAGGGCGCGAGTTCAACGTCTCGCTCCTGGCCGCGCGCGGGGGGCCGCAGGCGCTTCCCGTCGCAGAGATTGTTTTCGACGGCTACGGTCCGGGCAAGGAGCGCGTTGTCGGCTTCCGCGCCAAATGGGACAGCGCCTCGCCGGAGTACAAGAACACCCGCCGCTCCTACGACCATCCCGCCGCCGATGCGGCGCTCATTGAGCGCATCCGCCGCATCGGCGTGGCCTGTTGGGGCCTCTTCGGCTTGCGCGGCTACGCCCGAGTGGACCTGCGCGTGGACGCGCGCGGGGAGCCTTACGTCATCGAAGTCAACACCAACCCCTGCCTGAGCCCCGACGCGGGGTTCGCCGCCGCCGCCGAGCGCGCCGCGATCCCGCCGGAGCGAATGGTTCAGCACATCTTGGAGGATGCGGTATGTCTGCCGCGGCAACGGACCTGACCCTGCGTGACGAGCTTCGCGCATCGGACCGCCCCGCGCTGGAGCGAATTCTGATCGACAGCAAGTACTTCCGCACCGACGAAGTGCCCGTGGCGCTTCAGTTGATGGACGACCGGCTTGCCAAGGGGGAGCACAGCGAGTACCGCTTCATCGTGGTCGAGCGCGAGGGGAAAGTGGTCGGCTACTGCTGTTACGGGCTGATCGCGTGCAGCGTCCACAGCTACGACCTGTACTGGATCGCCGTGGAGCCCACCCTGCAACGCGCCGGCATCGGGCGCAAGTTGATGGCGGCGACCGAGGAGCGCGTGCGCGCGAAAGAGGGAAAGCGCATCTACGTGGAGACCTCCAGCAAGCCGCAGTACGAGCCGACCCGCCAGTTCTACCTGCGCTGCGGCTACAAGCCCGAAGCGACGCTGGAGGATTTCTACGCGCCGGGGGATGGAAAACTCATCTTCGTGAAAATCATGGGGTGAGAAGATTTACCACGGAGCGCCACGGAGAGCCACGGAGAACGACGAGAACTCAGGACTGAGAACTGAGAACTGAGAACTGAGAACTGAAAGGTGCTCCGCGCCACGTATTCCGTATCCGCGTTCATCGGCGTCCGTCGGCGGTTAATGCCGTTCTTGTCTCCATACCGTTGCTGTGTTGCCGTACCTGTGTGCATCTGTGGTTTCACGTGCCGTCCGTTCGTTACCGTTGACCTGAAACGCCGTTCTCCGCGGCCCTCCGTGGTGAATGATCCGTGTTGAAGCGTTACATGGCTTTGGTCGGCGCGGATTCCAGCGCCTCGGCGATTTCGCGGCAGAGCGTCGTCAGCGTATCGTCGCGCGCCCCCATCACCAGCACCGTATCCTTCTCCTGCGCGCTCTGGCGCAGCGCGGCGATCAGTTCCGCGCGGTCCGCTGTGGCGCTCACCGGCGCACCGCGCGCGGCGGCTTCGGCTGCGATCTCCGCCGCGCTGACATCCCTGGCCGCCGTCCCGCCCGCGTAATAGATCGGCAGCAGCCAGAGCCGATCCTCCTTTCCCAGGCAGCGGGCAAGCACGTCGATCAACTCCTGGCGCATGAAGCGCGCCGGCCCGAAGCCGTGGAACTGAAAGACCCCCAGCACCCGGCGCGCGCCCGCGCGGCGCACCGCCTCCACCGCCGCCTCGATCTTGCTGGGGTTATGCGCGAAGTCGTCGAAGACCCGCACCCCGCGCACGCGGTTGATCAGCTCCATCCGCCGCCCGACTCCCTCGAAGCGGCGCAGCGCGTTCTCGATGCTGTGGTCGCTGACCCCCATCTCGCGCAGCGCGGCGATGGCCGCCAGCGCGTTGAACACGCTGTACGCGCCGATCTGCCGCAGGGTGAAGCGAGTGGTCCCGACGTTGAAGCGGACATCGCGGCTGCCTAGGTGAATGCGGCGCGGGCGCACGTCGCCGTCCTGCAACCCGAAGGTCACGCGCCGCGGCCCCGGCTGCCCGATCAGCATTGCGCCGGCCTGCGGGCTGACCACCAGCGCGTCACGCGTGTTTCCGGCGAAGGTGACGTAGATGCGCTGCAACTCGTCCAACTCCTTGTGGTCGCGCGCGACGCCGGTGATGACGCCGACGCTGGCGCGGTAGTTGATGCAGGTGCCGTCGCTCTCATCCGCCTCGATGCAGGCGCACTCCCCCTCGCCGGCGACCGCGTTGCCGATCATCTTCTCATTCTCGAAGTTGCGCATGATGCCGCCGTTGACCACCATCGGCTTCAAGCCGGCGCTGGCCAGCCCCCAGCCGATGAGCGCGGTGATGGTGGTCTTGCCGAAGCTCCCGGTGACGGCGACGCCGCGGCGGCATTCCCGGAAGAAGTTGGCCAGCACGCGGGAGCGGTGGATGGTCGTCAGCCCCAGTTCGCGGGCGCGCGTCAGGTCCAGGTTCTGCTCCTCGATGGCGGTGGAGACCACCAGGTGGGTGATGTCGCGGCGGATGGCGCTGCCGTCCTGGGGGAAGATGTGGATCCCCTGCGCCTCCAGGCGCGCGCGGCGGTCGGGCATCTCTCCCTGGTCAAAGTAGCGGTCCGAACCGGTGACAGTGTCCCCGCGCGCCCGCGCCAGTTGCGCCAGCGCGCTCATGCCAATCCCGGCCACGCCGACAAAATGATAATTCGCCACGTCAATACCGAGAGAAAGACAACAGGTTCACCACGGAGGGCCACGGAGAACCACGGAGAACGGCACCTGAGGGCAACGGCAACGAAACGACAGATTCAGGAACCACAGAGAACAAATTTACAGAACTCTTCTGAGAACGCCACTCGTAAGACGGGGCACGTTGAAGTTAATAATCAAACCAACCTTTTTGCCGCTCAATCTCATGTAGGTCAGCAACTGCGCCTCATGGATGGGCAACGGCCTGTCCACAGATTTCACCTCGACGATGACAGCGTCCTCAACCAGTATATCTATGCGATAGCCGCAATCCAGCTTTACGCCGTCAAACTCCACCGGCATGTCCACCTGGCGTCGAAAGGCAACGCCCTTCCGAGACAGCGCGTGGCAGAGGCATTGCTCGTAACATGATTCCAAGAGCCCTGGTCCCAGCGCCTTGTGTACCTCAATGGCGCATGCGATGATCTTCTCCGTGAGTTGTTCGCTAATGAGCGTCATTGCCGTCCTCCGTGGTTCTCCGTGGCCCTCCGTGGTGAACAGGAGCGTCAACAACTCCGCCAGTTGGCGTAATCCTGCAAGGAGACTTTCTGGCCGCTCTTGAGGCGCGCGGAGCGGCCGAACTCCTCCATCCGCCGCAGCGCCTTCGAGTCGAACACCGGGCCGTCCTGGCAGACCAACTGGTCGCCGCAGGTACACTGGCCGCAGAGGCCGAAGCCGCACTTCATGTAACGCTCCAGGGCGGCCTGGCACTCCACGCCGTGCTTCTCGCACAGGTCGAAGACGGCACGCATCATCACCTCCGGGCCGCAGGTGTACACCGTCTTGAACTCGCCGCGCTCCAGGCGCGGACGTAGCCGGTCGGTCGGGAAGCAGCGATAGCCGGTGCTGCCGTCGTCGGTGCAGACCTCCATGTCCGGGAAGCGGTCGCGGAAAATCACCTCGTCGGAGGTCTTTGCGCCGAAGAAGAGCGGCATCTCCGGGTGCGCTTCCTTCAGCGTCGCCACCATCGCCAGGCCGCAGCCGCCGGCGATGATCGCGCCGTCCGGCTTTGGCACAAAGCCGTGCCCGTACGGCCCGCGCACACCCACCTGGTCGCCGGGCCGCATCTCCATCAGCCGCGTGCTGAACGCCCCGCGCTTGCGCACCGTGATCGCGATGTGCCCCGGCGCCTGCGCGCTGACGGCGTACGGCTTCTCGTCCAGTTCCGGAATCCAGATCATCACGAACTGGCCCGGCTGGAACTTCATCTTGCGTTCGAGCCAGAGCGTGCGCAGTTCGGGGGCGTCGTCCTGCGCCTCCATCACGCGCGCCATGACCGGCTGTTCAACGGTGTGCCGCACCGATCAACTCCTCCACCTTCTCGAAGCCGTTGCGGTCCATCCACTCCTCCATCTCGCGGGCGATCTGTGCGAACACCTTCATGCCGCCGTCGAACGCCGCGCTGCCGACCCCCACCGCCGTCGCGCCGGCCATCATCATCTCGATAGCGTGCGCCCCGCAGGAGACGCCGCCGGTGCCGATGATGGGGATCTTCACCGTCTTGTAGATGTCATAGACGCAGCGCACGGCGACCGGCCGCAGCGCCGCGCCGGTCACCCCGCCCATCCTGAACGCCAGCGTCGGGCGGCGCGCCTCGATGTTGATGAGCATCCCCGGCCCCATCGAGTTGACCGCGGTGATCGCGCTGGCCCCGGCGCGCTCCGCCGCGGCGGCGACCTCACCGATCGCCGGGACGTTGGGGGAGACCTTCACGAAGATCGGCTTGTCCGTCACCTTGCGCACGGCGGCGGTGATCTCGAACGTCGCCTCCGGCGTGCTCTGGCCCGCCAGCGTGCCGTAGCCGGGGGTGTGGGGGCAGCTCAGCGGCAGCTCGATGGCGGCGAAGGGGAGCTTCGTCATGCGCTCGGCCACGCGGCTGAACTCATCGGCGTTCTGCCCCACGACGCTGGCGAACAGCGGCGCGGGGATGTCGGAGAGGTCGGCGAACTCCTTCAGTGCCTCCTCCAGACCCGGATTGCTGTAGCCGACGGCGTTGATCATTCCGGCGTCGAAGCTGAGGATCGTCGGGTTGGGATGGCCGCCGCGCGGCAGGAGGCTGACCGATTTCATCGTCACCGCGCCGGCCCCTGCGGCGGCGACGCGGCGCAGCAGCGGCTTGGTGGTCCCCAGGATGCCGGAGGCCAGCACCGTCGGGTTCGCCAGCTTGATTCCGCAAAGGCTTACGGACAGGTCGGCCACAGCGCGCTCCAATCTCCGGTCGCAGGACGCCCCCGCTTGTCAGGGCAGTGTAGCGCAGCCTGCGTGGACATTCAAGTAACGGGGGCGGGGAGGCGGAAATGGCGTTCAACACGGAGGGCGCGGAGGGCCATGGAGGATGGCAGGCGAGCGTGCAGGGGCGTAGCATGCTACGCCCCTACAACTGCATGCGCGGCGGTTTCATGAAGCCCACTTGAGAGCAAGCTTCTTGCCGGAATGCGCGCAATCGCTGAGGTACAGGTTAATCAAGTTCTGGTAAGGCACCCCCGTTTCCCGGGCCAGCGCCTTGAAATAGGCGATCACGTCCGTTCCAAGCCGGATCGTGACCTGCTTGCGCAACCGCTTTGCGTACGGATTCTTGATCGAGCGGGTGAAATCATATTCGTTTCTCATAGGTAGCTCCCGTATTGTCTGCGTTCGTTTGGCGTCGTCCTGCGCGCCGAAATGATCCGGATTACCTCCTCCTTCTCGCGGTACGCATGGCACACGATCAGCAATCGCAACTTCGCGCTGAATCCGAGAAGGATAAACCTGTCCTCTTCTTGCGAATGGTCTGGGTCATGCTTCAACCTGGCGTTCTCGTCAGTGAAAGCCGTGGCGGCTTCTTCAAAGGAGACTCTGTGCTTGCGCCGATTCTCCCCGGCCTTCGCCTCATCCCATGCAAACCGTGGTTTGCTCATAATGCTATTGTATTGCTATTAGCATTACAATGCAAGGGCGCACTGCGACAAGGCAGGGAAGCTTGCCGTGCCAGCGGCCGCTCAATTTCACAATTTTCCGCGCACAATCTAAAATGGAAGGCTATGAAAGTCTTCATCCACGCTTTTGGCTGCCAGATGAACAAGCTCGACGCGGAGCTTGCGATGGGGGCACTGCGCCGCGCGGGGGGCGAGCAGACGGAAAATGTCGAAGAGGCGGACGTGATCCTCTACCACACCTGCTCCGTGCGTGAGCACGCCGAGGAGCGGGTGTACAGCAATGTAGGGAAGCTGAAATTCCTCAAGCGTCGCCGTCCGGAGATCGTGATCGGCATCATGGGCTGCATGGCGCAGAAGGACCGTGGGGCGATCTTTGAGCGGCTGCCGCATGTGGACCTGGTGGTCGGGACGCGCGAATTTCCGCGCATCGCCGAACTGGTCGAGGAGGCGCGCCGGACCCGGCGGCACCTGCTGGCATGCAGCGAGGAATCCCCGGTGGACGAAGCGCGCGACCCGGCGGTCCGTCCGAACCGCCACCAGGCGTTCCTGACCATCATGCGCGGCTGCGACAATTTCTGCGCGTACTGCATCGTCCCCAGCGTGCGCGGACGCGAGACCAGCCGACCCCTCGACGAGGTCGTCGCCGAGGCGCAACGCCTCGTGGATGACGGTGTGGTCGAGATCACACTGCTGGGACAGAATGTGAACAGCTACGGCAAGTCCTTCGGCCAACCCGGCGCGCTCGTGGAGTTACTCGAACGGCTGGACCGCCTGAGCGGGCTGGCGCGCATCCGGTTCGTCACGAGTCACCCGAAGGACATGAGCCGAGAGATTCTTCAGGCGGTGCGCGACCTGCCGCGCGTCTGCGAACACCTCCACATGCCCGCCCAATCCGGCAGCGACCGCATTCTGAAGGCGATGAACCGCAAGTACACGGCGGCGCACTACCGCGAACTGGCCGCCCAGGCGCGCGAGATCGTGCCGGGGATTGCCATCGCTAGCGACTTCATCGTCGGCTTCCCCGGGGAAACGGAGGAGGAGTTTGCGCAGACGGCGTCGCTGGTTCGGGAGATGCGATTTCAGAACAGCTTCGTCTTCAAGTACTCCCCGCGGCCCGGCACCACCGCGGCCAAGTTACCTGACGACGTCGCCGCCGAGGAGAAAAAGCGCCGCAATTTGGAACTGCTGGAAATCCAGTTGCGCGTGAACCGCGAGGAGCATGCTGCATTCGTCGGACGCGAGGTGGAGGCGCTGGCGGAGGGGGTGAGTGCGCGCGACGCGCGGCGCGTCACCGGACGGTTGCGCACCAACCACATCGTCGTCTTCCCCGGCGGGGCGGAACTGGCTGGCCGGCTGTTACGCGTACGCATTCTCAGCGCCACGCCGCTGACGCTGGTGGGAGAGCTGACCGATTTGACTTCCAACGTCCAACCGTTCCGTTCTTGAACACGCCGCCTGTTCAGAAGCGGTACATACGCGACAATCACATCATCACTTTCCCGCATCTGCGCCACTGGCAAACAAGTTACGACAACTTAAGACAATTTCCTGATTGGCACACGGGTTGCTCCTACAGAGGGCATCGTGCTTCGGTACTCAGCTCTCTTGTAGGATGCTCAGAAATGCGCAACGTGGATGTGTTCGGAACTGGCAGCGCCGGTTGTGTGGACGAGGAGCGGAGACGGGCCCCGTGGCTGCAGCGCGCGAAGACGTGGCTGGATGTGCGGGCCGTACGCGGCTGCTGCCAGGATACGTATCGCTGGGCATCCAAGGTGGAGATGATCCGCAGCATTCGCATCGCCGGGCCGCAGGCGCTTTGAAGGGTATTTTGCCCCATGCATCTTGGCCTTGCAGTGCAAAAGGGGGTCAGGCAACTTTTCTAACGACCGAAAAGTAGCCCGACCCCTTTTCCGTTGCAAACGCGCCGCTCATTTATCAATCATCATGCTCTGTAGAAACCATCCAGTGAACCCCCGAAGGGGGTGATGCACATTAGCCCACGGCGAGCGAAGCGAGTCGTGGGAAGCTGGTCTTTCTGGCGAGGAGAGCCCCCGAAGGGGGCGACGGATTCATGGCGGGAGGTTCCGTCGCCCCCTTCGGGGGCTCAGGGGTTGGGCACGACATTCACCCCCACGACTCGCTTCGCTCGCCGTGGGCTAGAGTCCGACGGCCGCTTCGCGGCCTGACAAGTGGAGCGGCATGGTTTCTACAGAGCACAATCATCACTCATCAATTATCAATTGTCCTGCTTCCATCCGGTCACGCGCAGCGTCGCCGCCCCGGCAGGCTCCCCCTGAACTCGCTGCACATCGACCGTCACCCTGCGCCGCGTGACTTCCGGCGCGGTGCGCAGGCCGATGCCGACCGACACGATGCGAAATCCACCATCGGCGGGTGCCCACTCCGTTGCGACCGACCCGCGCTCCACGTCGCGCGCCAGCGAGCCGGCCTCCGGGCTGGCCGCCAACCGGTGCAGCGCTTCCTGCACCCCGGATTCTGCCAGGTAGAGCGCCTGCAGCGCCTCCTTCTGCGTCTTCAGGTGCGTGCGCTGGGCGATGTTCTCCTGAAGCGCGGCGGCGATCATCGCGGCAATAATGAACAGCAGCACGAGCGTCGGCAGCAGGGCCATCCCGCGCAGGGGGGCGCGTCTTGACTTCATGTTCATGGCTGCCCCCTCAGCGCAACGCGCAGGCTCAGGATCGGGTGGGAGATGCCGATGCTCGGCGGCTCCTCCCATTCCACCGTGGCCACGACCGCGCGCGCGCGGTCGTCGCGGCGCTCGACGTCGAACCGGACGGCCATCCCCGGATCGCTGATAAGCGGCATCTTCTGCTCCTGCTTCTCCGAGGTCATGGACAGGCGCTGGAGCGCGCGGCCCTCCATGAAGTAGCTCACGCGGACGCCTTCCGGCATTGCCAGCAGGAGCGCCGGAGTCCCTTGCGCGGAAGCCGGTTCTTCAACGGCCTGCGCGTTGCGGACATCCTTTGCGAAGAGGCGCAGAAAGTATTCCGCCGCCGCGCGGCGCTGCCGGTAGTGCCCCTGGGCGCTGCTGAGGCGCATTACGTCGGAGTAAGCGATGGCGCCGATGCCGAGGATGATCGTCAGCAGCGCCATGACCGTGAGCACCTCGATCAGCGCGAAACCGCGGCGGGCAGAGCGGGCATTCATGGCGCGCCCTCCTTCGCGAAGCTCCGCCGCAGGGTGATGCTGCGCTCCGGCCCGCGCAGGGGTTGCCAGAAGACCGCCACCTGCGCTTCCTTCAGCCCCGGCTCGACCTCGCTCACCGTCAGCGTTCCGCGCGCCCCCTTCAGCCGGGCGGCCGAAGGCACGGAGAGCTTCAGCGTCTGTCCCTCGCCCCGCGGGATCTCGCCGTACGGCAGCGCGGTCAATCGCTCGATTTCGCTCTCGGCGATCAGCGTCGCGCAGAACGTCTCCTGCGTGACGCGCAATTCGCGCACCTCGGCGCGGTGGTACGCTACCAGCAGCAACACGCCGCCGCTCAGCACCGCGAGCGCCGCCATGGCGTCGAGCAACAGGAACCCGCGCGTGGAATGACGTGTCACCATCGCGCCCCCCAGAATCGGAAATAGGGACCCAACAGCGTCGCCGCCACCAGCAGCACCACCAGTCCCATCGCCAGCGCCGCCGCGACGGGAAGGTAGCGGATGAAATTCTCCGCGCGGCGCTCCGCCTCGTTGCGGTACTCCTCCGCCAGCGACTCCAGCTTCCGGTCCATGCTGCCGCTCACGTCGGCCGCCAACAGCGCGCGCGCGAAGCGGCGCGGGACGACCCGCAGGCCGTCGGCCGCGGCGCCCGCGGACTCGCCGCGCTCCACGCGGGCGGCAATCTGCTCCATCGCCCGGCTCACCCAGGGCCGGCCCAGAGCGTCCCCGGCCAGCCGGAACGCCTCCGGGGCGGGCGTCTGCGCGCGCACCAGCAGCGCGAGCATATCCGAAGCGTTGGACCAGAGCGCCGCCTCGTAGAAGCTGCGGAAGTACGGCAGCCTGCGCGCCACCGCGTCGGTCAGGCGGGAGGATTCCAGCCGGCGTCGCAGGGTCATCCATGTCAGCGCCCCGCCCAGAACCATCAGGGCGAGCACCGCCAGCGTGACGCGGCTCTGCAGCGTCTGGCCGGTCATGAACTCGGTCAGCGTCGGGATTCGCATATCCACACTGCCGGCCACCGGCGCGAAGGACTGCGGAATCAGGACAAGCCCGGCGGCGATCAGCATCGCCGCGGAGAAAAGCAGCAGGAGCAGCGGATAGACCACGTTGGTCAGGAGCGCGCGGCGGAAGGCGACGTTCATCCGCACGTTGCGGCTGAGGTTCAGCAGCACCTCGGAGAGGTTCCCCGCCGCCGCGCCCGCCTTGAGCAGCCGCCCGTAGAAGGGGGGAAAGGCCGACCCCTCCGCCTCAAGCGCCTGCGCCAGCGGCATCCCCTGTTCCAACCGGGAGGCTGTCGCCTCGACGCTGCGGCGGAACCGCCCGCCTCGGCTTTGGAAACAGAGCCGGCGCAGCCCGTCGGGCAGCGGCAGTCCCCGGCGGAGGGCGTCGCCGAGCATCTCGTTGAACCGCGCGAAATCCTCCGGGGCAATGGCCGCCGCCGCGCGCGGCGCGCGGCGCAGTTCGGTGCGCAGGACGCGCCCGCCGCCGAAGCGGATCTCTCCCTCCAGTTGCAGGGCGTCCTGCCCGGCAGCCACCACTTTGCGCAGCGGCGCACCGGCGGCGTCGGTGCCGATCAGTTCCATCGAAGTGTCCGCGTCCTTCTCCATCGGCGAATTCCAACTTCTGCGTGGGCTGTGTGTAGCGGCGGGCTTCAGCCCGCCTGTTGCCGCCGCACGGGCTAAAGCCCGTGCCTACACGCTCCCTCCGCGCCCTTCCCCCGTCTTACTCCAGGAGACTTCTCATTATGCTCAACAGGGGGGTGAAGACCCCCAGCACGATCATCACGACCGCGACGCCCACCGCCATGATGGCCAGCGCCGGCAGCACCTGGCTGACCACCGAGGCGGTCCAACTGGTCTGAACGGAGTAGTCCTCCCCCAGGCGCGTCAGCGCGCGCGACAACTCCTCCGGTCCGGCCAGGCCGCGGGCGAACCATGCCGCCCGCGGGTCCACGTTCGCCTCGTCCAGCGCCTGCGCCAGCGTCGCCCCCTGCCGGGCCTTCTCGGCGGCGACCAGGATGCGATCGCGCAGCCAGGGGTGGATCGTCCCCTCGGCGATGGTCTCCAGCGCTTGTGGGGCGGGCGCGCCGGCGCGCACGAGCATCGCCAGTTCATAACAGAACTCCCCCAGCGCGGCGCGGCGCATGCTCCCGCCCAGCCCGGGAAGGAATGAGCCCAGCCGCCGGACCACCTCGCTGAAATGAGCGCGCACGCGCAGCAGGGGCCGGTGCAGCGCCGGGAGGAAGAGCAGAAAGACGAGGCAGAGCATCAACACGAAGCCGGCGCTGGGCAGGTACCGCCACAGTCCGCCGTAGTGGTTCCACGCTTCGAGGTGTGGGGCAGGGGCGCCAATTTCCTCGCACATCTTGCGGAACTTGGGGACAATCGAGACGAAGAGTCCCGCCATGATCCCCGCCGCGACGGCCACGACCATCATCGGATAGAGGAAGCCGGCGAAGAGGAGGCTGCGCGTCTGGCTGCTGCGGCGGCGTTCCTGCGTGACCAGCCGGAGCGCCTCGACGAGATTGCCGCTGCTCTCTCCGATGCGGAGGATTTCCGCCTCCGCCGGGCTGATTAGCCGCCGCGGCGGGATGGGGCCGCGCGGGTTCTCGGCGTTGACCAGCGCCAGCGCGTCCCCCAGCGGCACGCCGGCGTTCAGGCTCCAGGCGACCAGCGACACGTCGCGCTGCGAACTCATCCACATCCGCGTGGCGCACTCCCCCAGCCCGCGCGCTAGCGGGAGCTCCATCCGCGCCAGCGCGTACAGGTGCTCCAGCAGGAACACCCCCAGCAAGCGGCGGCGCGCGCCGACGATGGCGTCCACCAGCAGCGTCAGCCCCAGGCCCCAGACGAGGACCACCAGGAACGCGGCCAGCAAGAGCAGTGCTACCATTCCTTCCATGCGGTCGTCACCCTATGAAGTTCATCAATTTGAACAGCGGCAGGAACTGCGCCACGAGGGACATTCCGATGATCTGATAGGCCACTACCGGGAAGAAGAGCCGGAGTACGACGCCAACGATGGCGGAACTGCTGCGCGCCTGCCGCCGGTAGAGTTCCTCGGCCACCGGCCAAATCCGCGCGTGTCCGCCCGAGGCGGTTGCGGCGCCCGCGCTCCAGGTGAGCATGGGCGGGAAGAAACTCTGTTCAGACGCCATCACCGATTCCATCGGCACGCCCGCCTCCAGGGCGATGGCCATCCGGTCGGACATCTTCCGCACGATGCGGTTGCCGGAGGCGCGGCCGATGATCCGCACCGCCTCCGGCTCCGGCACGCCTGCGACAAACAGCAACCCGGCCATCCGGCACCACCGCGCCAACAGCATCCGGTGAAACAGCCGGCCGACGATGGGGACCTTCAGCCGTACTCCATCCAGCCCGACCGGAATGACGAACGGCACGACGTAGAGCAGCATCAGCGCCAACGCCGGAAGGACCAGCAGCACGACCGCTTCAACGGGGGCAATGATCGGCATGTAGCGCGTCAAGAACGGCAGGTTGATGTCCAGTTCGCGGAACATTCTTTCGAAACCCGGCAGGAGAAGGAGGTGCAGGGCGAAGAGCAGTCCCAGTGCGAACAGAGCCAGCAGGCAGGGATAGGCGATAGCGTAGGTGATATTGTAGCGCAGCGTGTCCACCATGCGGGCGTCCTGCGCCAGCGAGTCCAACACTTCGGGGAGGCGGCCGGCGCGCTCCCCGGCGGCGAGCATCTCCGCCGTGCCGGGCGGGAAGGCGCGCCTTTGCTCGGCGACCGCCTGGGAGAGCGGCTTTTTCGCGGTGTCGCCCGCCCCGCGGCGCCCGCGGGGGGGGCCGCCGGGCGGGCCCCCCCCCCCGCGGGGAGCCGCTCCGCGACCCGCGCCCGCGCTCCGCCGAAAGCGCGCTGCGACAGCTTTTCCAGCGCCCCCGGGACCGACTTCTCCTGGCGGGTCGCCAGGCTCAGTTCCGCCCAGAGCCACTCCAGATTCGACTTGGAAAGTCGAAACATCCCCTTCCTCCCCTATGACTCGCTATGTAAATGTAGGGGCGAGCAAGGCATATGTCAAGGAGGCGGAGAAACATTTGCGCTCGTGGCTCGGAGTCGCCATCTCCTGTAGGGGCGTAGCATGCTACGCCCCTACCAGTGGCTACAGCACAGGCGCCTCTCGCCGCACGTGACGTGAAATTCTCCCCGCATTCCGCTATGCTATCCGGGCTGACGGAGATTTCCGATGACATCGTTTTCCCCGAAAGGACACACCGAACCATGGACGCCCCGCAAGCCCCCGCCTGGACCCCGATTCGCGCGCAGCGCTCGCGCCAGACCCTGCGCGAACGCTGGCTGGCCGCCATGACATTCAGGAAGCCCGACCGCCTTCCGCTGATGGAGTTCGGCTATTGGGCGGAGACGCTCCCAGCCTGGCACGATCAGGGACTCCCCCGCACCATTCAGACCGAGGCGGATGCCTATGCCTACTTCGGCATCGAGGACTGGCTGAAAGCCGGGGTCAGCACCGGCATTTACCCGTCGTTCGAGCAGGAGGTGCTGGAGACGGGCCCGGATTACACCATTGTGCGCGACGGCGACCGCGCCATCCGCAAGGAACGCCGCGAAGGAATCCGCACCATCCCGCACTACCTGGAATACGGGCTGAAGAACCGCGAGGACTGGAAGCTCTTCAAGGCGCGGCTCGACCCCGCCACGCCGGGCCGCTACCCGGCTGACTGGGCGCAGCGGGTCGAAGCATACCGCACCCGCGAGGCCCCGCTGAGCATCAGCATCGGCAGCATGCTTGGCACACCGCGCAACTGGATCGGCTTCGAGAACGTCGGCCTGCTGGCGTACGACGACCCGGAACTGCTCGACGAGATCGTCGAGAGCTGCTGCGTCTGCGTCTGCGAAACGATCAAGCCAGCCCTGGAGCAGGTGCAGTTCGACTTCGGCGCGGGGTGGGAGGACGTCTGCTTCAAGAACGGGCCGATCATCAGCCCGAAGATGTTCGAGCGCTTCGTCGTCCCGCGCTACAAGCGGATCACAGATTTGCTCCACGCGCACGGGGTGAAGATCATCTGGACCGACTGCGACGGAAACATCCTGCCGATCCTGGACCAATTCCTCGACGGCGGCATCAACTGCATGTTCCCGCTGGAGGTGGCCGGCGGCAGCGATCCGGTGGCGATACGGCAGAAGTACGGACGGCGCGTCCTGCTGCACGGTGGGGTGGACAAGATGCCGCTGCGGGCAGGCCCGAAGGAGATCGAGCGCGAGATGCTGCGCCTCAAGCCACTGGTGGAGGAGGGCGGGTTCATTCCGCACGTGGACCATCGCTGCCCCGCCGACGTCCCCCTGGCCAACTACAAGTTCTACCTGAAGCTCAAGCGCGAGATGTTCAACGCCGGGGATCTGACGCCGCACTACAAAGAGTGACGGCATAGGACTTATAGGTCCCATAGGCCCTATTCCACCTGCCGGCCACTTGATTCCCGGCGGCGCGCGGGTATGATACGGGTGGAATTCCAGCCAGGGAGAGTCGCATGCTGCCGCTGAACATCGTCGGGCCGGTGATCGTGACAGCGGTGAACTTGCCGCTCGGGGCGTGGGCGCTGGGGCGCGGGGCCCGGCTGCCCGCCTACCGGCTTTTCGCGCTCTTTGCGCTGAGCCTTCTGCTCTGGAACATCGGCGAGCGGTTCCCCCACAGCCGTGGGGAGCCGGCCATCTGGCTGCGCCTGGCCTTCCTGGGAATGTCCCTCGCGCCGGCGGGCTTCCTGTCGCTGGCGATCTCCGCGCTCGATCCGAAGGCCATCGGCCGCTACTGGCGCCTGCTGCTCTTCCTGCCCGCGCTGCTGGTCGGGCTGCTCACCGAGGTGCACGCCCAGGACATGGCGCACCACGCGCTGCGGCGCGGTTTCTACAATGTCACCCATGATGCCGCCCTCATCTTCATCCTCTTCGCGGCGCTGTACATCGGGGCGGGGCTGGTCGTCTCCTACGTCGCCGCGCGCCGGCGCGAAGAGAACGGCTGGGTGTTCCGCCTCGTGCTGCTGCCGCTGGCGGTCGGGCTGGTGTTGATTCTGGGCGCCGCCTGGCTGCGCCGCGAGACCACCCCCACGCTGGTCTATTGGACGATGGCCATGGCCCAGGTCGCCATGTACCTGATGCTGCGTTTCGGGATGGTCTCGCTGGAGGTGGGGCAGGAGCGCGGCACCATCGCCGCCTTCAGCGCCTTCGTAGTCGCCGCCTGCATCCTGCTGCTGGCGGGGATCTCGTCGGTGTTGTTCGAGGGGCCGCTGAGCCAGGAGGTCGGCCTGGTCCTGGTGATCTCCGTCGTGGCGCTGCTGGCGCTGTACGCGGCGGTCCTGCCGAGGCTGGAGGATCTGGCGCGCTCCCTGTTCAAGCGCAAGTGAAGTCGCGCGCAAGCACGGTTGACCCGTTCCCGCGCCGTTGTTATAGTTTCCCTGTCGCGCCGAATCCCGCCACGGCGGGAGCGGGGGGACCAATCGTCCGGGGCGTATCGCCACTAAGCGTAGGGCAACTTCTTCGGCCCGAGCCCGTCAGCTAACCTCGCAGGCGTCGAAGGAGAGGCCCTTCCGAACTGGTCGAAGGCCGACTCTCCCGCAACCGACCACTCGGAGCCTGCTCATGGGCAACGTCAACTCGCCTGACCCATCACGCAACCCAACTCCGCCGGACGAGGAGCGCCCGTCGTTCTGCGGTCGCCTGAAGTGCCTCATCTTCGGCGAACGGCACGATTTGAACGACGCCCGCGTCTTCAGTCACCTCACGGTCTTTGCCTTCCTGGCTTGGGTGGGGCTGGGGGCCGACGGCCTTTCCTCTTCCTCCTACGGGCCTGAAGAGGCCTTCCGCACCCTGGGGGAACACACCTACCTGGCGGTTCCCCTGGCTGTGCTGGTGATGGCCACGGTGTTCATTATTTCGGCCTGCTACAGTCGGATCATCGAGCGCTTTCCGCACGGCGGGGGTGGTTACATCGTCGCGACCACGCTGCTGGGGGAGCGCGCCGGGGTGGTCTCCGGATCGGCGCTGCTGGTGGACTACATCCTGACGATCACCGTCTCCATCGCGGCGGCGGGGGACGCGCTGTTCAGTTTCCTGCCTCCCGGCTGGCAGGGGGTCAAGCTTCCCATGGAGGCGTTTCTCATCCTTGGCCTGACCACCATCAACATCCGAGGAGTCAAGGAGTCAATCCTTATCCTCCTGCCGGTCTTCATCCTGTTCCTGGTGACGCACGCGGTGCTGATTGTCGGGGGCGTCCTGGCGAGCGCGCCGGCCCTCCCGGGCGTCGCCGCGGAGGTCTCCAGCGGCTTCCACTCCGGCCTCGCCACGCTGGGGCTCGGCGGCATGTTCTTTCTGTTCATTCATGCGTACTCCCTGGGCGGCGGCACATACACCGGGCTGGAGGCGGTGTCCAACGGGCTGCCGATCATGCGCGAGCCGCGCGTTCGAACCGCCCAGCGCACAATGATCTATATGGCGTTTTCGCTGGCCATTACGGCATCCGGCCTGCTGTTCTGCTACCTGCTTTTCCACGCGCGGATCGTTCCGGGCAAGACGCTCAACGCCGTCCTGGCCGAACGGGTGATGGGCGGCCTGCCGTTCGGCGGAGCGCTCGTCATTCTGACCCTGCTCTCCGAAGGCGCGCTGCTCATCGTGGGAGCCCAGGCCGGGTTTATTGACGGCCCGCGCGTTCTGGCCAACATGGCGATTGACTCATGGGTGCCGCGCCGTTTTGCGACGCTGTCGGAGCGGCTGACCACTCGCAACGGCGTGCTGCTCATGGGGATCGCGGCCATCGCCACCTTGATGTACTCTCATGGCGACGTGCGCCGCCTCGTGATTATGTACAGCATCAACGTCTTCCTCACGTTCTCGCTCTCCATGCTGGCGATGTCCCGCTGGCATCTGGGGCAGCGCCGGACGGGGAAGCCCTGGAAACGGCGCGCTGCGCTCTTCGTTGTCGGCCTGGTTTTTTGCGCCACCATCCTCGTGCTCACCACCGTGGAGAAGTTCGGCGAGGGAGGATGGCTCACGCTGCTGGTCACCGCGTTGCTGGTCGCCCTCTGTTTTGTCGTGCGGCACCACTACGCCGCCATGAACGCCCGGCTCGCAAAGATGTTCAAGGGCCTGGTGGACATCCCGCCGGCGGTCTCGACGCAGCCTCCCCCTCTGGACCCGAACAAGCCCACCGCCGTCGTGATGGTCGGCGGCTACTCCGGGCTGGGGATCCACTCCACCCTGACGCTGATGCGCATGTTCCCCGGGCAGTTCAGGAACATCGTCTTCGTCTCGGCGGGGGTCGTGGACTCGGCGGCGCTCAGGGAGGACGATCCGCTCGTCAAGCTGCGCAAGATGACGGAGGAGAACCTGGCCAAGTATGTGAAGCTGGCAAACGACCAGGGGTTCGCCTCCACCTGTCGGATGGCATTCGGCACAGACGTGGTGTCGGAGTTGGAGCAACTCTGCCTGAGCGTGGGGAAGGAGTTCCATCCGGCCACCTTCTTCGCCGGGCAACTCGTCTTCCAGCGCGAACGCTGGTATCAGCCGATCCTGCACAACGAAACCGCATTTGCCGTGCAGAAGCGGTTGCACTTCGCGGGGCACACGATGGTCATCCTGCCGGCGCGGGTGATGTGAGCGGGGCTGCCGCCGCGGGGCATCTGCGTTGCAGCCGCCTGTAGGGGCGCAGCATGCTACGCCGCTGCAACAGATGGCGGTTTCATGCCCACAGCGCAGACGCCTCCCGTCGCCCGTTTCTTGCAAACCTGCTCCGCCCTTTGATACATTGAACGCGATCATTTCATCAACAGGAAGGCCGAATCTTGTCCCGTTTTCCCGATCTGACGAAGCTCCAGATACTCCGCTACCCGGACCCGCGGCTGCGTGAGCACGCCGGCGAGCTCAAGGAGACCGGCGCGCTCGTCAAGGAAATGGCCCAGCGCATGGGGGAGCTGATGGGGGAGGCCGGCGGCGTCGGCCTGGCCGCCACCCAGGTCGGCTGGCCGTTCCGCATCATCGTGCTCAACACCTCCGGGGAGCCGGACAAAGTCGAGACGTACCTGAACCCGCAGATCGTTGCCAAGGAGGGAAAGAGCATTGTGGAGGAAGGGTGTCTGAGCCTGCCCGGCCTTTTCGCCAAGGTGCGCCGGGCCGAGCGCGTGCGCGTGCGCGCCACCCGCGCGGACGGCGAAGTGGTGGAGTTCGAGGCCGACGGGCTGGCCGCGCGCGCCTGGCAGCATGAGTTGGACCACCTGGAAGGGGGGCTTTTCGTGGATCGCGTCGGCCCGACCGCGAAGATTCTGCTGCTCCCGCGCCTGCACAGTCTGGAGAAAGAGTACGAGCTTACCCTGCCACCTGACGAGGCGAAAAAGACAAAATGAACGTCGCCTTTGCGGGCACTCCGGAGTTCGCCGTCCCCACGCTCGAAGCGATCCTCGCCAGCCGGCACCGCGTCGTCCTGGTGGTCACGCAGCCGGACCGCCCAGTGGGGCGCAGCAGCCGCTCCGTCCCGCCTCCCGTCAAGGAGGCGGCCTTGGAACACGGCGTTTCACTCATCCAGCCGGAGAGCATCAACCGTGCCGACGCGCTGGCGCGCCTGGGCGAAGCCGGCGCAGACGTCCTGCTCGTGGTCGCTTACGGCAAGATTCTCACCCGCCGGGTGATTGACTTCACGACGCACGGGACGATCAACATCCACGCCTCCCTCCTGCCGAAGTACCGCGGCGCGGCGCCGATCTCGCGCGCCATTCTGCACGGCGAGCGCGAAACGGGGGTCACCCTGCAACGCGTGGCGTTGGGAGTGGACACCGGGCCGATCCTGATGCAGCGGTCGCTGGTCATCGGGCCGGAGGAGGATGCCGGGCAACTGAACCATCGGCTTGCGGCGCTCGCGGCCCAGATCATCGTGCCGGGGCTCGACGCCATTGAGGAGCACCGCGCGACCGAGACGCGGCAGGATGAGTCGCAGGTGACTTATGCTCCCAAGCTGGCCAAGTCCGACGGCCTGATTCCCTGGGGGGCCGACGCGGCGGCGATCCACAACCTCATTCGGGCCATGACCCCGTGGCCGGGGGCGTTCACCTTCCATCACCCTGCGAAGGGGGGAAAGGCGCAACGGCTGATTCTCCTGGCCGCGCATGTGGCTGTGTGTCCTGCGGGCGTTACCGCCAAGTCCGGGGCCATTCTCAGCGCCGGCGCAGAGCCGCTCGTCGTCTGCGGTCACGGCTGCCTGAAGCTGCTCCAGGTGAAGCCGGAGGGGTCGCGGCCCATGGACGCCGCCGCCTGGGCGCGCGGCCGTTCCATCCAACCCGGAGACCAGTTCCGTGGCGAGAGCTGACCGCAGGCGGCATTCCGCCCACTCCTATTCCCCCAACCCGCGCCGCCACGCGCTGGAGGTGGTGAGCGAGGCGCTCTCCCCCACGGGGCGCGGCTTCGCGCAGGAACTGCTCGAAGAGCGGCTCGAATGCGCTCGGCTCAGTCCTGAGGACCGACGGCTCACCGTCGAGCTTTCCTTCGGCGTCATCCGGCGACTGCGCACCCTTGACGCCATCCTCGCCGCGTACGCGCAACGCGCGGCGATTGACCCCTCCGTCCGGCAGGTGCTCCGGATCGGGCTTTACCAGTTAATCTTCATGGAGCGCATCCCGGCCCACGCCGCGGTGGACGAATCGGTCCGCCTCGCGCGCGCGACCGGCAAGCGCACCGCCACCGGCTTCGTCAACGCCATCCTGCGCACGGCGGCGCGCGAGGCCGTCTTCTCGGCGGCCCCCGACGCCGCACAGCCGCGCCGCTCCTTCGCCATCGCCGACGGGCGCGCCGTCACCTTCGCGCGCGACTTCCTGCCCGACCCGGTGGAAGGGGGGGCCAGCCAACCTTGCGAAGGTTCGTCTATTCCTTCGCAAGGTTCTTCGCATGCCAACCAACCTTGCGAAGGGCCAGACGAGCCTTCGCAAGGTGCGCAGCCGCCGAGCGCGGACTGGCTGGGCGCCATTCATTCGCTCCCGACGCTGTTGGTGCGACGCTGGATGGAGCGCTTCGGGGCGGAACAAGCGCGTGTCGTGTGCGCCACGGTCAACGACATCCCGCCGACCTTCGCCCGCCCGAACAGCACGAAAGTCACTCTCGATCAGCTCCAGGCGCGGCTGAGAGAGGAGGGGGTCGAGGCCGTGCCCTCCCCCTCGGGGCGCACCCTGCGCCTGCCGCCGCACGTTCAGGTGGCCAAGCTGAAGAGTTTTGCCGAGGGGGCGTTCCAGGTCCAGGACGACTCCAGCGCCGCCATAGCCGAGTTCATCGGCGTCGCGCCGGAAATGCAGGTGCTCGACCTGTGCGCCGCACCGGGAGGGAAGAGCTGCGCCATGGCGGAGCGGATGCGGCGGCGCGGGCAGATCATCGCCGTGGATTCCTCGCAGAAGCGCCTGGCGCGCGTGGTGGAGAACATGCAGCGGCTGGACCTGCCGATCATCGCGACCGTGGAGGGGGATGCCGCGGAGTTCGCGCGGCTGCATCCGGGGAAGTTCGACCGCGTGCTCCTGGACGCCCCCTGCTCGAACACCGGCGTGCTGCGCCGCCGCGTCGAAGCGCGCTGGCGGTTCTCGGTCGAGGCGCTGGCGGAGCTTTCCGGTATCCAGAGGCGGCTGCTTGAGGGGGCGCTGCAGGCCGTCAAGCCCGGCGGGGCGCTGGTCTACAGCACGTGCAGCCTGGAAGCGGAGGAGAACTCAGGGTTGGTGGCGGCGGTCCTTGCCGAGCGGCGCGCTTTCCGCCTCGAAGAGGAGCAGCAGCTATTCCCCTCCCGCGACGGGGGGGATGGACTGTATATGGCGAGGATTGCGCGGACGGGGTGAGGGGAGTGTAGAATGTAGAATGCAGAATGCAGAGTGCAGAACAACTGCCGCGCAAAGAGCCTTCGTCGCCGTCAAATCGCAGATCAGTAATCAAGAGGGGCGCGCAAGCGCTCCCGAGAAATCAGTAATCGCAAATCGTCCGTTTTTGCTTTCCATCTCTAGCGCACCTGCAAGAGCGCGATAATTCCCTCCACTCCGCGGCGCATGAACATCACCGCCAGCGCCGCCAGGATCAGCGACGCCAACTTGCTCAATACTCGCGTCCCTGCGGCGCCCAGCCAGCCCAAGAGCGTGCGGGACCAAAGCAGCGCCAGCCCCGTCAACAGGATGTTCGCCGCCACCGCCAGCGACGTCATCAGCACGCCCACTTGAGGCGAATCGCGCAGCAGCAGCGACGTCGTCAGCACCGCCGGCCCCACGATCAGCGGCACTCCCAGGGGCACCGCGCCGATCGTTGCGTCCAACGCCATGCGCCGCTTGTCAGGCGATACGAGGTCCGACAGGGCGATCACGAACAGCAGCGCGCCGCCGGCCACCAGGAAGTCCGGCTCCGTCACCCCCAGCATTTGCAGCAGCAGCTTCCCAATGAAGATGAAGCCGATCGCCACCACCAGCGCCGTCGTGACCGATTGCACAATCACGCGGCGGCGCGTTCCCTCCTCCATCTCGCCGCACAGCCCGACGAACAGCGGCACTACCGCAATCGGGTCCACCGCGACAAACAGCGGGACGAACGCTATCCAGAATGAACGCATGACACCCCTTCCTCAAAGCGGTTCTGCCGGCCTTCAAGCTCCCATTATGGCCATCCGTTGCCGCGCGAATCAACAGCGCGGAAGAAACGGACGCAGCGGCTCTCGCCGTCGGGAGCGCCGAGGACGAGCGATCGGGAAAGAGGCCATGGAAACACAAAGGGGGGACCGCTGTTTCCGTGGGTTCGGAAGATGACCTAACATGATCAGACGCAAGCGAGTCAAATGGCGCGCCCGGGCTGATTCGAACAGCCGACCTGCGGTTTAGGAAACCGCCGCTCTATCCAACTGAGCTACGGGCGCTTATGACAATTCTTGCTTTCCGACCGGTCAGATAACCGGCGTCGTTGCTCACAGTATGTCCTAACGAGAGACCGGCGTCAAGTCAGGAAGAGTGGCCAGTCGGCACGCCCCGTGGAGAACGTAACTGCAATCAAACTTTTATAACTTCTTGGGGCAAGACGGGGCTGCTGTAAGTCAACACAGTCAATCCGCCTCTTTCCACGCGATGCGGACTGAGGAGATGGCCAGAGTCATATCGACTCAGTCTTCTGCGCAAAGCGCCCCGATACGAGGGAGTGGGGTGACATTCGGAACCATGCGCACAGTCCGCCTCCTCGCCGGTATTCCGGCACCCAGCAGCATCGCGCTCTACATCCGGCGCATGAGTTCCCGGCGCGGGCAACCCGCGTCGAGAAGTGTCTTGACTCGTTTCGCCGCGCGGACAAAGGCGCGAATCTTCCCTGCCGAGTCTAAATTGCACATCTCCCGGGCCACGATCGTGCGGACGCCCGACGCGCCGCCTGCCGCCGCATCGAACACCCACGCTTCGATTTTCTGTTCGGAGCGGTCGGGATAGTGCGTGCTGTTCAACCTCCAGGTGAAAGGCACGGAACAGTTATCTCGAATCAAAGCGGGATTCAGCCGGTGGGAAACCGACGGATCGTAACTGCTCAGGCGCAGCTCGTCCAGATATTTCAGGTGGTCGACCCTCAGATCTTCAATGTGCGCTCTGCGCGCGCCGGTCGTCTGCTCCCGATAGTATCGTTCAAGGAATGGCCTCACCAGTTCGGGCCAGCGTGTCGGGGCGACCATGGCAGCCACATCATCCGCAAGATATGCTCCCTCGGCGCCAAATTCCGGTTTGCCGTTGATGCGCCGAACCGTCTTCTCATAGCGGATGACGCTGCTGGTCACCGCGTGCAGGTACTCCTTCGCGAGTTCTGGTTCGTCCAGGATGTCCGTGAAGAAGTCGTGGCCGCGCAACAGCCAAGCCGTGGTCACAGGGCCTTCTGCTTTGAACCCCTCAAAGACAATCCGCTCTCCGGGGAAGGCCTTTTTCAGTTTCTGCCAGAGATCGAGATAGAACGGGAACATAGCTTGCCGTGTGAAGTCGGTCTCACGGTTCAGCGCCTCAATTCCTTCACGCAAACTGCCGTAGATGGGGGTGTGAGCGACCTCGCTGTCCTCAGGAAAGATCAGTCTCGACCCCAAGGCATTGATGTGGCCGTAGCTAATCTCCGCCCACGTCGGCCCGCCCATGCGAACGTCGGGACCGAACAGTTCCTGCGCGATCGGCCTGCCCCGTTTGCAGGACTCGACGATGGCATCGCCTTCCAGAAAAATCCGGTCGAACCGCACTCCGGCCAACGTGGCATAGGCCGGCATGCCACAGCTAGCGTCCCAACTGAACGGAATCTCCTCGCGAAGTACTCTGCCTTTGGTATCCACACGTTCAATCCTGACAGGAGCCCCTGGAGTCAGTTTCACAATATAGTCAGGCGTAAGCGATGATGCAATCAGCGCCCCGTGCGCATATGTTCAGTGCCTCGTCAGAGGTGAAAACGACGCGACGGCATTCCGGGCCCATGCTGGCCGGGGGCGTTAGGCTAGTCCAAGTCCCAGAAGCCGGTCGGCGTTCCGCCAAGTGATCTTCTCATAGGCGTCTTTGGAGATGCGCTTCTTCTGCTTGAGGTCCGTGAAATACGGCACGATGGACAGTTCCTGCCCGACATACGCGATGTCTGTACCGAAGAAGAGCCGATCCTGGAACTCCTCCATGAACCTATAGCCGAACTCCGGATCGCGACGGATGGCATTGTATCCGCTCTCAGCGGAAAGGTCGCCGCACAGGTTCGGATAGCTCCGCATGAGTTCAACCACTCTCCCGGGCGTCACCTTGCCCTTCGGGTAGCCTTTCCGGCTTTCCTCTGTGACATCGGCGCTGATCTCTGCCCAGAAGGGCTGTGAATGCCCTAAGAGCGTGAGTCGCGGGCATGCGCGGAGAACCTTCTCTAGGCGGGGCAACCCGATCTCGTCGACACAGCCATAGCAGCCGCCGACTTGGGACGCGATGTGAAATGTCAGAGGCAGGCCAATTTCTTCAACTTGAGCGAAAAAGTTCATGTTCAGCGGGTCATCGAAGGGCAGGTTGGGGAAGTACTCGCCGATGCCTCTGCAGCCCGCTGCTTTATAGGCGCCCAGCATGGGGCGAAAGTCAGCGTGCACGTCGTTGGTGAAGAAGCGCGGATCCAGATTGCAGAAGGGGATGAGTCGGTCTGCGCGCTGGGCGCAAATCTCCAGAGACTCATCAGAGGTCACAACGATGCGGCGGCATTCCGGGCTCACGGTGGTCAGAACCACCGCTTTGTCAATATGGGCGTCATCCATCATTCGGAGGAGTTGCTCAGGCAAAGGATAGCAGGCGCCCTCCACGCGCATAATCTCAGCGCGGCGTTTCATGCAGGCGTGAGTATGAATGTCCACGAGCATGATTGGCTGCCTCTAAAGCGCGTCTTGCGCGGTCTGATCGCGTGCCCGACGGGGCTTACTCCCATGCGATGGTGTCCACCGTAAATGCCTTCAGCCGCTCCCGGTCCACCTCGATTCCGAGGCCGGGGCGGTCCGGGACATGAATGACGCCCTCCACGATTGGATAGGAATCCTTGAGGACGCTCGGCTCCCGCTCGAATGCATACTGCCCTTTGGTAGGGCCGCTGTAATAGGGGGTCAGCCCGATGTCCTCACACGGGCGCGAGAGGCCGATGACCGATCCCAGCATCTGGAATGCGGCGTCCTGCACGCCGAAGCGCCCGCTGGAGCCGATGGCAGTGCGCAGCCCGGCGGAAACCGCCACGGCGTCAATCATCATGGCGGTCGCAAGGCCCCCCTGGTTGTTGGGGTGGTGGTTGATTACATCCGCCGCGCCGGCCTTGCAGACGGCGAACACTTGAGGCCAGGAAGCTTCCAAGTCAACCATAAAGACCGTGCGGGTCCGGCGTTTCACCTCGGCCATGTCGTCGAGCGACCCGGCGACCATGTCTTCGAAGATGTCTATGCGGAACGGCTGCATCGCTCGGATCATCCGTTCGGCCTGCTCCAACTGCTTATAGAACTGGTTCCCGTCCACCTGCAGGGAGATGTCCGGCCCGACGGTCGCCCGGATGGCGCGCAGCGCCTCCACGCATTCTCCCTGGTCATAGGGCGGTTTGATCTTGAGGTAGCGATACCCCGCCGCCGCCCACGCCCCGGCGCGCTGGGCCATGATCGCGGGGGTGGCCGTGTGGATCACCGGCATTCCCGGAACGCGGTCGCGGCGTTTGCCGCCCAGCAGCGCGTGCGCCGGGAGCGAGCAGGCCTTGCCCACCAAGTCATACAGGGCGATGCTCAGCCCCTCCCGGATGTCCACCAGTTCCCGGTCGCACGTCTCCGGCAGGTCGGGCAACAGCGCCTCAAGCGCCTCGGCGGACCCGCCCAGGAGGCGCGAAAGGACCCCCCTGTCCGCCACCCGTTGCTTGAACCGCGCGCACGCTTCGGAGGTGAGCGGAGGCATAGCCGGGGAGTTCTCCAAGGGAAACCTGCATTCTCCGAACCCCGTATGCCGCCCGGCCACTATCTCCCATATCACTGCGCGCATCGTCTGGCGCGGGATGTTATCGGTATACGTCATGCCGCACTTCTGCTGAACGACATGGGCGAAGACTTTCTCAATTCTCAGCGGCACGTCCGTTTCTCCTTCCAAGATGCATTCGGCGGAGCGGGAGGGGAGGCGAAGGAGCGGGTTCGCCGTTCCCACACGGCCGCTATTCCAGCCGCAGGGTTCCGAATGAGGAGATGGGAGTGGTAAAGACCCCAGTCCAACTGCTCATATCGCAGACGTACCGGCTGCGCCTGACTCTGGCGGCATTCACTCCCCACACAACGCCGGCGCCGGGATTGATCGCCGCCATCCCCAGAGCGCCCGCGGGAATTTTCAACTCAACCGTCCAGAAGTCCTCTCCCTTCAGGACCTTCACCTGGCAGTGCGAGTCCCAGGAGCGGTCGCCGTGCGAACTCTTCTTCCCCGCACTCTCTTCATCCCACACTTTCTCGTCGTACACGGTCCCGAGGGGGTTGATGACAAAATGATAGGCGCTCTTCCGGTCGTGCGCCGTGTCCAGCCAGAGTTCGACGCAATCGTCGTACCAGACGTCCCCGTCCGGGGACTTGCATTGCTGAAGAAGCCCGTCCATGTTGGGTTCGTCGCACCGGAACGCCGCGTAGAGGGCCTCCTTCGTGGCAACGATCTTCACCTCGGTCTGCACCCCGGCCAATTCGTCCTTCGATCCCTGCATGATAAAGTCGGTCATTGCCCCCGCCTGCCGCCAGCATGGTTCATCAAGGCGGCCGTCAAGCTCGGGGGGCGTCGCAGTCACCTTGCACGTCACGGCGCTGCCGGTGGGGTCCTTCTTTCTGAATGCGACCACCTTGGGCGCTGCGGCGCGCTTCTCCTCGACCTTCTGCGCCGGAACTTGGTTGAACTCGGAGTCGGGCATCTCCCACTGGTAGACGTGGACCGCCAGCGGCTCAAACGTGTCCACCATGTCGTCCTTCTTTTCGGCCAGCGCACGGTCTTCGAACAGTGCCACGGGCTGCACGGCCCTGGCAAAGCGCCAACGCACCTGGACGGACTCCCCCCCGGTGTTCACCGCGATCAGGGTGTGGCGCTCCCCGTGCCGCAGTTCCAGGTAGTGGACCTCGGGGTGGTCCGGCTCCATGCGCGCGGTATGCACGGCCTTGCCCGAAGCGAGATCCGGCGCGAGGTAGCGGAATTCCCCCGCAAGTTTCAACAGCGCCGTCCAGGGTTCAGGATAGCGGACCACGGTGTCGTAGTCGCGCGTGCCGGGAACATCGGGGCCGGGCGCGTAGAATAGAAGCCCCCTGACGCCTTTCGCTACCGCCAGGTAGTTCATGGCCCTCAACTCCATCGGGTTCGGCCGAAAGCCCCCCTCCGGCGGTGTGCCGGCATCTTGCCCTTTCCGATCATAGAGGCGGGGGTCGTATGCCTGGGAGATGAACCAGACCTGCTTGCCCTTTCCTTCGGCTTCCGCCGCCGCCAGGGCCGGTCCCAGGACGGCGTGGTATAGCGAGACGACACCCTGCTCCGGGTGCCCGCGGTCCAGGACCGGGTACATGTACACGTAGTAGACATCGCTTGTGACGCAACACTTCTTGTACGCCGAGGGCCAGGAGACCATGAACAGCACGGGATGACCGGGGTCCTTCTCCTTGACCCACTGCCTGACGCGCGTGAGGTCCCTGACCCATTCGTCCGTCGGCTGCGGGTATTCGGCCCACCACGCCATCATGGCAGGGTGGGCGCGGATGCCGAAGAGCCATTCCATCCGCGCGGCGTCTCCGGCGAGGAATGGCTTGACGGTGTCCCCCAGGTGAATCAGCATGACCGCCTTCTGCCCGTGCTTGAGCATCTTGTCCAACATCTCGGGGGTGGCGCTCTGTTCATCGAGGAGTTGATAGTTGACGCCGGCCTCGGCCGACTGTGCGAGAAGCGCTTCGGACCGCCACGGGCGCGTATCCACATTGTAGATTCCGACGGGAAAGAAGGGTTCGCCATCCACAAGGAACACGCCCCCGTTGAAGCGCGCCTCGGTGGGCGCGGGTTGCCCCACGCTGAAGCGCCATTGCAGCGCGTTTCCCCTGTTGCCCGCGCGGTCGGCCACGCGCACCTCCGCCCGATGCGCGCCTTGCGCAAGGGGGGCCGGGGGGCGGAGCGAGACGCCCGTCTCCGTCACCTGGGCCTGCGGGGTCATATCCCGGCCGTCAAGGAAGACACTGACGGCAGCCGGATTGACCCCCGAGCCGGCGTCAAAGAGCCTGGCGCTGACCGTTGCATTCGGCTCCACCGCCGAGCCCGGCGGGGGCGTCGGAAGATTGGCTATGGGAGGAGTGGTGTCCGTTTTCCGAAAGGGGCTGGAGGTCATTCCCCCCAGCGCCACGCCAACCGTCTTCTTGACGCCGGCCTCGTACTCGGCGCGGATTTCCTCCGCCGACAACGCGCGGCTGTAGAGCTTGACGTCGTCAAGGAGACCGATGAAGTTCCGGCCTGTCCCCAACGACGCGGAGCCGATCGTGAGCCGCCGCCCCGCCTGCCGAGCGCCGGCGAACGTCCCGCTCCCGGTCTTGACGCCGTTGACGTAAATCGTCATGTCGTTGCCGGAGATGGTCCCGGCAATGTGATACCAGGTGTCCTTCTTGACGCGCTCGGCGCTGGCCGCGCTGAACAACGCCGCCCCATTCCCCATTCGGAACTGCGCCTGGTCCCCGTCATTGTCGAAGATCACCAACTCGTAGGGCCGAGTGAAGTCGTTGCAGCCGTAATGGGTCGAAACGAGGGCGGCATCGCGGGGGCCGGTCGCTTTGTTCCTGGCCCAGACCTCGATCGTGAGGTCTCCCGTCATGCTCGTCAGGGTGGCGTCCTCTCCGGCGTCCACGTAGTTGTCCACGCCGTTGAACTCCAGGGCGCAGCCCTCCGGCATCTTCACGTAGGAGGCACCGTGGATCGTCCCGTCGCGGTTGTTACCGCTCTGGTCGCGAGCTACGGCGCCTGAACCCTCGTCGAAGGAATACTGAAGGACCAGTTGCTCCTCCTTCCCCACGGCCACGGAGACGAGGAGAAACGCCAGGCCCAGCGTCGCGCACACTCCAGTTCTCATAGGCTTCCCTTCCTCTGTAAGAGACGTTCACTTTTTCGCCGACTGCGGCTCTGCCGGTTCACTGCTCCAGGACGGCGATCTGTCGCCAGTCCCCGATATCCACCTTCACGCGCCACCCCTTGCCAGAGCGCGTCACCGCAAAGGAATGCGGCGCTTCCCGGCCCTTGATGTCGAACAGGAACGTCTTCGGCCGGCGGGGATGAGGCCATGCGTATGCGCCGGATACGCACGTGATGATCCTCTCCTTCCCCTCAATCCACCCCTCGTGAAGCGAGACGGGGGTGATGGGGTACATATGCCGTATGGGACCGTAGTCGCCGGTGGCCAGATCGGGCAGTTCCGTCGTCGTGCAGTGGTTGTACAACATGCCGTGCCGAAGGTGCGCAATCATGGCCTTGGTGATGGCCGTCCAGTAGTTGCGGCGGCCCCAGTCGCCAAACTGTTGGGGCCTCAACCCCGCGCCGATGGGGCTGTCCAGTTGGCCCCGGCACAGCCGGACCTGCAGCGGCGGCTCGACTCCGACTTTCGCATGGCGCACGTACTCTCGCAGTCTGCTCTCTCCCTCCACCAGGCGGCCGATGCGGCAGGCCTGGAGTTCACGGGAAGCGGCGTGCTGGTTGACGATCATCAGCTTGCCGCGCGCAAGGGCGTCCTTGACCACGTCGAGGCGCGCGCCGATGCTGACCAACGCGCAGTCGGTGTACTTGCGCGCGATCCGGCCGGTCCGCGGGTCAATGTCCACCGTGAGGCCGTCCCATCGCTCGTGAGTGAACCGCAGCGGGTCCGAGAACCACGTGCTGCGCCCGAACCGCGAGGCCGGCGCTTCCCCGAAGGCCAGGCTGAACTGGTCTACGTATACGCCGTCGAAGCCGACCTCCTCGATGAGGTACTTCACCTGGTCCTTCAGGTACTTGTGCTGGCCGTTGCCCGGCGCGGCATAGACCGTCAGCGCGGCCAGGCCCGGGTTCCTTTGGTGATAGTACAGCTCGAACCGGCCCTGCCCCTGCCGGTTCTTGGCCATGCAGTCCTTCCAGGGAAGGTCGTACTCGTTCAGGACCTCCGTCTGCCGGCGCGAGAAGAAGTAGTAGCCGTAGCCGCGTTTATTCTTCGGCTGAAGCGCATAGATTCGGTTGCTGCACTCCTCCGGCAGCGTGACGATGTCCCCCTCGATCGAGCCGACGCAGAGGATTCCCGGCGCGGCCTTGCGGACGGTCGCCAGCGCCTCCTGCATCACCTGCTTGTACTCCGGCCGCGTCATGAAGCGGTCCGTCTGGCTGTTCAGGTGGGTGTAATCCAGCCAGGGGTTCGGGCGGAAGACTTTCGCCCCTGAGCGCTGGAAGAACTCCTTCAGCCGGACGGGATCCTTCATCAGCCTGACGAACTCCGGCTCCGTCACGTCGAAAGCCACCCACGGTCCCGGGACGGGGAAGTTCGCGTCCCAGTCGCGCCTTAGCCGATTGATGAAAGCAAAGTAGTCCCGCTCGCCGGGGAGCGGATAGAGAACCCATTCGAATGTGTGGCTCCGGCCGGGGGCCAGAGAGAAGTGACGCACCCCGAACGCCGTTGATCTGCCGGCGCTGCGCGCCGCGAACTGCAGGCGGAAGACGCTGTCCTCGGCCACGACGCCCAGGCCGCCGCCGGGGCCATCCAGGAAGAGGGTCGGGTTCTCGGCGCTTCCCACCCTGGTTGCGGCTTCGACCGCGCCGCACAGTAACGGCGCGCCGACGCCGTCGGGACGCCGGAGGCTGTGGCGGACGATTACGGCGAGGGGGGACCGCACGGTGTTCGTGATCTTGTCCGATACCTCAATGCGGCCTCCGCGGAGCCGGACCTGCCTGCGAACAGAGTAGTGCTTTCCTGCCGCGCACACCTCAATCGTGTCCGGGCGTTGTTTGGCCATCGCCGGACGCCATGCCCCGGCGGCCTCCCGCGCAGTGAACCGGTTCCAGCCGATGCGTACGCCGGGGTGGGAGAAGGCCGATTCAATTGTGTACCGGTCGGCGCCGACGGAGACTGTTAGGTCCCCCCTCTCTCTAACCTGTACGCCGAATCCCTTTGCGGCCAGCGACAGTTTTCCAGCCATGAGTAGAGTCTCCACAAAAGAATAGTCAGCAGCCCAGGCCGCTCGCCGAGCGCATTCCGGCTCGCTCGGCAATTCGCGCCCGCGCCCAAGCGCAGAACGGGTGCGCTTCTCCCTCGCACAGGAACAGGTCCGGCTCCTTTTGCAGCGCGCCGAACAACTTGTAGAAATCGCGCGCCTCCACCATCTGAAGGTTTGACAAGCCGATGGGGACCTTGCGCACTGTGATGCCGAGCTCCTCCATCTTGCGCGTCACCTTGTTCGGCGGGCCCTGGTAGAAACTTCGGCAGCCTTCGGGGTAGTTCAGCGCTTTGACGGTCACAACCCGGCCGCCCGTTTGCATGAGCACGTCCGCCGTCGGCATATACCCGAGGTCGGCCCAGTCCTCCACCGCGTGCAGGAAGGTGGAGGAGCGGAGGGAACAGGCGAAGTAGAGGAACTTGCCCCCGCAGTCAACCATCTTGCCATAGACGCTCTCCCTGCCGCAGCAGGCTGTTCCGGGCCCGTGGCCCCGCACGAACTCTGCCGCATGCTTTCCCCACGCCGCGACGGAATGCGTGGGGTGCGCGCTTCTCAGGACGTCTTTCCGCGGCCAGAAGGCGTTGGGGATTGCCCCCGTGTACGCCCGGCTCGTTTTCGGGTCCCAGGGAATCGGAACGTGCGGCGGCGCGGGTGGATAGCGCCCTTTGAAGCCGCATTCCGTCACGCCGATGACCCCCTCGTCGCAGTTCGTGGGCATGACCAGCGTGCCGCCCGGCGACAGAACCTCCATCAAGGCTTCGATGACGGTATCCGCTCCGCCCCGGACGGGTCCGGCGGAGGACAACGAACTGTGAAGGAAGAGGATGTCGTTCTTCCGCACGCCGATGCGCCGCAGCGCCCTCTTGATGTCCGCCTTGCGCAAGGTGACGGCGTATCGAATGCCGATGTACCCGTACCGTTCCAACGACCGGAAATAGCGGAGGAGTTTCCTGGCGTCCACTGGCTCGGAGGGCTGGTCGTCCTGAACCTTGCGGAGGATCTCTAGAAGGTTGCACTTCCCGTCGGCCCACATCAGGGCCAGGGGGCAGGCGATGGCCGCCACTTTCTCGCGCAACTCCCGCGGGATACGTGCGTAGTTCAATGGCTCCCCGATCACCTTGCGCACGGGCGTCATGTTCTGCGCCACGCGCTCGATGGGCGCAAGCTCGTTGCCGTGCGGATGCGCCGCCGGGACAGGGGCGAGATGCAGCGCCTTGATCCGTTCCTCGGCAGTGCGGATGCCGTCGCGCGAGGCGCGAGCGATCTGGCGGGAGAATGCATCCAGCGTATTCGAGAGGCGCGGGGCGCCGCCGCCGGAGATCGCGCGAAGGCTTCTGACCCGCCGGACCTCGGCCTCCCGCAGGTGGTCCAGGTGGCGGCGGACCTTCTCCAGAAGGGAACGCGCGTCGGTGGACGTTGCGGGCGGAATCCCGGAGAGCAGGCTCTCGGTCTCCTGCGCGAGGCGCGAACGGGCTTCGCCGGCTATCTCGGCGCCAAGACGAAGGGCCTCGCCGGTGGTGGCCGAAGCGACGGCAAAGGCGAACGTCGCGCCCATCGTCATGGAGGCATGGAGTATCTCAGGGTTGACGCAGGAGAAGTCATTGAGGGAGTTGTGGTGGCAGTGCCCCTCCTGCGGGTAGAACTGGTTGCAGGGTATGCCGATGGTCGGGTCGGAGATGAAATTGTCGTTGCCGGCCGCGCGCTCGATTTGCCACTTGAGCGTCGGCGCGTACCTCTCGACGCAGAGCCGCGCGATGCCGGAGAAGAGGGAGTCTGCGAAACTCGCCTGGTAGTCCGGGTTCAGCATGACCTTGGCCGGGCGGCCTGAGATGCCTTGGTCGAAGCTGACCGCGTCCATGTTGAGCGCGGCCACCGCGCGCGCCCGCACCGCCGGGTGCGTGGCCAGATAGGCGGCAAGTCCATGATGCTCCATGCTGAACAGGACGCGGATGCTTCGGCGAAGCGGCGGGATTTCCCCGGCTTCGGTCAGCGAGCGGATGGCCCTGACGATCTCGACGACGGCGCCGACGCCGACAGCGTTGTCGTCGGCCATCGGCTCATAGAGGTGGGCCAGCAGAAGCACCTCGCGGCCGCCGCCGCGCCGTGCGGGAAGAAGACCCGTCACTGTGTTGATCGCGCCCTTGTACAGGCGCGCCTTGATGACGGCCCGCAGGCGGACAGGACGCTCCTTACCGCTTGCCATGAGGCGGCGCAGGCACGTTCCCTTGCGCGGCGTGATCGAGATGCACCAGATGGGGCTTTGCTCGTCTTCCTTGAGGCCGCCGTACCAGCCGCCGACGGCCTGGCTCCATTCGTTGTTCCAGTAGACGCCGTCGGGCGTCTCCGAGCGGTGCTCCGTCCAGTCCGACACCACGCCCAGCGCGCCCCGCTCGGCGGCCAATCTCTTGATCGTCCGAGGGTGGTGGAGCGGCGAGTTCAGGACGATCCGGCCGCGCACGTCCGCGCCGGCAAGCATCTCCTCCTCGGCGACGATCTCCGCCTCGTCGCCGCCGGGCCGGGTCCCGACGCTCCACTGGGCGATGCAGAACGGGTTCTCCTCCCAATCGGCCAGCACGCGAGGGTCCGCGTCCGCCGGGGAGAGGATTTCCAGCCGCGCCCCCTTGACGTCCCACGCCATCGGCATGATGCAGTCCATGTGCTCCGTGACGCCGTCGGCGGGGTGCGGGATGATCTCGACCTGGGACATTCCCGCTTTGCGAAGGGCAGCTGCGCAATAGCGTGCGGACTTGCCATAGTTCGCATAGGAGTAGCGCCACTCCAGGCGGTTGATCTCATGAGCATGCAGCAGCGCCTGATCTTTCGACGCTTCCGCGTGAAAGAGGGCGGCCAGATCCTCGAACATGCGCACATCTCCTGAACAACGCGAGTCTGCGCCGGACGTCTCAGAGATCCTTCAGGTACTCCCGTTTACCTGTCTTCTGCGACAGGCGGGCGGCGGCGGCGAGGGCGACCGGCTCGATCATCTCGTCATAGGGGACCGGCGGCTTGCGGGTCCGCGCCATGGACGAGATCATGCGAAGGATTCTCACGGCCGCCTCCGGAAACTCGAAATCGCCGATGGGCGGCGAATACAGCGTCCCTTTGCGGCTGGAAGCGCTCGCATAGTAGGCGCAGTGGTCCGTCCCGCCGCCGGCGCACTGAAGGACCACGCCGGCCCGCGGGCGGCCGCGCCGATTCGCATAGTCCAAGTGGACGCAGGCGAACGTGTTCGCCCCCACCGTGTCGTACCCCTTGTCGGCCATGCATCGGACGGACGCCACGCCCGTGCCGAAAAGGTTCAGCGCGAGGTTGAAGGCGTGGACCCACCCGCCCCGCACCGTCCCGAATTCCACGGGCGCGATCTCGGCAAAGCGGCGCCGGAAGCGGTCCGCATGGGGCGAGACCCGAAGCATGGACATGGAGAGGATCGGCGTACCGTGCTTCCTGGCGAGGGAGACCAGGGCGCGCGCATCGGCGAGGTCGTAGGCGAAGGGCTTGTCTATGAAGGTGGGCACCCCCTTCCGGATGCCGGGCGTTGCCAGGCGGCGGTGCTCCGAGCCGTTGTCTCCGCAGTTGGCCACGAAGACAAGGTCCACGTCTTCCGAGACCTCGTCGAGGCTCTTGCACACCTGCGGGCGGCCGAAGAGGAGTTCCGACAGGTGCTCCGCGTTCCGCCGGTCCGGGTGCCGCGCGACGCGGCTGGTCTCCGGGTCCCATACCTTGACGATGTCGAACACGCGGTGCGTCGGAACGCGCATCTTACCCGCCTCCGCGGGAGCGCTGAAGTAGAAGTTCGATACGCGCCAGTATTTAAGCAGCGCGTTCAGGTCGAACTCCTGCATCAGGGGAGCGTAGTAGAACGCGTGCAGATCGCAGTTGATCATGCCGACGCGGATCTTCTTATGTGCCGTCACGCTCAGGGCCTCCATTGGTAGATATGCACTTCGAGCGGCTTGAATGTATCCGTCATCTCGCCCGCCTTCGCGGCGAGTGCGCGGTCCTCAAAGAGCACGATCGGCTGCGACGGCGCAGCGAAGACCCATCGGGCGGACGCGGGTGCCTCTGTCGCGTTGACGGCGATCAACGTGCGCGTCTCTTCGTGTGTCAACTCGATGCAATGGATCGCCGGATTTGCAGGCTCCAGACGTGTCGCCTGGACCGGGCTGCCGGCGGCGAGGACCGGCGACAAGTAGCGGAGTTCGCCGGCGATCTTCAGCGTTTCGTTCCACGGCTCGGGGTACCGGACGAGGGTATTATATTCCTTCGTTTCCGGGTCATAGGTCCCGGTCGCGTAGAAAAACAGCCCCTTGACCCCCTCGGTCAGGGCGAAATAGTTCATCGCCCTCAACTCGGCGGGGTTGGGCCGAAAGCCGGAGGGGGGCGTGGTGATGGGCTGCCCTTCTCTCTTCCAGAACCTGGGGTCATACGCCTGGGACAGGAGCCAGACCTGCTTTCCCTTCCCCTCGGCCGCGGCGGCGGCGAAAGCCGGCTCCAACACCACGGAGCCGAGCGAGGCAACCGTGTACTCAGGGTGGCCGGCGTCCAGAATGGGGTAGAGCGCCGTGAAATAAACGTCGCTGTTGGCGCACCAGCGCAACGCCGCCGCCCAACAGCAGATCCACACCATCGGATGATGAGGGTCCTCCTTCTTCAGGAGGTCGTATATCGGAGTCACGGACTGTATCCCCTCCGGCGTGCTGGCGGGGTATTCGGACCACCAGCCCAACAGCGCGGGATGCTCCTTGATTGCCAACAGCACTTGGTCCATCCTCGTCCTGTCGCCTGCCAGGGTGGGCTTGATGGTGTCTCCGTAGTGCACCAGCATGATCGCCTTCTGGCGGTGTTTCAGCATGAGGTCGAGGAAGTCCCTTCTGGCGCTGGCTTCATCCACGAGTTGGCAGTTGATGCCGGCTTCAGCGGATTGCGCGAGGAGTTTCTCAGACCGCCACGGACGCGTGTCAACATTGTAGATTCCTATCGGGAAGAACGGTTCCCCATTGACAAGGAACAATCCTCGATCAAATCCGGCCTCGACAGGCACCGGCACGTTCACGCCGAATCGCCACGCCATGCGATTGCCCCGATCCCCCGCCTTGTCCGACACGCTGATCTCTGCACGGTGAATCCCTTCTTCGAGCGGCTTCGCCGGCCGCAGCAAAACGCCGCTCTCTCGGACCTCTGCCTGCCGGGTCACATCGCGACCGTCCAGCAAGACCCTGAGAGAGGCAAGATCGATGCCCGAACCCGCGTCGGCGAATCGCGCGCTGATCGTCACATCCTGACCTGTTGTCGAATCCGGCGCCGGCAGGGGGATGCTGACCGTCGGCGGGGTGGTATCAGCTTTTCTGAAGGCACCCGGCGAAGTCGGAGCTTCTCCCGCCGTTGCAGAACCGCCCAAGAGGATGAGGAATGACAAGACGACGGCTGACTTCACGGCATTCTGCAACAGGGTCATATGCGATGCTCCTCCACGCCTGCTCGTAGGAACGCGACTGGGCGACGGCTCTTGACAAGGGCCTGTCTTGTCTTCGCCGATGAAACAACAGCGCCCCACCTCACCCCGATGAGGCGCTGTTGTCAGGGGGTTGCCACAGGCCCATGACAGGCCTGTGCGGCGGAAGAGGACCGTTCACTCATTCACCATCTGCGCCCACGTCTATCCCCGCGCTCGTATCGAATTGGTGCCACACGTAGACAGCGCCTTTTCTCTTCTGGTACCCAACAGCGACCCAATCCTGCTGTGAAGGGTCGGCAGGATCTATGGCGTAGTAGTCGGAGATAATGTTCCGATCCATGCCCACTCTGCCCTTCGGGCTTCCATCCGTCGTATTTTTTGACCACCAGATGAACCGCTGCTGAGGATCGCCGTACCACTTGGCGGACCAGTCGCCGTAAAGCACATTGTACCCGTCCCTGTGGCCCCAGTAGCCGGTCCCCGGGGCCGTGGTCTCTTGCGACATATTCTTGCCGAAAGAATCGGTGATAATGGCCCGACTTCCCAGTTGCTTTTGGCTCTTGAAGGGCGGCTCGCCGACGTGGACCACGCGCCGCGGCTGCGTGTACAGCAGGCGCAGCGTTGCGTAGTTCACATTCGTTGGGTCATCCGGAAACTCGCCGGTTGTCACATTGCGATAGCAGTAATGAGACTCAACGGCACACGCATAGGTGGACTTGATGTTCCACTCAGTAAGCCAGTTCAACCAGGTGCCATGCGTCATGGTGTAGGCATCCGTCCCGCCCGCCTTCTTGCAGTCACCGAGCCTCGTCGCCGCTATGACTCTGCCGTCTCCATTCGTGGTGTTGCCGATGTAGTCGCCCCAATCCCACCCGGATGCAGGCATGCCGTCAGAGGTCGGGCAGAAATAGACGGCTGCGTCCTGAATGTAGCCTGACGTCATCAGGAAGCCCAGGCCGTTCGGAGCAAATGTGAGGGTCCCGGAGACCATCCTTTCGCCGGTGAAAATGACGCGGAAATCCGTCAGCGGGCCGAGGAATCGAAAATAGAGAGGAAGACCGTCTGACTTGCTGTTCGCACGCGTATAGGTGCCTTCCTTAATATCCTTGTACACGCCCTCATTCGTCGGCTGATAGTAGCTGCTCGACCCGGACTGGACCGCCAGGCTGCCCCATGCGGTCCAATTCGGGAAGTACTCGCTATAGTCCGAGCAGTAACTCTGTAACGCCTTTCCCATCTGATTGAGGTTGTTCAGACAAGCGGTTCTCCGCGCCTTCTCGCGCGCCGCCGCCAGGGCCGGGAGCAGCATTCCGGCGAGAATTGCAATGATCGCTATCACGACTAGCAACTCGATCAACGTAAACGCCGACAACCATCCTTTGAATGATCGCATGTCTGTTGCGCCTCCATTGGACCAGTACCTTTGGAACTGCCAAGTGACACGCCCGTCAACTTCCCGATCGCTTCCCCTGAACCTCCAGCACCGGGGTTTGCCATGCGTGAATGCCCGTTCCCTGCTCCTCCCGGCAAGGACCGGATGTCGCGCCCACGTGAAATTCAGGTTGGTAAATGTAATGCTGCGCGTGGTCTCGATAATGCCCGTTGATGAGCACGTCGAGAACGCGGTCAACCATCTTCCGGTTCGGCGGCAGAGCCGAGGTCAGGTCCACCTCCGACAACATGGCAGGCTTCCCGCTGAGACTCACGACGGATACGTCCCTGGGCACCCAGATCTCGTACTTGCGCAATTGCATGATCAGGGAAGGCGCCTCAACGCCGTAGATGGTGATAAGCGCGGTCGGCTTGGGGCCTTCTTCGCCATAGAGCTTTTCAACCGGCGGCGTGCAGGAAAGGTCGTACATGAAGAGATGCCGTTCGTCGTGCGGAAGATTGTAGCTTGCCAGGGTCTTGAAGAAGGCGTCCACGAGTCGCGTCCGGCCCCACGCAATGTTGTCAACCAGAACAATCCTCTGATGTCCCAGCCCGACCAGATGTTCAACCGCCATCCGGGCCGCGGCGCACTCGTCATACGTCACATGATAATCGCCCTGGCTGTTGGTCCAGAAATCGTTGATGATCACGTAGGGGATGCCACGGGCGCGAAGCAGGCCGCGGGTCTCCTCCTCCCGTTCGATGTTGGTCGGGAACTTCACAACGCCCGAGACCTTCAGACGAGCGATCTCCTCGATGAAATTCTGTTCGACCTCGGGCGCGTACCCGGTTGACAGAATGAGCTGATACCCTTTTTCGCGCGCCACGAAACCGAGGGTCTCCACGAAACCGGCGAACTCCGTGTTCGTGATGTTCGGTATGATAGCCGCGAGAAGCTTGCGTTCTGTGCCGGCGTACGGCTTGCCGACAAACGTTCCGGCGCCCTGCCTCCGTTCCACAAGCCCCTCTCGAGCCAGGGCGGTCATGGCATAACGCACCGTTCCCCTGCTGCACGAGAACTTGGCGCAAAGCTCGTGGTCCGAAGGCAGTAATTCCCCCGGCTTCAGCCCGTCGCGGCGGATCATCACCCGGAGGTATTCCACCACCTCGACGTATTTCGAAGACCTTCTTCGATGCATCGTCACCTCTGCCTATATTCCGCCTGCGTGAGTTTAAACTTGTCGAATTTTACCATGCGGACATAGCCATGTCAAGCCAAGTGCAAAATGTCTGTTATTAATTGTGCTGATGTCTTTTACAACCATTAACGGCCAGGCCGCCAATGAATTGACCGCGTTTCGCATTAGCTATGTTTCGCCATGTTGTTGGCTTATGCATGGAGGGAGCGGGAGCCAAATCGCTGTCCATTCCCTTGGATTCGAGGGTATTCTACGCAGCTGCGTGTTCAGCACACTTGTGTCGTCAAGCACGTAGCTCAGACCCCCTGCATGACCTTTTGTACGAACCTAACACTGCGGCAATTCTGCGGCGGGAAAATGGGCGGAAATAGTCCGAATTAGGGCCAATTAGCCTGATTTTCCATCTTGCCTTGATTTTGCGGGGCGTTTCGGGGGGCCTTCAAACAAGAGCGTTAGCTTAGGAAACCGCCGCTCTATCCAGCTGAGCTACGGGCGCTTATGACAACTCTTGTTCTCCGGCAGGTCAGACCGCCGACGTCATTGCTTACAGTATGTCCTAACAAGGGAGCGACGTCAAGCGACAAAGAAGCACTAGGAAGTCGGCGCGGCTGGCAAATAACATTGCGGACTGCCTCGCAACGCGCGGTAGCAGCATACCCCTGCGCATCTGCCATTGCTTCCGCGTCGTCCCTATGGATGTGCCAACCGTTCCATGAACGCGAGGACGCCCTTGAAGTAATCCAGCTTCATCAGCCGGACATCCAGCGGGCATCGCCTTTCGCCGGGGACTTCCAGGTTGAAAAGGCCCGAGTACCCGCACTCGTTCAGAGCGCGCATCACGGAGTCCCAGGGGACGGTGCCCGCGCCATAGGGGGCCAGGTGCTGGTCGGAGTTCCCGTCGTTGTCCGCGATGTGGAGCGCCTTCAGTCGGGCGCCCGCCGCACGGATGAACCTGGCGGGATCCTCCTTGCGGACATTCAGGTGCCCGGTATCCAGGCAGATGGCGACGTGCGGGGACTGCATTGCATCGGCCAGAGAGAGGACTGTGTTGGCGGGGAAATATCGCATGTTCTCCAGGCAGAGGAGCAGGGAACTGCTTTCGACGTGCCGCGCCAGATCGCCCAGGGCGCACAGGTTCAAGCCGCGGATGCGCTCCGCTTCGACCCGCCGGGTCTGGAGAGCCAGGCCGCCCGGATGAAGGACGGCGGAGCGGATGCCGATCGCGTCGAACAAGTCCAGCCACCTTCTGAGCTCATCCAACGTGTGGGGCTGATCGGGATCGACAATATCGCATTCCAGCCAAAGATGTCCCTGAGGGAAAACCACCCCGTGCTCGCGGGAATAGTTGCCGAATGCCGAACCTGCCGCACGCGGCGCTCCGCGCGCCAACAGCTTCTTCGCGTGCTCAGAGGAAAGCTCAAGCTGGTTCCATCCCTTGTCCGCAAAGGCCCTCACCATCTCCTCGGGGGACAGTTCGGCAAGGTAACTGCTCCAGATGCCGGGATGTAACTGAAATGCGCGCGATGAGATGGGCACGGTGGCTCCTCGGGACTGCTAGAGCATGCGCTTGCCGCACTTCGGGCACGTTTCCGTCGACTGCCAAATCATCGGCCCGTTCGGAGCCTGTCCCGTTGTGCCGGTCTGAAGCTTCATGCCGGGAACCTTCGCCCCGCAGCCCAGGCAGGTGCTCAGCCCGACCATCGTGTAGCGCCCGGAGTTCGGGTTCTTGTAGGCGCCTTGCTCTTGGCCAAGCGTTTCCCATTCCTGCCACTGCTTTGTCATCACCTCGCCGGTGACGGCGTCCACCTTCTCAGTCGGCTGCTCGAGCATCCATTGCGGGGGCTTCGGTCCGCTGGTGGCGATGCCCGTCTGCTTCACGATGAAGATGACTGCGGCCACAATGATCAGGATCAGGCCGGCTGCGATGACGATCCTCTTGAAACTCATCTGTTCCTCCATTGGCGAGAGGGGACAATCGCCGGCTCTACTCACACCAGAGCGAGTAGAGACTTGCATTGTGCAGAGTCAGCCGAAGCCGAACGGGCTGCCCCGCCATGCGCGCAGCAGGCTTCGCATAGTTCCAGGGGACTTGCACCCGCACGTCGTCGACAGTGAGCGGGCCGGCGGTTGCCAGCACGGCGCCCGTCATGTCCAGCGCTTGGACGGCAACGGAACCGTAGTCCGACTTGATGTTGAGAAACAGCGCCGGCCCCCCGAGCAGCAGTGGCCGGGTCACGATCGTTCCTCCATCGAACGACGCATCCATGGAAACGAATCCCTCGCGGCGCCAACTGGCCATGCCGATGGCGGCAAAGCGGTCGCCCGAGTCGTTCCCTTCATAGCCGACATGCCGGTAGGTGCGTCCGCTGTAGTAAAGACGCCACTCCCGGTCTGTCTCGACGGGCATGGTGGCCGTGGCATGATTGAAGCGGTCCCACTCGCCGGGGCCGCCCAACGGGAGGATGGCGCGTCGGTCCTCGAACCGCGTCCAGTGCGTCCCGTCGCGGCTGGCGGCAAGCTGAACTTCGAGACGATGGTCGTCCGGGAACTGGAAGTACACCTGCGGCAGACCGACCCAGAGCTCGCCGCAACGAAACGCGGCGAGGCTGTAGATATCCATGGCGGGGGGGTCGTCAAGGTCGGCTGCCATGGCCACCCCATGATCCTCCCAGTGGACAAAATCCTCGCTGGTCAGCATGGCGACGGCGCGTCCCCACCACCCCTTGGGGGCGCGGGCGCGCACGGCATCGGGGGCGAACTTGGCGCGCGCCCAGATGACGTAGCGGCCGGTAAGTGGGTCACGCACGAACTGGCCGATGTCGGGGTTGACGGGAAACCGCACGGGAATGCGGCGGACGTCGCCCCAGTGAACGCCGTCCGGACTGCACGCGGTGTAGTAATGGCGGTCGTCGCCGCCGGGTGTGCCATCCTTGCATGGGCCGATGGTATGGAAAACCGTCTTGTATTGGCGAGCAGAACACTCTTCGTCTCGGACGACGCCGTGAAACTCCCTGAAGTCCGGGTGGGTGAACATGCCCATGACAACGTTGGTACGCTCCCCTTTGTAGCGGAATACGTCCATCTCGGGCTTGCGCCAGAGGACGCCGTCGTCGCTCTCGGCATAGTCTACGTGGTGGACGCGCGAGGCGCCGGAGGCGTCCGCGCCGTTGTGGAAGTGGCTCAAGTACCAGATGCGCCAGAGGCCATCCGGCTCGCGGAGGACGGAGCCGTAAAGGATAACCTCTTTGGACTCCCACGGCTTGTCCGCGACGATCAGGGGGTTCGCGGGATGTTTCTGAGCGATGTGAAGCGCGCGCCTCACGCCGCGCATTGGCTCGATCAGGTAATCATCCAGAAAGAGTTGCCTGGAACCGGCCTTAAGCGGGAGCGCCTCTGCGCCGGCGCTCCCGGCCGAATGGACGCTGGGGGATGCTGTCTTTGTGCTATTCATGGGAGTCTGTCAATCACTTTCCTTCAGGTGCGGAAATGGGACGGCGCTCGAAGAGGAAGACGCCTGCGCCGCGCGGGCCGACGGTGATTCTCGATTCCCCCGGGGCGATGGGGGTGACAGTCAGGCTGCCCTGGCCGAGGAAGACGCTTCCGTCATATCCCTTCCTGTTCCCTCCGTTCATGCCGTAGACTTTGCCTTCGATCGGGACGTCCAGAAGGTTCATGACCAACAGGTACTTGGTGCCGTAGTAGTCCAGTTCGCGGGTCAATTGCGGCCCAGGCCCTTGGGGGCCGGGCTCAATCCAGAAGATGTCCAAGTCGCGCGTGGGACGCCCGTCACAGATGATCGGGCCGAGCGTGCTGAGTTCCGCAGCCACGGTCTTGGCGATGTTCCAGCGGCGCTCGAAGACCTCGGGGGCGACGAAGATCCGCTGGTCTCCTTGGTAGGCGACGCGCAGCGACGCCCAGTGATACATGAGGATTCCCTTGGCGCCGCCGATGAGACCGGCATAGTTCTGGAGGCGCATGTCCGCCAATGAAATGTCATCCGCGGGGTCGCGGGACCATTCCGAGGGGGTGAGCAGCTGGGGCATCAGCCAGACCGCCTTGCCCTTCATCGCGTCGCACGCTTCGCGGATGTACTCGTAGGATTCCAGGAGGGAGCGCTTGTTCCTCGCGCTCCCGCGAAAGGGGTAGTTGTCCACGATCAGAACGTCGGCGGTGTTGCGCAAGCCGGGGAACCACTTCGGGGCGTCGGACAGGGTGACCACAATATGCCGCGGGTTGTAGGACTTGAAGATCTCATAGCCGTACTCGGACGCCTCGATGAGCTTTGCTTCCGGCTCCTCGTTGGTGTTCCAGCCGATGACGTTGGGGAGGCCATCAAAGGCGTTCAGCGCTTCCATAATGGTGCGCTTGCCCTGATCGCGCGCGGCGGTCAGGACGTTCCTGATTCCGGCTTCCTCGCCGGTGCGAATATCTATCCCGCCTTCACCCCGGAACGTCGCGAACGTGGCCCACTCATAGAATCCGCCGAGGACCAGAAGGTTGCCATCGAGCGCCGCCTTGTAGTGGTCGGGACCCCACTCCCCAGAACCCAGGACGAGATTGAAGCCGGTGCCGGCGATCTGTTTGAGGGAGTCCAACTGCTCGGTGCGTATCCCGACCGGGAAGACCGGCTTGTCGTTGACCAGAAGCGTGCCGTCAGCGCGAATGGCGGTGCGCAGACCCGCACCGGCAAAGCTGATCTTGGGCATGACGACCGCCGGGGCGGGCGCTACCGGCTGGGCCGTTGCTGCAGCAGGTGCGACGGGCGCAGGCTTTGCGGCCGGCGCGGGTGGAGCGAGCGGTGCCTGAGTTCCCGGCTCTTCCACGCTGCGGCCGACCGTCCCAACGATGACGCCATTGTGATTCTTCCCGCTGGCGTCCGCCACCGCCGCGCCCTCCTGATCGAAACGCCAGAGGGCGATGGTGTTGGCGTCGGTTGTGAGCGGCCAGGCCGGAGTGAAGCTCCCCGTGTAGCGGATGTTGTCCGACAGGCGCGCTCCGGCGATCAGGCCGTTATAGAACTCCTTTTCCGACAGTCCCCTGCCGAGAAGGAACTTCGCGCCGGCAAGGTGGTCCAAGCCGTAGTTGCCGCCCGGATCAGACGCCCTGGGGGTCACGCGGGCGCCGTTCACGAAGGCCCACACCCGGTCCTTCTCGAACGTCCATGCCACGTGAGACCACTTCCCCGCGGGGATCGTCCTGCTGTCTATGAAAACGTACCGGTTCTCTCCGGCGGTTCGGACGGTGAGCATGAAATTCCCCGGGCCGAACCCCATCTCCATCACGTTCTGTTTGTCTTTGAGCATGGAGCAGAGCCACTCGTTGTTGTTCATGCTGGCCGGCTTGATCCAGAACTCCATCGTCCCCTTGGGGACCGCGAAGATGTCGCCGCAATCCACGTGGCCCTTCCTGTCAATGACCAAGCTCCCGGCGGGGAGGGGGGCGGCGAGGAAGAAGCTGCAAACCATCGCGAACGCAACCGGAGCGAACACGCCCAATGCTTTTCCGCGGAGCATGAGAGTTCCCTTTCACCTGTCACAACGGAATGAACGGATGCGAGGGGCGCAGGGATTGCCACGCTGTGGATCCCTGCGCCTCGACGGCATTCCTCAGAGACCTTTACCAGGACGCCGCGTCCGTGTCTACGCCGTTCGCCACGTCAAGAATATGCCAGACATCCTGGCTCGACGTCCAGGAAGCGAACTTGTAGCTCGCGTTGGTCGGATGCCGGACGTTCAAAATGCTATTGGTCTCGATGGACACGGCCTGGAAGTTGACGCTCCGGGCCGTGCTGCTAGCGCCTTGCCCGTCCGTCACATTATAACCCCACGTCCACCAGAGGAGGCGCTGCTGGGGGTCGCCGTACCACTTGGCGCTCCAGTCGCCGTACAGCACGTTGTAGCCATCGCGATGAGCGTACCAGGCAGCGCCGAATTCCAGACCCGCGGCCTGCAACGGGAAGCTGGGCCTCTCGCCGGGTTTGTGCTTGGAGAACGAGTCGGTAACCAACGCGCGACTGCCAAGCTGTTTCTGACTCTTGAAGACGGGATGGGCGGCCCAGACGGTCTGGACAGGTTTGGTGTATGCCATGAGCAACGGCTGCAGGAATCCCTTGCTGTACCGCGGATCGGGCGTGCATGTCCCAAAGGTCGCATCGTCCGGCCAGAACGTGGCGCACGGCACGTTGCGGTAGTTGTAGTCGCACTGGATGGCCCGGCCGTAGTACTCATAAGGATACCCGCCGGAGTCGAGGTACGACCACCTCGCGAGCCATCGCCAGTTGCCGGCCAGAGCGGTCTGAGCGTCGAAGCCGCCCGCGCGCTTCCAGTCCTGGGGGCCGACAGCGGCGTTCGCGGCAGGCCCGCCTTCGTCGGAGCCGTACATCTTTCGCGTGTTGTCCGCAGGCATCGTGCCTGCGGCCGATGGACAATAAAAGGACTTCGCGTCGCCTATGTACCCGCAATGCAGCAGGTATCCCAGACCGAACGGGGCCATGGAGTGCGAGATTGTGCCGTTCTGATAATTCGTCTCGCTCGACGGCGCACCGGCGTAAATCGTGCGGAACTTGGTCTGCGGCCCAGCGCCGCCGCACGTCGAAGGGGTGCCTGTCTCATAGGCGCAGGTGGTCACGACTTCGCCCGATTTGGAATCTACAAACCGCCCCTGCTCAATACTCTCGCTTGAGATCGCCAGGAGCCACTGAGGAATCCCCCCGGTACCTTTCAACGTCGAGTCCGACGGTCCGCCCCACACCGGCGAGGAGGGGAAGTACTGCCCGTAGTCGCTGCAGTAACTTTCCATCCCCTTGGAGAACTGAGACAGGTTGTTGATGCAGGCGGCGCGCCGCGCCTTCTCCCGCGCCGCCGCCAGCGCCGGAAGAAGCATACCGGCCAGAATGGCAATAATAGCAATTACGACTAGCAGTTCAATCAGCGTGAATGCCGCAAGCCAACCTTTCATCGTCTTCATCTTGGCTTCTCCAATAAAGGCCTAACGCGGAACCGTCGCGCACCGCCGCATGGCGATGTCAAGGAAACCAACCACCTCCTCTCACGAGGTTGCCGACTCGGGCGGCCTGAACGAATCGCGAACCACGAAACGAGGCCGGAACGTATGATCCTCAGGAGCGAGTTCCCTCCCCGCGATGACTTCGTCGAGAAGTTCCATCGTCTTGCGGGCCATATCGGGGACGGCTCCCATGACATCAAACGCACTGATGGAGGGGGTGGAGCACCATGAGACCTGCAGACCGCCGTACCCCACGACGGCGATTTCCTTCGGGACGGAGACGCCGGCTTGGAGAAGTCCCTTGGCCACCAGGGCCGCCTCGTTGTCCGTCTCCGTCACCACGGCGGCGCGTTGTCCGCGGCATCGCTCCAGCAACATGGCGATGGCGTTTTCAGCATGGCTCAGCGGCTCATCTGTCCGTTCGATGAGAACCTCGGTGGGCATTTCAATCGACTTGCGCAAGGTCTCGGCAAAGACGGCGTTCGAATGGTCGGCGGCCCGCGATATCAGAAATACCTTGTCGCGCCGGTCTGCCAGAAGCATCCGCCCAAGCTCCTTCATCACCCATGGCAGGTCAATCGTCACAGCGGGCACGGGGTTGACTCGCGGTGTGAAGGCGACGACGATCCAAGGACCGCACTCGCCAACGCCTTCCTGAAGGAGTTCCCGGGTGGAATCGGTGAGGAAGTCCTCCTCACCGAGAATGAGGACAGCGAACGTGCGGTGTGAGCGGAACGTGCGAACGTAGTCGCGTACCACCTCCGGGTCATGACGGTGGACGCCCAGCAGGAACTCCTTGCGGCGTGCGATCAATCCTCCGCTGAGGTGATGAACGAACTGCGGACGAAGCACGCCGTTGAGGCTTCCGGTCAGGATGCCGAGAACTGAGGACTGCTGCTGCCGCAACGCGCGAGCGCGGGCGTCCGGGACATAGTCCAAGTCCGCCGCCGCGTCTTGGATGCGTGCGCGCGTCGCCGGCGACACGCTGATCGGCGTGGCGCTCTTATTGAGCACCTTCGATGCCACGCTGGTGCTCACGCCGGCCTTCCGTGCAACTTCCGCTAGAGTCGCCATGCTGCAATATGCCTCTAAACTTGACAGGAAAACGATTTCCTGATATCGTTATTATGAAACCGTGATTCGCAATTGTCAAGTATTTTTTCAGGATATTATCCGGATGCGGAATCAGGCCTGCTTTCACGGGCAGGAGATCCTTGCAGGGGGAGTCGACCTGACCCCCGTTCCGTTGCTTGTAGCGGAAGGGACGGCGTACGAGTGCGGCGTCGTTCTGGGCGAGGCGTGGCGTGACATCTTGTCACAGCGGCGGCTTGCTGCGGGTAGGAAGGGCTGGTGGGAGCGAACGACAGGGACCGTGTCCCGTCTGATAGATCAATTCGGCCCGCACTTGCGTGACATCATGCGCGGAATGCAGAAGGGGGCGAGGCTCGGCCGCTGCGCGTGGGACGACGGAGGGTCAAGCGTCTGCAATAGACCGCGCGCGCGCGCGACCGCAAACGGATGCACCTCCTTTTCCGTGCGGCCCGACGCCACGCTCACCCATGCGCCGCTGTCCGGTCAGACGAAGGACACGCACAGAAAGTCCGCCTCAAAATACGTCGTATTAAAGCTCACGCCCGCTGGTGCCCCGGCGTTTCTGACGCTCACCTATCCCGGTGAACTTTTTGGATATGGCTTCTGCTCCAGCGGGATGAGCCTGTTCCGAAACTCGTTGTATGCCGGGCTGCCGGAACGCGGACTGCCGTTCCACCTCTGGGGGCTGATGGCCCTGTGTGCGCAGGACATTGAACAGGTGCGGGAGATGACTCTGCGGTACGGAGTGCTTGTGTCCGGCAATGCACTGGTGAGCGATTCATCCGGCTGTGCCATCTCTGTCGAAGGAACGGTGGACGGCGTGGGGATCGTCGAATCGCGGTCGGCGGCGCTGGTTCACGCCAACCACGTCAACACCCGTGGCCTCAAGCGGCATGAGCGGTACGATCACGCGCAGAAGAGCTGTTCGCTCCATCGCCAGCGACGCCTTCAGCAACTCCTGCTGGCTGAGGCGGGACGGTTGAACGCGCCCCTTTGCATGCATTGCCTGTCCGACCACGCAAATTACCCGCTGAGCATCTGCAACCACACCAATCCTCCGGCCCACGAAACGACGGCCGCCATCGTGGCGGAGCCGACGCGGGGATTGCTCCACGTCGTGCGCGGGTCGCCTTGCAGGAACTGGCCGGCGACGTATTCTCTATAAGGATTGCAGATGAAGTCATCTTCCGGAACGAACAGCTTCTCAAACAGGAACGCGGCGACGGGATTTTCCTTCCCGCGAATCGTCGCTCATCGCGGTGCCAGCGGCATCGCTCCGGAGAACACCATCCCCGCCCTGGAAAAAGCGCTTGCGCTCGGCGTCCAGGAGGTCGAGTTCGACCTGTGGGAGACAGCCGACGGGAAGATCGTCCTGTGCCACGACGAGACGCTGGATCAGACAACGACCGGTACGGGCGCTATTGCCGAGCGCCCGTGGAGTTACATTCGCACATTGGATGCAGGGGTGAAGTTCGGTCCGCAGTGGGCGTCCACCCGCATTCCGCTTCTTGAGGAGGCAGTTCATCGCATTGCGGGCAAAGCTTTCATGAATATCCATGTGAAGGAACCAGGCCGAAACGGAATCATCATTGAGCGCATCCGGTCGCTGGCGGACGCCGCGGGGGTGGCCGATCAGGTCTACATCACCGGGAAGAGTGAGGTCCTCTCTCGCGCGCGCGCCATGGCTCCGGACATCGTCCGTTGCAGCCTGGAAGGACAGGAGAATGGCGCGCTTCAACTTCGGCGCGCGGCGGAGTGGGGTTGCCGCCGTATACAGTTCAGTTGTGGCTGCTGCACCAACCAGGACATCCGCAGCGCCCGGGATCAGGGTTTCATCGTCAACTATTTCTACAGCGACGATTCTGCGGAGGCCCGCCGCCTTCTGGGCATCGGCGTCATGGCGCTGCTGACCAACCGTCCGGACAGGGTCACGCTTGAACCGCAATCGCCCGGATGAAGCTGGAGACGACCCAAGGAGCTGGAATGAAACGCAGCGTGCTCTGCATGGCGGACATCGCGCCGTACCCCGGCGTCCTCGACCCGCTGAAAGATGTTGCGGAGGTGAGGACCTTCCCACCTGAACGCGAGACTCTGCTCCGGGAAATCCGCACCGCTGACGCCTACCTGGCCACCCTGTGCGTGCGCGCGGATGCTCAGGTTCTGAACGCCGCTGAGCGGCTCCAAGTTATCGCCACCCCATCAACCGGACTGGATCATATTGATCTGACGATCGCCGCCGAGAAGGGGGTAGAGGTTCTCAGCCTCAAATATGACCGGGAGTTTCTGGACTCGATCACAGCCACCGCGGAACTGGCCTGGGCGCTGCTCCTCGCATGCGTCAGGAAGTTGCCTGCGGCCTGTGACGCCGCAAAAAGGGGAGAATGGGCTCGTGACAAGTTCCGGGGACATCAACTCTCAGGCAAGACCTTCGGCATCCTGGGTTATGGCCGTCTCGGCACGATGGTCGGTCAGTACGCCCGCGCTTTTCGAATGAACGTCCTCGCTTGCGATATCAAGGACTTCCAGGCCGAAGGCGTCCGCCGTGTGGACAGGGACACCCTTTTCAGGGAGTCGGACGTTGTCTCGATCCATGTCCACCTGACGCCGGAGACAACAGGGCTTGTCGGTCGGAGAGAACTATCCCTGATGAAACCAGGGAGCATCCTGATCAACACCTCGCGCGGGGCCATCGTGGATGAGGCGGCGCTCTTGGAGGCCTTGCAGAGCGGGCATCTGGGCGCCGCGGGGCTGGACGTGATCCATGGCGAATGGTCGGACATCAGCCGGCATCCGCTCATTCGGCACGCGCGGACATGCGACAACCTCATCATCACCCCGCACGTTGGCGGTGTTACGCATGAATCGCAGGCAATGGCCCTGCGATGCATTGCGCAAAAGCTGAGAGATTTTTTCGCAGCAAGAGGCAAGGCCAGCTAGCCCAGAGGCGGACACATTGAGGCCATGAAACGATGAGCACACCTTCCGACCTGCTGAAAGTGGATGGGCGGATGGCTGACGCGGAGCGGCGGGAAAGCGACTCGGCGCGCGTGGACACGCGCTCCGACATGCACGTGCATACCCCCTTCGGCTACTGCGCCATGGACGTCACGCCCGAATTGTGCGTGGCGCGCGCGCGCGCGCGCGGGCTGTCCGGCATCGCCTGCGTCGAGCACGCCCCGCAACTCTATCTGCCTGAGGCGGCCTATTGGGCAGGGGAGCATTTCTCCGATCCGGACGCTCTGCACCGCGCGCGCGAGACGGGTCAGGACCGGATCGGGGCATACCGCCGGGGGATGGCCCCCCATCGCTCAGAATTTCTCCGCGTGGGGCTGGAAGTCGAGTGCGACCGCGAAGGGAACTTGTCGCTCCTGCCGGAGGACCGCGCCGGATGGGATCTTCTGACCGGCGCGGTGCACTTCCTTCCGCAGGAATCCGAGGAACGCGGCTTGGCGCCGGTGAAGGAGGCGTTCATGCGCCTCAGCGAGCGCCTTTGCGAAGAGGGGGTGCACGTCCTGGGGCATCCGTTCCGCTATTTCCACAAGAACAGACTGCCCCGACCCACGGAACTCTACCGGCCGCTGGCAAGGATACTGGCCGCTTCAGGCGTGGCCGCAGAGATCAACTTCCACACCAACCAGCCGGACCCCGAATTCTTCCGCATCTGTCGGGAGGAGGGGGTTCGCCTCGTGCTTGGAAGCGACGCCCATGAACTGCGCGAAGTGGGCGATTTCGGCCCTCATCTTCGGCTGCTGAAGTCCATAGAATACCAATGACCAAATGTGATTTGACGTCAACCCCGAAACCTGGTCCGGAAAGGATGAGAGAAAAGTGGTAGAGTTTGGCTTTGGATCAGGAGGAGGGAGCGATGAAGGCGCGTTGACGTTGCGGCGTTCTGAGATTATTCTCGTGGCAACTATTTTGTCATTAGGGATGCAGAGACCATGAAATCCTTCCGCGCCGTTCTTGAAACAGGCAAGCCGCAACTGGGACTGTGCATCATGTACCCGTCCCCCGGCGTGATCGAGCGCATCGGCTCTGACTGGGACTGGGTCTGGATTGACGGGCAGCACGGCGAGATGGGCTATCAGGATGTGCTCGCCATGGTCCGCGCGTGCAACCTTATTCAACGGCCTGCATTTGTGCGGGTGCCGGGACACGATTTCGGAGCCATCGGGCTGGCGTTGGACACCGGTGCGGACGGCGTGATCGTGCCGCTCGTGGACAGTGTGGAAGAGGCGCGCGCGGTTGTGAAAGCGGCCAAGTTCCCGCCGCTGGGGGGACGTTCGTATGGCGGGCGGCGGCCCATTGACTTCCGCGGGCGGCTCTATTCGGATACGGCGAACTCGGATACGCTGCTGGTGGCGCAGATCGAGTCGCCCGACGCGATCGCGAACGCCGAGCCGATTGCCGCCTTGCCCGGAGTGGACGCCCTGTTCCTCGGTCCGGATGACATCATGCTGAGGCGAGGCGCGGCGATGAACGCGCCGCGCTCCATGGAGACGCTCGGTAAGGACATCGCCGCCGTGGTGGGGGCCTGTCGCAAGCATGGGAAGTTCGCCGTGACGGTGGGTTTCGGTCCGGAAATGATCAAGCTGTGCGCGGGCGCGGGTGTCCGGATGATCGTCTGTGGCGGCGACGTGCCGTTTCTGGCGAACGGCTCCAAGCAGGCCGCGGCCGAGGCGCGCGCCGTGATCGAGGGGGTAAAGGGCGCGCAAGCCGGCGGCAAAGAGAAGGCTGGTTCACCCTATTGATCCCCACGCAGATGGCCGACACAGACCTCAAGGCGCTCGGCGCCTTCTATGAGAGCGAACTGTTCGGCAGCATCATGCCGTTCTGGATGAGCAGGGCCCTCGATCCGGTGAACGGAGGGTATTTTACCTGCTTCAACAATCGTGGCGACCGGCTGCTCTATCGCCACAAATTCACCTGGTCGCAAGGGCGCTTTGTCTGGACACTGGCGCGGTTGAATCGCTCATTCAAGGGGCGACGTCCGCAGAGAGAGACGGAGGAGTACTTGGCGCAGGCCAGGCGCGGCGCGGAGTTTCTGATGAAGCATGCGCGCCTGCCCAACGGCAATTGCGCCTTCATCCTCTCCGAAGAGGGCAGGCCGGTCCTGCTCGACACCCAGGGCAACCCGCGCGCGGCGGACCCGAATGAGTTCTATGACAGCAGCGTGTTCGCCGACCTCTTTGTCGTTTACGGGCTGGCCGAATACGTGATGGCGGCCAACGACCGGCGAAGCTACCAGTTTGCCGTGGAACTCTACGAATCGGCGTGTGAGCGCCTGCGGCAGCCGGTGTTCCGGTCGGACCCGTATCCCGTTCCCGCCGGCTACGAAACGCATGGGCGTCCCATGATCCTTGTGGAGACCGCCCACGAAATGGCGCAGGCGGCGGAGTGCCTCGGTGACTCGCGCAAGAACCAATTCCTCGCCCAAGCCGAGGAATCCATGAACGAGGTTATGGGAAAATTTCGTGATCCGGCCACCAACCTGATAACCGAGATGTACTCGACCGACACGGAGAAGTGCGGGACGATGCTCGGACAATACGTCAACCCGGGGCACACACTGGAATGCATGTGGTTCATCTGCCATCTCGCCCGGCGGCTGGGGGCGAGGAAGAGGATCGAGCAGGCGATCCGTGTGATCAAGGCGGCCTGCAAAACCGGCTGGGACGAGAAGTATGGCGGCTTCTTCCAGTTCACGCACCGCTCCGGCGGCGCGCCACGCGGACCCGTGCCGCCCGAACTGGAGAACGCCGAGATGATCCGCAAGCTGCGCGAAAACTGGGACAACAAGCTCTGGTGGCCGCACTCCGAAGCGTTGTACACGCTTCTGCTGGGGCACGTCCTCTCGCAGGATAAGGAGTTGCTCGACTGGTACTGGCGCGTGCATGAGTACGCGTTTCGGACGTTCCCGAACCTGGACCATCAGGTTGGGGAGTGGATTCAAATCCGCACGCGGGATGGGACGCCGGTGGACAAGGTGGTGGCGCTGCCGGTCAAAGACCCGTTCCACATTACGCGGGCGTTCATCTTCTGCACGGAACTGCTGCGCGAGGTGAAGCCGGAATGACCAACCGCGAGATGATGCAGAGCCTGCTGGCGGGAGAAGCGCAGGAGGTGACGCCGTTTTGGCTGATGAGCTTCTCCAACGCCGACCTGGCCTGGCGGCTGATGCCGGAGACGCTTCATTACGATGGCTATGCCGAGTACCCGGAGAAAGGGGCGTACCCCTTCAGCTCGATGGGCGAGGCGCGTCTGCGCGCGACGCAGTCGTTCAACCGACATATCCTGCGGCCGGTCTTTCCGGTCGGGTGGGGCGCCAATGCCGCCTTCGGCCACGGCGGGCCGGGGGAGTTCAACAAGCGAGTGCTGCGAGCCGGCGCGGACGCCGTGGAGGTGGAGTACGAGACGAGCGCGCGCAGGGAGATTCGGCGCGCGCCACACAATGTTCGCACGTGTTGCTATCCCATATCCTGTGAAGAGGATCTGAAGCGCCTGGAACTTCCGGACCCGACCGACTGCGCCCGGTACTCCGGGTTCGCCGAAGATGTGGCGTGGGCGAAAGCGCATGGCGAATGGACGGTTGGCTGGGTCAACGGGTTCTTCTCCGGCGTCCACTATTTCCTGCGCGACTATGCCCAGTTCTGCATGGACTTGGCCGCGGAACCGGATTTTGCTAAGGCGTTGATCGAACGAGTGGCTCTTTGGAATCTGGACGCCGCGCGGAAAATGTGCGAGGCGGGGGTGGACTGTGTCGGATTCTGCGACGACCTCGGGAGCCAGGGAGCGATGATGATGCAGCCTGCGATGTACCGCGATCTCTTCTGGCCATGGCATAGGAAACTCTGCGACATTGCTCATCAGTCTCGCGCCGCAGTACACATGCACAGCCATGGCGCGATCCTGCCCATCGTGCCCATGCTCGCCCAGGCCGGCGTGGATATTCTCAACCCGCTTGATCCGGACGATCGGATGTCCATGGGCGAAGTCAGGTCCGCCGCCGGGCACAGGATGGTGTTGTGCGGCGGCATGAACAAGCATTTCTTCGATTGGGACAGGCATGCGCAGGCCGCCCACCTCCGCCAAGTGGTGGACCAAGGCCGGCGCCATGGGCCTCACATCCTCATGGACTCAGGTGGAGTTCCCGACAATGTAACGTGCGAGACCTTTGATGCCTTCCTGAGCATGGTCGTAGAGATTTGCGGCGGATCTGGAGGGAACGGGAATCGAACCTTCGTCCCGTTCTCGTGAATTCAAGGGCGTTCGACGCAGATGTGTGCTCAGCGCGTTTGCGTCATCAAGTACGTAAACCAAGTCCTCCCGCAGGGCCATGCAGACAGGCCACATACTGCGGCGATTCTGCGGCGGGAAAATGGGCGGAATTAGCCCGAATTAGGGGGAATTATTTTCTCGGCAAGTGTTTTCAAGGCTTTTTGAGCACGCCCCAACCCAGTCGACTACCTTAGGAAACCGCCGCTCTATCCAACTGAGCTACGGGCGCTTACGACGATACTGAGACGGATACAACTGGAAAGTCCAACGCTGTCCATACATCAGTATGTCCAAACGGGAGCGATGCGTCAAGTCACGGATGGGAACGCGAAAAGCTCGCCCCGCAGCGGGGCGTCTCGAATAGACGGCCGGAAGACTCCGCGATTCCCCCGCTTCGGATGTAATACGAGGCTTGCTGAAGGACGGCACACCTCACATCTCAGCCACGACTGAATTGCGCCTCCGCCCGAGCGTATATCTGGTCCAGCGCGCGTTGCTGGTCGGCGGGCAGACGGTATGGCTCGAAGCGGCGGATGCGTTCGATCGCTTCGTCGCGCGCCCGGTCCTTGAGCGTCTTGTGGTGCTCCATCCAGGAGCGCAGTTTCTCGCGCACGATGCGGTCCGAGGAGGGGACGATATTGCGAAAACGCTCCAGGGTGTGCGGGTGCTCGATGTACGTGGTCAGGCCCAGGCTGACGTCCCGGCATTCCTCGTACATCCCTTCCGCGTTGAGGATGTCCGGGTGGGCGTTGAACGATTCCGTCATCTCGCGGATGTAGTTGACGATCTCCAGGTCAATGATGAACTGCGTGCCGCTGAAGAGGTCGTCCACGCACAGGACGCCTGCGTAGTCAAAGAGGCGCGCCCCCTGCATCGCCCCCATCAAACCATGCGCCATCTTCTCAAGCGCAGCCTGCTCGTCGATGGCGGCGGAACTCGTCTCCAGCGTGACGCTGAAGGGCCGGTACTGCTCGACCTCGCGGCCCGCCATGCGGGGCTTGAGCAAGGAATTCAGGAACGCAAAGAGATGCTGGCGGGGCGAGCCGTACGCCCAGCAGGAGTGCCGCAGATCCACCGCATGGCCGCCGGAGGTATAGAGCGGCACGTGAATATCCGGATCGAATAGGTTGAAGAGTATATGCACGCTGAGTTTCTCGGCGAGCATCATCATGGCGCAGCCGGGGATAGTGATCGGCTTGGTCAGCCCGATCATGCCGTAGTCGCCGCAACTGAAGTCGACGGCGTGGTCGCGCTTCCAAAGCGGATAGAAGCGCAGAAAAATGTCGATGTCATGCGGGTCGATCGTCATCGTTGTGGGCACCGTGAGGCGGACTTCGAAATTCCTTCCCATCACCTGATACATTTCGTAGAGGAATGGCGTCTGCTCGATGTTCTGATAGTCGTAGGGGGCGATGTTCTGACTCATCTCCCAGCATATTTTGTAGCAGGCCAGGGTGCGCAGCAGCGGCGGGACATCCTGGGGCATGACGGGATAGTCGCCTCCGACGTCGCAGGAGTTGGCCAGCTTAATCATGTCCCGCAAGTCCTGGCAGGTGGCGGGGCGGACCGCCTCGGTAGCGAGGTCCAACACCATCATCGAATAGCCCGCCGTGCGCACCGTCCAGTCCTTGGGTTTCTGCGATTCGATGCGCCGGCCCGGCTGCGCGGGCAACGTGCCATCGATGAAGGCCTGCAGATAGCGGCGGGATAACGCAGGGTCGAAGTGCACGCGTTCGCCGTCGATCCGAATGCCGGCCTTGCCCGCCAGGGCCGACAGGAACGCGGCGTGCGGGACGCGAAAACCCACCTCGTGCATCAGCCGCACGGCATGGTTCTTCACGAGGTCCATCAAGTCGGGCGTCACATCCAGCCCATAGGTCGGATAGGCATACTTCATCCTCACTCCTTTGACGTTGGCGCGGGCAGCGACCCATTCTGCCACGCGCGGGTCAACTCGTCCAGGTTTTCCCGCACCTTCACCATCGCGTCGAAGAGGTCGCGCACGTCGCTGCCATCGCCCAACAGCCATGTGTGATGCACCCAAACGCCCGTCTCGTCCGCCAGAGCCTCCGCATGGGGCAGGCGCAAGCGCCCATAGTCCTGGACCGGCCCTTGGTGATGGGGGCAGGAGATCGGGCACGCCTTGGGCCCCTGGCGCGTGTAGGAGGCGAACAGCGGCATGCGGTAGAGCAGCGGCCAAGTCTGTCTGATTCGGACCCCTTCGGCCTGAAGCGCTTGAAGGAAGCGCTCGCGCGGAAGGTTGTTCCACGCGGACTTGTTGTACTGGATCTGAAAAGCGTGCCAGGAACGCCGCGACACGCGCGGGTCGTCGGGGATCGTCCCCAGGCCCGGCAGCGTTTTCACTTGCCGCGCCAGCCAGGACGCATTGCGCATCCGCGTCAGCGTCTGCTCTTCCAGCCGCGACAACTGCACCAGCAGGATGGCTGCCTGAATCTCGGTCATGCGTTGGTTCGACCCCAGGAGAAAGTGCTGGTACCATTCGCCGGTCGAAAGGCGCCCGCAGTTCGTTAGCGATCGCGCCCGCTCCGCACGCTCCGCGTCGTTCGTGAGGATCATGCCCCCTTCCCCGGCGGTGATGTGCTTGCTGTTCTGGAAACTGTAGGTATTGTACGCGCCGTATGCGCCGACGCCCTTTCCGCGCCAGATCGTTCCCCAACCGTGCGCCGCGTCGTAGATGATGAGCAGATTGCGCCGCCGGCCGATCTCCTCGAAACGGTCGATGTCCACCGGCAGGCCGGCCACGTGTACCGGTAGGACCGCCCGCGTCTGTGGCGTGATGCACCGCTCCACTGCGTCCGGGTCCAGGTTGCCCGTCACCGGGTCCACGTCAGCGAAGACCGGCACGGCATTCGCTTTCAAGATCGCGCTGGCGGTGGCCATGAAGGTAAACGGCGTGGTGATCACCTCGTCCCCCGCGCCAATACCCGACGCGATCAGCGAAATCTCGATCGCCGTCGTTCCATTGGTGCAGGAGACGCCATACACGGCGTCCTGGAACTGCGCATACGCCGCTTCGAATTCCTTGACCTTCTCCCCGTACCACAATTTCCGTGCGCGGATGGCAAATAACACCGCCTGCTCTTCCTCCGGACCAAGGATAGGCCAGCTTTGCCAAGGTTCCGTGCGCAGCGGTGCGCCGCCCAGAATTGCCAATTGTGACAAAGGAAACTCCTCTAGAAGAGATTGCGCTGTACCAGTGGAATAATAGCAGTATACCAGTGGAATTGCAAGTGACGCTTGCAGTATCACCCATTTTGATGTATATTGTAGTCGTCTTATAGGGCGAAACGCCCTCAGCGCATTGCACCACTGGCCCATAGTGCTACGCCAGCCGGCGAACGTCGGTGGCGTACGATATAACTCACCGCGAGGCGCGGAAGCGATTATCTCCGGAAAGTGTCTCAATGGGAGGAGTTACTCAAAGTGAGTCCGAACCGGAGCTATCCCTTGCGCCTCGGCGTCGCGGAGATTGATATTACCCCGACGAAGCCCGTCTCAATGATCGGTTACATCCGACCGGATCCAAGCCAGGGCATGTATCATCCGCTCAGCGCCAAGGCGCTGTATCTGACCGATGGCGCGACGGAGGCGATCCTCCTCTGCGCGGATCTGTGCCTGTTCTCGTCCGACGTGACGACGCGCTTCCGCAAAGCGATGGCCCGCGCCGCCAGCGTGCCGCCGGGGAACATCATCCTTTCCGCCAGCCACACGCACACGGGCCCTCGCATCAGCGATACGATCATCGACGAGACCGGCTCGGCTGATCCGGGATACGTCGCAACACTCGCAACCCGTCTCGCCGCCGTTGCGCGAGAAGCCAAGCTCAAGGCGCGCGCGGGGCGCGTGGAGTTCTCGCGCGTCCGCAGCCGCCTCGGCGTCAACCGCCGGCTGGTGATTGACGGGCAGGTGCATCTGAACCCGAACCCGGAAGGAGCGCACGACCGCGCGGTGGACACGCGCTGGTTCATCGGCCGTGACGGGCGGCTTGTCGCTACGCTCACGACGTACGGCTGCCACGCCACCGTCCTGAGCGGACAGCTCCTTGGCGGCGACTACCCCGGCTACTTCAAGGACCGGATGGAAGCGCGGACCGGCGCCCCGGCGCTCTGGTCCGCCGGCTGCGGCGCCAACGTCCGTCCGGCGATCCTGCGCGATGACCTGACGTTTGGCGAGGGCACGCTGGAAGACGCCCGCGCGATGGGTTTCGCGCATGCCGACGAGGTCCTCGCCGGGCGGCGTGGCGCGTTCTCAGTCGAGTCCGCAGCCCTGCGTATTTCCCGCCGCTGGGCGTGGCTTCCCTTTCAGAAGCCCTGGACCCTCCGCGAACTGAAGGACGTGATGAGTCCGCGCGTGGTGGAGCAGTTCGGCGCCAAACTGGCGTCAATACACGCCAAAGCCTGCAGACGAAGGGTCGCCCGCTGTGAAACGCAAGTGCTCAGCCTCAACCCCGCCCATCACCTCGTCTATTGGGGCGGCGAAATCTGCACCGAAGTCGGCCTGGGCCTGAAGGACCTGTGTCCGGGACAGATCGTCACGCCACACGGCTATGCCAACAGCATGGTTGGATATGTCCCCGCCGAGAACATGTTTCCCCAAGGCGGCTACGAGGTTCTGCGCTCCGGCTTCTACTTCGGAATGCCCGCCCCCTTCGTCCCGAACGTGCAGGAGCGCCTCTGGCACGCGGCGCTCTCTTTGATTGAATCGCACAGGCGGAGCGCCGGCCCCGCTCGGGGGCCATCTGCTGCGCGCTGATACTACGGGGAACCGCGCGCAAACTCCGCCGGGCGAAGCGCTCTGGAGAAGAGGCGCAGAGAAGCGCTCTTTCGCTGAAGCCGATAGGCAGCCTTCGCCCAGGCGGAGAGGGCCGGGGTCGTGCCGCCGATCACGAGCGGGGAAGTCGGGCCAAAGGCCACCGCACTGCGCACGTCGCCGACTTTGCGGATGAACGGGTGGTACATCTCACCCATCCAGAAAGCGTCATCTTCCACCTTGCACCCTCTTAGATCCACCACAGCGCCTTCGAGGTCGCCGGCCAGAGGCCGCGCCAACAGCGCCGCCACGGCGCCGACGCCGGTCCCCAGCAGGCGCGGGCGCTTCACGCCGTCGTGCTGCCTGAGAGCGGCCAGGGCGGTGAGGATTTCCTGCACACGCAGCGCGGTCAGGCTGGGGTTGAAAGCGTGGAAGAGCCGGTCCTGCCGGTCCAGTCGCTCCGCATCGAGCATCGGCGCCGTTTCCCCTTTGCCCAGCAGGTCGACGGCAAGAACGCGCACCCCCGCGTTGAGGAGCGCATGGAGGAGCGGTCCCGGCCGATTCCCGTTGAACAGCTCCTTCTTCCCATTCCCACAGGCAACCAGCGCCGCCGGGGAGTGCTTATCCGCGCCGGTCGGTACGATCCACAGTGCCGGGGTCGTCTCGCTGCGCCCGTAGCGTCCAATGCCGCGTCCAACGACCTTGAACCTAACAGTCGCCGTCCCTCCCAGAGGGGTCCCGACGCTGACAGGTTCCTCCACAGGCTTCGTGCCCAGCACATCGCGGTAGACATCCGCCCAAGCTGCCTTCAGACTGCGCAACGCAGATAGGGATTTCGGCGGGCGCTTGAACGTCGCCGCTTCGCGGCTCATGAGTCGGGCAAGCAATTCGTTTCCGCGCTTGAACCGCGCGGGCGGACGGCCGTCCGGGAAGACTCGAGACTGTTGCAGATCGGGGACCGTCAGGGGGCCTTCCTTGACGCGCGCGCCAACGGCTTTGTCGCCGGCGAGCCATTTCAGGAACCATGCGTACACATGCTCGCGGACGTCCTTGTTGTAGTTGTGGGGGGCGTCGAAATGGACACTCCCTACGCGGTCGGAGGCGTTGTAGAAACCGTAGATGCGTTTGACCGCCGGGACATCAACTTCCGGGCTCTGGTTCGTCCAGTCCTGCGTCACGGAAGGGAGCAGGACCGGTCGCGGCGCAAGCGCCGCCACCACCTCCACAGTGGTCAGGTCGCCCAGGTGCAACAACGGGGCCTCCTCGCAGGTGCAGCCTCCCTGGTAATGCGAGGACATCATGGAGACCGGCACGGCCACGCGGATGCGCTGGTCCAGCAGGGCGAGGAAATAGGTCTGCGTGGCGCCGCCGGAGGCGCCAGTGCAGCCAATTCGTCCGGCATCCACGTCCGGCAGGCTGGTCAGGAAATCGGCGGTGCGAATGCTATTCCACAACTGAAGCCCGAACGGTCCGATGCCGTACAGGAGGCTGCGGCGCAGAGCCTCTTTCGACCAGTGGCGTTCGGGCGGCCCGGCCGCCATGTCGTCGCGATGGTCCAACTGGCAACTGTCGTTATAGCCGATCATGTCGTAGCTGAAGACGACGAACCCGAGCCGAGCCATCATCTCGCACCGCCCCTGGATCGCGGAGAGATCGGAGTGTTCCAGGCGGCCATGCGTCCAGTGTCCGTGGGCGCTGAGGATGGCCGGACGTCTTCCCTCGGCACGGAGCGGGCGGAAGAGATTGCCGGTGACCAAGAATCCGGGGCGGCTCTCGAAATGCACCTTCTCAATGAAGCAGCCGTTGAGTTTGCTGCGGCCGAAAATGCGGGCGTTCAAGGGGGTGCGGGGCGGCTCGGGGCAGAGCCCGGCGGCAATGCGGACACGCCGTTGGAGCCAGTGGACACGCTGCTCCCACTCGGCGCGCAATGCCGGCTTGGGCGCGGCATAGGCGTAGTTCGCATATCGCGCGTGGCAGAGGCGTGAATCCAATAGCTTATGGTGGTCGCCAAATACCGCGGTTTCCAGTTTCGGCATTGTTCGGTCAACTCCCTTCTCTGCGTAACCAGCCGCCCCCTTCACGAAGGAGGCGCGAACTCCCTCCCGCTGCCGCCAAGTCGGTATCATCCGAAATTGTCTCAGGGAAGGCAAGTCCTGGAGGACTCACATCATCAAGTCGCCCCCGTTGATATCGAAGGAGGCCCCCGTGATGTAGGAGGATTCGTCTGAAGCGAGGAAGAGCGCCAGGTCGGCCACCTCCTCCGGCGTGCCCAGGCGCGGGATGGGGAAGGACGCCTCGTACTTCTTGATGCGATCCAAGGGGATGGTCTGGCGGACCATCTCGGTGTCGATGAGACCGGGGCAGATGGCGTTGACAGTGATGCCAAACGGCGCGACCTCCTTGGCGACGGCGCGTGTCAGGCCGAGCATGCCCGCTTTGGCGGCGGTGTAGTGGCACCCACCGAGCGTGCTGACGCTCCGCCCGGCCGAGGAGGACATGTTCAGGATGCGCCCCCAGCCCTGTTTCTTCATGATCGGAACAACTTCGCGCGAGAAGAGGAAGCAGCTTTTCATGCAGACGTTGATGACCAGGTCATATTCCGGAGTAGTTATTTCTTCCACGCGCGTCGGGCGAAGTATCCCGGCGTTGTTGACCAGGATGTGCAAGGCTCCGAAATGCCGCATGCATGCGGAGACGACCTCCCGGACGTCCGCCTCCTTCGCGCAGTCTCCCGGAACCGCAACGGCCTTCCCGCCCGTTTGGACGATCCCCCGGACGACTTCCTCCGCAAGAGAGGGTTGCACGTCATTGACCGCCACGGCCGCGCCATGTTGAGCGAACAGCGTTGCGATTGCTGCGCCCATGCCTCGGCCGGCTCCGGTGACCAACGCCACCTTGCCTTCCAGTCGCTTCATGCATGCCTGCATTTTGAGGGGACTCCTTTACGCTTGTCCCAGCCTTATCCTGTCGGAACGCTCAATGATCTTGGCTATCTCTCGTTTCCTATCTTCCGCCACCGGCGACGGAACATGCGTGCGGAGTATCTCTTCGCACCGATCCACGAGCCGCTGCCGGATGCCTGTCTTGCCCCCCTTCGCCCAGTTGTCCATCGCGCTTCTCTGAAAGAGCTTGGGAAACCATTGCTCCTTCTTGAACAGCGTCACCGTCATGTCGGAATCCAGGAAGTTTCCTCCCGGTCCCACCCGGTCAATCTCCTCGACCGCCAGCATCTGCGAATTGACCTCCATGCCTCGAACGAAACGTCTTGTGTACCCGATCAACTCGTCGCCGAGAACGAGAAGCTCCTTGGAGACGGCCGTCCCTGCGCCCAGGACGCCGATGGCATGGACCATGTTTGCGCCGCTCAGGGCGGTGGCAAGGATCGAGAACCCGCCTTCGAATACCGCCTGTTCGTCAATCTGGTGGGAGTCCGTGCATCCGGCGGAGCTGAATGAGGGAAGATGATAGTAGCGGGCCATCTCCGCCTGGGCGGCATTCAGGAGGCTGAACTCCGGCGATCCATGGGTGACGATCATGCTCGCCATGTCCATGATGGTGAAGAAACCCCCGTAGAGGAAGGGGGCTCCCGGCCTGATCGCCTGGCTCAACACCAGGGCGCTCAGCGCTTCCGCATTGCCGCACACGAGGGTTCCGGCAAGGGAGACAGGCGTTGTCCCCCCGGCGCAGGGGGCGGAGACGCTGATGAATGGGAAACCATTCTCCACGGCCAGCATCATCTTGCCCAACGCCGCCTTCGAGTGCTTGAGCGGAGAGATCGGGCATGTGCAGTAAACGACGAAAGGTTCGTTCCGGAATGCCTCCATGCTCCCCTTATGGACGACGCAGATGTCCATAATTGCCTTCAGGCCCTCCTCGTCGAACGTCGTGATGAGCACGGGCTTCGGCGAGTTTTCGATCATGCAGCTGATCTCATGAACGTCTGCGACAGCGGCAGGCACGTCCGAACACATCCCCGTCCCCGTCCCGAAGGACAGGGTGTCCAAGGCATCCATGATCACCGTCATCTCTTTGCAGTCCCTGCGCGTATACGGACGGCGCGTTCCGTCCGGCTCAGCCATGCAAGGCAGGCTCGTCACCGTGCCGTAATACACATTTTGCTTCTCCAGGACCATCTGCGGTCGCCCATCTCGGGAGTAAGCGACAACGCGAGAGGGCGCCTTCTTGAGCGCCTCTTCCACCACGTGGGGTGGAAACCGCACTCGCATTCCGTCCTGTGCCTTGCACCCGATGCCTGCAAGAATCTCGACGGCGCGAGGGTGCTCGAAAACCACCCCCGTCTGCTCAAGAACACGCAAAGTCGCCTGGTGGACTTGCTGCAACTGGTCAGTTGTCAGCAGTCGGAAATACGTGCTTCGCTGGTCAATCACGGTGTTCTCCATTGTCCAGAGTTGGGCTTTCAGGACCACTGCGTTCAGACTCAGATGAACAAGACGCCCGGCGGTCAGTCGGCAGCCTTCATTCGTATGAAGGCGAATCGGCTGAAGGCATTCGCCGGGATTGTGATGACCTGCTTCTGACCCTCGACGACCGCTTTCAACTCCAACGCCTCCTTCTGGTCCGGGCTGACGAGTTGCACGTCGGCCTTGACGGGCATGCGAAGAATGATCCGAATAGCGCCCAAGGGCGGATATTGTGGCTTTACGACCCCAATCGGCTGTCCCTCCGGCAGGTTGATGCCCGAAATGTTGAGCATCCGCACCCAGAGGGTATCCCCCTTCCGGTAGGCGGCGCTGAGCACGCCGCTGGCTTCCACGCTGATCCGGTCCTTCTGACCGGTAGCTTCGCCGGTCACGACGCGCATCAGATTCACGACCTCCGGCTGCATGTACTTGCCCCACTTGTATTTCTGGTACAGACGAGGCTGATGGATGGCAAAGGCCGGGAGGAAGGCCATGTAGAGGTAGCGCCCGTTTCCGGAAGGAATGGAGAGGATGGCCGGAGCCTTGTCGTCGAACGTCGCCAGGATTTCCTGCTTCGCGGCGGGGTCGAATGCGATGTTGAAGCGGTTGCTGTTGAGCATCCGGATGGCGCCGGAGAGGCCGGGGAGCCGGCCGGGCACGGGGGTGAGATTGCGATCCACTCCGGTGGAGACGCCTTTTGCATAGTAGGCCGGATCCACGTATTTTAGCGTATCGGCGGGCGCAATTTCTCGGATGCCCATGCTTCTGAAGAAGGCATCGTCGCCCAGGGGGGAGCCCAGCGAGTCGCCGCGCCCCGCGATGCCTGTAACCACGGCGACCCCGCCTGCCGCCACATACTGTTTGACCGCTTCGATCAGACGGCGGGGCATGTTGATTGCGTGCGGCAGGATCACCGCTCGATACTTCTGCAAGTCGGAAAGTTGGGCGTGGCGGGCAGGCAACGCCTCGAACTGCACGCCAGCGAGCCCCAGCGCCTCACACCAGCCGTGCGTTTCAGCCGAATGGATGTCCCCCTGCAAGAGGTCCCCGTCGCGCGAGGGCGAAACGAGCAGGACGGCCACATCGGCGATCGGCTCGGCCCATGTTGACGCCTCCGCCCAGTGAGACCAGGAGAATGCGTCGGCGTCGACCCAGGTCACGCCGCTGTCGGTCAGGGCATCCAGGTAGGCGGCAAAGTCCGCTTCCTGATCGCTGCTTGTTCCCCCGTGCGCCCAGGAGGGATTCCCGTACCAGCGCGCGTACCCCGACAGGATGCGATACTGCGCGAAAAAGTTGAACGCCCCCGCATAGACCAGGTCGGTCCCTTCGGTGCCGACATAGCAGACGCGAGCGTGGTCCTGCATGTCCTGAACGCGCACGCTGGTCCGGTAGATGGCGGTGTTGTACGCCAGCATGATCACGTCTGGATTGATCTTGTGGAGCCGCTCCAGGAGGAATGCCTTGAACTCGACCATGCACTTCTTCTGCCATTCCTGCCACAGGCGCCAAGAAGGATCGGCCAGGTTCCTGATAAGCTGGCCGTCCCAGTACTCGGGGAAACGGACGCCGGTCTCCGCTTCGAATTTCGCGCGGCAGTATTGGCACCCGCAATAGGTTCCCAACTGGTCGTGAAAGGAAACCTCGTCAATCTGAAAGCCGTCGATCCCGGCGCGCGTGAGTCTCTCAAGGTACTCTGCATAGAAGTCGCGATAGCCGGGGTTGTTGACGCAGCACCAGCGCGTGTGGGAGCCGTCGCGCAGGTCCTGGAGCGCCCAGTCCGGGTGCTGGAAGATCACGGGGTAGGCCGCCTGCCAGAACTCGGTGAAGTCAATGTGGTCGAACGCCTTCAGCCCCTGCGCGTGGCAGGCCTCCGCAACCATGCGGTCGAACGCCACGATCTCATCCAGGATGCCGAGATGGTTCATACGGTTCTGCCGCCCGTTGATGAAGGCGGCGCTGTAGCCTCCCCGCTTGATCTCGGCGGCGCGCTCGGCCGCGAGCTTGGGCGTGTTGAACTCGGCCATATTTCCGGAGCACGAGCCTCCCCAGTTGGAGGACTGGTGGCGTTCAATGTACTGTCGCGCGCTTGCGCTCAGGCGTGGCGTCGGGACGCCGTCATACAGACGGTCGGCGGCGGCCTCCAACTGCGCCGCGTTGAGCTGCGGCATGGCCGCTGCGGGCGCCGTGCGGTCCGGCATGCGGATCGGCGTTTCCACCGGCTGGGTGGGCCCGGGCGCGCGTTTTTCCAGTTCCGGCGCAAAGTTCCACCAAGGCCGCGTAAAGGTGAAGTCCTCGTTCAAGGTACCTAGCGGTTCGAGCACCAGACCGTCCAGCAGCCAGGAGCCGCCATCCAGCCCTTGGAATTCAATGTCGATCGCGGGTGAGGTCGTCTTCAACAGCAGGCTTTCGTTTGCGTATCGGCCTTGGCCCAGCTCGACGCGGGGCAGGCGTACGACACCGTTAACCTTCACTTGGAACGGCCCGGCGGGGCCTTCGGCGCTGCCGAAATTCAGCGTCAGGTAGTAGTAACCTGCGGGGGTGTCAATCCGGAAGGCGGCCGGCTCGCCCGAAGCGATGTGCGAGCCGTGAAGCGGGCTGTTCAGCGCAGTGGAGTGGAGCTTGAGCGCGTCAATGCCGCTGGTCCAGCCACGCTTGCGCGCCGGGCTGTACGCCTCGGCGCCCGCGACCGGCACGCCGTCCGTTCGCGCCTTCGGCGCGAAGGAAAGTTGGAGCGATTTCTCCAACGCGCCGTACTCATTCGCCCAGATGAACGGATGCGCCTGTTCATACGGCCGCCCGTCGGAGTAGAAAATGATCTTGCCTTTGATGTGTGAGCCGTAGCCGGAGTATCCCGTATAGACGGAGGCCGCAATTTCCACACCGTTAGGCGTCGGGCGGGCGGCGAAGATGCGCAGCGGGCTTTCTGCGTAGGAGGGGTCCTCGCTGCCCGCGCCTGCCGGGAAGGTGTCCACCGAAAGCGCATAACCCGGCGCCTTGACGGTAACGTATTGCGCGGGAGCGTACGATGTCCCGGCCTTGACGCCGGCCAGCTCTTTCGTCCGCAGCATGGTTCTCTCGCGCGGCATCGTATAGGTCCGGCCGCTGACGATGGTGGCGGTTGCCTCTGGGGGGAGCGGAAGCAGGAGGGTCATCTCCTTCGGTTCAGCCGGCGGCATGGAGAAGTCGAACGTGTATTCCAGACGATCCTCAAAGAAGGCGAATTCTTTTCGGATACCATCCCCCAGCACGGTGAGACCGTTCTTCTCCGTGATGACTTTGGCCGCGGGGTCCACGCGGGGATCCGTTGGGGTCGCCACGACGGTTCCCCCGAGAGTGACGGCAAAGCCGCGCGCCGGATCAACGCTGAACGCTCCGGGGTATTCAGCCGCGGACATACTAGTCCTCCAGATAGAAAGCACTAGAACCAGCAACCCTACGACAGATTTGATGCTCATTGGCGCGCTTCCATCCCATGGACTTGCAGGAATAAACATCGGGCGCCGAAGATCACTTCGGCGACTGGCCTCGAAGATCCTGGACTTCGACGGGGCACTTGACGAAGCTATTGCCTTTCAGCGTGATTCGCTCGGCTTCGGCGCTGATACGGACGGCGATCTTCTGCGGCCCGTTCGCGCTGTTCTCGAAGTGGCAGTTGACGATGGCGATATCGCGCGTCTTCCACTGGATGTCCACGCCGCACTCCCCCGTGCCGCCGTTGTCACGGATCAGGCACCCCTCGATGCGGTTGCGGTCCCCGGAACGGAACTCGTTGGTCTCTTTGCGGAAAATGATGCCCGACTCCTTGTTGCGCTCGATCGTGCAGCGCCGGAGGACGTTGTCGGTGTCCCGGTGTCCGAAGTTGACTCCGTGGAGGATGTTCTCCGAGAACGCGCAATCCTCGGCCAGGCCGTCGCAGGAAGACCAGCACCAGAACAGACCCTGGCTGTTCCCCCTGGCACCGCAGTTTCTGAAGATCGGCCGCTGCGAGCCGCTGCCGGGATGGAAGCCCAAGCTGGCGTTGTCGAGCGCGTGGCAATTTTCGAAATGGAAGTCATCGCAGACCTGGAAGCTGAAGCCGTCGCCGTTGAACTGACGCGCGACGACATTCCTGAAACTCCAGCGGTTGCAGTATTGCATGAAGACGGCGGCGCCGAAGTTGTCGTTGAGCCATTCGTTCTCGGCGCGGTTACCGTCCAGGACGATGTCTTCGATGCAGACATCATCGACGTTGAGCGCATGGAGGACCGAAAAGAGGGTCTGCACCTTGGCCTGTTCGGCCATCCAGAAGTTCTTCTCAGTCCGTTGGTCCAGGTAAAGGACGTTGCCGCACACCGCGGTAACGGTGAACAGGCGCAGCGGCGGCCAGTCCTCCTTGGCGTTGCTGACGGCGATGCCGCAGCCGGGAGTGAAACCCGCCGGGTCGGCCACCTGCACAGCGTACTCGAACCAGTCCGCCTCGCGCATCACGCGGGAACTGACGCTGGCGGCCTTCTTCAGGACGGTCTTCTCGCCCGACCCGCGCAGAATGATCCCCGGTCGAAGGAAAATCGCATTGCGCAGCCGGTACGTGCCGGGAAGGATCCGTACTGTTCCGCCGCCGAGGCGATGGACGTAATCCACCGCTGCCTGGATGACCTTGTCGTCCTGGCCCTGCAAGTCGCCTTCTCCCTGACCGACGCTGACCGATATTTTCTGCGGTGTGCGAATCGGCCGCATGGTGTTGAACTCGGCCGGGACTTCCGTGGTCATTCTTTCAGCCATTCCTAAGGAGGCGTAACCAGGAGGAACAGGACGTCCTGCGCGGGCACGCGGCAAGGGACGCCGGCCGCCAGTTCCGTGCTGGTCAGCGACGAGCGTCCGTCCGGCGTGGTGAAAGGCTCCCGCGTCAGGCCGCGCTTCAGCGCCCATCGGGTCACTCCAAGTCCGCCTATCTTCAACAGGACTGCCGCGTCCTTCTCTTCGTTGAAATTGAAGACCGTGATCAGCATGCTCCCTTTGAGCTCATGCGCCCGGACTCCGACGTTGCTCTCCCAGTGGGACTGGAGCAGCGGCTTCCCCGCGGCGCCGGGCAGTTCCTTCAACCCCTCGCAGCGGATCGCCTCATCCTTGCGCAGGCCGTCCATATAGAAATCCTCAAAGGCGGCGATTTCACTCATGGCCCGATCTATGCTCAGGAAGTACATGCCGTCCATCAGTTTGCCTTCGTATGGGATAACGCCCGCCGCCCCGCCCGCGGCCGCCGTCACCACCGCCAGCCGCTCCGCCGCCGGGGAGAGAATCTGGTCCTCCGTGAACGGGCCCCACGAGGAGATGAACGGGCCCGCTCCGAACATGCCCGGCATCATATAGACGGGCGTCTTGAGGACGCGGGTGTTGACGGAAATGAGGTCCAACGCCTCCTTGCCGCGAACATTATAGAAGTCGAGGCCGAGCACGTCCATGTGTTTCTGGATCAGCCGGGTGTCCAACGGGTTTTCGGCAAGAATCTTCTCCGTAGCTTCCGGATTGTCGAACGGCAGCGGGTAGCAGTAATAGTAGTTCTTCAAGGTCGGATTGACCGCCTTCACGGCGCGGACGTGCAGCCGGATGATCTCGTCGCAGAGCCAGCACCAGAACTGGCCCCATTCCTTGCGGTAGTTCATCAGAATGTCGCGGCGCGTCTGGACTTTGTCGAGAGGAATGTTGAACTTCTCAGCGAAGAGTCTGCGGCAGCGGTCGCAGAAGCAGCACTTATTGCCAACGCTGCCAGGCTCGAAGTCCAGGAAGACGACCTCGTTGTCCTCTATCGTCCCATTGCCATACGTCTCACGCACCGTCTTTTCGGTGCCGCTGATTACGTATTTCTGAAAGAACTCCTCGTTGGTCACAGCGTACGACGGGCAATACGGCATGCGCGAGTCGTTCGAGGGAGTTCCGTCCCCGCCAATGGCCGGGAACGGACTCTGCTCAAAGGCGTCATCGGTGGCTTTGTGGAACACAAGCCAGCCGTGCTTCTTAAGGAGCTGGTCCACGCCGATGATTTCCTTTCGGCCCGCGCTAAAGAACTCGCGGCCGGTGAGGCCGGCTTCCTCGAACTTCCGCAGGACTTGCTCGACCAGGCCCATGTCGTAGAAATTGACGTCATCCAGGTTCCAGAGGATGGCGGCGAAGCGCTTGGGGTTCGGGGTCTTGGCCATCGGCGGCAACACGCGCAAGGTGACCTGCTTCTCGGAGTTCCTGTTGCCGGCATTTTCCGCATGATAGAAGATTTCGTACTCTTTCCCCTTTTCGTAGGTCTGAGGGACAAAGCACATCGTCAGAAGGTTGTACAGATAAGGCTCGGCGGTCATTCGCTGAAGCGCGGCAGGGCCGGCGAAGGCGTATCGCACATAGGGCGCTTTGCCGCGAACGATCTTCTCCGTCACGAACTCCGCCTTGGCATGTGAGACGGGCGGGCGGGGGTCCATGTTGAACGCCTCCGGAATCGCGAGTCCCTCCGGGACTTCAATCACGAGCCGGGGATTATCCAGCCTGCTCTTGTCGCCCCAGAATGCGAAACTCACGCCGACGGGGCTGTCCTGAAAACTGTTGAGCACGGCCTTGCCGCCGTTCCAGAACCGGTTGCCCTCCGGCGGCTCGCAGGAAACCGTGAAAGGAAAAAAGGCCGTCGCCTGCACCTTCTGGAGGTTCGGTTCGAGCGTCACCCAATGGAACCACACTTTGCCGGCCCCGCCGTTGACGCAGTACACCTGAACATCCTTCGTGTCGGGAGGGGTAGTGAACTCCAACGTGAGTTCGGCATACTCTTTGGCATTCTCGACGGCCTTCGAGACCTCCTCCTTAATGACCTTTCCGGCGTCATTGAGAGCGCATGCGCGGAAGTATGCCTTGCCGGCCGCTTCGGTCCGGACGCAGCCGTACAGGGTCAGGGGCTGCTCGCCCTGGACTTTGCCCGACAACTCCGGTTGGACGGCGACATAGGGCGTCCCCGCGGTCCAAGCCAGGCAGAGGGCGTAGTAACCGGGCCGGGGGTCGTCTTTCGCCCACGTCACCTTCGCGACGGTGTCCGCGCCGGGCGGACTCTGGACGGACCAGCCTGCCGGGAGTTCGTTGGCTCCTTCTCCTGCCATGCGGGTGTTCTTGATGTATTTCTTGAACTCGAACGAATCCATGGTCCCTCCCTTTGCGGCCGCGGCGGGCGTGGAGACTGCCGGCTTGGGCGCCGGCGCGGCTGCGGGGGCCTGCGATTTCTCCCGGATGTCCGTCGCGGGCACGAACCGGATGTCGTCAAACCAGACCGTGCCGGTGGCGTTCAGGCGGAGGAAGAGCCGCGCCTTCGTGCCGCCTGGCTTCAGCTTAATGTTCGCCTTGAACTCTTTCCAGTCAAAGAACGGAGCTTCGATTGAAAACGGCGTCACATACTGGAAATACTGGTCCGTGGGGCTTTCCACCGTCAGCACTACCGTGACCCAGCGGATATCTTCTGCCTTGATCCAGAGAGACAGTTCCGCATCGGTTTCTTCGGTGATCCGAAGCGGAAAGTACGAGGTCTGCCAATGGCAACTGTCTTCCGCCTGCGTCTTTTCGATCTTGAGCGAGTGCTTGCCGGAATGGAACACCTGGCCGTCAACGGTCATCGTCCCCTTGCCGTTCTTCAGGGCGCCTGCCGCCCACGAGGCGGGGTTTCCATCGGGATTGATCGTCTCAATGTCGCCGTTGGGGATCAATTGTATCTCCTGCGCGGCGGGGGTCTGCGCCGAGGCGATGGCCGGGAGAACGCACAGCGCGCACAACGCGATGGCCTGGCAAAGGACAACGGCCGACGATCTTGACATGTGGGTATCCCTCTCTTGGCGGGCAAACGGGGCGCCCTATGATGGGCAAGAAGCCGGAACCCGGACGGCCCGGGCGGGGCCGGATTCGCCCCGCCCGCGTGCCGCTATCTCTGTCCAGGACCTTCACGCAACATGCAGCTCACTCAAATGCGGCATCCGCGCCGGCATCTATGGACGCGGCCTTATCAAACTGATGCCAGACGTTGGCGACGCCCTTGTAGGACCAACCGGAAGACGTGCTGTATCCTCCGCCGGTCAGAGGGATCCAGACGTCGAGGTCAGTAATGCAATTGTAGCCCAACCCTGCGGCCCAGGCGTCCGTTCCGCTTAGGTCCGTGCGCTGGGGCCACCAGATGATCCGCTGCTGGGGATCGCCGTACCACTTGGCGCTCCAGTCGCCATAGAGGACATTGTAGCCGTCGCGGTGTCCGAAAATCCCATTTCCCGGCGCGGTCACCGGCGACTCAGCCAGATTGCGATCCCACGAGTCCGTCACGATAGCGCGTCCCGCAAGCATCTTCTGGGTCTTGAACACCGGCTCCCCCGCGTGAATCCAGCGGGCGGGCTTGGCGTAATAGAGCCGGAAGTACTCCGCGTTCGGCGTCGGAGAGTTGGTCCGGTCGTTGCTTGTCAGCGTCGTTGTCGGCACAAGGCGATAGTTGTAATGTGAGAACACGACGCGCTGCCAGCCGTAGTAGCCGGTAGTGCCGCCGAAAACGGCCAGCGTGGAGTAGTTGCCATGAGTGATGGATTGTCCGTCAAGCGTGCCCGCCGCCCCGATCAAGTCACCAAGCTTGGTGATGCCGGCGACGTTGTAGCTGGCGCCACCGTTGTAGTCCACGCGACGCGGGAGGGGCATTCCGTCCGACGTGGGACAGTAGAAGACCCTCGCATCCGGGACATACCCGCCGGTGACGAGGAACCCCAGACCGTTCGGGCCAAGGTTAAGGTTCCCCTTGGTCGCCGTGCCCGCGGAGGTTGCACTCCGAGTCCCGGCAAAGATCGTTCGATAGATCAGCAACGGGTCGTTATGTTTGACGGTCCCGCCATTTGCCGCTCCGCCCGTGGCGGTACCCGTCGCAACCATATAGACGGTCGCGTCAGCGCCTCCGGCATCGCGACCTTTGTACAGGCCGGCATCTTCGGCGCGGCCATCGCCGATGTCGGCGTCGGGAAGCCCCATCTGAGCATTCCACCAGGATGGCCCACCACCCTTGTCATCTCTTCGTATGCGCTTGCCCCAAGCCGTCCAGGACGGATAGTACTCATTGAAATCGCTGGAGTAGCTTTCCAGGCCCTTGGACATTTGGCTCAGGTTGTTCAGGCACGCCGTGCGCCGCGCCTTCTCTCTCGCCGCCGCCAGCGCCGGCAGCAACATTCCGGCCAGAATCGCAATAATGGCGATCACGACTAAGAGCTCGATCAGGGTGAAAGCACTCAGGAAGTTCCTCAAGACCCGACCCATGCCCTGTTTCATCTGCAACCCTCCTCCATGTGCTGCCCCCGACTACCTCGATTCGTACCCAATCCACGGAACGGTAGATCCGAATCTCCAAGTCCCTCCTTTCCGCTCCCCAGGCCCGATTTCAGGTCGTTTTAGGGTCTATACCAGCGGATTAGTGTAATATCCCAATGGTATTTTCGCATCCGCTCCAGAGCGTGTCAAGTCCTTTCTGACGAAATCCGGCCGTCTTTCATAACGCTTTACGGACATTGCAGTTCAAACGGTAAAAGGTGAGGCAAGATCCTTGGAATTCTCCGCCACCTTCCGAAATGCGGCGGCGTGCTGCCGGATCAACTCCGGCCGGAATCGCCGGAACCAGGGGACTTTCATGGCGCTCTCGGGGATCGCCTCCGAGACGGGCAGCGAGCCCGCCTCCTGCCGCACGTCACGCGTGGCAAAAGCGATGCGTGTCGGCTTTCCATCCCCGTATACGTCCACGGTATTGAATAGCGGGTGCAGATGGAGCGGCGCGCTCGCTCCCGGCATGCAGATGGACCCCTCGGCTCGAACGGCCTCGGCGAAGCGCGCGACGGGAAGCCCGCCCAACCCCTCCGCCCGGTAGAGTCCGCGCGCGGAGTACCACCCTCCCATCGTCGAGCCGCTTTCCGGAGGCGGCCGATGGGGAACCAGACCCGGCGCACCCTCCAGCAAGTCCCAGAAGTAGCTCATTGCTCTCTGAATCTCCGCCATGCGCTCGCGGTAATGCCGCAGTTGGCCCCGGCCAACCGCGGAGGAAAGCTGGTGCATCCGGTACTTGAAGCCGCCGAACGGATACCCCCGATTCGCCGCCAGTTCCGGGATGCTCAACGCGGATTCATGGCGCTCATAGTGTCCGAAGGCGACCGCGCGTTCGTATATTTCGCGGTCGTCCGTGATGAGCATTCCGCCTTCGCCAATCGCGAGCGATTTGGCGGTCATGCAACTGAAACAGCCCACATCCCCCAACGTGCCAATAAGGCGCTTCTTGTACAACCCTCCGTGTGCGTGTGAGGCGTCCTCGATCACTTTCACACCGTGTCGTCGCGCAATCTGCATGATCGGGTCCATGTCCGCCGGATAACCGGCGTAGTGGACGACAACGATGGCTTTCGTGCGAGGAGTGATGCGATGTTCAATGTCATCAGGCGCGATGCAGAGCGTGTCGGGCAGCACGTCGGCGAAGACGATGGTCCCACCCAGATTCATCGCCGGGAGGCAAGTGGCCCAGAAGGTTATGCTTGGTGTGATGACCTCGTCCCCTCGCCGTACGCCGCAGGCCCACATCGCCGTGTGCAGCGAGGCGGTCCCGTTGTTGTGCGCCAAGGCATGTTTCACGCCATGCCACTCGGCGAACTCGCGTTCGAATTCCGTCGTCACGTCAATGCCGCTCATCCCGCCGCGCCGCAAGACTTCCAGGACGGCCCGCTCATCCTCCGGCGTAATGACCGGCCACTGGAACATGTCGCCGTTGCCCAGCGTCACGGCTTTCGGGCCGCCCAGAAGCGCCAGCCGAGAGGTCTTTGTTCGCATCGTACCCATGCTCACGATTCTCCTCACAAAGCGGCGTCCCTTCGATGCCGACCGAAGAAGAGACCCTCTTGCATACGACCACTGGCTCAGTGCGGTGAACCGCTGTTTTGAGCCACAACATACCACTGGTATTATAGTCTTCTGGCGCCGTAAGTCAAGGGGTGTGCGAAAAAGAACGTAACACCTCGATCTTGAGCGGGATCTTTGGCGGACTGCGCGTGTGTCACGCGCGCACTCGCCTGCGTTGCCTCAGCCAGACACTCCCACAGCCGGGTGCAGCCCTCATAGCCTGAGCCTGTCGGAGGGGCTGTGCCACACTGGGGCAAGACTGAGGCAGTACAAAGGGGCGCTACTGAGGTGGGCTTGTGGGGAGTCAGAGTTCGGCGGGCAAGCTACAGCTCACCATCCGAGGAAGTTCCATTGCGCATATCCGCTGCCCCGGCGGTAGGTATCATGCCACTTTGCATCCTTCAGCGCATTGCCCATGCGCCGTGACGCGTCGTTGAGAAGTTCGCTGAAAATCGGCTGGAAGCCGTGATAGAGCCCGTTCTCGTGTCGTCGAACCAGCAGATAGCCGCAGGGGTACTGGACAGGCTGGGGGACGTTCAGTTGCAGGAGGTTGCCTCGGCGGAGCTGCGCGGGGACGTTCTTGTGGCCGACGTATGCGATGGAGTTCGGCGGAAGAAGCGGCAGCACCTCGCGCTCGAAGGCCGCCGAGTCCTCAATCGAGCGGTCCTCGTCGACAATGTAGGTGTCTGGAATGAGTTGCATGTGGCTGAGAAGAATCACCGGTTCGCCGGAGGACCGAAGCTCCGCCCGGAGATGCGCCACCCCCTCGGGTCCGAGGAGGCCGGGGCTCCGCGGCGCGGTGTGACAACCCAGGATATGAAACCCGGCAACGTGGTGCGTCCAGCGCAACGGCCCCAGGTGCTTTTCAAACCGATGCGGCGCATCCATGAAGTCGTGGTCGCCGGCGACCGTCAGGACAGGGCATTCCATCCGCGCGAATATCTCCCGCGCCAGACGAAACTCTTCCTCCGCGCCGACGTTGGTGACGTCGCCCGGAACCAGCACAAAGTCCGGACGCCGGGGAAGAAGGTCGTTGACGATCTCTCGCAGGATCCCGGCCGATTCGGGGAAGAGTCTCCCCCTGCGCATCTCCGCGCTCATGCTCACGTGCGGGTCGCCAATGACCGCAAAGAGGGCCGTGCACGGGCCCTGCGGTGGCGGAAGCGTGCGCAGCGCCATCCGCATTACGGAACCGCCCGCCTCCAGATCCAGTCCATACTCCGTGTCCGGAGCGAGCGAAGGAAACTCCATGCGGCCCACGGCTTCTTCTTCCACGGTGCGAAAGGTCTGCTCCCCGGCGGGAGAGCGGAGAGTCGCCTTGACGAACGCCGGAGCGGACAGCGTGAAAGCGATCCGCGCAAACGTCTCCGTCACCGTTTGAATGTCCAAGCGCTCAATCATTGGTTCCCCTGTGTGTCCGAACGGTGCGTGCGGGTGTCGCTCTCTCTGACGAGGGCATCACAGACGAGCGAGGAAGGGCCGAGCGCGCCGCGAATCACGGCGCACTCGGGGCGGGCCCTGTGCTGTTGCGGACAATGATTTTCGGCTTGATCACCGCATCCTCGGGCGCCTTGCCGGTGTCGATCCAGGAGAGGAGCATTTCCACCCCGGTCGCCCCGAGCTGGTCCGTGGGTTCCTGAAACGTCGTGAGGAAATCGCGCTGCTGACCGGGCCAGCCGAGGTCGTCGTAGCCGATCAACGAGAGGTCTTCCGGAACGCGCAGGCCCAGTTCGCGCGCCGCAAGGTAGGCGCCGTACGCCATCACGTCGCGCATGCCGAAGATGGCGGTGGGCCGGTCCGGCCCGGTGAGCATCTCGATCGCCCGGGCGCGCGCCACCTCGCTATCCGAAGGATTCTGGGCGACGTGATTGGGCGCTATGTAGACTTCCGACTCGGCCGCCCGGCCGCGAAAGCCGGCCAGCATCCGATCATACATCTGCCATTCCGAAAGGCCCACCAGCACGCCGAGTCTGCGGTGTCCGAGCGCCAGGAGGTGTTCGGCCGCTTCGCGCCCAATGCTCCAGAAGTCCACGCGTGAGGCGGGACCCGGGATGTCCCGCTCCTGATTGACCACCACATAGGGGATGTTCTGCTCGCGCAGCGTCGCGAGGAGCTTCGCGTCCCGGCATTCGATGAAGATCACCCCCGCCGCCTGGCTCCCGCGGACGAACTCGATCAGCGGCGTGGCCCCTCCTCGCGGCACCCCGCCGAGTTGAAACCGCAGGTGCTTTCGGCTCGCGGCACACAGTGTCCCGCCGAGCAAGGCCATCCCCTCCGGCGTAAGGGGTCGCTCTCCTTCCGTCAGCATGTGTGGCAGTAATACCGAGATCAGCGCCCCCGACGATGAGCCGAGGCTGCTCCGCACTATTACCCCCCGGCCGCCTGCGCGGAAGACGCGCCCCTCCCGCTCAAGCTGGCCCAGGATGAGACGCAGAGTGTTCCGAGCCACCCCCAACTCACCGGCCAGGCGGCGCTCAGAGGGCAAGAAACTGCCGTTGGGATACTGCCCGGAGGCGATGCGATCCCGCAGCAGTGCGATTAGTTTCTGAGTCCGGGGGCGTCGTTCATGCTGGGTCATGGTTCTGTACCATTAGGTCAGATGCGAAGAATCCGGTGGTCACGTTGCGCATTTATACCACCTGGCGATGCGCCTGCGCAAGGAGTTTGGCAAGAAGCCATTATCTCAAGACGTTGACTTCCCGTATGGTGTTGTTCACCTTCACGGCGACCCTGCGGCAAAGGCCGTCCTTCACGAGAAGCTCTTCGCATCAATCTCCTTGAGGTACACGCGCTGCCGCGTCAACTGCGCCTTGCGGCCGGCTTCCACGATCGCGATCAGTTCGAGCGGCGTTTCATAGGGGATCGGCGGCTTGCCCGTGTCAAGCATCTGCTTGAACAGCTTCACAATGTTGTGGGTTCCGCTGAGGAACTCCGGGTCGCCGATGTCGTGCGAGCGAAGGTACATCCGCGGGGGCGGGTTTCGGCGCGGCGTGCGGCTCCATACCTCGCAACTGAACCAGTCGTGCCGGTCGTAGGCTGTGTTCAGCGCCAGGACCTGCCGGCTGTCCGGGTAGTGCAGCATCATGATCTCCAGCGGCAGGCCGCCTGGAGCGAAGGGGGTGTGCCGGACCAGGTTCTCGGCGCGCAGCGACACGGCGTCCGGCGGCGGCGTCCCCATGCACTCCACCCAGTCAACTCCCGTGCCGAATATCCCCTGCGCCAGCGCCAGGGTATGGATCACCGCGCCCAGACTCGGCCCCACGCCTTTGACCACGGCGATACCGGGCTGCTGGATTTCCTGCCAGCGGCTGCGGAAGTACTGCACCTCGTTGACATGGCTGAGGATGGAACAGGACATGAGCGGCGTGCCGGTCTCGATGGCCAGCTCGACCATCGCTTTGGCGTCCTTGTATTCGCAGGCGAAAGGCTTGTCCACGAACACGGGGATTCCCCTCTGGAGGAATGGCGCGACCATCTTCAAGTGAAGCGATCCGTCGCCGCCGCCGTCGGCGATGAAGGCGGCGTCCACGTCCTCCCAGGTCTCCTCCACCCGGTTGCAGATTTTGGGCCGGCTGCGAATGAAGCGGTTGAGAAGCTTGTCTCGCTCCACGCCCTGAATGTCCCACGTCTTGGTGATCTCGAACCCCTCGACCCGCTCGACCTTGCTGAGCGTGTCGGGGTGGCCGTAATCGGTGAGCCAATAGTAGATGCCGGGGTACAGATCACGCATCACTAGGGCATCGCAGTCGGCCATGTAAGGCGCGTAGTGCCAGGAATGGCATTCCAGGCGCTCGGCCAACTCCAATCCCAGCATCGCAACGCGATACTTCTTCACAATCCCTCCTTCACCTTGCGCCTGTAAGATAACTGACGCATCGCCGCAGAAAGCCCGCCGTTCGCGCGTCTCTACTTGCCCGGGCCCTGATAGAGTGCGCTGACCTCCTCTTCAGATAATGCTCGGTTGTAGATGCGCACGTCGGAGATGAGACCATTGAAGAAGGTTGCCTCTCCGGCCCCGCCGCCGATGACCAGTTTCCGCCCGGAGTTCGTCTTCCCGGCATCTGGCATCTCCCTGGCGACCGCGAGCTTGCCGTTGACGTAGATGCAGAATTTCTGCCCGTCAAACGTCCCGGCGAGGTGCTGAAGCTTGCCGACCTCTATCGGAATCTGGCAATAACTTCCCCCCCTCTTGCCGCCGGCATAGAAGTACGCATTCGAGTTCTTGTAGAAGGTGAGCGCGTACGTCCCCGTCCCCTCGCCGGCGACCACGGTTTCGCCCACTGGGAGTTCCTTGGGAAGAACCCACGCGCTGACCGATACGGCATTCTCAATCTCCAGCTTTGACCCATCGCCGCAGTCAATGTAGGAGGCAACGCCGTCGAACTCTACGGCGGGGCCGTGGTCCGTCCGGCCCCATTTCGCGCCCTTGATCTGCCCGTCCTGCTTGGCGGCGCCTGTGTCATGAGCTATGTTTCCGACACCTTCGTCCAGCTTGTACTGCGCCGCCGGGGCGTCGGCGGCAAGAACCGTCCCGGTCACCAGACAACTGCCAGCCGCAACCACCAGTGCGCACAAGAATCGCGTCAACATGGTTCGCTCTCCTTTCATGTCGCCCCGTTGCTGCCGTCGAATCGCACAATGCTGCTCGATGAGACGCAGCACGCTATGCCTGCCTTGTTTCATAGGATACTATGTTGTCCATGCTCTTACCACCCGATTCTTTGTTTCAGATCTCATGGCTATACCGCTGGAGCTGCGCCGCCGACCGACGGTATCTCGGCATCGGCTCAGTTTGTAGCATCACGGCTCATAGAATGTCAAATGCCTACCCATCGCTGATAGGCGTATGCGCGTTGACTCCTTGAACTGAAATCCATTCTGTTGACACTGCGATACGGCACTGCTATATTACCAATGGCATTGTGTGTGCCATCCAGTGGTAGCCTGTCTGGCAATAACGTCGGGAAGGTAGATTGCCGGCAGAATCGCAGTGTTCGGGCCGCACTGAAGCTTCATCGACGGACACCAATTCCGGAGGACACAACAGTGACTTCACGCGAGCGGGTGATGAAGGCGTTGAATTTCGAGCAACCGGACCGCGTGCCGATTGACCTGAGTGGAATGCGCGCTTCCGGGATGAACGCGGTGGTCTACGACCAACTCAAACAGCGGATGGGACTTCGGACGCCGACCAGGATCTTCGACAAGATGCAGATTCTGGCGGTGATCGAGCCGGAGGTGCTTGCCCGGCTCCACGTGGACGTGCTCCCGCTGGAAGGGGCGACGGCCCGCTGGTTGGGCCAGGACGCCGCGGCCGGCATCAGGCGGCGCCTTTTCTGCGGCCGCGAGGTCATCTTCCCGCCCGACGCGAACATCACCGAGGAGGCGGATGGGGGTTGGGCGCTGCGCGACGCGGCGGGGAAGAGATACGCCGCGATGCCCAAGGATGGGTTCTATTTCGACTACATCCGCAGGACGATGGCCGGCCGGCAGATTGTCCCGGATGCCTTCCAGCCACGCCGCTCCGTTCCGGACGAGGAACTCAAGCTGCTGGAAGAGCGCGCGAAGCTTCTCTACGAGAACACGGACAAAGCGCTGCTCGGGTGGGGGGCGAGCATCAGCCTGATGGGGATGAGCTGGCTCCTGGCGGACAACATCACGCAAGGATCGCTGGACGAGTGGCTGTGCATGCTGATGACGGAGAAGGAGACGGCCCGCGAGATGATGGAACGTTACGTGGACGCCTCCATCTGCTGCCTCAAGCAGTACCATCAAGCGGTCGGGGACCGCTGCGTGGCGTGGGGGATTGCCTCGGACGATGGAGGCACGCAGCGGGGCGAACTGCTGAGGCCGGAACTGTTCGCGGAGATGATCAAGCCGCACTACAAGCGAGTCTGCGACTGGGTCCACCGGAACACGCGCTGGAAGACGTATCTGCATTCGTGCGGGTCGGTGTATCACTACATTCCGCACTGGATCGAAGCCGGCGTGGATATCATCAATCCGGTGCAAATCTCGGCGGCGAACATGGAGCCGGAACGGCTCAAACGCGAATTCGGCGGGAAGATCGTCTTTTGGGGCGGCGGTTGCGATACGCAGAGAACGCTGCCGCTTGGCTCGCCCCAGGAAGTCCGAGCGCACGTCCGTCGCAACATTGAGATATTCAAGCCGGGCGGAGGGTTCGTTTTCACGCAGGTCCATAACGTCCAACAGAATGTCCCAATCGAGAATGTTGAGGCAATGTTTGATGCGGCGTATGATTTCGGGAAGTACTCCTGACCGCACAGACGGCCCGCCCGCGGCAAGAGGCGCCGAGGTTGTTGAATAAGGAACCGCCATGCAACCTTGCATCAGCACGACGATCTTCGCGCAGCGTCCGCTTGCGGACGTGCTGCCGCCAATCGCCCGCGCGGGGTTCAAGTTCATTGAGATTTCACGAAACAGCCGGAACTGGGGGGCAGCCAACGCCATTCTTCGGGATCTCGGTCTCAACGTGTGGGCCGTTCACGGCAGGATCGTTCTGCAACTGGACTCCTGTTCGGAGGAGCAGCAACGGATGGCCGTGGACGAGGAGCGGGCGGCGATGGACGACATTGCGGCCTATGCCCCGTGCCCGTACGTCATCCACTTTCTCTGCGGGTCGCGCGCGCCGGAACCGCGCAGCGTCTGGGTCAAGACGGTCGACGGGCTCCTTCGCCACTGCGAGGAACTCAACCTGAGCCTGGCGGTAGAGGCGTTGCCCTACAAGCCGGAGGCGTTGCTCCACCATGCGGAGAGCCTGGAGGTGGCCGCTTTTGTCCGGTCCGTGCAGTCCCGCAACATCTCCGTCTGCTTCGACATCAACCATGTCAACATCACGGAGAAGGTGGAGGCCGCGGCGGCGAACTTCGCCGGGCTGATCAGCAACATTCATTTCTCCGACAATCACGGGCAGGGGGAGGAGCATCTTCCGCCGGGCGAGGGCGTCATTGATTTCGTGGCCGGAATGCGCGCCGTGCGCGCCGCAGGGTACGCAGGTCCGGTGAATCTTGAGGTCCATGTCGGCGGCGAGCCCTCGCATGAACTGCTTGTACGACTCCGGGAATCGGCCGAATCCATTGACCGGCAGGCCGCCCTGCCCAGTTGATCAAGCCCCGCGCCATTCCGTCACAAAGAAGGGAATGAAATGAACTGTCCCATCATCATGCACATCAACTTCTGCGAGCAGGGACAGACCCTTGCGGAAGCCTGCAAGAAAGCGGTCGACTGGGGGTACGACGGCGTCGAGCTTCGGCGCAAACGAGCGAATCCAAATGAGGGGCCCTCGGAGTACCTGGACGTTTGCGCGAAGGCTGTGGAGCAGGCCGGAGCGCGCCGTGTTGTTTTCGGCGCGCCGGGGCCTGACCTGATGCACCCGGACCCCGCCGTGCGCGATCGTGAGCTTCAAGAGGCCCTGAAGTTCTACGAACTGGCGGCTACGCGGTTCAAGGTGACGGTTTTCAATACGATGACAGGAGAACTCAGGAACCCCGACAAGTCGGTCCACCGCCGCGACTATGAGCGACATGGATCCGTGATCGCCACGCAGGAGCAATGGGACTCGGCCATCAGCGCCTTCAAGCAACTCGGCGCCCTGGCCGAACGGCTTCGCTTCCGGCTAGCATTTGAAATTCATCCATGCTATCTCCACGATCTGCCGGCGGCGACCATGACATTGATTCAGAAGATCGGGAGTCCCGCCGTGGGTGCGAACCTGGACTACGGTAATGTGATCCATTTCAAGGAGCATCCGACCCTGTCCGACACGTTGAGCCTCCTGGGAGACAGGTTGTTCTACGTTCATCTGAAGAACTATGCGCGGGCGCACTTTTCGGGAGATCTGGTTGCCACGAGCCTAGCTGATGGGCTCATCAACCATCGCGAGTACCTGCGCCTGCTGTCGCAACAGCGCTATGCCGGTCCGATTTGCATCGAAGCGCCGCGCGCAGGCGACCGCGAGTGGTTCGCCCGCCAAGATATCGCCTATCTCAAGGCCCTTTTGGCAGAAATGGCGAGGACGTAAGGAGCACAGCGCAGTCTTCTCCGACATGGGCTAGAGCATATTAACATTTGACGCCTACGTTGCAGTGACGAAAAAAGCCCTGACTGTCCTGCGGCGTAACGGCGTCGAGCGCCGAGGCAATAGCTGTCAGAAGCGCGTCGTGTGTTCGAGCGCATAGGCGCTTGAGGATGG